>Ga0208375_1000247_pt1 | contig 85150 bp, 82 predicted proteins | sample RifOxyD1_FD_184038 | JGI IMG/M metagenome (GOLD analysis project Ga0208375, IMG submission 184038) | Soil microbial communities from Rifle, Colorado - Rifle Oxygen_injection D1 (SPAdes) | ecosystem: Environmental > Terrestrial > Deep subsurface > Rock core/Sediment | place: Rifle, Colorado... | reverse complement strand
TGAAAAACTCCTCGATTGCAGCATGCGCAGGCATTCGCCCCATGTAGGAGTAGATGGCTATGCTTCTCCCGAAGGCCTCTTGCTTAATTTTCAGTGTAACTTCAGAAAATAAGAGTGCCAGCAGGATTGATATCCTAGAAAACCAACCTAAGCTACCAAGATGTTTGGTAGTCAGTTCCCAAGTGGCCACATGAAAGTCCGCCGAAAACACAAATCCAAGTACCACAAAAAACAGCACGCCGAACTTGTAATCAGAAAAGAGAGCTACCAGCAGGCACATAAGCCCAAGCAGCACTGCTATCAAGACAACTGACAGAATATTTTGCGCTTTAGCAGCAACTTGATTGAAAAACGTTCCCAGCAGAATACCCAAAATCCACATCCCTACCTTTTGGTACGACATTTCTCCTCCTATCTTATTTGTGTTCGATTATTTATTGATGGGAAAATCTTATAGTATGCTTCTAAGCACGTCAACTCGAAGTAGCAGGTTAAACGGTTGGTAATTGCGGCTAATCCAGATACTTAGCTCCCGCAAGTTCCTCCGGCAAATAGTTTACATCCTTAAGCTTTTCACCTTCAGGACTGTGGTAATAATTATAGTTTTTGCCGTAGCCAATATCTTTCATCAAATCCGTCACCGGATTTCTAATATGCATAGGAACAGGCAGATTTCCGTGTTTCTTTACATCTTCGGCCGCCTTACCGTAAGCAATATATAGTTTGTTGGATTTAGGTGATTTTGCTAAGTAAGCGACAGCTTCGGCAAGTGCAAGGTTGCACTCAGGCATTCCAAGGGTGTTACAGGCATAAAAACATGATGTGGCTACTACTAAAGCTTGTGGATCAACAAGTCCAATATCCTCTGAAGCAGTTCTAATTAATCTTCTGGCGATGTAAAGCGGGTCCTGTCCGGCTTCCAGCATTCTGGCAAGCCAATAAAGTGCTGCATTAGGGTCCGAACCCCTTATAGATTTATGCAGAGCGGAAATAGTGTTGTAGTACTCCTCACCTCTAAGGTCAAACATTAAACTTTTGTTCTGAAAGGCATCTTTAATGTTCTCCAAAGTTATAGTTTTATCGGTCGCAATATTTGTTGCGATTTCCAGCACATTTATACAGATTCTTGCATCTCCGTTTGCTGCTTCCACCAAGTATTCTCTAGCTTTACCGTCAATTTCTTTTTGTAGAACTCCCAAGCCGTGATTAAGTATTTTATCTAGTTCTTCTGACTCGAGCTGATTTAGTACCAGTACTCTTGATCTAGAAAGTAACGGGCTGATTACCTCAAATGAAGGGTTTTCAGTTGTGGCGCCTATAAAAATGATCGAACCCTGTTCAACCAACGGTAACAGCGCGTCTTGTTGCGCTTTATTAAATCTATGAATTTCATCTATAAACACAATAGGGGATAGCTTGCCCTCAACAGATTGCTCCACATTTAGTAGTTCTTTTTGCGGTTTAAACTTTTCTTTTTTTGGTATTACCTTTTCAATATCTTTTACCGAAGCGTTAACCGCCGAAAATTCATAGAAGTTTCTTTTTAACTCATTTGCGATTATTCGAGCTAGGGTTGTTTTTCCGCATCCCGGAGGTCCCCATAAAACGATTGAAGGGAAAAAGTTGGTTTCTTTGCTTTTTGCTAAGAGCTTTGTAATAAGCCCATTTTCACCAATGAGATGCTTTTGACCGGCAAAACCTGCAAGGCTATTAGGACGTAGTATTTCGGATAGCGGTCTTTCAGACATATTTAAAGCTTAAATACTTTTACGATAATTCTTGAAAACAAATCGTTGCTTCTTTTGGAAGTCAATCTTGCAGGTATCATAAAATCTAAAAAGAGATTTGTTAAGCTAGCAACTCCTAATGTGAGTAGTTTTAACCTTGGGAAAAACATGAAAGCCCCAAATAAAACTGTTGTAAATGTAATAAACTTTACCAAATCGTCTTTAGCATCGTGGAAGCTTTTTCTTATCGCATTTTTTATTCTTAAACTTCTGGAATAGGAAGCTGTTTTAGATTCATCGATCGTTTTATCCAAGATATAGTGTTGTCTTGCTCCGGCTACAACCTTCATGGTGTTTCTAAATATTTCTGTAATTGTTGCCAGTATTACAAGATTAATGGTTACTCGCATGTGATCTGTGTACATAAAACTTCTGACCATCAAATCGTAGTCGCTTATTTTTGCGCGCAGTTCAATGTTTAGGCTCTCAGGAAGGAAGAATATTTTGGTGCTGTCCATCGTTAAGAAAAATATAAACAGTACAACTTCAAATCCATCGATAAAACCACTTTTATATCTCTGTCTAAACATTGCGCGCCATGACAATAAGTCTTCGGGTGTCGAAGGATTAAGGTTGGGTCTGTTATAGAAACCGAATAGATAGACTAGTACAAACGTTAGTACGATAGTAAATAAAGCGACATCAAAGGTTTTTCCCACCCACTTGTACAGGGCTAAAAGAAGCATGTAGAGTGCAAAAGTTACGATATATGCAAATACAGGAGCCGCCGATACTAAAAATTCCTTTAGAATTTCTATAAATCTTTTGTAAATAATTCTAATAAAGTCAGCCAAATCCAAGAAAGTTAATGTGCCTTCAAAGAGAATATCTAAAATGTGACTAGCCTCTTTTCTAAGTCCAACAACAACTAGTATTCCCAATGTAAAAAAAGTAATTACAATTGCCAGTAAAGTTATCCAGATAAAGTTAAGGATGGCACCGACAGCTGCAGGGAATAGAAAGCCTGCTATCAGTAAAACACCCATGATCCCCAAAACAAGTCTTAACAATTTAAACGCGCTGGAGTTGTATTTGTTGCCGTTAGATAAAGGTTTATTCTCAATGATTTCTTTGATGTCCATAAAGCTCATGCATTATACCTCAAAATCAGTGATTATCTCATAGCCGTTATCGGTAACTAACACAGTGTGTTCGTATTGAACAAAGTTCTTTTTATCTGCCATCTCGGTTTCCCATTCGCTTTTATAGTTGATTTTAGGTTTTCCCTCGCAAACAAGTGCTTCTATGCAGATAGTCATTCCGGATTTAAGAAACGGTCCGTCAGACGCATTGCCGTAACAAGGTATTTCTGGAAAATCATGCATTTCTTTACCAATTCCGTGTCCGGCGTAATCGCGCAAGACATCAAAACCATACTCGGTTACAACTTTGTGCATTTTATTTGATATTTTACCGACTCTTACACCGTTTTTTACCTGGTCAATAGATTCAAGTAATGCTCTCTTGGCGGCTTTCATAAGACGAGTATCGGAACTTGAAACTTTACCTACGCCGACTGTAAAAGCGGCGTCGACGTTTAAGCCCTTATAGGTAATAACTGTATCGGCAGTGATTAGATCTCCGTCTTTAAGTTTTCTACCTTTAATGGGAAAGCAGTGAACAGACTGTTCGTTTACACTTATGCAAAGTCCGGTCGGAAATGGCGGCATAAAGCCCATAGAGGTGTAACCTTTGCATGCCGGTATAGCATCGCTTTTTTTACATTGCTGAATAAACTTTTCTTCTAATTCCCAGATATCTAAGCCAATCTTGCACATGTCTCTTAGTTCTGTGAGCATGCCTCCAAGTATTTTCCCGCCCCGGCGCATTATTTCAATTTCTTCCCTGGTTTTTATTGTATTCATAGTCGTCTACATTATACCCTTTTTGATCTATGTGATTACTTTTTGCGCTAAATAGGGGAAAGAGGGGTAGAAAGTTAAATAATCACGTTTACGATCTTGTCTTTGATGTATATTAGCTTCTTAATCTCTTTGCCATCCATATGTTTTATCAGCTTTTCATTTTGTAGAACCTTGGTTCTTATGGTCTGTTCGTTATCATCGGGAGTAACCGGTATCTCTGATCTTAACTTACCGTTAATTTGTACAGGTATTTCGCTAACCTTTTCATCCAGAAGGGATAAGTCAAAAGATGGCCAACTTTGTAAATGAATGCTGTTTTCTTTGTTCCATTTAGTATAGCCATGAAATTCCTGCCAAAGTTCTTCAGCAATAAACGGCATAAATGGCGCTATAACAAGCAGGAACTTTTCCCATACCTCTTTATTAATAGATTCTAATTTAGGTAGATGATTAACAAAAATCATGATCTCGCTGACCGAAGTATTCATTTTTAGCTCGTCCATCATATCGGTCATGTTTTTAATCATTTTATTCAGTAATTTTGATGTTTCGTCGGCAATGGCCGCATCACTTACTTTTATTTTTAAGTCGTAAATCTTTTGGACAAGCTTACTGCACGCCTCCAGACCTCTTGGATTCCATGGATAGGTTTCCTCATACGGTCCAATGAACGCCAGATACGTTCTTAGAGCATCAGCGCCGTATTTTTCAAGTTCGTCCTTAGGGTTAATGACATTGCCTCTGGACTTGGACATCTTGCCTCCGTCCGGGCCTAGAAGCATGCCTCCGCTCATTCTGTACATGTACGGCTCATCTAAGGGAACAACACCTTCATCGAATAGCACTTTAAACCAAAATCTTGAGTAGAGTAGGTGAGCAGTTGTGTGTCCCGCATCCCCAAAATACATATCAATAGGCATCCAGTACTTTAACTTTTCGATATCAGCCGGAGCTTTATCGTTTTTTGGATCAATGTAGCGCATGTAGTACCAGTTTGAACCTGCCCATGTAGGCATAGTGTCCGTTTCTCTTTTTGCTGGCTGGCCGGTGGAATCATTTACAGAGTTCCATTCGGTGTTTTTTTCAAGTGGGCTGGTTCCGTCCGATCCCACAATAAAGTCACGCATTACCGGCAGTGTCACAGGAAGATCTTTTTCTGCAACAGCTTCAATAGAGTTATCCTGTTTATAAACTAATGGAATCGGCTCGCCCCAATACCTCTGTCTTGAGAAAATCTGAGGCCTGACTTTGTAAGTTGTTGCCTTTCTCCCTTTATTTAACTTTTCCAGATCATTTACGATTTTTAATCGAGCGTCAGTGGAGTTTAATCCGTTGTAAACACCGGAATTAATGATCGTTCCTTCGCCGGTAAATACTGCTTTTGCATCAAAATCCGCGGGTTTTTCCACCACCTCAAGAATCTCTAAACCATATTTTGAGGCAAATTCGCGGTCTCTCTCGTCATGAGCAGGCACGCCCATAACAGCCCCCGTACCGTAATCAGTTAGAATGTAATCAGCTACCATGACGGGAATGTTAGTTTTAGTTGCATCCAAAGGGTGTTTTGCATAAATCCCGTTAAGTTTTACACCCGTTTTTTCCTTAGTTTGTCTTTCTAGATCGGTGAGACTTTCTGCCTTTTGAATGTAATCAAGTACTTCCTGTTTGTTATCTATTTTGTCTAAAAGTTGGTCAATTAATGTATGTTGTGGGGATAAAGCTATAAAAGTTACACCAAAAAGTGTATCTGGTCTGGTAGTAAATACCTCGACCTCGTTACCGTCTATATCAAACTTAACCTGAGCACCTTCCTTGCGCCCAATCCAGTTTTTCTGGGCCAGCTTAACCGAAGGCTCATAATCTACTTTATCCAGATCTGAAATGAGTCTATCCGCATATGCCGGAATGTCTAAAACCCACTGTTTGAACATTTTTCTCTGAACAGGATAACCTCCTCTTTCAGAAACCCTTCCGTTGCCATCCTTTGCAGGTAAAACCTCTTCATCAGCAAGCACTCCAAGCTCATTACACCACCAGACGGGCATTTCTTGTTGTTTGGCGAGTCCTCTTCGCCAAAGTATCAGGAACATATATTGTGTCCATTTGTAGTATTCGGGGTCAGAGGTATTAATTTCCCTGTTCCAATCGATAGCGTACCCCATATCCATCATAGATATTTTATAAGCTTTAGTGGCTTGTTCTATAGCTTCCTGGGGCGTAATACCTTCCTTTTGAGCATAGGTTTCGGGCGGAAGTCCGAAACAATCCCATCCCATTGGAAATAACACGTTATACCCACGCATTCTCAGGAATCTCGAGTATATTTCAGGTACCGTATATCTCATCATATGGCCAACGTGCAGGAATTTGCCTGACGGATAGGGAAGCTCGGCTAAAATGTACTTTTTGGGCTTTTCGGAAAAATCTACAGATTCATAGATGTTGTCGTTGAACCAATATTCGCGCCACTTGGCCTCAGATGTTTTAAAATCGTATCTTTTCATCATAGTGTTGAAATTTAGTTGATTTTATTATATATTGCTTCACATGGCAAAGAAAAAGGGAAATCGAAATATTATGGGGCTTGTCTGCACCGAAACCGGTGAAAGAACCTATATTACACAAAAGAATAAGATTAACTCCAACGAGAAGATCCAGTTGAAGAAGTATAACCCTAAGCTCAGAAAGCATACGGTTTATAAAGAAGTTCAAAGACTTCATTAATCTCTTTAATTCATCTATATTTTGTTCTAATATCATAATGTATGTTTAGTACTAAAGGTAAAGGAATATCCGATGTTGCGATAATAGCATTTGTTTTGATTGGATTGTTCACCTTATTTATCACATTCGCATCAATCGGTTACTTTTTTTTCAAAAAGGTTCCGTCCGGAAGCACTGTCTCAGATGAAATCATAAAAATGTTTGAATCGATGAATGAAACATCGACAAATACGCAAAAACCAGTTAATACAAATAACACAACTGTTAAAGTTCAAAACACCGGGAAATGCGAAAATTATTACTATCTTAAAAGATCCGACATCTACATCAATAAATGTTTTTCCAGCGAAGAGTACGTAGAGTTAGTTGCTTATGTAGAAGAATACGACCGTACAAGGGAGCAGCTAAAAAATATGGAAGATTATTTGAATTACTTTTGTAATACTGAAACACCTGAAGTGGATGATTGTGAATTTAGAGCAATAGATTACCGAACTATGGTAGGAACGGTCCAGTCACAGAGAGATTACATTAACAGCGTGTCTGAAAGTAAATAATTGGGCGTTGCCCGGCACTTAAGTGCGAAAGGAGTTTTATGTTGTACAACAGTACAAGCGCAGTTCAATCTTTTGTTAGAACTGTCGGATGGGTTGTGTTCTTTATTGTGTTCACGGTTTTACTGGGAGGTGTAGCAGGAATTGTTTCCTTTGGAATATTTGGTTCATCGACTCCGTTGATGATACCTACGCTTATATTTAATGCATGGTTAGCAGGTATCTTCTCTAAAATGTTCTACATTCTTCCTGAATGGGAAAGAATGGTTCTTTTAAGATTAGGAACATTTGTCGGTATAAAAGGACCGGGTTTTTTTGTAATTCCACCGTTTGTTTATTCAGTTGCTGCAATCGTTGACACAAGAATTGAAACGCACCAAGTAGAAGCAACAGCCACCTTAACAAAAGACAATGTACCAACAAAAGTAACTGCGGCAGTCGAGTTTAAGGTCGAGGATCCACGAAAAGCAATTATTGATGTACAAAATTACAGACAATCAGTGATCTGGTTATCTACTGAAGCGCTAAAAAATACAATCGGAAGCATGGATCTTAAAGAATTGTTAAGCGAGAGGGACCAAATTGCAGAATCACTTAAGAACCAAATTGATAATGGTGCTATTGTTTATGGAATTGACGTCCGCGCAGTTAGAATCACTGATATAGATACTCCTCAGTCACTTGTAGAAGAGTTGGCTGTTATAGCAAGGGAAAGACGCGCAGCTGAAGCTAAACAGATTCAAGCCGACACTGAAGTTGCAGTAGCAGTAAAGCTATCTGAAGCAAGCGACATATTAGCAAAGTCCGGCAGTGCACTGAGGTTAAGAGAGCTTCAAATATTAAACGAGATGAGCAAAGAGGAAAGTTCGATGATTATCATTTATCCGTATGGAGACAGAAACGCATTAGAGATTGCTAATGGCGCGGCCGGTAAAGGAAATAATAGATATCATGCGCCTGAGCGTATTGTTCAAGAAGCGCTAGAAAAGTAGCTCATTAATTGTGTGTAAAAGTACAAATTGTGAATCGTGGCTAATCTATAAGCTGCAGGATCTCCTACTTTGAACAAATGGTGTAGATACGCGCGCAAATATTTTTGGCACGTGAGACAGCCACAATTCTCAGAGATAGCAGTTGTGTCGTGTTTGTACTTTCCCGAACCGATATTTAGAAAGTCATAAAATTTGTCGGGCTCAGCTGAAATATCATTTCCATTAAACACGTACAATCTTTCGTGTCTGGCATCTCTGGTCGGAAGTACGCAGTCAAACATGTTATATCCCATTTTTATGCATTTCTGGATGTCTTCGGGTTTGCCCACCCCCATTGCGTATTTTGGTTTATCTTTGGGCATTGAATCAGCTACTATACTTAGAATCTCTTCCATTAAAGTACCTTTATACATCGGCCACCCGCCGTATGCGTAACCGTCAAAATCCATTTTAATCAATGCCTCAGCGCACTCTTTTCGTAACACGGGATGATTGCCGCCTTGGATAATGCCAAAAATCAACGGTCGTCTTTCATCATCAGTAAACGTTGTTTCATTAACATATTTATCAAAAGTATCTTTGCATCTTTTTGCCCATCTAATTGTTCTTTCCACGGATTTTTCCTGTTCCTCAAAAGGTTCTGAAGGATCAGTACAATCATCCAGACACATAATGATGTCACTTTTTATTTTAATTTGAGTCTCTATACAGGTTTCCGGGGTTAGCTCTAAAAACTGCCCATTTCTAAAATTCTTAAAAACAACACCATTCTCATTAAAATAACCTCCGTTTTTGCTGTTTCTTACTAGCGACATCGCTTGAAAACCGCCTGAATCCGTTATTACCGGCAGATTAATGTTCATAAATTTTCTAATTCCTCCCGATTTCTCTACGATATCCACAATTCCGTCTATTAGAAAATGAAAAGTATTGGTAACAATGCCTGTAGTGCCGGTGTGTGCAAAGTCGTCCGGTGCAAAACCCCTGATGACGGCGTGCGTGGCGTCAGGAAAGAATGCAGGTAGATTAATTTTTGAGTTTCTAAGTTTTAGTTCCATAAAGTGCCATTTTCCCCGATTTGATGGTAAAATATCTAATTGGGTGCGTCCCGGCCATGAACAAAGGTAAATTATACATTGTTGCTACACCGATAGGTAATTTAGGCGATATGACTTATCGTGCTGTTGAGGTACTTGCGGCCGTTGATACCATCTTATCAGAAGACACACGAGAGACCGATAAAGTCCTTAGACATTTTAACTTAGAAAAAAAACAGATTTCATACAGGGATCAGAACCACGTCAGAATAATGCCGGCTATCCTAGAGCTTCTGGATGCCGGAAAAGATTTGGCATTAGTTTCAGACAGCGGCACGCCGTTGATCTCAGATCCTGGATTTAATCTGGTTCGCGAACTAGCCTCCAAAGAATACGAAATAGTTTCTGTTCCCGGGGCTTCTTCTGTCGTTGCCGCCCTGTCAGTTAGCGGTTTACCCACAGACAGGTTTACTTTTTTGGGTTTTTTGCCCAAATCGGGAGCTGCTCAAAAGAATTTACTGAATACCTATGGAAAACTTGAAAGTACGCTGATTATTTTTGAGTCGCCATTTCGTATAATAAAATTATTAGAAGAAGTTGAAACTACGTTAGGAAATAGAAAAGTTTGTGTTCTCAATGATCTAACAAAAATGCACGAGAAACTTATTCGAGGTACTGTTTCAGAAATTTTATCAAAAAAGCATGAGATTAAACCTAAGGGAGAATATATTTTGCTGATAGCCAAGGAGGGTTTTTAATTATGGATTTACCGGACAGAGGTATAGAAGAAAACTTTCTAAATATTGTTCTAAAAAAAGTCAGAGACTCTCGAGAGTACATTGTACGTGCTGTAGAACGAGTTAGCAGTGGCACCTTGGAGAGACTTAAGGAATTACGCGAAAACCCCGAGATGGGTTTTGACTTTCAGATGCTTCTGGAGCAGCTTCACGAGAAAAACCAAGCTTTCAATTACAAGGATAAGTATAAAAGGTTAGAAGAGCTCGGCTACCTCGAAAAGGAGCCGTATTTTGCCCGTATTGATTTTGTAGATCCAGTTGATGCATCAAAAGATACTATTTATATAGGTAAATTCGGGTTTACAGAAGACAGACCGGTCGTAACAGATTGGCGCGCCAAGATAGCGTCGGTTTATTACAAATACAGATACCCGCAGAAAAATGTAGAGTACGAAACACCAGAAGGTAAAGTTGTTAAAGATTTGGCACTAAAAAGAACTTTTGAAATTGCCGACGGCAAGCTTGTTAAATATTACAATAACGACATTCAGCTTGATGAAACTGAAATAATAGTAGAAAAAATAAAAGGAAGAACCGGCGGAGTTCTTGAAGATATCATTGAAACTATTCAAAAAGATCAGCTGGAAATAATAGAGGCCGATCCAAGACAAATTTGTATTGTCCAAGGCTGTGTTGGTAGCGGTAAAAGTACAGTAGCAATTCACAAGCTTTCGCACATATTTTTTAACTACCCAAATTATATTAGACCCGAAAGATCTGTTTTGGTTGCCAAGAACCAAATTCTTGTAGGTTACCTTTCTACACTTTTTCCAAAATTAGGTATTTTCGACATAAATTACAAAACATTAAGGGATATGGTTGTAAATGTTGTGTTCAGAGAAGAATTTAATGTAAAAGTGGATCTAGATCTGGATCAAGATACATCTAAATTTAACATCTCCGTTTTGGAGGAAGTCTCGCATGAAATAGACAAAATTCATGATTATTATGAAAGTGCGGTTGCTGAAGTTTTTAATAATCCCGAATCCGAATCTTTTGGTGGTTACAAATATTCAAAACTTCAAACTCCTTACGAAAATGTTAACGAGATAATCGTTGATTTAAACGAAGAGCTTGATAATCAAACAGAAGTTCTAAAAGAAAATCCTAAGACAATAAAAGCCCTGTTCTACAAGGAAAACATCCGGTCACTAAGAAAAGCAATCCGTAAATTAATGGACCTGAAAGGTAGTATAAAGCACGAGACTTTCAAAAGAATGCTCCAAAATTATAAAATTTCTGGGGATACGACTTTATCTTATTACCAAACTTTGCTTTACATTTATTTTTATTCTCAGCTTGTGGGATTTTCTAAAGTGCAGACATACGAATATTGTGTTGTCGATGAAGGCCAAGATTTTAGTCTTCTGGAATATGCAGTTTTAAGCAAGTTTGTCTTGCGAGGAAGATTTGGCATATTCGGAGATTTGAATCAGTCTCTTGAAGAAGACGGAATTAACAATTGGGATAACATCAAGAAAGTAATAGTTGAAGCCGGAAGTGCGAATACATTTAAATTAACTACTAACTATAGAAGTACAAAACAAATCATAGATCTCGCAAACAGCATTCTTTCACCGTACACAAAGGATTACTTGCCTAAATCAATCAATAGAAGTGGGAAAGAACCTGAAGTTCTAATTTTTGAGTCCAATGAAGAATTAAACTCGCATCTTAAAAAGACGCTCGGAGAAGAAGCAAAAAATATAGATAAAAGCATCGGTGTAATTTGCTTTAACGACGATACTGTAAATGAACTTGAAGCTCATCTTTTAAAAACCGTAGACGAAAAAGAACATCTAGTAAGACTAGATAGTAGAAAAACCATCTCATATATTCCAAAAGGTATTTATCTAATGAACGCGTTTGACTGTAAAGGACTTGAGTTTGCAAAAGTATATATTGTGGACTTGAACATAAATAAAATTCATAATTATAGACAGGCAAGAAGTGCTTTTGTTGCCGTAACCCGTGCTATGAACGAATTACATATTTTTGGCGTCAAATGAAGCTTTTAAAGTCTTTTAGAAGTAAATCTTACAACATCCCGTTAATAAGTATACTTTTTGTTGGGTTCATTCTTAGATTTATTAATCTTGGTTATTCCGATTTTCAAGGCGATGAAATTAAAGCTTTGTATCTGCCTGATCCCGGACAATCTAGTCTTGAGTTTCTAATGGATCAAAGAAAAGGTCCGTTACAGTTTCTGATAACTTTTGTACTTAAGTTTTTCAACAATGATTATTCAAATCAGTTTTTAATTAGATTACCGTTTGCTTTAGCCGGATTCCTTTCGGTCTATTTCTTTTACAAGCTTGTTGCTAAAATTTTTGGAAATAAAATTGGTCTATTCGCTTCATTTTTCTTAGCAACTAACGGTTTTTTTGTTGCATTTTCAAGAATTGTTCAGTATCAATCATTTGTAATTTTATTTTCTATTTTGGCTTTGTATTTTATTGTTTTAGCCAATAAAGATCCTAGATATAAACTGCGCGGAGTTTATTTAGCTTTTATAATGCTGGCAATCTCCGTACTATCTCATTACGATGGCTTATTTATAGCACCAGTCTTTGCATTTTATCTTTATAAATGGCTTGTATCCAAAGAAATCGGTATTTCAATTAAACATAAGATCATGCACATTCTTATCTCGGGCATGATATTTACAATTATGGTTGCTGTTTTCTATATCCCTTTTGCTTTATCGATTTCAACTTCAACCGTAGATTATTGGGAGGGAAGATTGAGCGGTGCCGTTTCATCAAAACTTTCAAGCAGCCTCTATCTTTTCACGGTGTATCAACCTATTTACGTTATTCATATTTACACGTTGCTGCTTGCTGCCGGAATTGCGTTAGTAATTCTGTATGCGTTGACGACGGTCCTGATCAAAATATTCAAGAAGTACAAACAAGATTTTCGATACCTTTCTAAACTAAAAGACTTCCGTCATTTTTTAATCGGGACCGGACTTTCTGTAGATTTAATACCAGTATTAATTTGGTTGGTTCTTGGTGTTTATATCTGGGAGAAAGTTGTCTACATTCCCGGTACACATATTTATACATACCTTCTGCCTCTATTTATAGCTCTTGGTTTTGGGGTAGTTTTTATCGAGAATAGTTCAATTAAAATTGCCCAGTTTATTAAGTTGCGTCAATTAATAATTGCCAAAGATATCGTTTTATCCATAATTTTTGTGTTTATTGCTTTACAGTCATATGCAATATTTGTCGACAATATTTCAGAATATCCTTGGGAAGAAGAAAAATTTTATATTTGGACATTGTCTAAACCAACTCCTGTGTTCCATTTAAGCATGTTTGGTTTTCCATATTATAGAGATTGGGAAAGCATCGCTTCGTTTGTTAGAGAGCACCCGGATGTTCCTGCGTACTCGACAAATGAACGTGAATCAATTTCCAGATACCACGTACATTTAAGAAAAGATGCAGATCAGGCGGGATTTTATATTTTTATAGTAAACCCTCAAAGCTTTACTAATGAAATACTTAGCCAAAAAGCACTGTATTGGGCAAATAAACATGCGCCGGTATATACACACTCAAGATCCGGAAAGGACCTAGTAACTGTCTATTTAATGCCGTCCGGAAGCCTAGAAGACCTAAAACTACAAGGATATTAATATGTCATTAATTGAAGATTTTATCTTGCCCCAATTAAAGTTTATTAGTTATTTTGGTGAATCCATTTTTTATCTTTTACCGATTGCGCTTTTAGTTTCTTTAGGGTTTTTTAAGACAAAGCACCGCACTGAAGGTGCGTTAATACTTGTTAGTTTGTTAAGTTACTTTTATTCAATAATTCTTAAGTTTATTTTTCAAGTACAACGTCCGCCTACCGCTTCATACACTGATTTTATTAATCAATATAGTTTTCCCAGCTCTCATGTCGTTGTATATACTGCATTTTTTGGTTATTTAATTTTTTTAACATTATTTCTAAAAAGATTTGATAAGTTATTAAGGTTTGTGATTCTTATACTAAGTTTGTATTTTTTAAGTTTTGTTGGTATCTCCCGAGTTGTTTTGGGCGAACATTGGCCGACTGATGTGCTTTGGGGATATTTATTCGGAGCGGTTTATCTAGGGATTCTTATAGTGTTACACAAAAACTCGGTGCCAAAAGATAAGAACTAAAATTATCGCAGCCGTAATAGCTGTAATTAAAACAAATCCGGCGGCGCAATCTTTAATTATTTTCATTCCAAGGTTAACTTCCTTCACAACATTATCAATAAATTCTTCAACGACAGTATTAAGCATTTCAGCAGAAAGCAGAAATCCCATAGACATTGTTAACAATCCCCACTCGGTGTTTGTAATTTTAAAGTGTATACCGCCGATAACAGAAATAATTACGATCAAAACCTGAATTCTGAAATTAGGTTCGTTAAGAAGAGCGAAAAAGATACCTTCAAATGCATATTGAACACTTTTGGCATGTCTGATCGGATGATGTGACTTGAATATGTGATGCATATCTATAATATACAAGTTTTTTTATCCGTATACCATATGGCGTAATAATGCGATATTATGATATAGTAATTGATTGGTATGAAGAATAAAAAAAGAATTATTATCATAATTTTAGTTGTTGTCGGGCTGTTCCTTTTAATAAGGTTCCTGACTTCGCCGAAAGTAAGGGCACTTCAAGTTAAAGAAGTTGCACTTGAAGAACGAGTAATTTCAAAAACTGTGTCTGCTAGCGGAACCATTAAATCCAAGAAAACTGCTGATTTAGCATTCCCTGCTACCCAAGTTGTAACCCAAATAAATGTTAAAGAAGGCGATGTAGTTACAAGAGGCCAGGCACTAGCTTATTTAGAATACACCTCTTCATATTTAACTTCACAATATACTAAAGACGCTAGAGATATTGCACTTAGAAAACGCGAGCTTTTTGAAGCAGATAAAGAGACAAATAAAAATACTTTAGGCGGAGAAGAAGAATATAATATCAGACTTCGCCAATATAATGAGGAAGTAAGTCAGGCCGAAGCGGCATATCAATCTGAATTAGCAAAACTTAGCAATTTTAATATATCCGCACCTTTTGATGGAACAGTTGTCGAAATAACAAAAGAAGTTGGTGAAACCGCAGCAGCCGGCGAGACGATTGTAAAGTTATCTGACCTTGATTCTCTATTTTTTGAAATAATTGTCGACCAGGAGGATTTCGGATCGTTAAAATTGGACCAGATCGTTGAAATTAATCTCGATGCCTACGGGGACAAAAAATACAGCGGTAAGGTTTCGGCACTTCAGATGTTTGCAAATGCAGATTCTGATTTTGTGGTGGACATTGAATTCACAGAGAACGGCGGATTTATGCCGACGCTTGGAATGACTGGTGATGCAAAAATAATCGTTGAATCTACTCAAAATCCCGTCAAGTCGCTTTTTTACGATGAGATTTTCTATGATGACGAAGATAAGCCATTTGTCTGGACAGTTAAAAACGGGTATTTGGCCAAACTGCCGATAGAAGTCGGATTAGAGGGCGATATTTACACGGAAGTTAAAAGCCAAATTGATATCCCTGTTGTTGTAGGATTAAATCAAGATGTCGAGCTCTTCGAAGGATTTAAGGCAACAGTAATTCCTAACTAATATGGAACCTCTCCTTAAAGGCATAGATATTGTAAAAGAATACGATCTAGGCGATGTGAAAATACAGGCGCTCAAGGGTGTTTCACTAGAAGTATTTAAAGGTGAATTTCTAGCGATTGTTGGAAAGTCTGGTTCCGGTAAATCTACTTTAATGCATATTCTTGGATTGTTAGATACACCGACGTCGGGCCAATTAATTCTCAACGGCACTGATGTTTCGAAACACAAAGAGAAAGAATTAGCCAGAATTAGAAACAGTGAGATCGGTTTTGTTTTTCAATCCTTTAATCTACTCCCGCGAACAACTACGCTAGACAACGTTATTCTGCCCTTAAAGTACAGTAAAGTTCCAAAAAACGAGTGGAAAGCAAAAGCCACAGACATGCTTAAACTTGTAGATTTAGGCGACAGGCTTCATAACAAATCAAATGAACTATCCGGAGGTCAGAAACAAAGAGTGGCAATCGCCCGAGCTTTAGTAAACGAACCGTCAATAATTTTTGCAGACGAGCCGACAGGCAACTTGGACTCAAGAACCGGACAAGAAATAATAGACTTATTTTTACAATTACACGAACAGGGCAAAACAATTATTCTAGTAACACACGATTCAGATTTAGCCAAAATTGCCAAACGACAGGTTGTTATTAAAGACGGTTTAATAGTTGAGGCATAAATGCAATTAGCAGAAACATTCAGAAGTTCAATCTCAGCTTTACGTGCGAATATGGTTAGAACTTTTCTAACTATGCTTGGAGTAATTATCGGTGTTTTTGCTGTACTGTCGCTAGTTTCCCTTGTAAGAGGTGTTCAAAATTATGTTACAGACCAATTTAGCTCTTTAGGATCAAATTTGATTCTAGTTGCTCCGGGAAGATTTGGCTTTGAAAACGATCCGGCGCTTGCATTTTCCAACAATAAACTTTCAATTGAAGACGTAGAAAACATTCAACGAGATGCCTCAACTTACATAATTGGAGCTACGCCAAACCTCAGACTTAGTAAAACAGTTGAGTACAAAACAAAGAAATTTTTAGCGTCACTTGTAGGTACAAATAGCGATTTCCTTGAAATAACCGATCTCGAAGTTGCTTACGGGAGACCTTTTACAAAAGAAGAAGAACTTGTTAAATCAAAAGTTATGGTTCTTGGTCCGCAAGTTAAGGAAGAGTTGTTCGGGAATAGAGATCCAATAGGGGAGAAAGTAAAGATTGGGGATGCTAGCTTTGAAATAATCGGCGTGTTTACTGAAAAAGGGTTTCAGTCGGACGAAAGAGTGGTACTGCCGTATACAACTATGCAGTCGGTATTTAATATCGACAATTTTTCTGGAATAACTGTAAAGGCAAAAGATCAGGACAGTATAGAAAAAGCTATGACTGAAGTTGAAATTGCATTACTCAAGGATTTGAAGAAAGATGAGTTTTCGGTTTTATCCCAGAAGGATATTTTGAAATCTATCCAAAGTGTTTTGGGGATTTTATCAATGGGTTTGGGAGGTGTAGCAGCCATCTCGTTAATAGTTGGAGGCATTGGCATCATGAACATCATGCTCGTCTCGGTGACTGAGAGAATACGGGAAATAGGACTTAGAAAAGCTTTAGGAGCAACCTCACTTAATATCGGTATTCAATTTCTTTTGGAATCCGTCATGATTAGTGTTTTAGGTGGAATTATCGGGATAATACTGGGATTTTTAGCGGCCTTAGCAGCTCAAACTTTCGTTAGAGCTGAGGTGCCGTTATGGGCAATTTTATTAGCATTTTTATTTTCAGTTTTTACAGGAGTAGTTTTTGGCACATACCCGGCGTTACAAGCAAGTAAAAAAGATCCAATTGAAGCTTTAAGGTACGAATAATGCAATTAACTGAAACATTTATTACAGCACATAGAGCCTTGTTATCTAATAAAGTCAGAACACTTTTGACGATGCTTGGAGTTATCATTGGAGTTTTTTCAGTTGTAATTTTAGTCGCACTTGTTACAGGAGTACAAAATTATATTACGGATCAATTTAATGAACTCGGTTCAAATTTAGTATTTGTTTCGCCGGGAAGAGCAACTTTGACATCTGATCCTGCGCAAGCCTTTACAGATAATAAACTTACTTTAGACCAGATAGATACAATCGAACAGTTTGCAGGCGAGTATGTTGATGCCGCTTCGCCATATATCGCATCCGGTAAAACTGTTTCGTATAAAACTAAGACCTACTTTGGAAGCATTAGTGCAGGAAATCACCTTTACGGTTATTTGTTTAATATCGATTTAGCAAAAGGAAGATTTTTTACAGGAGCAGAAGATAAAAGTGCGCAAAGAGTCACAATCATCGGCTCAGATGTGGCTAAAAAACTTTTTGCGAATAAAAACCCACTGAACCAATCAATTAAAATTGACGATCACTCGTTTAGAGTAATAGGTGTAATGGTTTCAAAAGGTGCGGACTGGGATGAGCTTGTAATTATGCCTATTAATACTGCAGTAAAAGTTCTGGGAATTGACGAGATCACATATCATACTGTTAAGTTCAAGGACCCGGATTCTGTTGATATAGGAACAAAACAAGTTGAGTTAGCAATGCTGCAGGATCTAAAAAGAGACGACTTCTCGATCCTTTCACAAAAGGACCTATTACAATCTATTCAGTCAATTTTAGGTATTTTGTCCGTCGGGTTGGCCGCTGTGGCTGCAATATCTTTGCTGGTTGGAGGAATTGGCATCATGAACATTATGTTAGTTTCCGTCACAGAAAGAATATCTGAAATTGGACTCAGGAAAGCCCTTGGGGCTACGCCTTTTAACATCGGACTTCAATTTATGATCGAAGCAATTTTTTTAAGTTTGGGCGGCGGACTAATAGGTCTTGGCCTTGGATTCCTTGGAACCTTAATTGCTCAGAACTTTTTAAATGCCCAAGTTCCGTGGTGGGCCGTTGTCCTTTCATTATCATTTTCTATTGTGGTTGGAGTTTTGTTTGGAACCTATCCTGCTATTCAAGCAAGTAAAAAAGATCCTATCGAAGCATTACGTTACGAGTAGTTATTTTTTCACCAGCTTCAAAATATACGTGGAGTCGTCAGAGAGAAAAGTTTCTTCCAGTACATTAGTTAAATCTGCATTATCAAGATAAATTTTCCAATTGTAACCTTCCGGAACTGGTACTCTATACACATCTACAATTTCTGTTCTGTCTATATATGCAACTATTTCATAAAGCACTTTGTCCTCGTCGCGAACTCGCTCAAGAAGGGTTAAAACCGAGTCTCTGTTTCTAAGATTCTTTTGATAGGTTCTTTGAGTCGACCCGTCATCTACAACCAAGTTTACTTTCACAGGTTTTACTTCTATATTGCGCTCTTCCTCTTCGGCCTGCCTCACTTCAATATTTCCCTCCTTTAGGGTGTTATTCACATAAAATGCGGCTAGTACAAGGAACAAAATGTATAAAAATCCTAGAGTTTGTATTTTTGAAGGTTTCATCTGCATAATTTTATCATTGTTTGGGAGTTTGTATTATAATGTCAAAGTATGCGCCTGTAGCCCAATGGATAAGGCACTTGTCTTCGGAACAAGGATTTGGGGGTTCGAATCCCTCCAGGCGCACCAAAAGATAGAACCTAAAAATGCTTCAAATTATCATCCTGCTATAATTCACCTATTCAAACAACTAAAAAGGAGGCGAGAATGGACCAAACCGCTAAATTCACTTTTGCGGTTGATGCCGGAAATACAATTGGTTATGTCGAGTCTGACGAGATAGCGCTCGAGCTGGACTTTATAATCTACGCACGCGATCCGGAAAAAGATTGGATTTTACGTGTTGAATCAGTAGAAAATGCACACAAGCTTGTAAAGTATCTCCAAAGACACGGTTATCTAAATGCAAAGTTAGCGCAGGTCGAACACACGGAATAGGAACTTGATGCCATTAAGCCCTGTTCCGTGTAGTTTTTTCATATACAGCATTTTTGCCTTGTGGTAACATACAGGTTGTTTTCATGACTAATTAGACTTTTTTGACTATAATACAACCATACACGGGGACGTAGCTCAGTGGTAGAGCAGGGGACTCTTAATCCCTTGGTCGAGGGTCCGACTCCCTCCGTCCTCACCATATAGACCTATATTTAAGTGTGCCAGAGTGGTGAAACGGCAGACACGCAGTCTTCAGAAGGCTGTATCCGCAAGGATGTGAGGGTTCAAGTCCCTCCTCTGGCACCAGAGCAGCTTCTGAAATTTCTACCCTATAAACATAAAAAAATCTTGTATTTTTAGAAATAATCTGTAAATAATTAGTAATTCAAAAAACCAAGAAAGGAGATCAAGTTGAAAAGACGTCGTGTCCTAAGACCTTGGGAGGCAGACTGTGAGCGAAGGTGGCTTAATGTTAAAGCAGCACTTCGTGACTTTCGGCATGCATTTGCAAAATTACACTCCTCGCGGAGACGTTGGGGCGAGAAAGCTAAGATACGATAATCAGTCGCTGTATTTAGCATTAAATGAGCCTGAATTACATGTTTAACAACTGTAATTTGGGCTTATTGTTTTTTTAGCCTTCTGATATAATGTCAACTGGGTGTATTCCCATTGTTACTTGGTTTTTTGCCCCCTGGGCGGGTGGCGAAATGGCAGACGCGCAACGTTGAGGTCGTTGTGGGAGTTAAATCCCTTGCAGGTTCAAGTCCTGTTCCGCCCACCAGATCTTGGATGACTCGAATTACTAATTGTTTAAAATACATTTTATTTACCCTGCTTTTAGCGTTACCCTTTTACCCGATAAGTTACAGTCAAACATTTAGCGGCGAGCATATCGCTAACTTTGACGTTGACATAGTTATCGAAGAATCAGGACATATTTCAGTTACAGAAAAAATTCAGTATTATTTTGGAACCAATCTAAGACACGGGATTTTTAGAAATATTCCATTTGTTAAAACAAACGATAAAGGCGACCGACTTTTGATGGATATCACAGATATTTCTGTTACAGACGAGAATAATAAGCCATTAACTACAAAAGTATCAAAAGACGGCGAGGAAACAGATATTAGAATTGGCGATGCAGACAAGGAAATTACCGGTATGCACACGTATTTTATTAAATATCGAGTTGCCGGAGCATTGAGCTATTTTGAAGACTTTGATGAGTTGTACTGGGACTTAACAGGCGATGATTGGACTGTCGAGATCCAAAATTTTAGCGGTCGCGTCAGTTTACCGCCCGGAATTATTCAGACGGAACCGGATGTTACTACTGCTATTTGTTATACCGGACCCGAAGGCAGTACACTTTCCGAATGTGACATTCTCATGACTACAGAAAACCGGATAAGTTATGAGTTTCTAAATCAGAAACCTTACCTTGCCGGTGAGGGTATAACCGTAGCCGTGACATTTCCAAAAGGCTATGTTCAGGTGCTCCATCCAAGGCCTGACATTATGTACACTGTAGGTAAAATTGTTGGAATATTTTTTGTTATATTGGCAGTAATTTTATGGGGTTTTGTAGCACCGATAGTTACTTTTTGGATTTGGTACAAGGATCATGAAAACACTAAAAATAAACAGAAGATAGTTGCAGCTTGGTTCTCTCCGCCCAAAAATAGAGCCGGTCAGCAGTACTCGCCTGCTGAAACCGGATTATTATTATCTAAAGGTGTTGGACCTAAATTAATAACTGCCACGATAATAGATTTAGCCCAAAGAGGATTTTTAAAGATAGTTTTCAGGAATAAAAACGATTACGATTTTGTGAAACTAAAGGAACTAACTGCACCGGAACTCAAAACATTTGAGCGGACACTTCTTGCAGGTTTATTTTCAGATGTACAGGGTCTAAACCTTGGAAGAATAATTAAAAGTGTAGATAAGTTTAAGAAAATGTCTGCAGACGGCACTATAGATGAGGCTGAACAAGCGGAGATATCAGAACTAGCGACAAATACTTTGCAATACGTTACCGTCAACATTAAGGATCTCAAAAAATCCAATATTTTTGCTCAAAAAGTCGAATCGTTTTATAGGCAACTTGGAATTGCCGTTAAAGATGACGGTTTGTTTACGAAGGACCCGGTACCACTTTATAACTTTTTCACTGCACTTACTTTCTTTTCATGGATTCTGTTTAACCCAATAATGTCAGTTTTTTCGTTATTTTTTGGAAGAAAGATAGCACCACGTACCGACTTTGGAATAGAAAAGTATTCAGAGGCCAAATCATTGGAGAATTTCTTAAAATCTCAGGATGCGCAACTTGATTTTCAAGCCTACAATCAGATGTTTTTCGAGAAACTATTGCCATACGCTACAGCTTACGGAGTTGAGGATGTGTGGGCAAAGAGATTTAAGGATTTGAATTTTTCTCAGAGCGATTGGTATGAAGGCGGAAATTATGGGGCGATGCAGTTTTCATCGTTCTCGCACGGACTTAGTAGTAGCGTTAGATCGTATTCTTCTACTAGCTCCAGTGGTTCATCGGGGGGATCCTCCGGCGGTGGAGGTGGCGGCGGTGGAGGCGGTAGTTGGTAATTACCGCTAGATTGAGGCCTTTGCCTAGTGTTATAATGCATGTTGTTCCGCGTTTGCGGGAATGAGCCTGGGTACAGTCTCTTCCCTTGATGAGTACATCTGCGGGAATAGCTCAGTGGTAGAGCGCTTCCTTGCCAAGGAAGAGGTCGCGGGTTCGAGCCCCGTTTCCCGCTCCATTAACCCAAATGTCTGATCTAATTAGAGTGCATAAATTGAAATTAGTTACACTTTAATCTAGTATATTTTTATGAAATTAGAAGATTTATATAAATTAATAGTTAAATCTCAACAGGAATTTCTATCATTTAGACACGAGATGAGTACGTTTAGAAAAGAAACAAAAAACGAACTAAATGAACTGTCTCAAACTTTACGAGGTATTGAGAATACACTTAATTTTTACGGTGATATGTACAAAATAAACAAAGACGGAGTTAATGCGCTAGACAAAAGAGTTACGGTTTTAGAATCCCAATAAACAAACACGCGGTATCAGTCGGAACTCGACTAGCGTTACATCGTATTCAACTCATCTATTTATCTTATATAATAGTTACACGGTATGTATCCAGGAAACGAAGGAATATCTACAATAAGTCCAGAGGCTCTCATGGGTGAAAAATCCAAGGATGAGTTAAAGGTTGAGGAGTTTTTAACCGAGGTAACTAGTACTGCCTTATCCTATAAGACCATGGTTAATGAAAGCGAGAAACAGCCGTTGTTCTCATACGTTGACCTCCGCGGACTGCTTTCTCCTGGGCAAATCGAGTTGTTATTTAGCGATAAATACCTAAACGTAAAACCATTAACTGACTATGAGCTTAAGACTGGTTCTGCACGTAGAAGCACGGCTCTCCCATATTTGGAAGTTACTAACTACACAGACCGATCTGTAAATCTTGCAATTACTAATCTTATCGACGAGGCTGACGTAGCATCTGCAGAGTCGGCCTTCATACGCAAGCTATTGGAAGACTACAAGCTGAGAGCCAGAAGTTTCGAAGCGTGGGAAGAGAAACTAGACGAGAGGATTACTCAATTCCAAAATGAGAGCATTAAGATTTTGAATGAAAATCCAGAACTTAACGAGCGTGCTTCGCGATTTGATTTAGTTGCCGAACAAGCACTTTTTCTTAGCTCGTTGTGGACTGCCAGTAAATCCGGCAGTGATATTACGCTTGAAAAAATGCGCGAAGTAGTTGATACCGTGGAACAGCACAAAAATATAGAAGACAGTATAGATAAGTCCGTGCGGATGCTCGGATGTGAAATCGAGATACCTTATACAGGCTCTTTTAGGGACCAAAAAGTAAGAGGGGCGCGGTATGTCTTTTTGCCAGAACATCTTGACCTATTGACACGGTTATACATACCTATCGAGCGCGATAAACAAGGTGAGGCTGCTATTCCTCCCTCAAGAAGCCCGGCTATACAATATGGTATCTTGGATCAACTGCGCCAAATGGGATTCTGTCCTGAGAATGCTGACTTAAATTACACGCTTCATGTCAACGTCTCGCTCACCGAACCTGAATATACATCATTTGAGCAAGAATTTTTGAGTTTTAGTCCGGATGAAATGAGCGGGTTAAGCGCACTTGGGAACATAGTAGGAGCAAGATACTCCTCAACCTCGAGAATACTAACCGGGGCATATCGCGACCCGGCTTATGTTAAGGGTGAGGATCCAAGCACGTATAGACTTGAATTCAGAACGCTGGAATATGACCCCTCAGAGTCCGAAGAAAGCTTTACTTCAAAGCTAGACAACATCAGAAAGGCAGCAGGTAAGTTCCTGGAATATCACGCAGAAAAAGAACATCCAGAACAAACAAAATACGGTCAGCTTCTGCTGGCAATTGCACATCAATGTATATCTGAGGAAGATAGAGATGTGTCAAAAGCCGAGATGCTTATCTCGATTCATATACAAAGTATAGTTAAAGATCCGGAAAAGAAACGTATTTTAGGCAAGTTATTCGACGAGTTTCTTGAAAATTAGACGAAATATGGAAAAAAGGCGAGTATACTGCTAAAATTGGTTAGTTTTGATCCAGAGTATGGGGCGGTAGCCAAGGCGGTCACGGCACCGGTCTGAAAAACCGGCTATGTGGGTTCGATTCCCACCCTCCCCACCATAAAATCCTCGTTCTAGCAATATAATCCAATGGTTTTTAACCATATAGAGAGTGGGAAGTCGAACTTTTTAGTGATAAAATAACCTCATTGTGAAAATTACTATAACTGAAATTAAAACTTCCCTGGAAAAATTAGCAGTCAAATATGTTTCACAAGAAGAAGCAAAATATTTCGCTGAGGAAATTACAGAAGCCTGTATTAGAAAATCACCAAGATCAAACGTACTAAAAGATGAGGTACTAGCAGATACAAAGAGACAAGAAAAATATAAAAACAACAGTTTTACCGTAGTAAAAGAGTTACCTAGTCTTATAAGATTAAATTTTAATCACTTACCGATTACATTTAAAATAAAATATCTACATGATTTATTAATCGATAAGGCTACAAAGACCGGAATATCTATTTTGGCTTTTGATAATTCAGGAGGTATGCATAGTTTGCATACTTGGGCACAAGGATTAGCTAAAAGGGGCTACTTTGTTATGGGCGCATATAATGGCGGTCCTTTAGGAGTTGTTCCATTAAATGGAACTAAAGGATTGTTTGGTACTAACCCGATTACTTACGGATTTCCAACAAATGAAGGAACAGTAGTTATTGATATGGCTACTTCGGAAATTCCGTATTTTGAAATAGTGCAGAGTAAGAAAAATAATATCCCACTTAAAGAAAACTCTGCTGTGGATCAAGACGGACTACCTACTACTGATGCCAATAAAGCTCTTTCCGAAGATGGTACATCTAATTTACTTCCTATGGGAGGTAATTATAAGGGATACGCTATTAATTATTTGGTAGAAATAATGACGGGAGCTTTAATTGCGGCCAAATTAAGTTCTAAACAAGACCCTTCTTATGTGAACGAAGATCATGGGGGATTTCTTATTGTAATTGATATTTCTGCTTTCAGCGATTTAGATACCTTTAAATCAGAGGTCTCTGAATTTAATAATTTAATAAGATCTCAAAAATCTGTTGCGCACAAAGAAATAATTGTACCAGGTGACAGTAATAGTGAAAGGTATGCTAGTGCGGAGAAAGAGGGTATGGTTGAAGTTGACGATGAACTTTGGAAACAGATTCTAGATTTTATTAACTAATCTGAATCTGAGCATCAATAGAAAAGTTTACAACTTCATTCTCAATAGACCCTTAAAGATAGATTACGTATACTACAAAAGATTGAGCACCGGTTTCTTTGATACGGCGTACTTTTTAAAACCCTCAATATCAGTAACACCATTTTCTAAGACAGCCTCATAAACATAAACAGAAGGTATATCTGCCTTTAAGTTATTCTGCAGTCTCCAGTTTTTAATATCTAATATGATTTTTCTATTTTCAGGTGTTACCTTATTTAATAGTTCGGCGTTTCTTTTAATTGCTCCCTGGAAATCATTTTCTTGTATAAAGAATGTAAGCACCCATGTTTCGCCTTCAAAAGTAAATCTCTCTATATTTATTACAAAATAGGGAACATCCTCATAAATTCTGTTATATAAAATTACTTTTCTACATTCTTTTATGTCAGTTAGATCATTAGCAAATGCTATTATTTTGGATTTATCCATGGGATTAAGTATTATGTTTGAATCTATGTCCGGATCCACCATCAAGTTAAAAACTGCAGAGCCGGTATAAGTAATATTTCCAAAATGTTTTTCCGCAAGTTTTCTAAATGGGAAAGTGTCAACCAATAATTTTGCTTTTGTGAATAAATCATCCGAGTATGTTTCGGTATTTGGCATAGACTAATCATAGCACTAGAGGGACAATAGTTTGTACCTAGAAGACCCAGGATTACAACTCAGTCGCTATAGGGTATAATGAGCGCATCGGTAAAGAATCCAAAATAATCAAACAAAACTAGGAGGAGAAATGAAGAAACTGTTTTTGACGACCGTCATCGTTCTTGTTATTGCGTCACTAGGCGTACCGACCGCATTAGCATCCGGAGTGTGGCAAGAAGGGTCAGCTGTTGTAGACGGCGATGTCGTGGAGTGGGAGACCTTGCCAGTTATACTCGACCTGAAATCCGGAAGTGGCGAGCTGATTGCACAACTCAAGGGGGTTTACTCGCTTAATCCTGATGGGACCGCAACCGGCTACGTTTACGTTGCCGCGGAACCCGGAATCATTCTGGATGATTCGGTGTGGCCAATTGACGAAGAGCACTGGGTGAAAGCAAGCGGCTCGAAGGTCCCGTGGGACGCTTTCTTTTTTGTCGAGAATGCCGGGGATTTCGTTGGTTTCGAAGGGTCATTTACGGTAGCAGAAACCTATTTTGATGGCGGCTGTTTAGAGTTTCACACTCTGACTGCAGACGGAGAAACAGGCAGAGGTTCTACCGGAACTTGTGATCCAACTGGAATCACTCTGATGGAACTTTCGGCGGCGTCGGGTAAGAAAGAAGTACTGGCATCGATTGCAGTACTTGGTCTGGCCGTCCTGGGATTTTTCGGAGTACTAATGTCGCGCAGATAGGTAACTTATCTATCTAAACAACATAATCCGGCACTGTGCATTAATTTTTGGCAGTGCCGGATCTCATTTTAAAAAACATCGCAATATAAAGTTATTCATATCTTAAAACCGACACATGCTGTTATACTCAATAAATGTATTCCAAAAAGCATTTACCCTATTATGAAATCGAAGGAACACATTCTGTAGTAGGTGAATTTATTGGCAAAACTTTTCGCGCACAAATCCAAGAAGCAATTTCCAAACGTAAAAAAACAATTGAAAATTACGAATCCTATTTACCTAAATCTCACGAGTGTCTTGAAATTACCAAAAAGTATTTTCCAAATTTAATTTTGGAAACTGAAAGTACTGCAAAAGCCGCAGATGTAGAAATGATTGATTTATTTTTTATGAGCAATAGGGAAGTGTACGATCCAGAAGAAGTGTGGGATGCAAATCATATTACAAACGGTAACAATCCGGATCATTGCACAGTTGTTGCCGGTTACGACAACGGTAATCTGGTGATTGGTCACAACGAAGATTGGTCGGCAGAAGTTATTGATGAGCTTTACGTGCTAAAAGCTACCATAGGCGAAGTTACATTCATTGGATTACAATATGACGTTGTTGTTTTGGGGTGTTCCGCAACTATGAATAATTTTGGTTTGGTTCAGTGTATAAACGACTTGTATCAAACGAACAAAATTGGAATACCCAAATATTATTTAGCGCGCGCTATTTTGGAAGCAAAAACTTTGGACGAAGCAGAACATATAATACGATCAGTACCAAGAGGTTCCGGGTTTAATCACGTGTTGGCTCAAAACGGCGAAATTAGAAATATAGAAATCGCCGGAGATGCGATAGGAGTACAAAGCGCGCTTCACACACCTTATGTTCATACAAATCACTACTTAACAGAAGAACTAAAAATGCTAGAAAAGTTTCACACGAAAAGTTCTGAAGAAAGATACATTAGAGCAACAGAGTTATTAAAACCAAATATGTCCATTGAGGATATCAAAGCAATTTTGGCTGATTCAGAAAATAAGGAATATCCGATTTGTAGAGAAGATGAAACTATTGGGTCGGCAATTTTTAACCCCTATGAGAGCAAATCATATTTCTGTTACGGACACCCTTGCGTAGGTGAGTTTGTAGAATACAAACTTTAGGCGCCAATTAAGTTTTACTTAACCAACAACTTCATAAGCCACCCAAATATACTTGGCTGCGCTTCTTCAAGACTTATTCTCTCTTGAAGTGCTGTGTTTTCCTCGTTTATTAGGGCAATCATTTCCTGAACATTTGTAATATCAGCTTGATTTTGAAGCTTCAGTTTAAGCTGCTCAAGTTGTTGAACTCTGACTCTGTTTTGTTCCATTTCCATTTTTAGCTCACCGATTGCTTTGTAATCAGGACCAAACAAGAACTTAGCCGCGTTACCTTTGTTTTCAACGTTAGCTAAGTTTTCCTGAATTTTAGTCTGGACTTGATTTTGAGCCTTGGCCCATTCACGCACTTGATCGCCGATTCCACCTGCAGCAGGTCCTGTAGACAGCAGTTTCTGTATCTGTTGTGCTACTGAACTTCTGATTCCGGATAAATCATTTTTGTTGTCGTTTTCTTCACCTTGTTCTTCTTGTGTTTTCACCTGAAGTTGTTGTTCCTCTCCGGCATTTTGAGTTTTTACTTGATTTTGATTTTGTACAGGTTGTGTAGCACCAATACCTTGGCTACCTTGCATAGCAGGGGTTCCAGAACCGCTGGGTTGCCCGTTAGAATTGGTGTTAGAGTTACCATTAGAGCCACTCCCGCCTTGATTGCTCTCAGCCAGGGTGTTAAGTGTGGCAGCGGTCAATAGAATAGTTGCGATTGCTATAAGACTTTTATACATATATTTACCTCCCTTTTGATTTAAAATTAGATTTACTACTTATTTAAGGATACTTCAAACATATAGATGAGGCAAATTGAAAAGTTATCTTACAACAACATTTATAAACTCAGCAGTCTTCTTACCAAGCTCCAGAAATTTTTCATAGTTAGTGTTTTGTGACATCACGCAAACCACAAATTTATCCTGTTTTCCAAAAACAATTCCGCAGTCGTGCCAAGAGCCGGTGTCGCCCCAACTCCCAATTTTATGAGAGAATGTTAAACCTTCTTTCAGATGCATAGTAATTCTGTCGTCAAAAACAGTTTGCGCCATTTCGTTAAAGAGCAGATTTTTGTTTTCCTGTGTTAGTTGTTCGCCCTTATAGATATTTTTTAGAAAATTGCCCATTTCAGCAGGGGAGGTGACATTTTCAGCTGCAAACAAACTGCCGGATGTTGAATCGAGATTTTGATTAATCAAAGCCCCAACTTGAGGTTTACTAATTCTGTGAAGTAGAATGTTTTGCGCAACATTATCAGAGTAATCAATTAAATTTGTTAAAAGCTGCTCGATGCTAAAAATTGTTCCGAAGCTGTTTCGATTGATACTTCCGGTACCGCCTTCGAAGTCTGCTTGTGTGTAGGTAAGTTCGGTGGTAAGAGCCATGTTTTTCTTTTGTATTTCATTCAAAACCGTTACTGCTACCGGAAATTTATACATGGATGCGGCGTAAATTTTGACATTCTCGTTGTAGGCATACGTTTTGCCGGTACTAATATCCTCGATATAAAAGCCAAATTTATTGCCTTGTTCGGCAAAGGAGTTCTTTAATTTTTCAAATTCAGCGTCTTTATTAACCTTTTTATTTAAGAACTTTTCAAAGACCGACACGCCAATAGTGGAAAATGATAATACGTCGGGGGAGTTAGCAAATAACGACCTCGAAACCAAAAACATCATCAAACCTGAAATAAAGATTAAAATTGGGAGTAAATAGTCTATTTTTAAGTATTTTTTATCTCTGCGTCGGGTTAATTTAATCATTATATTAGATCTTACAATTACCCAAAAAATTGGTAAAATGGCATAGTCTTGGGGAATTAGCTCAGCGGTTTAGAGCACTCGGTTTACATCCGAGGGGTCATAGGTTCAAATCCTATATTCCCCACCATTAGTTTATCAAACACACCTAAATCCGTCTTTTATGCGTAAGTAAAACCTTCCTTGATCACTTTATCGTCCGGAATGCCTCTCTTTGCAAGTAATTCAGATGTTTCATTGAGCATAAACGGGTTCCCGCATATATAATATTGAGAATCTTCTGTTTTTACTTCGTCAACTTTTTGTGTGATTCTGCCCTTAGTTCCTGAGAAATCAGCCGATTCTGGTTGAGATACACATACTTCATAGTTAAAATTAGGCATTGTTTTAGCAAAATCGTCCAAATACTCCTTCAAAATCATTTCGTTTTCGTGTCTTATCCCAAAATAGAGCCATACATTTCCCGCATATCCTTCTTCTCGCAAGTTATAAAACATTGAAATAAACGGAGCTAAACCTGTACCTGTTGCAAAAAAGTATAAATTATTTGGGAGTGGGGGACGTAGTGCAAATCTTCCGGCCGGTCCGACAAAATCGACGGTGTCCCCTACTTTTAAGGTTTTTATATAATTAGCGCCAACGCCGTTATGTGCAACCTCAATTACAAGTGAAAAGCCCTTTTTGTCAGCACTATCGGAATAAATTGAATAAGAACGAAACTTGAAGTCCGCTACTTTCATTGAATAAAATTGCCCAGGTTTAAAATTTATTTCCAAGCCGTCCGCATAGACAAAGTCTAATTGAACAGCTTTGGGCGAGAGTACAAATATTGCTTTTACTTCGGCTTTTAATCTTTTCGGTAAATCCACATTGTTATTGTAGCACCAGTACCTCTTTGATTGACCACATTTTCGACATGTTGTATATTCTGGTCACCCAATAAACCCAAACAAATGAAAGGAGTAATACAGATGACTGATAAATTTGGCTCGCACGATGACCTAAATGCGACTAACCCTCTTATCTTAGAGATTGATCTGGACACACTCGCAGTTATGGTCGTCAATATGAATTATGGAGTGGTACGACTTCTGGCTGCGCTTGTTAAAGCTCGCGCGAAATCTTCAAAAGTCGGGAAACCCGATAAACTGTCGGAGGCAATTACCAAACTGCTGAATGACGGACTTTGGTAAACCAGTAACCTTCGAAGTCCTAACCTACGCAGACTACATTAAAAAAGGACACGTTCTCAAAAAGAGCCTGTCCTTTTTTCGCATCACCCAAACTTTCAAAAATTATTGTGATAAAATCTATATATGTTAAAAAAGGTCTCGACTCCTTTTCTGGGTTTTTTACAAACAACTGGCGTGGTCATTTATCTTATACTTCTTACAGCGTTTTTTAATTTCGTTACTCCTTTATTGAATAATGGCAACGAAGAAATATACGCACCTATAATTATGCTTCTCCTTTTTATTATCTCTGCTGTTATAACGGCATCAACATTTTTGGGAAGAGCGGGCGTGCTTTTCTGGGAGAGAAAATATAAAGAAGCTTTTACTCTTATAGGTTGGAGCGTTGGCTGGGGATTAGTCTATTTCACCATATTAATTATCGGTTTAATCCTTCTGTAATTTTTAACAATACATCAGCATTTTTTAGTCAAAAACGCATATATAAAAATGCTATATTCGTCGTGTAGCGTCCACATATCTTGACACAGCCCATGTAAAGTGATTAATATATTGATGTGTATCCTATAACATACGTAGTTTGTTTAGTTTGTTCCTCATTTACCTGCTTATAGAGATTAATTATGAGTTATTGTTTTACATGGTACGCTCATAATGGCATCGACGCACAGTCAGCGAATGATTGTTGCTTAGTATTATCACCGGCTATTTAAGGCCGGTTTTTTTGTTTAAAAAATTAATTATTAGTAATAAGTTACCAAGTTAAAAGTAAAGGGGGTGTAGAAAATGAAATTAAGTAAAAAATTAATCGGGAGTTTGGCTATTGTAGCTGTAACCGCCGCATTGGCAGTTGGAGGTACAATCTCATACTTTTCCGATACAGAGACTTCTGAGGGTAATACTTTTACAGCAGGTGCTGTGGATTTAACAGTTGATAGTGTAGGACATTACAACGGTCTTATTTGTGTTGGTAACAAATGGCAGTCATGCGAAGCTCCGAACTTAGAGACGAACTTAGTCGATAACGGAAGCTTTGAAACACCACTTGTAACTGCAACTCAAAACTGGCAGATATTTAATTCAGGTACTGGCTGGGATATTGATTGGGCAAATGATTCTCAACTTGTGTATCAAGGTAGGAATCGTCCAGAACCTGCATTACAGGAGTATCACAGCGGTGTTCTCGGTGATGCAAAACACGGAGATCAGTACACCGAGTTGGATTCTGACTGGTTTGGTCCTAACGACAGTCTCAACGGCGAACCAGCACTTATTAAAATTTCACAGGATATAAATACAGTGGCGGGAATGCAGTACCAGCTATCATATTGGTTTTCACCAAGACCAGATACAGCGGCAGGTAACAATGAGATGAAAGTGTATGTAAACGGCGATCTAGTAGGTACTAATGGAGGCGCAGGTGGCGCAAGTATCGTCTGGACACAGTTTACTTACATCTTTACAGCGGAAGGTGGTACTACAAAGATCGAATTCGTAGGTGGAGGAACTGATGATTCATTAGGCATTTTCTTAGATGACGTAAGAGTCCACGAGATGCTTTGCGAAGAATCAGAAGAATACACTGAAGCTTGTTACAGCACATGGGGACTAACTGATCTTGGAGCAACAAATCAATTCTTCAACTTTGGTGATATAAAACCAGGAGATGAAGGAGAAAATACAATCAGTTTGCATGTGAATTCAAACGATGCGTACGGTTGTATGGTTTTCTCAGGTTTGGTTGATGACGAAAATTCAATCAACGAACCTGAATCCGAAGTCGATCAAACTGCAACAGGAGAACTATCTAAAAATATCTACATGTACGCATGGGCCGATGATGGAGACAACATCTTTGATGAGAACGAAGTTCCTTTCTTCGAAGGCTTACTTGCTAACGATGTAGATGGCACGATTATTCCTTTGACAACAATAGGAAATCCAATTGCAGGTGGTGAAACAAGATACGTTGGTTTGTCATGGTGCGCCGGAACAATGGGTTTTGATGAAGAAAACAGAGTCTTTACCTGCGACGGCGAATCTATGGGTAATGACACACAGACAGACAAGATGTTATTTGATGTTTCATTCTACGTAGAACAGGCCAGACACAACGAAGAGTTTACTTGTGATGTGTTGAGAACTGACCAAGAAACAGTTGTTACTGACTTGGAGTAATAATTTCAGGCGAAAATAAAAGGAAATGAGGTGAAAGAAAATGAATAAAAAAATATTATTAAGTTTGGCATTAGTTGCAGTAGCTTCGGCAGCTGCAATTGGAGGTACAATTGCTTTCTTCAGTGATACCGAAACTTCCGTTGGGAATACGTTTACTGCAGGAGCAATCGACTTGCGAGTTGATAGCCAGTGCACTTACAACGGCCAGGAATCTGAACAGTGTGGAGAGTGGGAACTAAAAGATCTCGGCACAAACTTCGATCAAGCTATAGCAGAAGTTCCTACAGTAGGATCTGATAGGTTTTATAACTTTTCGGATGTAAAGCCAGGTGACTTCGGTGAGAACACCATCAGTCTTCATGTAAGAAACAATGAAGCTCATGCGTGTTTAATAGTGGATAATCTACATAATGATGATTTAGGGCTTACGGAGCCTGAATCAGAAGATGGAGACGAAACAGACGGAGCAGATAATGGCGAGCTTGCACAGGCAATTAAGTTCTTCGCGTGGGACGATGATGGAGATAACGTTTGGGGAACAGGCGAATTACCTTTGTTTACTAATACATCAGGTCCTGCAAGTGACGTATTGAATGGCAGAACCTACTACCTTGGTGTTTTACCGGGCGGTGAGTGGAACGATCCTGCTGCTACCCAGTACATAGGTGTTTATTGGTGCTACGGAGATATAACTGTTGATGCAACAAGTCACACTTTATCTTGTAGTGGTGCTTCAGTAAACAATGTCACCCAGACCGATCAACTTACAGCTGACATTAAGTTCTATGTCGAACAAACAAGACATAACCAAAACTTTAGATGTCCAGAGAAGAAGGAAATAGTATTTGAAGAGTATTACAACACAGGTAAGAGTGCTGCCAACAAGGCACTAGACCGACCATACATTGAATCAGAAATAAACGGAGATACTATTACATTTGACTTCGTAAATCCAACTAATTTCTTCTTCGCATTTGATTATAGAATCGATGGGGAGACAGTAAATCCATTAACTGGAGGCGGAGTTCCCGGACCATGGGCAGCTATAGTTATAGGTGAAGGTGAGTTGAACGGACAAGTAATCGGAAATGATTACCACGTAGTAACTGTTGCCCCTCATACTACACAGACCAGGGATGTAACCGGTACCGAAGAGATTTGGGCTGGTTTAAGACAGGGTGCTGAGCAGAATTGGTATCTGGATTGGATTAAGTTCCATGCTGTAGAACTTTAGCTTATCAATTTGACCATTTATCTATCGGCGCAGAAGACGTTCTAAACCGATAGAATAAGGGGTTAAATGAAAAAAATAAAAATAGGAAAACCAAACATTAAAACAATATTAAATGCAATCTACACTCTATTCCTTATTGCCCTGTTTTCACTGGCAATACTGTTTATTCTCTCTAGATTCAAAACACCGCTAAACCTTATGGCATTTAATGTCATGAGCGGATCCATGGAACCTGATATTAAAATAGGTAGTATAGTTTTTGTTCGTCCTGCAGACGAATATAAGACTCAAGATGTCATTACTTTTCGTTCTAGAGAGACAGTTAAGACTACTTTTACACATAGAATTACCAGAATTGAACAAGATCCTGACATTAACAAACTTCTTTATTACACCAAGGGAGATGCAAATCCTCAGGAGGACATTGCACCTGTAGACGCAAGTCTAGTTTTGGGTAAGGTGTTTTTAGTTTTGCCTTTACTTGGATATCCGCTGGCTTTTGCTCAGACCCAACTTGGTTTTATTTTACTAATTGTTGTACCGTCGACCTTGATTATTTATTCCGAGCTACAAAATATCAAAGAGGAGTTAGTGAAATCTATTTTGGAAAAGAGAGATTCTAAAAAGAAAACCTCACCGATGCCAGTTCCCGAAGTTAAATCGGTTACTTCCATAGCCGATAAGCCGAAAAGAAAACTAAATGTTAAAAAATAATTTACAAAATAAAATATATTTTGCCGGAGCTTTGCTAATAGCCGGTCTGTTGTTTACTCGAACCGAACCAACATATGCATTTTTAAACGATGGTGAAGCCATCAAAGACAATACATTTGCCGCAGGGGCTTTAACTATTGATTTAACCGATGTCACTACCGGCGACCCTGAAACCACAGTTTCTCCTAGCAGTTCAATTACAAAATTTTTCAATGTAGAAAATGTTGGAAACGAGGTATTTAAATATAGTTTGGAAACAACCAATCCTACAGGTGATGCAGATTTATGCAGCGAGCTTCTTTTGAAAGCTTATTGGCTAGTTGATGGTGAAGAACCTCAACTTAAATACGAAGGGAAACTTGGAGAATTTTTATTAAATGGCGACGGAGCTGACACTGAAATGGTTTTGGCTATGTCAGGGGATACTCACAAGTACATGTTTGAATATTATTTGGGCGAAGATGCTGATGCGGCTTTATCCCTGTTAAGTTGCAATTTTGATATTTTGGCAAAGGCTTGGATGCCAGAGTTTTCTTATCAAACTGCGCATTGGGATAATAGTCAGGTTTCAGATGGTTTGGCCTCGGAAAATTGGCTAGTTAACATGGGCTACGAAACAGCCGAAACACTTGCTGATGAGGAAGATGAAGATCCTGAATTAGGTTTTTGCGAAGTACTTACACACGACAAATCAGCTGAGGATGGAACGGCAGCGACTCAAGAAATTAAATGGGATAAAGTTGAAGGTGCTGAGAGGTACGTTTTGAATAAATATCTGGAAACTGATCCAGATGTTTGGACCTTTATAGATTCAACAGTTGTTTTACTTACTAATCCGAATTTAACAGAAAATGAAGGAGTTATGACTTTTGTAACCTCCGAGGACACCGAAGGCGTTTTTGCACATTACATTCAAGCTTTTGATGCTTCTGATGAACTGATAGGTGCTACTACACCTAAAAACTCAGATTTTACCTGCACATTTGAAGTTGAATGGTTTGATGAAAGGGACGTAGTCATAAACGAAATCATGTGGGGAGGCTCAAGTGTTCATGAACGCGACGAATGGATAGAACTTAGAAACACAACCGATGAAGACATTGATTTAACAGATTGGATTATAGACGGTGCTGGCCCTGCAGAACATGAAATAAAACTAACGGGTGCTATTCCTGCCAACGGATATTATCTTGTTTCATATTACCCAACTGATTACGATTCTGGAAGTGAAAAAGCCGGCGTGAATGACGACATTGAAGAAGATGAATATCGCAGAACAGGACCAGAATCAATGCATCTTGATGACAATGGAGAGAAACTTGTTCTTAAAGATCCGGCCGACAATACAATAGATGAAACTCCGGATGTTCCAAACGGACCTGATGGAGGATGGGCAGCCGGTCAAGCCGGAAATAACGGCGATGATTCTTCAAGTTGGAGATCGATGCAAAGAATTGAGACTGAAGATGACGAGGAAGTCGGCGATGGTGACAACGAAGATAATTGGTACACCTGTAATCACGATGAATGTGACGACGATACATATTGGGACGAGGGCGATGGTCAGGACTACGGAACTCCTAAGAATCCAAACTTAGCTGATGAAGAGCAAATAGAGTTTATTGAGCTGACTATGCCGTTGAGTACGGCAGGTAATGCTCCTACCGCAGTATTAGGGGATATTGAGTCAGAAACGACAAACGGAGCTGTAGAAACGCCTTTGGAGGAAACAAGCGATGTAGTTCCACCTATTATAGAAGGACCGCCACCATCCGGTGTTATTGAAGAACCCGACGACGGTATTGTTGACGACGGCAACACGCCAAATGACGAGCCCTCCGGTACGGAAGGTTCGGCTCCTGAAGAAATTACTACACTCGCAGATGTTATGGAACCCGAAGGAGGTACCACAGAATGATGAAATTAAGATTAAATGCATATAAAACAGCACAGATTTTGTCCGCCCCAATCTTTTCAGTGATTGCGATAATTGCAGCTGTTACAGTTTTTGCTGAAACATTACCCGACCTTAATATTATTTGTGACGAAGGAATAGTTAGCGCATCAAATTGCAGAGTTTTTTCAGCAGCCAATCCCGAAGTTCAAAATAAAAATGCAGCACTTTTTGATGGCACAGTTTTTCCACATTATGATTTAAAACCCGGTGACGAATTTACCAGAAAAATTAGAGTTAAAAATAATCGTGCTGAAGTTTGTTATTTCCAATTAGTTTCAGGAATTATTACGGAAGATACTACAGTTTCCACGGGTAAAAAATTCTCTGAAGAATTGATGGTAACTATATCGGACGGGGATGCAACAATCGGTCCTGTGTCATTCTACGACCTCTTTAATATGGGTACTTTGCCTTTATATCTAACAACTTTGCAGGAATCAGGGGTTTTTGGCGATACGCAGGATATCGACTGGACTGTATCTTTTGACAAAAATGCGGGCAACGAATATCAGCTGGCGAAAATGAAATTTAATTTTGACTGGAATTTCCAGTGTGGCGAGGAACCTGGTAGAACTGTTTTGTTTATTGAAAAAACTAACGACAAGTTGGGAATTATTCAAAGACCCGGAGATAACGTAACTTACACAATTACTGTTCACACAGAAGAACATCCGGTTTTTAGTGTCTTTGTTTTGGACTTGCCGCCCGGAGGTTTTACTTATAGGCCGGGAACTTGGACAGCGCATTCTAATTTAAGAGGAAATATCAAAGGTGCGGTTACAACTGAGCCTACTTATCATTCACCCGGTAAATGGATACTTGGAGATATGGCAGCAAATGAAGTGGTTACGTTAACTTATGTAACGGATATCAGTACCTCGCAACAATCAGGTGATTATAAAGATATAGCCTGGACCGAAGGAACTTCTGCGGACAGCTCGGAATCCTCTAGAGTAATTGGTAATGACGGGATAGGATTTTTTGTAGGTACAGCCGCTGCAATTGCGGTGGATGACACACCCGAGGCCGAAGTAGAAACAAAATCAAAAACAGAGAAAAAGGAGGAAGGTGAAGTTTTAGGTAGTTCTACATTACCGGCAACCGGTGCAGATAACATTTGGGCATATTTAGTAGGTGGTACTTTTGGCTTAGGGTTGCTTCTGGTAGTTTTGGGCATATATTTAGACAGGAAAAATGATGAAGCGCTTTAAGAATTTATTAATAATAGTTGGATTTGCTGTGGCTACGGTTTTGACCGTAAATGTGGCTTTTGCCCAAAGTCTTCTAATTAGAATAGAAGAACCCGAGACACCGAGTAATCTATCTTCACTTAAGATCAACTTTGTGACGATGGATATAGAGAACAGGGAAGTATTAGTAAAATGTTTCAAACAAGGGCCTTTGGATGCAGGTTTTAGCCAATTTGGAAGCGATATTACAACTATAGCCGGCGGAGATACCGGTTTTTGCTTGGCGGATAGCTCTGTTTTAACTACTGCAGGCGAATACAAGTTTTACGCAACGGCAGAAGCAGGAATTGATACCAGCACCAGCCAGACAGTTACAGTTTATAGTGACTACACCGGCCCGGGAAAACCAAAGGACTTTAAGGTTGAATACAAAGATTCATGTGAAGACAAGGTTTCATTTAAAACCGCAGACGATGGGGGAGAAACCACCAAAGTTAATATTTACCGCTCAACGAGCAAAAACTTTGAGGCAAATGCCGGAACTTTGGCCCATACAGTTGTAGTAGGCTCTAACACAAGCGCGTCCGCCACTATCAGCCGACCTTGCGGCGACAAATACTACTACGGAGCTATGGCTTTGGATGACACCGGAAACCATTCTGACATTGTGGTACAGACTATAAGTAAGACCGAAACAGTGACTATAACAGTATCCGAAACAGAAGAAACTGTGTTCGGAGATATAATCCAAGCGATTGCTACAGAAGGTGGTAACTTACCTCAGGTAACTGAAGAAATTGAGTCTGGAGAGGTTGCAGGGGCTTCAGAAGATGGTACTGAAGGTGATGAATCCGATGAGGACGGTGTCGAAGGGGAAGTTGAAGGTGCACAGAATAGCCTGATTTTAGGCATCTCAAAACAAGGCTGGGTAATAATTCTTTTTGCACTTTTACTGGTTGGAATACTACTTTTGCGAAAGAAAAAACAAAATTAGGCTCGTTTAAGGTATAGTGTTGTTGTGAAACGATTTTCCCATATTCTAGTTAAAATAGGACTTCTGCTAATTGGCGCGTCGGTTGTGATGTACTTGGTGTTTTTCTATCCGGTAGTGTTTCAAGAACTGAAATACTTTTTTATGCCGGCTAAGGAAGATATCAGAATTACCACTAGGGACAAATGGGGACAGGACAACAAATACGCCGGTAAAAGTAACGATGGCTTGGTGCCGGCAGACGAAAACTTTTCGATAATAATACCCAAAATCGGTGCAAATTCAAAGGTTATGGCGAATGTTGACCCATATGATTCGGCTGTGTACCAAAAGGCACTAACTCAAGGAGTTGCGCACGCCGAAGGAAGCGCGTTTCCCGGTCAAATAGGCAATACCTTCTTGTTTTCACACTCTTCTGTTAATTTCTTGGAAGCCGATACTTTTAATGCAGTGTTTTACGTGTTAACTAAGCTTGAAAAAGACGATGTGTTTTACATTGTCTATAAAGGTGAGGTTTTTAAGTATGTGGTTAGCGCAAAAATGGTAGTTAATCCGGAGGAGGTTGAATATATTGGTGGGGTAGGAGGCTTGGAAGGTGAAAGCGGCAGTACCGCGACACTCATGACCTGTTGGCCCGCCGGAACTAACTTAAAGAGGTTAGTGGTTTTAGGAAAATTAACCGAAAATAAGTAAAAACGGAGAAGATGGGCTAGATGCTCCTCCGTTTTTTGTTGTCACTTTCGCCAGAACATCCACCAAGGCTTCGGTTTCCTCACAAAAGGCAAACTTTGCAGCATGCTTCTGAAAGTTGCTTGATGCTCCCTTTCATAAGCCTCGATTTGATCTTCCGGCAGCGACTTATGGCACGTTGGGCACTCATACCCAATCCATGTGTCCCACGAAGTATTACAGAACTGACATACGGCAATAGGTCCGATCATGTGAAATCCTCCTTTCAATAGCTCTTTTTGATGAGTTCTTGTGTTAGTATCTTGTGATATTGGTTGATGCGTATAGTATAATACCGGAGTGCAAGTTTAAACAACTTCTTGGGGGATCGTCTAATGGCGAGGGCTTCTGAGTGCTTCGCCCTCCCGTTAGTTGTTTTGTAGATTATAAATCATTGGGGGATCGTCTAATGGTAGGACTGCGGGTTTTGGTCCCGCCTATTGGGGTTCGAATCCCTATCCCCCAGCCAAGAGGAACGAATGGGCATGCAAGTGACCACGAGGCCTAATATATAAATATGGCACAAACATATAAATCATTACAGTCTATTAAGAATTTCAGAAAAACACTAAAAAAAGCGTCTAACCACATATACTCAATAGAGAATTCTTTAGTAGCATCTTATAGAATGATTGAGTATTTAGAAAAATACAATATAAAAGTTCCAAAAAAAATGGGTATGCTAAGAAAAAATGATGAGAGAGAGGTATTTCTATACGAAATTGCATTTATTGGGGCTTATGCAAGCTTCGAACACTTTATGTATGATTTTCTATATGATCTGTTTCGTAAGTATCCAAATGCCTTATGTAACGAAAAACTATTTTCATATGAGGAAATAAGAAACTTCAAGAGAATTACAAATCTAAAAAATTTTATAGCTGATAAACTTGCCGTTGCAAAATCATACGATATCGATGAATGGATTAAAGTTGTGGAAGGTTTTGGAATAAATATGTTCAATGATGAAGAGGATTCTAAAATGCTAAAGTTTTTAAATATATTACGAAATGACTTACTTCACGCTGGAGGTACCACAAGTTCGGCGACATTAGAGAAAGTTAAGAAAACCTTTAACAGGTCAGTAGATTATAGCCAGATGAGGAAAAGGCATGAGATTTTCGATGATTGTAAAAAACTTTTTATATCCTCGATTGCCTTATTCAATAAAATCATTAAAAACATAGAATCGTCATAGATAAGCTGGTTTTAGATCGATGGGTTTATCCAAAGTATGCTTAAGATACTAAACATTGTTTATAATTACACCATGAAGAAAAAATCATTACCAGCTGAATTTCACTCCAAACAATCCACAAGTAGGGGAACAGTATAAACAAATGGAAGAGCTTATGGAACTATTGTAGAGTCGTTTCGTTTTACTAAATAAAGTATGGGGAACCTGCAATGTAGGGCACTTGAGTAACCAGTATCCCCAAAGCCACAAGCTCATAAACTACCTGAAGTAGTCTTGACACCGGTATTCAGATTTACTACGATAAATTAACTTTAAAGATCCAAATTAAATTTAATACTATGAAAAATCCTATTGTAATATTCACAACTATAACAATTTTAATTCTTACCTTAGGTGCGGTCTTTTTTTCCCTGAATTCTTCACGGTCCGGTTTAATGAGAAAAGAAGATGACGCGGTGCTTCCAACCCAAGAGGCGACTATGGAACCAGCAAATGAATCGACAGAGGAAGCTGGCGACGATACTGCAGACAAAAATATGGATGATAACAATATTGCAAAGTCCCGCTATGTTCAGTACAGCAAATCAGCCCTCGAGAGTGCCTCAGGTAACCGTCGTGTTTTGTTTTTCTATGCATCATGGTGCCCAACTTGTAAACCGGCTGACACAGATTTTACGCAAAACTCAAGTAATATCCCCGAAGATGTTACTGTGATTCGAGTTAATTACAACGATCCCGATACTGATCAGGAAGAAAAAGATCTAGCTAAAAAATACGGCATTACTTACCAACACACTTTTGTACAGATAGATAGCGCCGGAAAGGAACTTACAAAGTGGAACGGTGGTCAAACGGACGCGTTATTATCTAATATTAAATGATCTGCAGTTATGTCCGGCTTTTGGCTAGCCATGTAGGGTACTAGTTAACTAAATTTATGATATTACTAATCACTTTTGCATTTCTCGCAGGAATTGTTACGGTTCTCTCTCCTTGTATTTTGCCCATTCTTCCCATCATTCTTACCTCAAGTGTTGGTGGCGTAAGTGCAGGAAAATCCAGACCAATAGGTGTTGTTATTGGTTTTGTCCTTAGTTTTACATTTTTTACACTTTTTCTTTCATCGATTGTGCGATTGAGCGGAATTTCTGCAGAAACCCTTAGAACTGTTTCAGTAATAGTAATCGCCGGTTTTGGACTGTCGCTGCTTATTCCTCAATTTCAGGTACTTGCTGAACGTCTGTTCTCTAAACTGTCGGGAATTATACCTGCTAGCCAAGGACGAACAGGATTTGGCGGAGGTTTGCTTATTGGTCTTTCGGTAGGACTGCTTTGGACTCCGTGCGTAGGACCTATTTTAGCGTCGGTAATTTCTCTTGCGATAACGGGTACGGTTACTTTTGATGCTTTCCTAATCACACTCGCATATTCTTTTGGTACCTCAATTCCAATGTTTCTAATTATGCATGGTGGGCAAAACGCACTTAGACGCATACCTTGGCTGTTGTCTAACTTAGGTCGTATCCAGAAGCTATTTGGCATCTTGATGATAATGACGGCGATAGGTATATTTTTTAACGTTGACCGCAGGTTTCAAACATATATTTTAAACACATTTCCACAATACGGTGCAGGCCTTACCAAACTTGAAGATAATGAACTAGTGCGCAATATATTAGATAAAAAAAGCGGTAATGAAGTAGAAAGTGATGATGCTGCAAAATTTGAGTTAGATCCGAAAGCGTTAAAATATGCGAAGGCACCGGAAATAATACCTGGAGGGTTCTGGTTTAATAGTGAGCCCCTAACACTTCAAGAATTAAGAGGGAAAGTTGTCATCATAGACTTTTGGACATACTCCTGTATCAACTGTCAAAGAACCTTGCCATACTTAAGAGATTGGTACGAAAAATACAAAGATAAAGGGCTTGTTATCGTCGGTGTGCATTCGCCTGAATTTGAGTTTGAGAAAAGTGAAAAAAATGTAGCTCAAGCCATAAAAGACTTTGAACTTACGTACCCAATTGTTCAGGATAACGACTTTGCTACTTGGAAAGCATATAGAAATCGTTACTGGCCGGCAAAATATTTTATTGATAAGGAAGGGTATATACGTTACACACATTTTGGAGAAGGAGCTTACGATGAAAGTGAAAAAGTTATTCAAGAACTATTAAAGGAAGCAGGTGCCAACGACGTGTCATTAGACATTAATAACCCTGCATACCAGTTACAAGCTAGAACTCCCGAACTATATTTGGGATACGGGCGAATAGAACATCTTGCTTCCCCTGAGCAAATAAAAAAGGATAAGCTTGGAACATACTCAGCTCCGGCAAATTTAGGATATAACAAATTTGCTTATTCAGGGGATTGGAATGTGACGCAGGAGTACGCCAATCCGCAAAAAGGGGCAACGCTTACTCTTTACTTTGAAGCAAAAGAGGTTTTTCTAGTCATGCGCAGTAAGGGAGCAGCTGCGAAAGTAAAGGTGTATTTAGACAACAAACTACAATTTTTTGGAGAGGATAACATGGAAGGAATCGTAATTGTAGACAAAGATACCCTTTATAAACTAATTAACCTCCCGTCGGCCGGAAAACATATCCTTAGACTTGAATTTGAGGATAGTAATGTTGAGCTGTTTGCATTTACTTTTGGCTAGACCATATGACACAACTTACACCGGAAGAAAAAAGAATAATAATTGATAAAGGCACCGAACCTCCGTTTGTTGGAGAATATGTAAATACAAATGAAACAGGTATATATGTTTGTCGTCAGTGCGGCGCACCTCTTTATAACTCTAAAGATAAATTTGAATCATCCTGTGGGTGGCCTAGTTTCGACGATGAGATTCCTGGCGCCGTTAAAAAATCCACGGATGCTGACGGCATACGTACTGAAATAACTTGCATGAAATGTGGCGGCCACTTAGGCCATTTGTTTACAGGTGAAGGCTACACAGCTAAGAATCTCCGTCACTGCGTAAACTCAATATCAATGAAATTTATACCTGGAAAATAATAAATGACGAAAAAAGTTGTACTCGGAGGCGGCTGCTTCTGGGGAATGCAGGATCTAATCCGAAAACAAAATGGAGTTGTCAAAACAACTGTGGGATATTCCGGTGGAAACGTCGAGAACCCTACATATGAAAACCACGAAGGTCACGCTGAAGTAGTTGAGATTGAATACGATCCTGCCAAAACTTCATTTAAACAATTGCTTGATTTCTTTTTCCAAATTCATGACCCGACGACCCTAAACAGGCAAGGAAACGACATAGGAAGCTCATATAGGTCGGTTATATTTTATAGCGATGACAAAGAAAAAGAGGAGGCCATCAACTTCATCGGTATCGTAAATAACTCCAAAAGGTGGAAAAATGCAGTTACCACAGCCGTAGAACCATTAGTTAAGTTTACCAAGGCTGAAGATTATCATCAGGATTATTTAGTCAAAAATCCTAACGGATATACTTGTCACTTTAGACGTTTTGGAAGTTATTTGTAAGTTACTATTTTATGAGGGTTAATATTCGGCACTCATGATCAAAATGTGCTGTATTTAATAATCAAATAATAAATAGTAGTATTAATATATAAATACAAAGGTTCTGCTAATTACGATTTTCACAGTTCTTTTAATACTATTAGTTGATGGTTATTTTTCCCTTATTAAAATTCCTTTTACAGATAGATATTTGTCCTGTCGCCTACCTTATGGGGTTATAAAGATTGGATTTAATGCTCAAACCGGCGTCGAATGTTGTCCAGGTTTGGTTACAGCACTTGACAGCATGTCTTATAAAAAATGCTATCTACCTTGGGACAAAAATACACCGCAAACATCGCCTCTTGAAGAACCTATTCTTTATGAAAACAAATCGATTACTAGATAACTTCTAAGTTTCCGACTATGAATGGCAACTATCAATGTGTGAAACTATCCAGATGACTTTTTACGAAACCTATTAATAATTCAGATAAATTGTCTGTGTACTCGTAAAATTTATGATCTAATTCATCCCACTTAGTTGTCACTTCCTTTGGCAACGATTCCATAACTTCTTGCCTTGTATCTCTATCTTTAGGCACTTGTTTATTTGGAAACTGAGCTGCCGCCTCACTTACTAAGTCTGCTGTATACAAAGCTCCGATTTCTTTTAATGCACTAACGATATCCTCCGTGTAATTGCCGGCAGAATTAAAGAAAAACTGATCAAATCCACCATTGTTAACCTCTCTTTCTAGTTCTTCTACATATTCAAAGATAAGTTCGTATTGACTCAGTTCGGTAGAATTTTCAAAAAATACTGACGAGAGAATTGAATCAATCTCCAGCACCTTTTTTTCATCAGACAAACTATTATCGTTAATAATATTTAGTATTTTTCCCATATATTGATGTTAGCATAATTTCAACGTACAAATACACAAAGTGTAGTTTGTTGGTACGGACTATGTAATAAAAACGCTTGACATATATTTTATACAGTGTATATTTGCTTCCACGCTTCTCTTGACAATGAAATGATCGACGACTCAGGATAAAACTCGAAAGAGCAAACTCCAAAGATTGTTACTGATACTGCAACTAGCCCAAAAGTTAGCTGTAAGCCAGGAAATGGGACACAGGGCTAAGGAGGAATAATGCTTCGGCATATACTGACTCCCTCAGCGCGAAAGCGAACTACCCCCAGTGTTTCATCGATCACCGATTGGATAAGTTAAATGTCGTAGGCAGATCTCGGGAAACATAATATGACCCCGGATTGGCGCACTCAGATACTGTGTTTTTCCAAAAGCATAGAGCATTATCTGAACTGGAATTCGTGGCCAAACCACCTAAACCTTTTACGACACCCGACTAGGGATAAACTTAAAAGTCGTGAGTAGACCAACTAAACCGTAAGGCCAAATTGGAACACTCCAGCTAGTACTGCTACCGCACACCTGTGAAGGCGATGCCAACAAATCTACTGACGCAGGTCTTTAGATGCAGGAAAACTGATCGGCAGCTAACCAAAGGCTACATGTAACTAAGCAAAGGATCAATGCGAAAGCAAAGAAAACCTAGCCCAAGTAGAATAGCCCCACTCAAAGAGCAATCTGCGAGAGACTAACTACGCCTAATTTGCGACACCGAATGGTAAATTTCGAGAAGCGACAAGCCGCGAAAATAAAATATTGCGGTGCGGGATTAATAAGCTAGAGTTTGTGGAAAATTTTGGGACCCAGTGACGTGCATCGCACTCATCAAATCCAAAATCCATGGCCTCTAGCTTACCCTTTTTAAAGGGTGTTTTAACGTAGAAAAGGGGCGCGGAGGAATAAATCATGCTATTTTTAGATAACATCTATTTACCCCTCCGCAAATAAAAATGGGACCCAGTATCCCGGATGATTGTAAGTACTTCTCTTTTTCCCCTTCAGTTTTACATACCCAAAAATGAGCACAAAAAAACCGCTGTGTAGCGGTTAGTTCAGAACGAGAAGTTCATGACTATTAATCTTGGGACTAATACATTTGGGCATATACTAAGTTAAGTATGGGATACCAATTTTCATTGTCAACGACATTTTTAAAATAACAAGAATTTTATAATCCATAATGGAATTTTTTCTAAAATGGTTTATACACTAACGAGGTGCTGTATTCTATTTGGAATAAATTTTATCTATATTTTATCTATATATTTAGGCGATAAATATACGTATACTCTAGGGAGCAGTTGCCCAATATGTTTGTGAATAATAATCTGAAAAACTTATTTTTTTTATTGTTTGTTTTGTTGTCGATCGTATTTTCAAGAAATTCCTACGCAGCTCCATCATTAACACTTACACAAACGTTAACAGGGTTTTCGACGACATCCGTTAGAATGAACTATGGTGATATAAACAATGATGGCTACTCAGATCTGATGATCCAAAATCAGGGTTACTCGAGTAATAGAGGCAGGTTAAATTTTTATTTTGGTAGTTCAACCCCAGATACCAATGCGGACCTTACAATTACTGGTGAGGCAGTTAATGCTTACCTTGGAAATCTTCTTGCGTTTACTATCGGGGATGTGAATGGTGATAGCTTCGATGACTTACTTCTAGGGACCTACACAGTAAACAGTTACAACGGCAGATTTTATATGTTTAATGGAAAAGACACACTGGTCGGGGATATAACGGCCACAATTGATACTGCAGATAGCGCTGTAAGCGGAAACTCAACAGACAAATATTTTTTTGGAGCAGCAACAGGACATTGCGATGTTAATAACGATGGTAATCAAGACATTTTAATAAATGCCATTACTAATGTTTATACAGCTTCGAAAATCTATATATATTATAATTCCAACAATACTTTTGACTTTTCCAATTCTGACCTTATTCTATCTTCCAGTAATTCTTATGCTATGGGATCGAACGGGATCTCTTGTTTAGATGCAAATGGCGATGGTTACAAAGATATTCTTTTAACTGGAAATGACTTGCAAGGAAACCACTCTAGCGAATTGTACTTAGCCAGTGCAAGCGGATTACCCACTACAAGTTCTGTGAACTTTGTCCCTCATCTTAGCGGTATAAATTGGACATCAACTGGCCCGACCATGATGTTTGCAACCGGAGATATTAACAATGATGGTATGGACGATTTTTGCGGAGGGTCCCCAAGATACTCCAGCAGTAAAGGAGTAATATACTGTGTACTTGGTAAACAAACATTTCTTTCTGTTGTTAACTTCTCTGAAAGTGAGATTATCCTAGTAGGCGAAGCAAACAACGATAACTTTGGGCGAGACCTGGCCCTTTATGATATTACAAACGACGGTATGTTAGACCTAATTGTCGGTGCGTACCAAACTGATGGTAGTGACGAAGGCAAAGTCTATATCTTCAAAAATAACGGTTCGGGCTTTTCATATCCAGCGTGGATAACTAAAGGTCATGAACAGCTAAATCAGAATTACGGAAATGCGGTCATGGGCTTTGATTGGGATGCCGACGGGTGGTCTGATATTGCAATCAGGGCCCCTGCCGGTGGTACTACATACATGTATGAGATAACACACAGCAGTGCTGAACTTACAGTTACTGAAGACGGTGCTGTATCGCAACCTAGAATCAGCGGAACTAGTACTATAGGTGAAGGTAGTTCAATCGGTAACATTCAATGGAGCACTTCTAATTCAGCAACTGGAACCTGGAGTAACTGTTCCTCGGAGGACGGTGTTTTTGATGAAGCTTCGGAGAATTATTCATGCGATGTCTCTACGTTAAATGATGGAATAAATACTATCTACGTCAGATCTTCAGATGCGGATGATCTGTATATACCGCCAGAAAATTACATCAGTGCAACGGTTACTCTTGATGGTAAAGTTCCTGTTGTGAGTGAGACAAAGTTTGGAATTAATAAAGAAAATGAAGATTATAATGACGATGACTTAGAAGATGGTGGTATAGAAATACTAAAACTAGATGAAAGAGAATTTAGACTTAATATTGACACAAAAGATGATACATCTTCCATCAAGTACATAATGGTATCCCAAAACAAGGATTTTGATGGAGCTAATTGGAAAGAATACGATGGGAACATTGATTTGAAGTTTGACCATGATGGTAAAAAACACATATACATAAAATTAAAAGATGCTGCAGGAAATATATCCGACGTACTAAAACAAGATATACGCATTGACACGGAAAAACCTGGATTTACTGTAGATAAAATCGGGAGATTAACACCTGACTTCTCTAAATATATAAATTATTTTTATACTGAAGACACGCTTAACTTGGCCGGGTCTTCTGAAGAAGATTGTGTTATTGAAATGTACGTAAATGGAAATAATGTTAATAAAAGTTTTAGCGTAAGAGGCGATAGTAAGTGGAGTATAGACAACTATACATTCACTCAAGGAGTAAACAAAGTGTTGATCCAATCAACAGATGCGTACGGAAATGAATCTAGTATTTCTTTTACTCTGACTATTGATCCATCTGCTAGTTTATTTCCATCTGAGTTAAAATCGGTTTTAGGATTGTCAATAAAACAAAAGGCTACTGAATTTGAGATAAATCATAATGTACCGGTAGTAGAAATTGAGAACAAGGATATTAACGTTAGTATTGACTCCAAAGAGAAGGAGAAGCTGACTTTATGGGAAAGAGTCGGCTCTACTTTGAGGTTAATCTATTCAAACCTAATTGCTGTACTGTAGTTAAAACTGTTTTAACTCATCGATGACTTTATACAACATAGGTAAATTGACAAGATTAAAACATATAGAGAATACTTATAATTTTCCTAATTGAACATTAGAATATCGGGCTTAAAAAGCAACAGCAACCCAATTAAAACCATCAAAGCACCGCCTATTAACCTTGAATATTTTACATATTTTGTGGTTATTCCTGTTATTTGCAATGTTGTCATGGCTACAAAAAATACAAACAAGTCGTCGATCATAAAAAAGAATATGTATAAAAGTATATAGCCGTAGTACTGCAACGTTCCAAGCATATTTAACGACAAAACTTGTGTGTACACGGCCGGAAGTCCGGCTGAACATACCAATTCCACAAGATTTACAGCAAAAGCTAACGCAATAATCCCAAGTAACGCAAGAAGGAATGATCTGTTTGCTGTTACTTTACCTAACTTATCAAATACTGTCTTTCTCTTTTCATCTCCGGCAACATCACAACCGGTAGCATCTTTGCTCAAAAACTTTTTCAAACTTATAAAACCGCCGGCTAACGCAATTAACGCTATTAACATGCGCACCCAGAATATAAATCCAATAAACAAAAACAGTTTTAGCCATGCAACCATAAAAAGGAAATAAACTGCCGCCGAGGCAACAATAAATGCAATTCCCAAAGTCCACATTTTCTTTTTATTTCCCATTCCAATTAAGAGGCTTATTAAAAATAATAACGTCCACATGGCGCAGGGATTAAATCCGTCTAAAAATCCCATTGCAATAGTGAGTGTGGGCAAGGAGAGCGCGTTTAACTCTAAGTTTCCTATCTTTGGAAAAATCGGAGTATTAATGGTTTCTGTGCTTTCAATACAGTTTTCATTTTTAACCGGTTCATCTTTTGCTGTATCTAAAAATATATCCGGACAGTCTGTATTTCTGGCTTTGTCAATTAAACTTAAGATCACTTTACCGGACGTTTCGTCATTCATGTAGCCTACAAGATACTCATCGCCCACAACAAGGAACGGTACTCCGTTTACTACAACATCAAGTTTTCGTGCAGCATATTCAAGTTTTATTCTGTTGGCTTGGTTATTCCACACTTCAAAGTCATGGAGTTTTACAGAAGGATCGGCTTCTACAAGTGTATTAAGAAACTCTCTTTCTTTGGCACAGTGCGGACATCCTTGTCCCCAAAAGAAATAGAGATTGATAGGTTCCCGAGCGTACGATACTTTTGCGCTCAAAACCAGAACAAACACAGCGAGCAATAGAGTAGAGATATGCCTTAATTTCATATGTTACTTAGTAATATTTTCCTTTATTATTTTTACCAGTACTTCTTTGTCAACTTCGCCGGTTAACCTTAGAAACTCATTACCTGCGTTATCTAAGAAAACAAATGCCGGAAGTTTTTCGTCAATTTTGTGAGAGGTAACCATTTCTTTGTCTTTATCAAAATCGTAATACTCGGTTTTTAATTCAGGCATTTCCTTTTCAATTTCCTGCCACCTTGGTCTCATGACCAAACAACCGGAGCACCATACAGCACCAAATTTTAATATTTTCATCTAACGTCACCTCCTTCTTGAGAATCTACAACATCAGCCACCAGAATCAACCGGCATTAGAACAGGTAACTTGCCTTCATACACTATTCTATTCCACTAACTTATTAATTTTAATAGCTTTCCCCTTAATCAGTGCATCTGCCACTTTTTTACAGGCAGTGTCGATTGTTCTTGCAAAGGTTGGTTGAGATATCCCCATTTTTTCGGCTGCTGTTGTTTGGTCCAAGCCATCTACCATGTACAATTTTATAGCTTCAATTTCATCAGCCAACAACTCGACCTCTTCTAAATCCCTCAAAGGAATACCTCTTGGCTTAAAATAGTCAACATTTGGGTTAAAATTTAGGCACCTTCGTATTTTTGGTCTGGTCATAATTGTTCTTCCTCAAGTTTCTTTTGTTCAGTTTTGATCAGCTCTAGCTCAGTTTCTAGGGCTTTCTGGTAGGAGCTTAAATCCTCTTTTACTTCGTTTTTACTTAGCGAAGCAAACCAAGATCTAAAACCTCTACCTCTGCCAAAACCCATGTTCCTGCCCATACCCTGACCTCTACTATCACTGCAGCGGCCAAAACCTCTACCTGTTTTAGGTCCTTTTCCTTGAGGACCTGTTCCATCTCTAAACGGCATTGTAATCACCTCCTTGTTTAATTAAGTATTGAATACATATTCATAATACCATCGAAGTTGTTTTTGTCAAAAAGTTTGAGTGGCACAATAGTTGCATTTTTCACTAGATTAAAACAAAACATTTAGCATAATAAATTGACAAGATAAAAACATATAGAGCATACTTTCATTGTATGGAAACTCTAGAAACTCAAGAAACTGTGACTCCAGATCAAGAACAACAGCCGTCTAAAAGTAAAATAAAACTTTTGTACATACTTATATTTTTATTAATTCTAATTATCGGCGGATTACTTACATTTATATATTTCGTTTTTGCGCCACTACGACATAACGAAGGAGGTGCTGATGCAATCGAGAAGTATAACAATAACGCAATAGTGCAAGAAAAAGAACAAGAACTGCTTAACGACCCTGATTCTACTGACGAAGTTGAAGCACCTCAAGAACAAAACAGCGAGTTGAAAACCTATGTTAATGAAAAATTAGGTTTTTCTATTGATATTCCTACAACCGCAGTTAATCCATACGGTGCTTGCAAGTGGGTTGAAGACGAAACTAAATCTTCTTATAGACCAAAGGAAGCGTTTACTCCTGTTACCACTTTTGAAGACAATGACAGTGTTTATATAGCTTTTGAGTATTCTTACGAGCTTGCCGGTAGGGAAGAGGCTGATGGTTATTCATATTTTTCTAAATGCGAGAAAAAAGATAATTCTTTAGCTTTATTAAAGTCAGATAATCGAACTTGGCACATCGTAACCCAGACAGTAAAAAATGACGCAGAACTAACTACTTTTATCAAAGAACAATTTGGCTCTTCTTGTAACCTAGGAGAAAAGAAGCTATCTGCTCAAGCAGGCGTCTTCGATGTAGCTGTAAAAGGCGATGGGCTTGATATGGAATTTTCAAATTGTGTTCTTAACTATATGTTTGTCTTGAAATACTCGCCCGAAAAACAAAAAGTTTATACGTTTGACCGCGGTCAATCAACAGCATTCTTCCAGCTTTTAGATTTTTCAAAATCATATGATGATGTGATGGAGGAAAGTTTTAAGATTCTTTAAAAAACTAACCCCTCCGTGTAATGTTACCTATAAAGGTAAAACACACAGAAGGGTTTGCTATTTCGGTTTCGATCGAAAGCTGCCTAGCGTGTTACGCGAATGGTATGCTCAAGGTACCTCAATTCTGTGTTGTTAACATGCACTAGCGGGAATTTCAGACAATCAAACAACGTAATATCATAAATTCCAGGTTTTATTCCCTTAACTATATGGGATTCAGCCAACCCAATTGGGGTATCTTTCCATTCATAAAACCCCAAAATAACTGTCAAGTCGCCAGGTCTTGTAAGCCCGACTGAACATATGTCTGTTGCAGTAACATTAACAATCACTAAACTTACAGTAGCACCGGCCAACTGATCCTCGGCTGATATTTCAGCGATTGGTGGTAACGTTAAAACTGAGTGTTGCGCATCCATGGCCAGGTTGAAACCTTTCGAGACATCCGTGAAAGAGCATGTTAGTCCGTGCACATCGTAATACCCAACTTTTACATCCTCAATTACAGCGCTTGTGCCGGTATCAACAAAATTTACGTTATATAGAACGTTCTCAAAATCAGTAGATCCTGGAGCTACGAGATAGATCCAGCAAAGATTCTTACCGCTATTATTGACAACAGTAATATCTACTGTAGGCTCGACTGCAGGTACCGCAAGAGTGGGTACCCTAAGCGTAGCTACTGGTACATTAAACACCGGTTTTGTTGGCAAAACCCTTGGAACCGACGTGGCCACACTTGGCGACGAACAAGCAGCAACTAACACCAAGATTAAGCATACCGACAGGGTGAATCCAAACTTTTTTGTTAACATAAGTCTCTCCTTTGTTTTAGATCATTTGAATAGGTTGAGGAATTTTACATTAATATATAGAGTTATACAAATATGTCTGTATGGGCGGCAGTTTGTTAGTTTATAACTTACTTAACGCCCATACGACAAAGCTTCGGTACCTAAAATAACCTGGCTACGAACAATACGATAAGTGCGCCGATTACCGCAACTACAATAGACATTAAATTAAATCCTGTAACATCTACTCCGAAAAACCTCTGACCTAAAAATCCGCCTACAATTGCCCCGACAATACCAAGGACAATTGAACCGATTATGCCGCCGTGAGAACTCGGAGCTAGAAAATTAGCTATAGTTCCAGCGATCAAACCAAACACTATCCAATAAATAATAGACATATGAAACAATTCCTGTATTCAATTTAATATACAGCGGAGCAGTTGAGTTATCTTTGCTGCTCGCCTGAGAAGATCTGAACTAACTTAACAATTCCCCATGAGATAAACGCGTACACAACTATTGCAACAAGTGTTGAAGGTTCCAGGATCGAAGTAGTTTCAATTCCCTGTGCAGTGCCTCTACGGAAGATACCCTCGAATGGTAACACGAATAACCCTGTTACTCCGTATATGAAACTAACGAAAGTACTTGTAGAACCTGCACCTGCAAACTTAAATATCAATCTGAAGGCTAGCAGTATCTCTAGCAATCCGAAAAAGAAATAGACTAAATATTCAATAGTCTGTGAGCTTGTTGCTGCTGTTTTTACTTGAGTAGCCATTACCGGTTTACTTTCATCGCCTGTTGGATTATTTAATACGGCTGCAGGCTGCTCAACGTTCTGAGTAGTTACTGTCTCTTTTATTATTTCTGTCATTTATAATCACCCACTTTCAAATCAAAATTATTATTTACTACGATTATTGTGGAAGTTGTACTAAGATTATTGCCGGTTAATAGGTTCTATGAAGTTAATTTTTTTGATGACAGTTTCTTTTGGAAGAAAAACTAATAAAGCCTTCTCGATGAGTGCTGTTAAAGTTGTACCGTCAATGACAGCTTGGGCTCTAGCTTGAGTGATAATAGACGGGTTGATAAATAGAGTTACTCTCTGTTTGATATTAGTTGATATACTACAAGTACTACACCTATATGTAGTGGTTGTCAATGAGCAATTGTCGTATACTATCTATATGTGGACTTGTTCATCATGCGGCAGAAGATTTAACAAAGAAAACCAACCTCACAGCTGTAAAACAATACCTTTTAACGAACACTTTAAGCATAAAGATAAAGCTAAGGAATTATTTGATTATTTACTTGATCAAATTACCGATAAAATAGGAAAATGCGAAATTATCTCTCTACCTTGCTGCATTCATTTATTTGGGAAGTACGATTTCTTGGCTGCCTTGCCAAAGAAGGATAGTCTGGAAATACGATTTGCACTGGAGAGGGTATTGGATGATGCTAAATTGACAGCGTCTGTACCGCTTTCTACAAAAACATATAAAAACTGTCTAGTTATTGTGTCCACAAAGGATATTAATTACGAACTTTTAGAAATTTTGAGGGAAGCGTATTTTTTGAAAAGCTAACTCTCTTCATACTGCAAAGCTGATATAATTTTGATGTGAGTAAAAAACTTACATTTGCTCTTTTAGCTCCTGCTTTAGTAATTGCCGTTATACTAATTCTTAACTTACTCTCGCCTCAAAAAACTGAAATTGTTAATATAGAACCGTTGCCCGCTGAAGAAACACCTGAAATAATTGTCGACACCCCAAAACCCAATGACGTAGTTACAAGTCCGCTTGTTGTGAAAGGAAGGGCTAGAGGTACCTGGTATTTTGAGGCTGAATTTCCAATTACACTATATTATGGTGTAAAAGACTCCTCTGTTACGGTGAACGCATTTGCGTTAGGGGAGTGGATGACCGAAGATTACGTGGACTTTGAGGTAGTAATTAACTTTCCCGTTCCACCTGAGAACGATGGACTTCTTGTCTTAAACAAAAATAATCCTTCGGATTTAAGAGAACAGGATAAAAGTTTATCTATTCCACTTAGATTTCATGAGTGAACTTAAAAGCATCGATATTCGTCAGATGTTTAGTAAAGCACGTTGTGAATTATTGTTAGTATTTTTAGCTGTCTTTTTGATTTATATTTCAAATTTATACTACGATTACAAAAAAGATTTAAGTAAAAATGGTAACGACCTGATACTTACTCACGACGGCTATCGAAACACTTTAACTTCCGTAGATAACGTCCCCAATGTATTTTTGCCATATCTTATATTGGAAAAGCACACGATATATTTTGATTCAATTCTTAATGTAGTTAAACGATTTGAAGATTTAAATGCCCCGCATCCATATTTTCTTTTACCAACCGATGGGGGATTAATATCAGTTTATCCCTTAGCCTCTGCTTTTATTTCTTTGCCGTTTTATGTTTTGCCCTTTTTGTTAAAAAATCCCGATTTGAATTTCTACGAAAATATTATGCTCTTGTTAGTGATATCGAGAGTTGTTGCGGCTTTTATTACTGCAATCTCAGTAGCCTTAATGTATTTGGCTATATCTAAGATTAGTAATCGGAAGTGGCTTAATTTGCTGTTAGTTGCTTTTTTTGCCTTTGGGACACCTTTATTTACAATAGCCAGCCGGGGACTATGGATGCACACTACTTCTTTACTACTGATCTCACTCTTAATTTATATACTTCTTAAAAACGAGCTTAACAAAAGGTCGGTCTTTTGGATGTCGTTGTTGATGGGAGTGTTAGTGCTTATTAGATTAACAAATATTATTATTGTTATTCCGGTTGGTCTTTATTTACTAATTCAAAACAAAAAGAACTTGTTTCCCGTGTTACTTGGAGGTCTACCGGCTATCCTGACCTTGATGTATACCAACTTTTTATTTTACGGCTCAGTTTTGTCAAACGGCTACGTTGCACGTGATGATTTTCATTGGACAACTTCATATTTAGAGAGTTTACCTGGGTATTTTGTAAGCCCTGCCCGAGGATTTCTATTCCTTACGCCATTATTACTAATTGGTTTTTCTTTGATATTTAAATTTAATAAACTCAGTCTCCTCTACAAAATGTTTATGGCCATATGTTTGATTCAGATTCTGGTTATGGGAAAATGGTGGGCGTGGGAAGGCGCTAACGCTTTTGGAGCCAGAATGCTAACCGAGATTATTCCATTTTTGTTTGTTCTAACAGTTGAAGTTGTTAAAAATGTAAAACACAAAATTCTTTTAGCTTTGATGATTGTATTGGTTGTATATTCGATATTGATTCATTCAATCGGTGTTTTTAATAAAAAGAGCAGATGTGCAGAACTTGATAATTGGAATTTTAACTGTCTTGTGCCGCTAAAATAATTTTATAAATCAACATGCGGGTGAGACCAGCCTTGGCTATTAGATCGGTATAACTCCACTAACCTCAGGCCTCTAAAAGGTGACTACAATACTCTTTTAATAGATGAATTAGAGGGAAATACTATAAGTAAGTTAAATCTGCTCTAACACTTCTATAACACCTTGAGTATATGGCTTACTTGCTGCAAGATCGGCTATAGCCTTAACTTTATCTGGCGCATTACCAACTGTATAGAAAAAATCTATCTCTTCAGCAGTTTCTGCATCACCCAAGCTATCTCCAATCATGGCAAATTTGTAATCAGGATAAACGCTCTTTAATTGGGTAAATGCATCTTTTTTGCTACCATCTTTAGGATATAGAATTACGTTTCCAAAACTCGAGGTAACTCTGACAATAATTCCCATTTTCTTTTCGTTAAAATATTTCTGTAGATAATCTGTTATTTTTTGGGCTGCATCCAAATTTCTTTTTCCGTATCTGAATACGTGAATACTGGCTGTGTATTTTCTAAACTTATTTAAATAAATGCCAAGAGGTATCTCGTTATATTTCTCATTTTCTATTATGTCAACGGTATCAGTACATTCGTAGTGCACCTCTGGTTCAAGTGTATTAACATATGCACTGAGCGCACCCATTGTTAGTTTTTGCAGTTTTGCCGGGCTTTCTATTAACAGTATTTCAGGCGCATCGAGTGTTTTTTTATAATAAACGCCGTTTTCTAAAATAATTGGACCATTAAGACCAAACAGTTGATATATATCGACTATATCCTCAACCGCACGATTCGAATTTAGGCCGAAAAGGTGCCCCTTCTGAGATAGTTTTTTTATTGTGTTTGGTAATAAATCAGAGTTTGACTTCTGATTTGGTTGTATTAGGGTGCCATCTATATCTAAAAAGAAAATGTAAGGTTTCATAAGCAAGGCGGTAATATTGGGCAAATTAATACTACCGCCATTTTATGGCTATTCCATGCATCTAGCAAGATGGTAGGATGCCTGGTGAAACAACTGTGTTGCGTGCTGTTCGTCCGTATTTACTCTAACTATAGAAGACATAATGCACTGCAATATCCGTCCGATCCTAAATATCTTCTCTGCTTCTGCTGCAGTTATCTGCATTAAGTTTGCTACTTCAATAAGTGCAAAACTCTTGAGCAAAGTGTAGCCCCAGGCAGAGTCCGGGAGGTTATGCGCATCTCTGGCCGTACCAGCAAAGCACGCCAGATCAATTATCGGCATGCCAATAACTTCCGTGTGCGGATCCACATAGCGTGTGCCGGACTTGGTAAGATAAACGTTTTCAGGTGTAAAATCCCAACTTGAAAACGTAGCGTATCTTGGAGTAAGCCTTAATACATCTTGTGCTAACTTCTCAAATAGAGGGTTTAGATTACCGGTGTCCATAAAATCCAGATATTTTTGGTACTGATCGTGAGCCAATGCAACCGCCTGAGCGATCGATTCCATAGATCTGTCGCATTTATGACGAGTTGTCCGATAAATCTTGGTCAAGTCCCCTATTAGTTCCCTATAAAGCCGGATTGGGTTGATTTCGGATCTGGATCTTGCTATAAAATCCGGTCCCAAATCTTCCATCAGAATGTAGGAATATTCCAAGTTCAGAAAGGTGTAATTAATTCTAGGAATAAACTCAGGTAAGCCTAATCTTCGAATTTTTCTGTATCCATCCAGGTTATCCTCAAGTTCTTTCCGCGCTAGATCGTCCGTAGCTATTTTTAGAACTAACGTGGCATCACCTTGCTTTACTCTGTAAACTTCCTGACACACGTTTCCGGACGTCAACTTCTCGACAATGGTCAATTCGTGCATTGCCAGCACACTTTGAAGGTTTTTCATTTTGTCTCCTCTCTTTGGTTTTTTTGGTTGTTGCGAGCATTTTACATTACTACGTCTACTGATTACAATCCTTGAGCTTTACAGTTGCCTCCGAAGACTATATGAAAAACCTTACAGTATGTTATAAGTTACACATCAAATTCACAACGATTAGAAATAAAGCACTAAATCGGTGACTTAAGGTGGAAGTAATCAGGTCCACTTTTAGTTCTTTGAAAAACTAAAGATTATGAAATAGGAGGTATGAATCTCAAGATATGAAGGTTAAAACAAGGGTAAAAGTAGTTCAACAACGGGTAATTACGGTTCTTGACGTTAATAGCAAGCCGTAACAAATATAATCCTTAAATAGATCAAAAACAAAAAGGAGAGTGCAGCGTGAGAACGTTAACTTTGGCTAGATTTCTTGCCACAATCATAGTGATTGGGGGAATACTAGGTCCGAGCCTATTAGGTATACAGCTGGGTTTGGCTTCGATTCCGTCCCCCTCGAACTTCAGACTTCCGTTTATAGGGGGAAATCCGAACTATAACAATGTGTTCAAAATCACACGTGGGGACTGTACAGGTCATATTAAGTCTGGTAATGGTTCGCCCCTTGATATCGCGATGCCTGTAGGAACTCCCATATACGCTTCCGGTCCAGGACAAGTCGAAGCAGTAGCAGATAACGAAGCCTACAATTCAGGCAGGGGAAACTATATCATTATCAAAGACAACCTAAATGATATTGAATGGCATTTCCTGCACCTTTCTAGTGTATTCGTTGGCCTAGGTCAACAAGTAATAAAAGGGCAGCTAATCGCTCTATCTGGGGATACAGGTGACAGTACTGGTCCGCATCTACATCTTGAAGCAGCATACAACGGCGGGTCCTACGAAGGCATTTACGAACTGCCCGATATTTACTGGGAATACAGTGATCACTGTACAGTAGTACCTGGAACCGATAGAGCAGGAACAGCGTATGGACCAGAAATTGAAGGAAATCCCTATAACTGGTGCCCGTCTTTTGCTTCAGCAGGATTTAACAACGTTGTCTTGTTTGATCACTCAAACTGCAAGGGAAACATGAAGATCCTAGAGGACAACTTCTCAGTGGATCTTACTGGAGACTTCAACGACAGGGCCAGATCTATCTACGTCCCATCAGGCAAATCAGTTTATATAACTAGCAACAATAATGGAACTGGTGGAAACTATTGCGCCAATGAAGATAAATGGAATTTAGATGTAGATAGATACAACGATAATTCAATAATTGGGTGGAGTGGCGGCGAAGGTTTAAACATGGTTTCATTTGCTCATGTAGTAAACAGCAGCAACTGTGCTTATGTATTGTCAATGAGTGAAATACTCAGTAATGCAAGCACTACTGGCATGTATACATGGAATGAAACCTTAGATACCGGTGCCCTGGCGGAATTTGGAGTTGCAACTAACTCAGTGTTCGACTATGTTTTCCACGTAAGAGTTAACTATATTGGAGGAGACGATCATTACGACGCTGTCCAATTATGTGTCGCTTCAACATGTTTTGAAACATCTGAAACGGAGCATTACTGGGCGTGGAGTTCGTATGGTTTGGCAAGTGGCGTCTACGATATGAAGATCCGATACAGAACAGTTTTTGACAATGGAAGTTGGTCAAATGCTGACGTTGTTTATGACGGTAATTTGTACCTATCTCCCATACGTTCAGAGTATGCACCTTGCGGAGCATCTGTTTCTGGGGCTAAGTTAGAGTCTGGAGGCGACTGTATTATAGTAACTTCAAATGTCGCTGACCTTGCGTTTGCAGGTTGGGGAGATAGAAGTAACTTGTACATCACCGCTACCGGATACGATGCCTTAGCCTTCCTCTCATCAAACTATCAAGGCGAACCTCATGTAATTCGCGATGGGCAGACTAGATTCTTTGGGGGCAACATATCGAGCATCGAATTAAGGGACCCGCTTGGTTCCAGTTCGTATGTTCCTACTGAGCCTCTAGGGGTAGACGCAAACACTTTGGCCTACTTCACAATGGACGAAGGTGTAGGGACACAAGTTTTCGATTCTGTCGGAACTCTTGTGGGCAACATAACAAGTCAATCTAGTTTCACACCCGGCAGGTTTGGGTATGCACTTCACACACCATTAAATGGGGACGACAGCAACATCAACCTAGGTGCTGTGGACTTTGGCTCACCTTTAACAATCGAGATGTTTTACAAGCTCGACTATGACACTAATGTTCAATATATTGCATCACAGCTCGGTGGAGGAACAAACGTCGGGTACCTGAAGTGGATGCTCGGGGTAAATAACCACAGATTTCGGACATGGGCGTGTTACATCTACGGTTGTCACGAGGGTTATGGTATTGAGGATATAGTTGTGGATCGTTGGTACTATCTTATGCTTACCTACGATGGAGCAACAACCGCAAAACTATACATAGACTCTGTACTTCAATCAACTATCACAATGGACGGCGTTATGTCACCGGGATTAACGACCTTTGAACTTGGAGACGGGTCGATCGATGACGTGAGAATCTCAAACATAGTTCGTGTGCCGTTAGGTCCCCCTGCAGCAACACCAACGCCGGTACCAGTTCCAACAAATACCGCCGTACCTACTAACACTGCTATGCCATCTCCGACCAACACTGCCACACCTGTACCTACCTCTACACCACAGCCTGCTGATACATCACTTTACAACTTTGAGAATGGAACAACGCAGAGCTGGGGAAGGTCGGAATCGATCACTGGTTTAACCAACTCAACAAATGTGGCTTATCTTGGTACCCGCTCGGTTTGTGCAATGACTAACTTCTCTGGTAGTGGATGGAGTGGCGGCTACATCTTTGTTAACAAGGCAGTTACAAATGCCAACATCATCACTGCACGAGTCTACGTGCCTGTCGGCGGTATCAGTAACTACGGGGTATCTCTTTACCTCCAAGACAAAAACTGGGGTTGGTATGAAAGTCCGTCTGTTAATCCTACTCCAGGACAGTGGAAAACCATTACCTGGAATCTGGCTGGACTGGGCTTTGCTACGCCTACAAACCGGATTGGTCTGCATGTGGGGAGCAACTCAGCCTACCAAGGGTGTCTCTACTTCGACAGCGTCGACGTTACTACACCGTAAACAAAGACCGTACCACATAATCTTTAGTCAGAGTGTTCGTTTTGAAGAGGCGGATACATCGCTACATTTGATGCGAATTAATTGTTAGCATGATCTGCCGTTAATAAAGCGCCTGCTATCGATTGTATTAACTTTGAAAATAAGTTAACAACCGATACAGGCGCTAAGTTTTATGTATATGTATCTAATTTTAAACTACAGCTTCTGTGTTGCATGGATACAACCGATCGCTATTAATATATAAATTTTCAAAACAAATAACTATAAGGTATAATGCCTACTAAATGGAACTTACTAAATCACAGCTTGGTGAAAAGATAAGGAACTACAGAACCAGAAAAGGTGTGAGTCAGTTTGAGTTAGAGCTCTATATGAACACCTCTCCAGGTAGGATTAGTAAAATCGAGAATGGAAAAATAAACCCCGACAAAGAGACGATAATTGAAATTGCTAAATTCCTAAAACTTAAATCATCTGAAATATCGTCATTGTTCGGGATTGATTACTTAGACCTTGCGCATCTATCAAAGGATTTAAGTAAATTAATTTTGCTAAATACAAAAGAAAATATTATAGATTTTGTTGTAGACGATCTATCGTTAAAATTAGGCTATATTGCTTCGGCCATTTTTATAAACGAACAGGGAAGAATATACATGAGAGGGCTGACAAAGAGTAAATACTCCAGGCAAGCACTAGCTGTACTATCAAAACCACTAAATGAATATTATATGGAAATACAAAATGCTCCGCATAACTTAGTTGTTAAGTCGTTAGTCAAGGAAAAATTCTATAAAACAAATAAGACAAGTAAATATACCTCTCCGCTCGTAAGTGTAAAAGAAGCCAACAAAATACAGTTAATAACAGGTGACAAGAGCAACATCATCATACCTTTATTATGTAATGACGAAAAAATTGGTGCGATAGTTTTTGTATCTAAATACAAAACTGATTTTTCAGAAGATCTAGATATACTAAAGCTAGTAAGTGAGCAGATAGCGACTACTTTATACAGATGTACCAGCACAACCTATAGTTTGACCTAATCGGTGTTAAAGTGTAAAATAACGCCATCTACTAATACAGACTAATACGAAAAGGAGGAGAATATGGTTACTCATGATAAGAAGCGTACAACAAATCCCAAACTATCTGTAATAGCATTACTGATCTTTGGTGTGCTCAGTGCGCACAGTCTTCTGGGATCTTTTGGTTTGTACGTTATTACCGAAGAGATGCTGATTGTAAGTGCTATTATTCGAATAATAACAGGCATTTACATTACCATTGGTTTCTATGAGAGATCGTCAAGGCTTCTTGCACTAATAACAGCCTTGTCTGTGACCTTTACAATTGCGAATTTGTCTTTGCTGCTCAAGTAGAAAACCTGGCCGAACTAAAAAACCTTATGGATTCCAAGAGTCTGTAAGGTTTTTTTAATTTAAAACTACCTAAATACAAAGTTGCCAATAACTCCAAATCTGGAATAATGGTTCTACCGTTGAAAGAGGTTCGTTATTCTTAAGCGGAAATATGTCTAAATGGATGCGACTATCAATACTTATATTTCTAGCCGCGGTTGCCGCATTATTCCTTCTCACCAAAATCATGCCCAATCTACCGGCAACAGAAATAGAAACAGTAGTCATTGAGCCGGAAATTCCAAGAAAAGTATATTTAGGTGCATGGGTTGGTGGATTTTGGACCGATACTACTCGGACTTTAAATTCTTCGGCACTTACGTCGTTTGAGAAATTGATCGATAAAAAAGTTGCAATAGCAAACATCTACACAGATTGGACGTATCTTAGGGAACCGGCATTAATCAAAACACTAAATATAATGTCCTCAAATGGCTGGACCCCCATGATCAGTTCGAATCCTAAATTTTTTAGCAGCTGCCCTGATAATAAAAAATCTCTTTATAAAACCGTTGCAGAAGGGGAGTGTGATGATTTTTTGCGCGAGGCAGCCAAGAATCTTCGTTCCTATAATAAACAGGTGTTCTTCCGCTTTGCTTGGGAAATGAATTTACCTCAAATGTACTGGAGCGTTCAGTTTATGAAAAGTAATCCATCCGATTTTAAGTCAGCGTGGCGGCGATTATATACAATTTTTCAGGAGGAAAAAGCCGAAAATGTTATTTGGGTTCTATCTTTTAACACATCAAATTCAAAAACTATTCCTTACAAGGAGCTCTATCCGGGCAATGATTACGTTGACTGGGTAGCAATTGACGGCTATAACTGGGGAAATTCCCAGGATTGGAGCGGGTGGACAAGTTTCAATAGTGTATTTAGAAGTTCGTATAACGAGCTTACAGCGATAACTTCTAAGCCGGTAATGCTTTCGGAGGTAAATTCTGCCCCCGGGCCAAAAAAACCTGAGTGGTTGCGGGATATGCTGGCAGTTCAGATTCCTCAGAATTTTCCAAATGTTTCTGCAGTAATATTTTTTAATGAAAATAAAACAGAAGGCGAGGACGTTGATTGGAGAATAGAGATCCACCAAGAGAATCTAAGCGCACTTCACGATGTTTTAGACAACAGCATTTATTCAAGCGTGTATCCTTAGAACTCAGTATCGGCAGTTGTTTCCGGATAATTTTTACCTGAAGAATAAACCTCTGTTTCCAGTAGTTGAGCTATCACATCACTTCCGAAAATAATAATCTCGTCGGTTTGAAATTCTTTCTTATACTCATCTCTTTCTATAATTAGCTCTGCTACATAACTTATTTCCTCAGGAGTTAGCTGTACACCCGTTTCTTCAGCGTAGCTTTCTAAAGCTCTGACGGCAAGTCCGAGTAAAGTGATCTCTTCACTATAATTGAATTGATAAAATGGACTTGGTATAGGTGTATCTGTTGCAGCTAATACATTTCCTGAGTTTTTTAATTCTTCTACAAAAGGACTTAAAAGCGCCAGAGTATTTGTGTCCGCCTCACTATCCATTAAATTATTTAGTGCTTGAGTTGTAGGTGTCTCGGGATTTTTCAAAACTTTGGTTGCGCTAAAGGCCGATGTTCCGAATAATGTTAGTGTTAGAGCCATAATGGCATGTGTTTTAGCAAATAAAAACATTCTTCCCAGATTATTTCTAACATTATTTAACAAGTACGGATGAATATACTTAGCTACCGAGTACAAGTACAACGAGTGCCACAATACTGTGTAGAAACTCCAACCCAAGACTAAGTACGTATTGTAATTGCCAAAAACACTTGATCTGGCAAACAGAACAAAGGTAAACAAAATAATGTGTAGAGAGGAGATTGTCATGCCTAAATTAAAAGAGCTGACAAAATCATTATGAAGACCGGATATCTTAACTCCGGTTGGATGCCAAGCAGGCACACCTTTTGTAAGCATATGAATATAAGTGTAAAGATATGTGTAGGAATTATTTAGAGCCGCAAGTTTTGTACCGACTCTACTTTTATTTACTCTTGTTGCCGGCACTAATAACCTACTTACAATTATATAAGGTATGAAATAAAGACTATTTGCAATAGAGAGTGTATCGGGATGAAAATACAGCAACATTAAAAACTGAAATGAAAAAATAACTGAGGACGCTTCCGATAAATAATAGAGTGGATTAATGATATATACTAAACGCGCCATTAGACTTAGTTTGGCTTTTGGCCAGTATTGTGCAAAGACTAAATTTCCGCTGCACCATCTTAAGTGCTGTTTAAAATATCCTTGATACGTCTCCGGGCTTGTACCTATGCTTACAATTAGCGGTAAATATTTTACATAGTAGCCGTGCTGCGTAACCAATAAACCGGTAGCTAAATCTTCGCTAGCATGTACTTTCGGTGTCCCATCAAGCAGCTGAATTGTTTCGCGTCTATAAATTGCGCTCGTTCCAACACACATGGCTGCCTTAAACTCATCTCTGCACGGCATGATGATTCTATAAAATTCTTCGACAATATTGCCGCCTCCAAATTCTATTTTGGATCTGTTGTGAACCTCGTCAGACTGTTCAAAATACTGAGGAGTCTGCAAAATACCTATCTTGCTGTCAGAATCAATATACGGTACTAAATCTTTTAACGAACCTTTTGTTGGAACAAAATCTGCGTCTAATATAAATATAAATTTCCCTGTAGAGTTAGCGTAACCATACTCTAGATTACCTGATTTCTTGTACTCACCTTTATTTGGTCTGGATAGATACGTAAATCCGTACTTTTCAGCTAACGCACGATGATTTTCATCTCCGGCGTCATCCAACATATAAACTTTGTAATTTTTATAATTTAATTCGGAAACCGCTTTGACTACTTGTTCGTGAACATCAAGTGCTTCTCCTGCATAGGGCAAGAAAACATCTACAGAAGGTTCTTCGTGCTCAGCCCAGTATTTGTTTACAAACCTTTCGTGTTTTTTGATATCAAACCCTTGAAAGAAAAGTTGTAAAACATATCTTAAAAATTTATTAACGATGAAAATGAAAATTAAGGGACCAAAAATTAAGAGGTATACTTTATCGATTCTAAGAAACCGCCAAAAACCATATCCCATTAAGAGCGCGGATATCGCACCTAGCACGCCGAGAACTCGGACTACGTGCGCATTTGTTCTCGCGTATTGATACTTGTCTAAATACTGGGTTTGATTCCACATATTTATAAGTGTGTTTCTTTATATCATAAAAAGTTGTATACTAAAAACTCGCTTTGGTAGGTTAGTAATTCTCATTAAGTTTTAAGTTTGCCTTTTTTGTTAGTACCAAAGCATTTCATGTGATCGTGTAATTTTGAGATTTATGTCAAAACTAGAATCGTTTATAGTACTGACATTTTCTTACATAATTTTCGAAGTTCTACTCATCCGTATAGGGTTTTTCTTTGGTATTCCGATCAGCAACATCACTTTGCCTGCAACCTTAATTATCTATTGCGCGGGTATCGCAATTATTTTCGCCCTTTTAAGTATTTCTGTTGAAGAAAAAATAAATAAATATATTTCACTTCTAGGATTTGTTGTTACTATCATCGGTTTAGGCGTTGTCTCGCATCTACTTTCAAACACTTACGACACTAGCTGGGATGGCCAGGGTTATCATCAAACTGCAGTTATCGCACTTTCACAAGGCTGGAATCCGGTTAGAGAAAAATCTATTTCACTAAAACAAGAGCTGCCTAGCCAGATATTTGCAGAGGGCTACCCGTCGGCATTATGGGAGATCGAAGCTACAGTTTATGCTCTTACCGGAAGAATAAACTCAGCTAAGGTTGCTAACTTCGCTGCCGGCTTTATTTCATTGGTTCTCTTATATATCTTGTTCAAGAAAATTAACTTTGGCACTTATATTGCTTCAATAATGAGTCTTCTGATTGTTATACAGCCGGTTTACATCATGCAACTTCTTACTTTCATGCAGGATAGTTTTGGGTATCAGACTTTGCTTATTGCAATGGCCTCTTTGGCCATATTAACGATAAGTCCTAAATCGTATTGGGCGACTGCTATGTTTATTATGGCGGAGCTGTTGCTGGTAACAACTAAATATAGTCACTTACCGTTGGCTTTAATACTCGGTGTGATTTTTGGACTAATTGCTTTAAATAGACTGCTTAACAAAATATATGTACTTAATAAATGGACTTACTACTATCTTGCGGCGCTCATTTTTGTTTCATGTATTTTTGCGTATATTCCATATATTAGAAACGGTCTTTTACATGGTGCTATTTTTTATCCCACAAACATCCCTGAACTAATGGGTAGTGTCAAATATAACAATATTCCAAATAATCTTGATAATAAAGACAAGTTAACTTTGTTTTTTTATGGAATATTTTCTAAAGCTCAATCAAAGGAAAGCGGTGATCCGAGAAGTGAAGGAAATTTAGCCGAACTTAAGGTTCCTTTCACATTTACTATTGATGAGGTTACAGACAGCGCAGATCTTCACAACAATAGGGTAGGGGCAGGGGGACCTTTATTTTCGGGAATTGTTGTTCTCACATTCTTATTCTTATTATTCGTGACGTTTAAAGCTCACGATCAGCATGAGAGATACGCGGTTTATGTGGCTTATTTCTCTTTAGGATTAATTACTTTTTTGGCTTTACTTACACCAACACCAAATTTATTAAGATATGCTAATCAAGTTCAATTGATACCGTTTGCGATAGTAATACCAATCTATGCTGTTTTTAGAAAGCGCTATGTTAAAGCATTTACAGCAATCTTCATTCTTCTTATGAGTTTTAATGTTGGGTTTTACTCGTTTGCAGTATTTCAAAGACAGATAGAAGAAACTAGACAGATGAACGCGCAATTTGATCGAATGAGACGCTCCGGCGACACTTTCCAAGTTCGTGCTCAACAATTTTATTCTAGTTACGTCATATTAAACGAACAAAAGATCCCTTTTGTGGCATCCGAACACTTACGGTGCGGTAAAAGCGAGACTTTAGTAGCTTCCTCCTCCACAACACAATTTTGCAAGAAATAGTTTGATTGCAAAAATAATACCGTTGGTCTAGAGTTAAAGGGTGGAGATATTAAAATTTATTTCACAAAATCCACTTATTTTATACCCACTAATCTTGTTTGATTTGGTTGTCAGAGGAATTGCACTGTGGAAAAGCGCACAACGAAATGAAAAATGGTGGTTTATAGCGTTACTTGTTGTGAATTCGGTAGGAATATTACCGTTAATTTATTTAGTGCTCCTAAGATTACAAGTTCGAAATAAGGCATAGTGATAGATGGCAGAAATTAAAAAATCGACTCGTAAGAAAGTCTTAACAACAAAGAAAACTCCGGTAAAAAGAGTGCGGGTTGCAAAAAAAGCCCTTGATGTTGCGCCGGTTGCCAAAATAGAAACTCCTGTACCACAGGTAGAAAATACGATTAACCATTTGCCCGACCTAACCAAAATTAATCCTGAACCCGTTGAAACTGTGCAGACTCTTCAAATGGACAATCAGAGTGTGACTGCAGCAGCTCAGCCCAAAACAGCAAAAGTAATTAAACCGATAGATTTTCTAAATATTATATTTGCGGGTTTGCTGATGATTGTTGGTTTAGCTGTTTTGTTTTCTTCGATTTATATTTTTTACTTATGTGTAACTAAACAGAACGGTTTAACGCCGACTACCAACACTAATCCAGTAATTGTCGAGGAGGTTAAAGAGTCATCAGAAACATTAAGTGCACCTGTGGACAGGACATTGTTCAAAATTACTATATTAAACGGAAGTGGAATCCCTGGGGAAGCTGCCAGAACGCAAAAACTTCTAGAAAACGAAAGATTTGTCGTAGAATCTATAGGTAACGCCGATAGAATAGATTACAAAAGTACTGAAATAATTGTTGGGAGCAAAGTACCTCTGGAATTTACATTAGATTTAATGAACGAGTTAGGTAAAAATTTCCTGCTTCTATCTGAAATTCAGTTCGATGAGTCAGAAACCGGCGTTACAATAATTGTGGGCAGCACTCCTTCAATTACTGCAACAAATTGATGTAGTTAATACAGGGTCAGAGTGCCCTCTTTTAGATTTAGAACCTTGTCTACGCCAATTCTTTCCACAAAAAATCTATCGTGTGAAATTAATAAGAGAGTTCCTTTGTACTCTCTTAGGGAGTCCTCCAAAACTTCTTTAGTATCTATGTCTAAATGATTATCCGGCTCATCCAAAACTAACATGTCGTAATTTTTATATGCAAAAAGCGCAAAAGCAAATCTGGCGCGCTGCCCCGGACTAAGATTTCTAACTCTTTTTACCAAATCGTCCTTTTCGAACATAAACTTATTCAATTTACCAAATGCTTCGCCATACGAACATCTGGTTTCATCAATGAAAGCGTTCAGCAAATCCTTGTTGTAGTCCAGATGAGTTTGTTTTTGTGCAAAATACCCGATCTTTATATTATCGCCTATCTTAACGATACCTTCCGAAGGCTCTTCTTCACCGATTAGCATTTTTACAATAGTAGTTTTACCTGCACCATTTGGTCCGAAAAGCCAAACTTTTTCACCTCCGCGTATGTCAAAGGAAAGATCCGAAAAAATTTGATTTGTTGAATAAGATTTTGAAACAGATTCAAATCTCGTCATTAATTTTGAATGGGTAACACCGGTTTCGAATTGAACTTCACTCATTCTTTTATCAAGATACTTTTCCTTTTTATTATCTTCTATTTCACGTTTTATTCTTGATTTAACTTGTTCTGTACCACCTTTACGGCTAACTTTATGAACGCGCGCTCTCTCCAACAGACGTTCTAGTTGCGCTTTTTTCTTAACGAATTGAATATATTCTTCATCCCATTTGTTTATAAGACGTAGCTTTTCTTCTTTGTAGTTATCGTAATTTCCTACAAATCTATACAGAGTTTTATTATCTATTTCCCAAATCTCATCGACAGTGTTGTTTAGAAACTCTCTATCGTGAGAGATCATAAGTACAGTTTTATCAAGATTTTTAAGATAATTTTCCAACCATAAAATTCCTTCTATATCCAGATGGTTTGTCGGCTCGTCAATTAAAAGAAAAGTGGGTTCTTCAAGTAAAGTCTCGAGCAACTTTAGTTTCATTTTCTGCCCCTCGCTTAAAGTACTTATTTCTTGATAAGGATCAAAATTTTCAAATTCGAGCCGGTCCAGAAGTTTTTCAACTTTATAAAAATCCCAATTGTTTTCTAATCTTTTTTCAATGAATTCACCAACAAGCTCGTCGGGAAAGACTATCTCCTGCGGAACGTATCCTATTTTTTCGGCTTCAAGAATCACGTTTCCCGTATCCGGAACAATTTCACCGGAGATTATCTTAAATAGTGTAGATTTACCGCAGCCGTTTTTACCTACAAGAGCAACTTTTCGGTTATTTCCGACCCTAAAATCAATATTTCTAAACACAGGTTCTCCTGTAAATGTTTTAGTTAAGCCTTTTCCAATGATCATTGCTGTATGATTTTATCAAATCTTCAGAATTCTATATGGTATTATTATTTCGATGGAGACAGAGATTCAAGGCGACGAAAAAAAGAAGCCATTTTTATCCCATATTTCTACTAAATTACCGATAGTTATGTTGATCGTGGTAATGATGGCCACTTTAGTTTTAATTCTACTTACTGCCGGAGCTGTAATGCTCAACCTTTCTCCACAAACAGTAACCGTAGTACCTCCACAATCTAGTGACGATGAGCAGATAAGCTTCCCTAAACCTGAAGATCCCAACGCATGTTGGATAAGTCCGGAAGAAAGGTACTCAAACTTTACAAAATTAAATATTTCGAATAAGAAAATTACTTTATCCGCAGATGAACTCAGCAAATTTAAAATTAAATTTAAAAATTTGAATCCAGCATCGTTTTATAAAATTCCGGGCGAACTTAAAAGATATGTCTTCAATAAGGAACAGGATAAAGTAGCGTACATTCTTGAAACGATAGATAAAGACGGCAAGAAAACTAGAGCCGTCCATTTGTATGACTTTAACAAGAAGACTAATAAGATAGTTTACGAATATGAAAGTGTCCCTACTGACGATCCGGATTACACTTACGAACTAAAGGATTTAGGTTTCTCACCGGACTCGACGCTCCTAGCAATTACAACTACTACAGGAAGTTTGTTGCATAAGTTTTCCGAGGAGTCGACAGTAGAGTTATTTGACTACACTGAACGCGAGAAGAATAAAACCAGAAGGTGGTTATATGCCTTTGCTTCACCTCGTATTTCTCAAAACAACAAATACTTGCTTTACACTGAGGGTTATTACGAGGGTGCTAATAACTTTATTTATAATCTAGAGACAGGCGTTACTACTGATCCGGGATATACGGCTTATGTCGCAGGTAGCAATGCTTTTGGTTGGTATGACAACAAGATGTTAGTTCAAAAAATGGACTACGGGTGGAGTCAGGAACCGATTGAAAACGAGCCCAACAACGGTATTTTACTGGTGAGCCCTGAAAAATTAACCGACATTATATTTTTACTGGACAATAAGACTGAAATGTTTTACGGCGTCGGGCCGATAATAGGGGACTATCTTTACATTAAGTCAAACGAACGTGCGTTGAGCGATAAGTTTTCGTGTAACAATGTAGGCAGTAAATTACAAGTTGAGAGCACTTTTGATATATTACGGGTTTTTAACATCGATACCAGACAAAGTAAGGAGGTTTTGAGAACCGATACAACTAATTTTTCAGGCGTAGCAGACAGTCCCGTGTATTTTATAACAGATTCCTTAGTTATCGGAGGTAGAGAAGAGGTAATTGTAGCTATTGCAAGAAATGTTAATTTTGATTTTTCTGAATTCTACGTACTAAACGACGACAACACACTCTCTCCGATTACAAATGTTGCCGCAAACTAGGCATTTTTGTCACAAATTACACATAGATAGAATTTGATATATCACAAATAAATTAGGATAATGTTTAAATGCAAAAAATAATTCCACATCTATGGTTCGACAAAGAAGCGAAAGAAGCTGCTGAATTTTACGTATCTGTTTTCAAAAATTCCAAGGTAAACAGTATAAATACACTGCATGACACGCCGTCCGGCTCAGTAGATATTGTAAGTGCAACTATCTCTAACTTTGACTTCGTTTTCCTAAGTGCCGGACCACATTTTAAGATCAATCCTTCCATCTCATTTATTGTCATTCTGCCAACTCCAGAGGATGTTGAAGCAATCTGGAACAAGATATCTGTGGGCGGAACTGCGCTAATGGAGCTTGGTGAGTATCCATTCAGCAAGAAATATGGCTGGATACAGGATAGATATGGTGTCTCCTGGCAAATAATTTTTATGGAAGAAAACGTACTAAAACAGGATATTGTACCCACACTTATGTTTACAAAGGAAAGAGCAGGTAAAGCAGAAGAAGCCATTAATTTTTATGCCTCGATATTCAAAAACTCAGAAGTAAAGTATCTGTACAGATACGAGAAAAACGAATCACCGGAGGATGAAGGTACCATCAAATACTCTGAATTTATACTTGAAGGTCAATACTTCTCGGCAATGGACAGTAAACAAGCTCATGAATTTGTATTTAATGAAGCAACATCATTTATGGTTAATTGCGACACCCAAGAAGAAATTGATTACTACTGGAACAAACTGTCAGCTGTTCCGGAAGCTGAGCAATGCGGGTGGTTAAAAGACAAGTACGGTGTTTCTTGGCAAATAGTGCCATCCAATTTGGATGATTTGCTCAATAGGGGAACACCAGAACAGGTGGAGCGCGTCACGCAAGCATTCTTAATGATGAAAAAGTTTGATTTAGCCGAACTGGATAGAGTGTATAAGAGCAACTAAGCTTTTATAAGAGCTTTCAAAGTTTTTTTCATCATATATCCTAAAGCTAAGAATAGGACTAAGTAAATTAGAGTGCCCATAAAAGGCGGAAATTCTTTATAGATATAATCGTAACGATATAAAAGAGGCCATTGAATTAAATATATTTCGTAAGAATACTCTCCTAGTACGATTAAAAGCTTAGACTGTACATCTTTTAACAAAAGCACGAGAACTAACACTAGAACTGTCAAAATACTAATTAATTGCTCAACCCACACTTTTTCACCTACGCCTGAGTTAATTGCCATGTAGCCAAAACATATTAATAACAAGAGATTTAACGCGTAAAAGGAGAATGTAACAAGCCATTTTTCTGAAAATACTTTCGTTAAATAGTTCTTAATTTTTATACCTGGTTTCTTGATATAGAAATGTGCAAATAAAACACCGAGCGGAAAAGCTAAATAGTGCAGCTGGTATAGTTTAAGTACATCTTTAGTAACCGGAAGTTTCATATGTGAAAACACGTAACCTACCACAACCAGTATCAACGCAGAAATAACATATTTTTCTTTACGATAAACTAGTGGAAATAGTAGGTAGTAAAACAGGATCAAGGTAAAGTACCACAACGGTGAATTTATTGCGGTATCAATATCTGCATTTGGAAAAAAACCAAGAAAATTCAATATAACTGTCTTTAATGGGTAACTTTTGTGAAGCACCAATAAATCTAAAAGTAGAAATGAAACTAAGACAACCCACATCGAAGGAAAAATATTTTTTAACCTCTTGGTATAAAACTGTAATACCGGTTTCGTAGATTTAATCTCCGAAGTTGCCAAACCATAACCGGATAAAAACAAAAATATATTTACACCAACACCACCGGCTACAGACAGGGGATATAAAAATGTCTGGTTTGCTGACAAAAAATATCCTATGTGTGAAAAAATAACCATTAAAATAGCCACACCTTTAAGTTCGTTTGTATGAGATATATTCATCTCGTGCGGACCGCTGTCTCGTTTTAAAGAAATAATTAGTAAAAATGATAGAAAAGTAACAAAAAGAGCAGTTTGATATAACGGATCTACAACATTAATTTGCATTAATTACATCTCCCCAGGCTGCGTATCCACGCGCGGACGGATGAAATAAATCCTGCGAATAATATAGTGAATCCTGCTGTGACAGCAAATAAGTGGTGCTATATAGGTCAGTTAAACTTAGCCTTGGGTTATTCTTAATTATCTCGAGATCCGCCAGTACTTCGTTAAACTGCTCGGTACGATATTTTAGTAAAAAGTTAAATGGCGGATACACAAGTGATTCGGACCCTAAATAAGGTAAATTAATTACTTTTATTTGCGCGTTTGTTTTGGTGAGCAACTCGTTAAGGATTAGCGTGAAATTTTGTTCAAATTGTTTTAGCGTCTTTTTGTTATGCATGTCATTTACGCCTATCAACAAAGTGACGTAATCCGGCTGCTGCTCAATTGCTCGAGGCACTTGATTAGCAATTACTTTGTCCGTTGTATCGCCCGGATAGGACATATTTATAGCTGAGACATTCCCAAACTTTTCGGATAACTCCTTAGCATAACTGTAAACAAATGTCTCCTCGATCGTATCGCAGCCAACACCTGCACTTAAACTATCACCAAGTGCAACATATTTTACTTGATTATCAAACATCGGGTTTTCTATTGTAAAAGTTGTAATTTGAAAAGGACTTTTTAAATTATTGTCGCCGATAAAATTATAAAATCTTATATACGAAAAGAAGAGATAAAAAAAGATCAGCAGGAAAGCTGAAATTACTTTGATAAATTTCACAAGTTCATTATATACCAAGGTCTGCAGGAAATCGTAGAACGAAGTTGCGTTATTTTAGTTATAATCTTATATACATGAGTAAATATATATTTATTGTACTTGTTCTTTCAGCTGTAGGCGTAACATTGGCGGTTAAGTATGACCTCGCTGATTTCATTGGTAAAACAAATACTACAAACGCTGTAGTTGAAACAAACAATGAAACTTCCACACCGAGCAGTGCCGAACATCCCGACATTGAGGTTGTAGCACAAAATCTCGATATTCCATGGGAAATCGTGTTTCAAGATGCTGAAAATGCACTGGTCACTCAGCGCGAGGGGTCGGTAGTCAAGATCAACATTTCAAATGGACAAGTTGAAACAATACATACCTTTAGTGATGTCGGTGCTCGTGGAGAAGGCGGCTTACTTGGCACGGTTCTACACCCAAACTTTTCAAAGAATAACTACATATACTTTTATCTAACGTATAGGAATAATAACCTTTTACTTAACAGGGTAGATAGATACGAGCTGGTAGGCGGCAAACTGCAAAACAAAAAAACTGTTCTTGATGGAATTTTGGGCGCATCAAACCACGATGGCGGAAGGATGGCTTTTGGCCCGGACGGACTCTTGTATATAACTGCCGGGGATGCGCAAAATCCTGACTCAGCTCAAGTTACCAACGACTTAAATGGCAAAATACTTCGAGTGAATGATGACGGCAGTATTCCCGGCGATAATCCATTCAAAAATGCTGTGTATTCATACGGACATCGTAACCCACAGGGTATTACTTGGGATTCGTCAGGTAGATTGTGGTCAACGGAGCACGGTCCTTCGGGTCTTCAAACTGGCAATGATGAGTTAAATCTGATTTATGCTGGTAAAAATTACGGATGGCCTACTATTAAAGGGCAGCAATCAAAGGACGGGATGGTTACTCCGGTCATAGAATCCGGCACAAAAGACACTTGGGCTCCCGGACAGGTTGTCTTTTATAAAGATTCACTATTTTTTGTTGGTCTTAGAGGAGCTGCAATTTATAAAGCTACTCTAAGTGGAGAAAAGGTAACGGATTTTAAAGAATACTTCAAAAACGAATGGGGAAGACTAAGAACAATTGTCGTGGGACCGGATAAATATTTTTATATTTTAACTAACAACACTGACGGCAGAGGTATACCTAAAAAGGGCGACGATAAGTTAATTAGAATTAACCCCGAATTATTTTACAAATAACCCCTTTTGTCATGTCACTTCTATAGGGCAAATTCGTCGTCAGAACAGCACAAATCGGCTATTGTGGTATAATAGCTGAGTTAGTAACTTTAATGACCTGTTTTTACTTATTTGCGTCATTCTCATTAAAGCTGAATTAATGAGGGGGTGAATTTCACTATGAAAAAATTATACGTAGGTAACTTACCATTTGATTTTGATAATCAAAAGTTGGAGGAGTTGTTTGCAAAATACGGAAATGTTGTGTCTGCCATTCTTATTAAGGATAGGTACACCGGAAATTCTAAAGGGTTCGGATTTGTCGAATTAGACGATGATGGAGCTAAGAAAGCTATGGAGGAACTTAATAACCAAGAAGTTGGAGGTAGATCTCTTAAAGTAAACGAAGCAAAGCCAATGGAAACCGACAGACAGTTCAGAAGATAATGTTCGTGCTATTTAACTAATAGTTCATTAACCCAAAATTTTATTTTATTTAGTTACTGCAACAAAGTTATGGCAAACAAAATTGACGAATTAGTAATAAAGCTTGCTAATACAAAAACAGAGGAAACTTTGTTTAATCCGTATAACCAAGTGTGTAAAGATTACGATATAAACACCGCACCCGGTGTTCGTCAAGGAAATTTAAGAATGTATCTAGAAAGCTACGCCGAAGGAAGTGTCGAAGAACTTTGGGTGACAAGCTCTGCGGATTTCCATACTACAAAACTAACGGGGGTGCCATTACTAGACCCGGTAAATTTTGCATTTGTAGAGGGAATTCTCGGCGCACCTATTAAATTTGAAATTGCTACAAAAAATAGAACTATTTTTGAAACAAATAAATTATTTGGAAATGTTTGGGATTTAGCTGCAAAACAAAAAAAGAGACCTTTAATATGGGCCGTTTTGCCATTTTATCCACACGATACTGCCGGCATAACAACCAAAAGAGTACCTGAAGTTGAAGAATATAGAAAATACAAAGAGTTTTTAATGATGGTTATTGGTATTTATAAACCAAAAAATATAGTTACAATCGGTCCTGACGCAAAAAAGGCGGTAAGTTCTCTAAAACTTAAATCTAAAGCACACAAATCCCTTAATTAGAATTACTTTTATTTGCTTTTCTTCTAAGGTCTGTATCCAATATCTTTTTTCTCAAACGCAAACTAACAGGAGTTATTTCCAACAATTCGTCGTCTTCCAAGAAACTTAACTGCTGTTCAAGACTCATCTCCATTGGAGGTGGAAGTAAAATTCCGTCCTCACCAACAGATCTGTTGTTTGTAAGCTTCTTTTCTTTGCATACATTTACCTCAATATCCTCGTCTCTTCCGTTAATTCCCAATATCATTCCTTCGTACACGGTTGTCTGAGGACCAATAAATACAGGGCCTTTCTCATGCGCGGTTAACAATCCGTAAGGAGCCGCTTTGCCTGAATGGGATGAAACAATAACACCTTTTCTTAATTTTTGAATCTGTGAACCAACTTTATCTGTTCTTATAAAAATAGAGTTTGTTACAGCTGTACCTTTTGATAACGTTAGAAGTGCTCCTCTTAAACCTAGAATTCCTCTAGTTGGAATTTCGAAGATAACTCTTGTGGTATTGCTGGACAAGTCTTCCTGATTAATCAATACGCCTTTTCTTTTGCCGACTTCGCTTTTAACAGCCCCGACAAACATGCTATCTACATCGACGGTTAATTCTTCTACAGGTTCTACTTCGACACCGTCAACGACTCTTGTTATAACAACAGGCTTACTAACTTCTATTTCAAAACCCTCTCTTCTCAAAGTTTCCAAGAACACTGACAGGTGTAGTTCGCCCCTACCTGAGAGGATGTATTCGCCTCTCTCACCAAGTCTAAACTTCATGGCAATATTTGTTTGCAACTCTTTTTCTATTCTTTCCAAAATCTGTCTACCGGTGAAAAATTTACCTTCTTTACCCATCAATGGGGAGGTATTTGGTCCAATCGAAAGACTTAAAGTAGGTTCTTCGATTTTGATCGTAGGCATAGCCACGGTATCAGAAGGATCAGTAATGGTGTCACCGATCTCAACTGACTTCATGCCTGTCAAAGCAATTATGTCTCCTGACATGCCCTGATCAGTTTCTACGCGGTGTAATCCTTGATTTACGTACACTCTGTCGACGATAACGGATTCCTGAGTTCCATCAGCCTTAAGTATTGTTACTTTTTCTCCTGATTTCACTGTACCTCTGTTTACTCTGCCGATTGCATACTTTCCTTTGAAATTATCCCAATCCAGTGCAGAAACAAGCATTTGGAACAGACCATCGTTATCTTGTTTAGGTTCAGGTACGTTTTTAATAATAGCTTCAAATATTTCTGAAAAGTCGGCATGCGCTTCTGGATTATCGGGCATAGAGATCCATGCCTTGCCTGCTTTACCGGTTGCATAAAGTATTGGAAAGTCTAACTGGTCCTCATGTGTGGCTAACTCTAAGAATAAATCATAAATTCTGGAAAGCGTGTCGTCTATTCGGGCATTTTGTTTATCTATTTTGTTTACGACAACAATGATTTTTAAATTAAGATCCAGTGCTTTTTTTAATACAAATTTAGTTTGAGGCATCGGACCTTCCTGCGCATCTACAACTAAAAGTGCTCCATCAGCCATGTTTAAGGTTCTTTCTACTTCACCACCAAAATCTGCATGTCCCGGTGTGTCTACTATATTAATTTTTGTATCTTTATAGATAACTGCAGTGTTTTTGGCCAAAATGGTTATACCGCGCTCTCTTTCCTGGTCATTTGAGTCCATAATAAGGTCCTGAGTCATCAAAGCTTCGTTTTCCCTGAATGTTTGGGACTGCTTTAACAGACCATCTACAATAGTGGTCTTACCATGGTCAACATGTGCAATTATCGCAATATTACGTAACTTCATAGGTTTTTTGTTGAATAGTCGATAAATTCGGCTTGTTTAAGATTAATTAAGGACTACAAGCGTTAATTATACACGATTTTCTTATAAAGCCTATAGTCCCTTGCAGGACCGAATATTATCTGCTATACTTCACCTCTTCGGATATAGCTATCAATCTGCCTCAACCAGTTTTATAACTTTTCTCCGATACATAAAAATATGAGAAATTCATACAACGGAAGGGGATCGAGATTTTCCGGATCAAGAAACGCGCGACCAAATAGATCTAAATTCCCATCAAAAAATAGAAGAAAATCAAACTACGAGTGGTCAGAAATGGACCTAATTAGAACTATTGAGCAGACAAAGCAATTTGCTGCCCCTAGGGAAAAAGAATACGTACCGACACACACTTTTGAACAATTTAATATCGACTTCAGAATTAAACAGAATATTAAGACCCTTAATTACAAAATACCTTCTCCGGTACAAGATCAGGCAATACCTTATATATTGTCCGGAAGAGATTTAATAGGCATAGCTAATACCGGTACCGGCAAAACCGCCGCATTTTTGATTCCTTTGATAGACAAAGCTTTTAAAAGCAGAAACGATAAAGTACTAATAGTCGCACCTACTAGAGAGCTTGCTGAACAGATTTATAACGATTTCAGACATCTTTCTTCAGGAATGCAGCTTTTTTCAGCACTAATCATCGGGGGTGGGGGAATGCGCAAGCAAATCGGTGACTTAAGAAGAAATCCAAATTTTGTTATCGGAACACCGGGTCGTATTAAAGATATGATCCAAAGAAAACTCTTAGATCTCTCAGAGTTTAACAATGTAGTTTTAGACGAAACAGACAGGATGGTAGATATTGGTTTCGTACAGGAGATCAAATATTTTATATCGTTGCTACCTCTTCAAAGACAATCTTTATTTTTCTCAGCAACCGTATCTTCAAAAGTTCAGGAAATATTAAACGCTTTCGTTCAAAATCCGGTACAAATAAATGTCAAGAAAAGAGAAACATGTGCCAATATTCAACAGGAGATAGTAAAAATCGAAAGAAATCAGCGAAAAGTAGACGCACTATTTAACATGCTAAGACATGAGGACTTCAGAAAAGTAATAGTCTTTGGAAACACCAAGTGGAACGTTCAGAAACTATCTGACGAGCTTGTAAGCAGAGGTGTAAAGGCTGGGGCAATACACGGCGACAAAAGACAAAACCAGAGACATATGATTTTGGAAAAATTCAGAAGTGACGAGATCAAAGTACTCTTGGCTACGGATGTGGCAGCAAGAGGTTTGGATATAAAAAATGTCACACACGTTATTAACTACGAATTACCTAAAACCTACGATGACTACGTTCACAGAATAGGTAGAACCGGAAGAGCGGATAAGTCCGGCATAGCTTTAACAATAGTAGGCGCTTAAATTTCTTCAACTAAAGTACTTGCATATATAGTGCTCTATATAGGTATAATTATTTATGCCTAAGAAATTGTTTGTAATTTTTTTGCTGATCGTTATTGCAGCTCTGTCATCTGTTTATTTTTACTCGCTATACACTTCACAAAAAGTAGTTAAGGGCATTTCTTCTGCCGCAATCTCTTATGGCGATCCGCTTTCATGGAAGGGTTACGAATTTAAAGAAGTCGGACTCTCGCTAGCCACACCACCGGAATTAAGAGTGTCCGGTGAAAAAGTAGATGAAAATACATTTACTTTGTATATTGAACGGGGAAGCTACCCAAATAGCGATTATTATCAGCTGTACGGAATCTTTCATCTTGGAGGTATAGAAGCTAATGCTGCCGATACAGTTAAAAGGGATCTTGATCAAAGTTCTATTACACAGCGGGCTATTTCCGGGTTTAACACCATTCAGGGTCAGTATAGAGGCGATAGGAACAGACTAGTAACATATATTTTTACCGACAGAGGTTTGTTCACACTTGCCACTTCGCAACCGACATATGAAAACGGCAGACTAACCGACGCTATACTTAATACCTTTCAATTTTTTCCAACTGAATAATTAGTTTAATTTATAATACAATGTAGACATGAGTAACCCAATTCCACAAGAAATACAAGAATTTATAAAGGAAGGTTTCGTTATGACTTTGGCGGTTGCCGATAAAAACCCTTGGGTAAACACTATTTATTATGGATGTGACGATGAACTTATTTTGTATGTTGTAACCGGTCCCGAAACGCGGCACGGCAAGGTACTTAAAATAAACAATAATGTTGCGTTTAATATCTTTGATTCTCACCAAAAAATAACTGATAACAAGATCGGTATTCAAGGTACCGGGGTGTGCGAACCGGTAACAAATGTCTTAGAGCTGGCAAAAGGACTGATGTTGTGGCATAAAGCCAATCCGGGCGTAGAAACACAAATAACCGCTGAAAATATAAAGCTCTTCAGTAAACGAAGGATTTATAAAATAACTCCAAACTATCTGAAACTCTTTAATAAAGAAAGATTTGGTGGTGACGGTTACTTGATATGGGACGGTACACAAATTTAACAACCCGAGTTCTATCTTTTAAGATATTCAATTGCAGTTCTTAACAGCCAAAGCAACCTAGTAGAATAAATCATTAAATAAACGACAATAGTGGGATATTTACCGAAATAGTGTTTTCTCAAAAACATCTCCATGGCGTCGGTAGAAAGTTTTCTCATTTTTAATCTAAACTTCAAAGGTCTTTTAACTAATTTTCTTGTGGTGTCTCTTATCCCTATGACTGCGCCTTTTGTGTGTCGTGTTGAATATTGAGGAACATACATCAATTTCCAACCAGCCCGTTTGAGCCTGTAGCAGAAATCTACATCTTCGCCAAACACAAAGAAATCTTCATCAAACCCATGCAACTCATCAAGCACTTTCCTTCGAACAATAAGAAAATGGGATATACAAAGCTCGACTTCGTGGTCTTTAGTCATGTCCCTGCCTGCTAGGAAATACTTATTAAAAAGCGGTGATTTTGGAAATATACTACTCAAGCCCGTAAATCTTGTAAACGCAATCCATGGGGATGGCAGGGAACGATGCGCGTCCATATCAACTTTTCCTGAGTTTAGCACTAACTGACTTGTAGCAGCACCGGCTTTAGTGTGGCTATCCATGTACTCAACCATGCCTGAAACCGTACCCTTATCAGGAAAGGCGTCCATGCCCAAAAAAAGGACGTATTCGGAGTCTGTCATAACATAACCCTTATTGTATGATTTAGATATACCGATATTTTCGCCTCTGATTAATTCAACCCAAGGGAATTCGTTCTCAATAAGTTCTGGAGTGCCGTCCTGCGAGTCTTGGTCCAGAACAATAACCCTAAGATCAGGAAATTCAGCATCACGAATATCCTGAAGATTTGATAAGCAGTCGTGGGCAAAATTAATGTTGTTAAGAGCGCATATGACGATGCTTACTTTATTCACACCAGTATTATATCAATTTTAATATACGTTTATATGTTGTAGAATCAATACAAGCGAAATACTGCCATGAAACGATTATTCTTAACGTCAAGCATGAAAAATGTGGAGAGCGACATAGTGAAACACCTGGACTATTCTTTGTCCGGCCAAATGCTCGCATACATTACTACAGCCTCAGAAACTGAAACAAAAGACACCGGCTGGATCAAAACAGAAGAAGCAACTTTTGAGTCATTTGGTTTTGACGTTTTCAACTACACAATTACTAATAAAACTGAGAATGAAGTTAGAAAAGACCTTAAAGACGTCGATGTCCTTTTTGTAGCAGGCGGCAATCCGTTTTATCTTTTACTGCAAATACAAAAGTGTAACTTTACTGCTATAGCACACGAGCACATTAATGCGGGTAAAGTTTATATTGGAGAGAGCTCCGGCTCTTTAACCGCCGGACCTGATATTAAAATAGCTATTAGGGAAGAGGCATTGGAAAAAGTACCTGAATTGACAGATTTTCGAGGAATGGGTTTAGTAGATTTTACCGTTTTTCCGCATTGGGGAAAAGAAATAGCAAGAGACTTTTACTTAAAACGTAGAATGGAAAGAGCGTACGGAACTGACAACAAAATTATTCTTTTGACTGATAAACAGTATGTGAGTGTAAAGGATGACTGGTACCAAATTGTTGCTGTATAGCTACAGATTCTATAGTTCCGACATTCTCTGTCTTCTCATTAACATAACCGGGTACATATTTGGCAAACATCTCCTCTATAGGTATTAAAACTTCATAAACTTTGAATGGTACTGCACCGGCAACTTCGGACATATTTCTTGCAGCTCTGACATTTTTCTTAAACTCTTGGAAACGTCTCTCATTTCCGGTAAAGTCCCATTTCATAAACTGACCCCAAAGCCACATAAAAACGTCGTCTAACGGCTTTCTATACAAAACCGAAGATTCCGGAAAGAAACTTTGATAAACAGGGAGTCCCTGCATCCAAGTTGAACTCATAAAATGGGTAACATTTCCAAATTTTTGTGGATTCTCATAGATGTAATTGATCATTTGTGAAAACTCACCATTTCGGCTATCTAAATACACGCTTGAAAGATCTGATGCTCTAAGTTGCAGGTCAGTTGATAACATGCCCTGGCGAGTTGGTGAAAAATGAAGTCTAACTAGGCCTCTTTTCTTGTAGTAAGAAGAATTATTAAGTCTGAAACATCCGAATCTTAATGTATCTCTTGATTTTGGTAAATCTAGACCGGTTTTTGCAAACGGCGTAGTTAAAAACAACTTATATGTTTTAAAAGACAAAGAGTCAATATTTCTGGTGGTTTCAACTAGCTTTTCGAAGTCCGCAAGCACTCCCTTTACCCATTTATTCTTTTTGTTGTCTGCAAAAGTGTGATTGGTCAGTGCGCCATATATGTCTGTGTATTTCAAAAAAGCTTTTTTTCTGCTGATTTTCTTGATTTGGGCAATTCTTACACCAAACTCTACTTGAGCCGCAAAATATTCGAACGGATATTTAATATACTTCTTTCTTGTACTGTTCATAGTGAACCAACAACTTAAACTTATTAAATTTTCTTGTGAAACATCTTCAACAAAACGATGGTAAAAACTCTTAATCAAAATTGCTACTTATTTACTGCGTCAGTATAGCACAAACCCCGGATTTGAACAACTATTCCTCAGTGATTTCAATTGACTCGATAATAACCGGTTCGACAGGCTTTTCTAGCTGTCCGTATGCGCTAGGACCTACCGGAGACTCGGCAATCTTATCTACGACCTCAAGTCCTTGTGTTACGCGGCCAAATATGACGTAATTTTTAGGTAACGGGTAGTCTTCATGCATAATAAAAAACTGACTTCCGTTAGTGTTGGGGCCAGAGTTAGCCATGGCCAAAGTTCCCTTTAGGTACTCTCCCTCAAAAGGTTCGTCATTAAACTTATAGCCCGGCCCGCCTGTGCCGTCTCGATTGGGATCGCCTCCTTGGATCATGAAGCCTTTAATAACTCTATGAAAAACCGTGCTGTTGTAAAAACCGGATCTAGATAACGAAACAAAGTTGTTTACTGTAATTGGTGTTTTATCTGCGAATAACTCAATATTTATAGTACCTGCCGAAGTTTTCATGATTGCTGTATATTTTTTGGTGGCATCGATTTGCATTTCTGGCATTTTATTTTCTCCGTTAATTTTATTATTTTCTACTTCCTGAGTTGGTTTTGAAGCTTGAGTGTTATTTACCATCTCTAGCTCATCTGCAAAAGGTTCGACAGCCTCCTCGCTGTCCAGAAGCATAAGCAGACCAAATACAATGACAGGAACTATTAGAAGTATTGCGATGGACTGTTTATTCATAAATTTATACCGTTAAATATAAGGTCTAATTGTAAAGCGTGCAAGTTTAAACAGAAAAACCCCGCGTTGAATATATCTTTGCGGGGTTTTCTTTACCGATAAATTTAGTTGTACCAGTAAATTTGCCTTACACCTATGCCGATGGCAATTACAACCAGCGTTGCATAGAGTAAAGCCATGTAACGTACTTGCAGTAACTTCATGGGCTGTCCGGTAAATGTCTCTGTCTTTTCTATCTTATGGGCCTTCCATACCCCGGCACCGATAATAAGCGGTATTGTCCACCACACCATGTTGTGTAAGATGGTCATGAGCCAAGTCTGCCAAAAGTTATGGGGCATCACAAAAAAAAGACCCGTCATTACGAACCCAATAACCAGAAACGGTGTTGCGATTTCCCTTGCTTTCGACTCTCGCTTGATTGAGTTGAATATGACCTTCCAGAACTGCATACCATCCAGTTTCCAGATAGGCAGGATATTCAAAAATACAAGATTCAAGTTAATATACGCTAGCTCTGCGCCTAGTTTACCTAGAACCGG
>Ga0208375_1000246_pt1 | contig 85189 bp, 111 predicted proteins | sample RifOxyD1_FD_184038 | JGI IMG/M metagenome (GOLD analysis project Ga0208375, IMG submission 184038) | Soil microbial communities from Rifle, Colorado - Rifle Oxygen_injection D1 (SPAdes) | ecosystem: Environmental > Terrestrial > Deep subsurface > Rock core/Sediment | place: Rifle, Colorado... | reverse complement strand
TTTGTTTGACTGTCTTTATTGAGGCCGGCAGATACTTGACCATTACCTTCCCCGCCTCATAAGCCAAGTCTTTGGCAAATTGCAGTTCTCGACTATAGTCTGTCATTTGTTTGCGGAGAGGGTGGGATTCGAACCCACGTCCCGCCAAAGGCGGGAACACGCTCTCAAGGCGTGCGCGATCGGCCACTCTGCCACCTCTCCACTTTGTTAATTGAGGTGCGGAGGGGAATTGAACCCCTGCATAGATGTTTTGCAGACATCCGCGTTTCCACTTCGCCACCGCACCAATAATGTTGTTTATTTTAACATTTTGTGGCCACTATTAGCCAGGATTATCAATTAAGTTGTGCTAAAATATAAAAGAGTTGTGTTAATACCAGAGGTGGCAGAGTGGCCAAATGCACGGGTCTGTAAAACCCGCGGGGTTTCCCCTTCGATGGTTCGAATCCATCCCTCTGGACCAAAATATTTTTTTCAGCTATCCAAACATCAGCCACTCGGGTTTAAACAACATCAGAATTCCAATCAACAAAATCAAAATCCCGCCGATTAAATGTGAATAGCGGGAATATTTACTTTCCAAGCCAACGGCTTTTAAAGTCAACATGGCTGTAAAAAAGACAAATAAATCATCCAGCATAAACACCAGAATATAGAAAACTAGATACAGATAATGTTGCCAACTCGGCAGCTTAGCATAACTAAGCACTTGAGTGTAAACCGCCGGTAAGCCGGCAGAGCAAACCAATTCGACCATATTGACGGCAAAAGCCAACAGAATCATGCCAAACAATGCCAACCAAAATTGTTGGCGATAAGCAATTTCTTTAATTCTGTTAAATACCTGTTGCCGTTTTTCATTACCGGTTACCCGACAACCACCGTCTTTATTTTTCACATAGTCATATAGATAATAGCCACCAGCCCCAAGTGCAACCAATCCAATTAAATATCTAACCCAGGTTGAGTAGCCGACAAACAAGAAAAAATTAAGCCAGGCTGATAAAAACAGAAAATAAACAAAGGCCGAAGTAACAATAAAAGCCGTTCCTAAAATCCACATTCGCCGACGATCTTTCATTCCCAGTAATAAACTGATCAAAAACAATAAGGTCCACATGGCACAGGGATTAAAGCCGTCAAGTGCGGCAATAATAATAGTAAAAATCGGCAAAGACAATTGACTGATTGTTAAAGTTCCCAAAATAGGCACACTAATCTGACTTGGTAGCTCAGGCTTTTCTTTTTCCGACGTGGCCTTGGAAAGCTGATTTTTAATTGCCTGTTCAATTGCCACGCCAGTAGTACTATCGTCGCCATAACCTTGAATAACCTGATCGCTTATTACTGTCAGGGGCACGCCCAGCTGAGTGATGCCAAATCTCGCAGCTGTAATCGCAAACAGTTTCTGATTATTTTTATCAGTATCAATCTGATATTTGGTAATTTTGAGGTTTGGGTATTTGTCGACCAGTTTTGACAGAAAAAGTTCTTCTTTTTGGCAATGCGGACAAAATTCAGAATAAAATAGTTTTAATTCAACCGGAGCTTGAGCTAAAACCGGGGCTGGCCTAAAAACCAGCCAGAACAAAATCAAGCTAAAAAAAACAATTATTTTTTTCATTACTGCTGTAACTTAATTGCCTGACCATTAAGAATAGCCAAACTAATCTTTTGGTAAGCACTGCCCAAAATCCGGGCAAAAGTGGGCTGGGAAATTTGCATCTTAGTTGCCGCTTCTATTTGAGACAAACGATCCTGCTCGTGCAGTTTTAAAGCTTCCAGTTCGTCCGGCATCAAAACTACTTCACTTAATTGTCGCAACGGCACTCCCTGAGGTTTAAAATAGCGCACTCCTGGTTGAAAAAACAGCTGGCGCGGCTTTTTGGGTCTGGACATAATTGCTATTGTATCTATTTTTAACGTTTCTTGTCTGTGGGCTGGGGCGGTTTTTTGTCTTGACATTTGCCCATACCTCGTCCGGTTTTTGGACCTTTTCCTTGTGGTCCGGTTCCATCAAATCTTGGCATTATTTTTTTCATCTCCCTTCTATATAATGAATATATATTCATAATATAACAGGGGTTCGGTTGCCTGTCAAGGAATTATTCTAGCCGCATTCGGAGTAACCACAGCTATAGCACTTTTTGCAACCCTCCTCATAAGCAAATGAGGCGACGCCGCAATCAGGGCAAATATCAAAATTGGAATCTTGTTTTTGAACACTGGCAACCATGGGCAATGATTCCTGCTTGATTTCAGCTACTTTTTTAACATGACCATTACCATTGGCCAGATTCAAAGCAAAATGGCGAACCAAAACCTTGGCGACGGCATCGGGCAGAGACCGAATTTTATTGTCGCCAAAACCCAAGGTCTTGGCGCCACCGATTCCAGCCAGCTGTTCAATAACCAGCTCCAGTTTTTTCTTACCCGGTAGGGGTGAATTCATTCTTAAAATAAGAGAGACCACTCTGCCCAAACCCTCGGCCATGGCAAAAACATCGGTACCGGCTTTACCAATATTGATAAAGACCTCAAACGGATCACCCTTTTCATTGGTGTTAATGGTAATAAAAGCGCGGCCTACTGGTGTGTCGATCTGATAAGTAGCGCCTTTAATCATCACCGGCCGCGGCATCATTTCGTAATTAACCGGTGCGACAGGCTCAGGTTTTTTCTCCTCTTTGCGAGACAAAACTCCAGGCCGGCTTCCGTCTCTCATATAAGCAATCCCTTTTAGACCCAAATCATAAGCCAGGTTATAGACTTTTTTGACTTCTTCAACAGTATGGGTATTAGGGGCGTTGACTGTTTTGGAAATTGAGGCGTCGACATATTTTTGAATCACAGCCTGTACTTTGACATGATCCTCAGGCGAAAGATCGTTGGCAGTGACAAAATAATCCGGCCGTTTGACAGTTTTAGCTTGCCCGTTTACGACTCCGTTTTCTTTGAGCCATTGATCATAAAGCGGATGTCGGATAATATGCTCACCCAATCGATCACGTCTGGTAAATTCAAATTCATAAACTGGTTCAATTCCCGAGGTCGTACCGGCCATTAATGAAGTTGAGCCAGTTGGGGCTTGCATTAATAATAATGAATTCCGAATCCCTTGTTTGCTGATTTTGGCTTTCACTTTTTCAGGCAGAGCCTGAATGAACTTACCTTTTAAATATTGTTTTTGATCAAACTTGGGAAAAGTGCCTTTTTCTTTGGCAATCTCGCTGGAAGCCTCATAAGCCGCGTCGCGAATCAAGCGATAAACTTTTTCGACAAATTTGAGCGACTTGGGCGATCCATAGCGCAATTGCATTTTAATCAAAGTGTCACCCAATCCCATCGTGCCCAAACCAATACGTCGCTCACCGTTGAGCTGAATTTTTTTAATGCCTTCAAAAATATAGGTATCACCCTGAACGACATCGTCCTGAAAACGAACTGCGATTTTAACCGTGTCTTTGAGTTTTTTAAAATCGAACTTGCCGGCCGTTTTAAAACCGTGAGATTGCTTAACAAGCGCCGACAAATTGATCGAACCCAAATTGCAGACTCCCCAAGGAGGCAAACCCTCTTCACCACAGGGATTGACGCAATTAATGCGATTCCAATACCAGTTGTTGTGCCACTTGTTATAACGCTCCATAAAGACCACACCCGGTTCGGCGCTCTTCCAGGCGGCATTGGCCACCAAATCCCAAAGCTCGCGGGCTTTGATTGTCTTGGCCATCTTGACCTTACCACCAGCCTGACGCCAAGCAGTCATGTCACCATTCCAAACCGTGTCGTATTTTTTGTCGCTTGTATCGGGAAAAAGTAAATCCCAATCTTTGTCTTTTTTGACCGCTTCCATAAAACTGTCGGAAATAGCGACCGACAAATTGGCGCCATTGATTTTTTGCAGATTTTGTTTCACAGTAATAAACTCGGCAATATCCGGATGCCAATCCCAAAGCATCAGCATGAGCGCTCCCCGGCGGGAACCACCCTGCTGAATAATATCCTTGGTGGCGACTGAGAAAAGTTCGGCCCAATTAACCGGGCCGGAAGAAAAGCCATTGACTTTGTGAACCCGAAATCCCCGAGGCCGCAATGAGGAAAGATTGATCCCTACCCCACCACCGTGGGCCATGATTTCCACCATTTGTTTCAGAGTTTCCAAAATGCCGTCACGGGAATCTTTGGGTGAGGGAATTACAAAACAGTTGTAAAAAGTGGTTTGGTAGCCAGTGCCGGCGCCGGCCAGAATTCGACCGCCTGGAACATATTTAAAGTCCACCATCGCCTGGTAGAATTTCTTTTCCCAATACTGGCGTTTGGCCGGTTCTTCGATTTTGGCAATTCCCTTGGCCACTCTTTTCCACATCTCTTGCGGCTTACTTTCAATGGCTTTGCCACTTTTGTCTTTTAAAGTATACCGATCCAAAAAAACTTTGTTAGCAATGCCATCTAAAGTCATAGGCTTGTTTTTTATAAACTGTTAATTTTAAAGTAACTTTTTGATTTCTTTTTCAAAATCCTCGACATCCACAAAACGCCGAAAAACTGACGCAAAACGAATATAGGCAATCTTGCTCAGTTTTTTTAGTTTACGAGCTAAAAGATCGCCGATCTTTTTGCTTTCAACTTCTGTTGATTCCAGTTTTCTTAAATCGTTTTCCAAATCGTCCAGGATTTGCTCGATCTGCTCATTAGTAATCGTGGTGTTTTCGCTCGACTTAATCAAACCACCCTTGGCTTTGTTGCGATCGTAAACTTCGCGGGTCCCTTTTCTTTTAATAACGACAATAGGTAATCTATCAACTCTCTCATAAGTTGTAAAACGCTTTTGACAACTGGGACATTCACGGCGTCTTCTTAAAGAGCGACCCTCCTCGGCGACTCGAGTTTCGACAACTTCGTGTTTGGTGGAACCGCAAAATGGACATTTCATGTTTTTGTCTAAAAAACACTATCACTAGTGCAACATCTATTTTTAACACGCTAGGGAGCAAGAGTCAAGATGATTAAATATAGACTGACTATATCAATCCTGACTAAAAAATTCGGTCAGAATTTGTTTGGCAATGGGAGCGGCCACCTCTGAACCTTCGCCACCATTCTCCACCAATACTGTCAGGACAATCTCCGGATCTAAGACCGGCGCAAACACCGTAAACCATGCGTGCGGCAGGGCTCCATCAGCGGTTGATTCGGCAGTACCGGTTTTGCAGGCCACCGGCCACTGTTTTCCATTGATTTTGTAATCAAAGAGAGGCCATCCTGTCCCTCCGGGACTGCAAGCCTGAACCATTCCTTGAATGACAGTATCCAAATGTTTTTGATCAAATCTCAGGTCCTGGCAGTGCCTCAAACTGTTTTTATCAAAGGCCAGCTGACATTTATGACCATTACTGGCAATAATGCTTGCTGCTACATGAAACTGCACCGGATTGACCAACAGGTAGCCTTGACCAATAGAAAGGTTGACCGTATCGCCCAAATACCAGGGTTCGTTGAGAGTTTGTTTTTTCCACTGAGCGTTTGGCAACAGGCTTTGTGACTGATTGAAGTATTGTTGCAGACTTTGTTCTTTAAGACCGAACTTGGTTAGCCAGCGATTAATTTCGCCTATTCCCATTTCTACGCCCAGGTGATAAAAAAAGATGTCGTTGGAGCGCTTGATGCCTTTGATTACGTCGACTTCCCCCTCGGTTTTGCCGTATTGCAAATAATACCAATTGCCAAATTCAACTCCGCCCAGTTTGAAAATGCCGTTGTCCGTATATTGAGTTTCGGGAGTGATGACTCCGTTTTCCAAAGCGCCCAAGGCAATCAGCGGCTTAACTACCGATCCGGGTGGGTATAAACCCAAAGCCAGACGGTTAAACAAGGGCTTATTTTCGTCTTGGCTTAATTGAGTATACAAACCGTTTTCCCTTACAATCTGATTATTATTGTAGCTCGGGCTGGAATGAAAAAGCAGAATTTCTCCGGTTTTGGGATTGCTGGCAATTGCCGCTCCCTTAAGACTACCAAAGGCTTTTAACGCCGTTTTCTGCAATTTTAAAGAAACTGTCAGCTTGATGTTCTCTCCTTCTTTGGGTTCCTGCCTGGCTAGTTCTCGCGTCTTTTCTCCTAAGGCATTAGTTTCGTAAATCGCCTTGCCTAATTGGCCACGCAACCGGCATTCAAAATACTTTTCCAAACCGGTTTTGCCAATGAATTGATTGGTAAGTGGCTGAGCCCCGCAGGAGTAATCCTGTAAATTAACTTCGTCCGGCAGCGACAGATAACCCAATAAGTGAGCAGTGGCCTTTGGGTAAAGATAGCGCCGGGAATAGCCATAGAGCTCATTCTTGTCGTTTACCACCAACAAACGACCGTCCCGATCCAAAAAAACCCCTCTTGGGGCAATGATTTTTTCTTCTTTAACACGATTGGTTTCGGAAAGAGAATGGTAATATTTGTGACCTAAAATCGTTTTGGAAAACAACGACTGCAGCAAAATCAAGAAAACCGACAAAAGCACAAAGTAAGCCAGAATAAGCCTGTTTTTGTATAAATGACCTTGTTGATTGAACATCAGCTAAAAACCTCTGTCTAAATATTTTAGTGCTCTAATTATAGCAATTTAGAGTTCGTTGAGCTTGTACTGCGAAGGAGCTTGTTCCTGTTCGATCAGATCCAGGAACTGCTCGGTGGATGACAATCTTTTATGACCGACAATTTTGGAAACATAAGCCAAAGGCACGCCGGCGGCCAATTGATGAGCGATAAAAGTATTGCGAAGATCGTTGACCTTCACATTTTCAATCCCCACTTCCCGGAAACAACGATCAACAATATTACGGATGTTTCTGATCAGTAAGGGTTTTTGGTTTTTAGTAATAAACAGGTGGTCAACTTGAGCCTCCGGCCGGACAGCCAGATAGTCTTTGATTGCCTGACTCAATAGTTTGTTAAGGGGAATTTTGCGCTCCTTGTTTTTACCATAGCCCCTGATTGACAGTTCGCTGGTGCCCACGTCTGACAGCCGAAGCGAAGACAATTCGCCGATGCGCAAACCGGTTTGAAGAAATAATTCGATAATGGCATAGGTGCGTTTGTCCTGACGGGCAAAATCACGCAAGGCGCGGTATTCAAGCTTGCTTAAAATCCGCGGCTTGTTGTTTTCAAATCGGGGATGGGCAACGTCGAGCGCCGGATTAATCGTGACAATTCCCTCTTCTTTTAGAAATCGGTAAAAAGTCCTAATTGAATTAAGCTTACGGGAAGCGCTTTTCTTGGTATAGCTAGTGGCAATTAATTCGGCAATGAACTCGGCAATGTTCTCTTTTTTGATATCACCAATATTATTGGTCTGAGTTTTGGCCAAAAAACCCAAAAACTGCTCAATATCCTTCTTATAAGCAATAATAGTATAGCGGGACTTGCCCTTTTGTGTTAGGTTTGCTATAAATTTGTTCAGATAATCGCTAAACAACAGGTTATCACTTTGCATATGTCCTATAATATCAAGTCGCAAACCAAAAAGCAAGATAATTCTGGATATTCTTTTGTGATTATTATTGGCTTTTTTATCCTTACTTTATCGGTAAATTTTGTCAAACTGGTGCGCGAATATGCTTTGAAAAAGAAAATTTTGCAGGAAAACACGCGCGACTACTCTGCGCTTGTAGACCAGCAGAATAAGCTAAAGTTGAAGATCAAAAAGCATCAAAGCCAGGAATACATTGAGGAACAGGCGCGCAAACTGACACTTTCCAAACCGAATGAATTTGTGGTTATCATGGCCTCGCCATCACCCAAGGCCAAAATCACGCCCACAGTCACTCCTTATATTGCCAATTATAAGTTATGGCTGCAACTGTTTAATCACCAATGATTGTCACTACCAAGCACGGCGACCAAGGAAACACTGTTTTGTTTGGAGCTAAGAGAGTATCCAAACACCATTTTAAGATCGAAATTATTGGCCAGCTGGATCAACTGCAAGTAGTTATAGGGCTTCTCAAAACCAAAGTCTCAAAAACCAGAATTTTAGCAGAGCTCCTGGCTATCCAGAAGACTCTTTACCGAACAATGGCGGCCATAGCTAATACCAAAGCCCTAATTTCTCAAGAATTAGCGACCGAAACCAAGCAATTGGAAGTCTGGCAGGCTTTTTGGATTAAGAAAAGTTCGATTAAAAATCAGTTTGTGATTCCTGGCCAAAACGAAGCGGAAGCCTTTGCCCACCTGGCCAGAACTCAGACCCGCCAGGTTGAACGACTGCTTTCCAAACACAAACAGATTGAGTTAATCCCCTACTTTAACCGTTTGTCTGATTATTTTTTTGTGATCAGCCAGTATTTACTCAAACCATGAAATCAGAAATTTCCAGCGGCGGCATTGTTTTTTGCCAAAAAGACCAAGAGTGGCAAGTACTTTTGGTTAAGCATGCGGCCACAAAATACTGGGGATTTCCCAAAGGAGTGGTCGCTGACCATCAAAAAGACGAGTCATTGAAAGAGGCCGCTTTGCGCGAAGTGCAAGAAGAAGGCGGAGTTAAAGCCAAAATTATAACGGCCTTACCTAGTCCCACCCGATATCAAACAAGCTGGCGTGGCGAACCAATTGACAAAACTGTTCACTATTTTGTGATGCAATATTTATCCGGCAATCCCAACAACCATGATCAGGAAGTCAGCCAGGCCGGATTTTTTACAATTGAACAAGCGTCTCAAACCCTCACTTATGAAAACGATCGGCAGAATCTAAAAAAAGGCCTGGTGCTCCTGCTTGGGATCGAACCAAGGACCACCAAATTATAAGTTTGGTGCTCTACCGCTGAGCTACAGGAGCATTAATCCAATTTTAACATCTACACCAGTATAAGGTTAACTGTTTAACGGTTGGAAATTATTTTAGTAACGTAGGGAACGGTCGGTTTAAATTGAGCGTCGGAAGTAAGCCTAAGAGTGCTGTAACCAGCGCTTAAACGGTAACCAAGATAACCGGGATGGATAAAATAGAATGGGATCGCCCACGTCCCCATCCATTCTTCCCATTGCCTTTGACTAAGCAATTCAAAACCATAAAGATGTTGATGCCGCCCGCTATTCAATAACACGGCTGGCATCCCGGGGTGCCGAAACTCAAGAGCTTTGACTATTTCGTCAGTACCATAGTCCCCTTCGGGATGAAAATTCATCATTGCCAAATGCATTTTGCCTCCAGCAATTAAAACAACTTCCGAAGTTAGAGAAACCACAATATGATTATTATTGCATTGTTTACGAGCCTTCTCCTGAATGTCGACAATTCGTGCTTTTGTAAATTCCGCTACCTTTAAAGGATGAATTCCTAATTGAGTAAATTCCGGTTCATAGGCGCACAAAAAATTCTGCTTTCTTTCTTCTTTAGTAGAATAATCTTGGCTCCAATTTAGGCCTACCGGATGAGTAATAACGGTAAGTTGAGTAACATCCTTATTACCTTTTAAAATATTTTCAACCACTTCAATCGCTTCCATTCCAGGCTTAACTTTTTCGTGAGCATTTGGATCATCAAATACAAATTCCGACAGCATCAAAAATGTATATTAAATTAGTGCCCTCTAGGCGAATCGAACGCCTATCAGCGGTTCCGGAAACCGCTACTCTATCCATTAAGCTAAGAGGGCTTTGGCTTGACTCTATTATACTGCTTTGGTAAGCTATTTTTAAGCTCTTTGAGAGAATAGAACTTTCAAAAACAGAGCGTGTGGTCCCGACCTCGACTTAGTCGAGATCGCGGAAAACGAGGAGAGGGCAATTCGAAATATCTGCGGGCACCCTCTGGTTGCGGTTGTCAACCATAAGGCAGCTTAAAAAACTTTGAGTAATCAAAGCCACAAAAAAGCAGCTGACGACTTCTGCCAATGGCAGACCATCTATTTTCCAAAGCGCCCCATTATTAATTTATTTATTTTCCTATGTGTGGAATATTTGCCTACACCGGATCAAAGGACGCGGGATCGATCATTATCAATGGTCTTAAGCGCTTGGAATATCGAGGCTATGATTCCTGGGGCATTGCCCTACTGAATCAGGGAAAAATTAAAATCACCAAACAGGTGGGGGCAATCGGTGATTTGGCCAGCTCTGCCAAACTGCCAAAAGCGAACTTGGGCATCGGCCACACCCGCTGGGCGACAACAGGGGCCGTAACCCAGAAAAACGCTCACCCGCACTATGCCACTGACAAAAGTTTTGTTTTGGCGCAAAACGGGATTGTGGAAAATTATCAGGAGCTCAAAGACAAGCTCAAGAAGCAACATTATCAATTTGAATCAGAAACCGATACCGAAGTGATTGTGCGTCTGATTGAGAATGAACTCAAAAAAAACAAACAGTTGCTGGAGGCCATACGTAAAGCGTTTGCACAGCTCCGGGGTCGCAACACCATTATTATTCTGACTCAAACCGGTGACATTTATGCCTGTCGCAATGGTTCGCCGCTTATCATTGGCTACAATAGTCAGACTCGCGAAACCTTTGTTTCCTCCGACACTTTGTCTTTTGCGCCGTATGTGGATAAAATCCAAGTCGTAGACAATCAGCAACTGGTTGTTCTGGAGCACAAAAAACCTTTAAGAATTATTAAAGTCACCAATGGTCAAAAACAAACAGTATCTCTGAATAAAATTACAGTCAAAGCTAATAAAATCGACAAAGAAGGCTACGATCATTTTATGATTAAAGAGATTATGGAAACTCCTTATGTCATTAAGCAGATACTCCTTCAAGACCAGGAACGGCTGGCCAAACTGGCAAGCGCAATTAAAGGCGCCAAACAAGTGTATACAATTGGCTCCGGTACAGCCGGATATGCGGCCAGTCAGATTGCTTTTTATTTGAGAGTGTACGGCCGAATTAATGCCATTGGTCTAATTGGCGCAGAGGCGCGCAGTTATTATCCCCTTTTTCAAAAAGGTGACCTGATAATTGTCACTTCCCAGAGTGGTGAAACCGCAGACGTAATTGAAGTGCTGGAATACGCTAAACTTAAGGAGGTGAAAATTGCCAGCCTTGTTAATATGCCAGGCTCGATGATCAGCCGTTTATCGGATTGGCCTTTTATGGGCAACGCCGGACCGGAAATTTGCGTGATGTCGACCAAGGTTTTTATTTCCCAAATCGCCTGGGGATATCTGGTTGCCAAAACTGTACAGAATAAATTAGAACAAGGGCGCCGTAATTTAAAAAATCTCGAGATAAAGTTAGACACTTATCTACACAATAAAAAAATGTTGGCCAAAATCAAACAACTGGTGAAACTTTTGGCCAATCAACGGGATTTGTTTCTTTTGGGCAAGTATCAAAACCTGGCCATCACTCAAGAAGGGATGGTAAAACTGACCGAAGGGAGCTATATCCACGCCCATGCCATTCCGGCCGGCGACCTGAAACACTACGCCATCACTTTGATGGAAAAAGGCGTGTTTGCTATTGTCGTTGTTTCCAACGACGAGGTGAAAAACGATCTCGATACTGCTATCAACGAGATCCGCCTGCGGGGAGCCCAAGTGATTGCCATCGGTCACGAGAATCAAAAGAACTACGACTATTATTTAGAAACACCAGAGACCGGGGAAACTGATGCGATTGGCAATGTTATTCCTTTGCAACTGCTGGCTTATTATCTGGCAATTGCCCTTGGAAACAATGTCGACAAACCTCGGCATATTGCCAAAAGCGTAACCGTGAAATAGCCTTATTCGACCACGCCATTTTTGAATAAAGTCGACAAAGGGATTTTGAGAGTCAGGGCGATAAAGAATAGTTTTTGCAAAGACGGATTGACCCGACCATTTTCCATTTTGCCAAGATAGCTGCGGTCAATCGCCGTCAGGATGGCCAGCTTCTCTTGAGTCATGTCAAGTTCTCTTCGCAAAATCTGGATGTTAAAGCCGATTATTTTATAAATGCTTCGTTTGGACATCAAGAAAATAATAAGTCGTTAGGATTTTCTTGACTAGAGTTTTTACGCCGCATTATTCCGGACTCGGCCTATTCTAATAATATAGATAAAGCTCTAGGTCGATTTTGTTGTTGTGAAAAATTACGCCTTCTTTCTGCAGCTTGCGGCGCTGTGTAACAGGGCCGCCAAAGGCATAACCCGAAGCCAGACTACCGTCGCTTTTGACCACCCGATGACAAGGGTATTTGACTGGATCAGGATTGCGGTGAATAAGGTTACCCACTACTCTGGGACTGGTGCCTACCAATTCGGCCACTTGCTTATAAGTAACAACTTTACCTTTGGGAATTTGGATCAAAATGGCTAAGATCCGTGAGTATAATATTGTCATCACTGATACAATATTATATGGCTACTTTATCGGTAATTAAAGCTCATTTTAGAAAAAATGATCCCTTGATTTTTAAAGTGATGACCGCCATGGACCTGTCTCCCCTCCCGAGTGTTTCTAAAGATCAAAACTATTTTGCCAGACTTTGCCAAGAAATAATTGGCCAGCAATTAGCCGGAGCAGCCGCTGAAGCAATTAATAAGCGCTTCCGGGCTTTGTTTCCCGAGCTCAAGATTACGCCTCATACTGTGATGCAATTTTCTGAACAACAGTATCGTGACGTAGGGATGAGCTGGGCCAAGGCCAGATACATTCTGGATTTGGCGAAAAAAACACGCGACAAAGAAGTAAAACTAGACAATTTAAGCCAACTAGATAATCACCTGGTTATCCAAGAATTGACCAAGGTTAAGGGCATCGGCCAGTGGACCGCTGAGATGTTTTTGATCTTCACCTTAGGACGTGAAGATGTGTTTTCACACGGTGATTTGGGCTTAAACAAAGCCATTAAATTGCTCTATAATTTCAAAGACAAGCCGACAATTCAGGAGATTGAAATTATTGTAAAACGCTGGATTCCTTTCCGCTCTTATGGCTCGCTCGCCCTATGGCACAGTCTGGATAATCGCTGAAACTTGAGCGGGTGACCGTACTTTGCTCGAACCTGCCCAGCCTGGATGACAGTATCAAATTATATATTCTAAGTCAGCCAGACATGACATTTGCCAGAGCTTTCAAAATTATACTTCGGTCTTCCATTACTCCTGAGTTAATTCTACAGCTGAGTGAATTTAAAAATCACCTCAAGACTGTTGATTTCTGTTTGTTTCAGGAGGTTTTTGGTAAATTAAAATCACGAAAAATACTTTAAATATGGCTCGGGGGCATTACCCGCTTTATACTCTTCGTGAAGTTTTCTATATTTCTCAACTCTATTTGGATACCAACCTTGACCTTGGAGCATTTTATCATTCTTATGTTTTCGGTAAATATATTCAAACGCTTCTGCCCACTCGTTGTACTTGGCGTTAGAAACAAGGCCATCTGTACCAAATCTCTGATGATAATGAAACAAAACATGGGGAATATAAAGAAAGTTATCGGGATATTTTTCTGCAAAAGTCATCACAAAGTCCCACTCTTCCATTAAATTAAGTTTTTCATCCCAACGGTAACCTTCATCAATTATTCTTCTAGAATGCATAAACCCATTCCCATCAAAGTGGAAATTACGCATAAAAATATCTTTAACCGAAAGGTTGTCGAGAAAGTCTCCTGAATCATCAATTGACTTAACTAATTTATCCTTTTTATACAGTTCTAGGGTTCTTTTGCCTTTTGGCAAAGCGTATAAAGTGTCTGGGTGATCATCTATTTCAGATAACATTACCTCCAAATAGTTCGGAAAGAGTTCATTATCGCTATCAAGATAGGTAATCCAATCTCCAGCTATAACTTCAAACGCCTTATTTCGTGCTGCTGAGGGGCCGCTATTAATCTGATAAACATATTTGATTCTATTATCATTAAAGCTATCTACAACAACCTTTGTGTTATCAATTGATCCGTCATCAACGACAACTATTTCCCAATCAGGGATTGTTTGTCCGATTACGCTTTTTATGGCATTTTCTAATATGTAGGCTCTATTAAAAGTCGGAATAATTATGCTTGCTTTCATATTTTAGATTATAAATCAAATCATCTCTTAAATCCTAATTACAGTCTAAAATGATAAAATCAGGTTACCGAATGATCTCTGTGGTGAAGGTATCTTACCTTTAGAGAACTGATGGCACATTTGTGATCCATCTTAGCTGCAGGGATCGCTAAGAAATAAAGTATGAGTAATGAACCCGTCCACTTTGACTTCAATGAAATAGAACGTGTTCCTGTAGATGCGGCAACGGTTGAGAAATACACCCGTAACGGACAGTTTGTGGGACTATCGGTGGAGTTGCTTAAAGAAGTAACTGCCCTCACTACTATCTTAGCTTGCACATATCATCTGAATGATTTAAAACGTCCTCGAAATTGGAGTAGGAATGAAGCGATTCTCTCGGGATTGCTGGTAAGGGTAGCAAAACTTAATCACGGCTACTTGGACCAGGTTTGTCAACACCGAGGTGAAATAGCAGGAATTCTCTTCTGACCACTGATGGAAACGCTGATTAACCTAAAGTTTCTTCTTTCTCAAAAAGGCAACGCTATGTTTGACAAGTTTATTGAATACTCTTTAAGAGAAGAAAAAAGGCTCCACCAGAAAATAGAACTTAATATCAAAGCTCGAGGTGGCGAAGAGTTACCGATTGAGAAAAGGATGAAGGCTTCAATTGAACGAGCATTCAAAAAATCAGGCTTCACTCACCAACAAGTTAATGAAAAAAGTAGAGCATCTTGGGGAGGTAGCATCTTTAAGAGAGCAAAGGCTGTGGGTATGGAAGATGCCTATTCTTCCATAATGGGACTGCCAAGTCACTCCGTTCATGGTAATTGGCAAGACCTTATAACGAATCATCTGAAGTACGAAGAAGATAGGACGTTTACACCAAACACTGACTGGGCTGATAGTAAGCCGCAAGCTCCTTTCGCTATTGCACTGGTTTCTGTGGCGATAGGACAAGAATATCTTGAAAAGGTAATACCTGAATATCATGAAAAGAAACAAATAAAAGAGAGACTAGATGACTTAATGGTAAGGATTGCTGTTGCGGATGAATTGCACGAAAAATTCATACAAAACAGACAAGTAAAAAGGACTGAGAAATGAACCTGTGGTGCAGCCAAGGTTCGATTCCCGTTACCAGTATTGTAACTTTCCAGGCTAAGTCATTAAAACAAAAAGCTTGGCCCGAGCCAGGCTAATTTGCGATTTTAGGGGAAAGTTTAGTTATTTATCTTCAGAATCTTTTTACCAAGAGTCGTATTAAATTTAAATTCAACAAAAGTTATGTAAACAAGTAGTGTGATGATGTAAATCAGCATAGAATTAAACTGATTTTCTGAACTAGAAGCATAGGGATTTATAAAGGTTGATATCAGGCCGGAAACCAGATAAATCAAGAAGTTATCAATCAAAAATGCAATTGCCTTGAGTAGTGCTTTCGTATTTTTCATGATTTTATTGTATCACCTTATGTCGATTACTGTACATTTTATGGTGATTTCTGTCACTTATGGAGCGGTGGACGGGATTTGAACCCGCGACCTTCTCCTTGGCAAGGAGACATTCTACCGCTGAACTACCACCGCGTTTTTGGTCAGAAGCTTTTTGAAAGCATTTCCGCCTTTATAGGATTTTATCACTTTTTCTCTCTTTTTGGCTTGTATATAATCTAAGTGCTTCTCAACATAGATTAATTTCCAACTTCCCTTTTGTTTGGTTGATCGCGTTTGACCGCGACTATGTTCATTCAGTCTTCTGTCTAAATCATTCGTTGAACCAATATAGTAACGAAGAGAGATTGAGTTTTGCAATATATAAGTATAGTACATTAACCGCGACCTCCCCGCCTTTGGCGGGGCATTTCTACCGCTGAACTACCACCGCGATATACTGGTGCCAGGGCTCAGAATCGAACTGAGATCTCAGGTTTTTCAGACCCGCGCCGTGACCGACTTGGCTACCCTGGCAGTGCTTTTTACTAGTGAAGTGTATTATACAGTAAAACTCTGGAAAGCAAAATCCACCTCTGCCAAAAATTTGTCTAAAGATTGATGGTTATTGTCGATTTTAATTTTTGTTTTGGCAAAGTCGATATCCTGGTAAACTTTTTTCCACCAGGGATAAATTTCATCTATCCGCTGTTTGTATTTTGCCATTGTTTGGCGCGAAAATTCGTCGGCTTTTTTACCCCTGAGTCGTTGTAATTTAATCTCGTTAGTGATTCTCTGTTGATAGTTTTCACGCCGCCTGGCAAAAGAAATTTTGGGCGTGGTGTCAATGAAAATAATTTTCAAATCGAATCTCGACAGCGCCTGCTGATACTCCTGCCAAGCCTGTTGATAAAAATCCGGACCAATAATCAAAGCGTAATAAACCAGATGAAACAAACAGGTTTCAACAACCTGTACTTTATCAGCCATAATGCTTTTAATTCTGGAAAGATCGGCCTGGTGAATTTTTATCTGCATTTCTGCAGTTACCGCAATGCTGCCTAACTGAGTATTTTTAAACAATGTGTATTGATTGATTTCCGAGTGAAAATCCGCCAAATGATCATATTTATCTTTTAAATATTGCCAGGCAGTAGTTTTGCCAGACGACTGCGGACCGGCAATGACAATATAGTTTATTTTTTTTGACATTGTGGACAATAAAAACTACCACGACCACCCAAGCTAATTCTTTTAATTAATGCTTGACAATTTGGGCAAGGCTGACCCTGCCGGCGATAGACTAAAAAATGCTCCTGATACTGGCCGCGACTCCCGTAAGCATTTAAATAATCGCTGTCTGAAGCCCCCCCCAATTCGATCCCTTTTTTTAGAACCGCTAATATCTGCTGGTACAATATTTTTGCCTTATTTAAACTAATCTCTTTGGCCCTGGTTTGCGGTCTAATTTTGGCTAAAAATAAAGCTTCATTGGCATAAATATTCCCAATTCCGGCAATTTGGCTTTGATCCAGTAAAAAAATTTTGATCGGCCGATTACTTTTTTTAAGCCGGTCTTGTAAATAAGACAAAGTGAATTCCGGGCCAAATGGCTCTGGCCCAAGCTTTTCTGCCATCAGTTTCTGACGATTGGTAATTTTCAGCCAGCCGAATTTGCGCAAGTCCTGAAAATAAATTGTTTTTCCTTTTTGAAAATAAAGCACGGCCCGAGTGTGTTTGTTTGGCAAGTGTTTTGTGTGCTCCCCTTTTAAAATAATTTGGCCAGTCATTTTCAAATGAATCGCCAGATAATAACCATTTTCAAATTCAAGCAGCAGAATTTTGGCCCGCCGTTTTAGAGCTCTAATCTTTTTACCAATAATGTGCACCAACTCTTTTTGATCAATAAACCGTCCGGTTTTAGCATCTAGAAATTCCAGTTTAATTAATGATAATCCGGGTAGATGCGTAGCGAGCTGTCTTTTGATTGTTTCTACCTCAGGTAGCTCAGGCATAATCTTTAAAGCAAACTCCACAAAATCAGTAACCCAATCACGATCCGATAGTATCCAAAGATTTCCAGATTCTTTTTTTGCAAGTAATTAATGAACCATTTGATTACGACGAGCGCACTCAAATAGGCGCTGACAAAACCAATTAAAGTTAAGCCAATATTAGTGCTGACTATCGACCAATCGGTTTTTAGCAAATCAAAAATGGCCGCGGCCAAAATAGTGGGCACCGCCAGTAAAAAAGAATAAAGAGCCACCTGCTCTCTTTTGTATCCTAATAAAAGGCCGGCTACCATCACTGATCCAGCTCGCGAGACTCCAGGAACCACAGCCAAAGCCTGAGCTAAACCAATTAACACCGCCTGCTTTGGGCTAAGCCTGTCTAAATTTTTATTTATGATCAGCTTTTTTTGTTTTATTAATTTTTCGACTAATAAAAAAATTAACCCAAAGACAATCAAACTAACACTAATTAAAAGAATACTTTCGAAAAAAATGCTTTTAATAATTTTGTACAGACCAAAACCAATTAAAGCTGTTGGCACAAAACTGAATAGCAAGTTTGTGACAAGCTTGAAATTAAATATCTGCTTGAAATAAAGAGTGACAACAGCCAGAATGGCACCGGCCTGAATAAAGACTTCAAAAAACTGCCAATACTGTGAGCTGGGCAAATTGAGTAAATCAGCAGCAATGATTAAGTGAGCAGTAGAGGAAACCGGCAAAAACTCAGTTAGTCCTTCCAGAATTCCCAAAATTAGAGCAGGTAGCATCTGCTTATTATACTTGAACCCCTGGAATGATAAAATAGCTTTATGCAGCCAATTGTAAATAAAAAAGCTTATCGGGAGTACGAAATACTCCATAAATACGAAGCCGGCATCAAACTGACAGGACCGGAGGTTAAGGCTGTGAAAAACGGCCGTCTTAATTTTGAGGGCAGTTATGTAAAGTTAATCGGCAATGAACTTTTTTTGGTAAACGCCGATATCCCCCTTTACCGCTTTAGCCATGTTGAGGGTTATGAACCTAATCGTTCCCGCAAATTATTGATGCACCGGACCGAAATTACCAAGCTGCAAAGCAAGATTAAAGAGCGTCCGGGCTTAACAATTGTGGCCCTAAAATGCTATAATATTAAAGGTTTTCTGAAACTGGAAATCGCTCTTTCAAAGGGGAGAAAAAAACACGAGCTGAAAAGTGTCGAAAAGAATCGCGAGCTGAAACGAAGAGATAAAGAAATGGCCAAAGAGTTTCTCAAACATTAATTGGGGATGACGGGCATCGACATAAAAGCAGCTTTGAAGATTGCAATTGGCAACTATGCCTTAAATAGCCAAATAAGTGATGAACAATCACAAGAGGAAGCTGCGGCTAATAGAGAATATTTCTCTAACGCCAACTTTGCTTATGCAACCGCGTAAGTAATTAAGCTTCTTGTCCGACATTAAGTCGGACCATCAATCTAATCAGACGCCGATAGATTAGAATTGGTGTTAACCCTCGGCTTTGGTATTCCAGGGAAGAGATCAACCGAAGAATATCGAGACAAAAAAAGATCTCAAAACCTTCCGCCTTTGGCGGAATAAACTTGCTACAAAATCTTTGAAGAACGCTTTTGTGCACCCCGGTTCAACTCCGGGCATCTCCACCAGATTACTAATTACTCAATCTCTACTATCTTGCCATCTATTAATTTAAAGTATCTGCCCTTAAATTCTGAAAATAGACGGTCATTACTTCTTATTGGTTCTACAATATAGAAATTGTTATTAGTAAATCCTCCGAGAACACCGTCATCAGAAGTTGTTTCCCATAATTTATTCCCCTTAAGGTCAAATAAGTATAACCATCTTTGGTGACATGATGCACAACCAATACCAATCGTCTCAACAAATAGTAATCTTTTACTATTGAAATACATTCTTGTCGTTTTAATTATCTCTTGACTGTCGTTGGCCAGTAAGTTTTCGATTGCTACTATTGTGCTGTTTGGAATTTTGAAGTCTAGTCCCTCAGGTGTTGCTATATATGAGTAAGTAACTTTATTAAAGTAATTAATACTTTCTTGAATCTGGTCAGCAAACTTTATGTATTCCGGCTTATCTAATTCTTTGAGATCATTAACTAATTCTCGTATTAATGGAAGTTCATTATTTAAAGCTAAAATAGCAATGCGGTTTGATTGTATTTTCATACATAAATTATTAAATTCGCTCTTAATAGAACCCGGCGTATATTCGCTCCAGTCAATATTGAAAAATTTGTCTTCTAAAGGTGTTGGAGTAGGAGGAAATTTATATTGACAGTTGTATTCACTCCAATTATCTTCTAATTTAACCAATGCATCGATGTACGTTGTAATTTCTGAAGACAAACTTCCGTCATAATAACTAAGTTGTGTTATCCCATATTTATTAAGTAAGGTCTTTTTCTCTTCATTTAGTTTATTTTCTTTGATCTCATCTACTCTAATAATCCACAATTTGTATCTGTCCTTAATTACCGTTCTTAATTTTGAAATATAAGGGATTATTAACAATATAAGTATCAATAGAAGTAATGCTAAATTGAGATTCAATCTGATAAATAGAAATAATTTACTCAAAAAATTCTGTGGACTAGTTCTACTCATGTTATTTAGGTTAATAATACAACCTAATACATAATAAAAGCAAGATATACAACCTTCAAAACAATTTCAACAGGTCCCGACTTCGTACGTAAGGGTCCACAAATGAAGAATAAGGAATTATTTACATCAATTACAATAATGGTCTATTAGATATCTCCAACTTGAACTATAAGGTGAGGCCGAATCATAACAAGACTTGTTTCTCGCAGTTGCACCAGTGACAGGATCATCATAACAATGATCTATACAATTAAGGCTGTCAGTGCTTCCACGGCAGGAATTCACACAAGAATCGGTACCCTGCTCCACTTGATCTAAACATGATTTATAACTACTATTTGAGCTTACAATCAATGATGAAGCACTTTTGATTTCGTCTACTTTATCAGCATCACAATAAAATAACATTCCGTTATGCGGCATAGTAACAGGAATTCTATTGTTTGAACTCCCTGATCCCCCTCTCCCACCACACAAACTTTTTAATATGTATTCCCCTTGCCCATTAGCATAAATACAACAAGTGTATAAGCCTGAAGAACATTCACTTTTTCTCATTTTAGCTGACTGGCCTTTGCACTGATCTTCAGCAGATACACAATCAATAAATGGATCGGCTTCACTACTAACTACATTGCTTGGTTGGGTACTGGGAAGATTAACAAACGTTTGAACACAATTATTATTTTTGCACTTAACACAAGAGTATTTAAAATAATCTGTTAAACTCTTTAAAGTAGTTGGATTTTTCAACCAACCATCTAAAACAGCTTCTTCATATTCATAATCAGTAGCAGTATTAATTGAAAAATTACTGTATGGAAAGTCGGGCTTTAAAGTATTTATATTCTCATCAGTCCATAAAGATTGGTTACTCACAACATATTCTGTAAACTTACAAAGAGGTTCATACGATTCATATGGTTCGTAGCCTTTTTCGGTTTCCCAATTATTAACCAAATTCCAAAGTTTAGTTTCACTTAAACCCAATGCTGTTGGCACAGAAGTAGATGCACCGCCCTGTGTGATTAGTTTGTAAAACTTATACGCTGCCACACCTAACACAGAGTAAATTGAGATCAAACAAAAAATTACGAACACCCAAAGAGGATTAAATTGAAGTGTAATTTTTTTAGTTAATAGCTTTGAGAATATCCCCATACATCAAACAATTTAGAAAATTATACACCGGATTCGACAGAATTTCTTACATTACTTCTTGAAAGAACGTTATCCCACTTTAAAGTGTACTCACTTTTTTGATTTAAATTATTACTTAGCTTTTCCGCCAATTTTCTAGATTGTTCTATCAACCTACAGAAATATAACTACCCCGACTATTAGACTATTATTTGATAATTTGCTTTCTTCGGATAACAAGCATTAAGGCAAAAAGTGAGTTCGCAGTTAACCAAGTAATTGGATATAGAGCAGTAATAATTGAATATTTTTGCAAAGCAATAACCGCTAGTCCAAACCGAAACGTGTTTAAATAATAAAAAGTTAAGGTTTCTGAATAAGGCTTATTCCATGATTTTCTTACAGTTGGCGCAAAACCTAGAAGATCAATTATAGTTGTCAGAATTGCGGACATTAAGGGCTGTTTGGTAATTAGCCATAATCCTAAAGCAACAAACGCCAATATCATAAAAACAGTGTCAATCCAAACAATCTTTACTTGGCTTTTGTAGATAATTCCTAAAACAATAACCACAATACACATCAAGGCTGCAGCTAAAGTAACAAAAGAGCCTGAACCTGCGCCGTCACTAAATTGAAGTGCAAAAGCAATCAAAGTGACAAAGCTCCATAAAAACCAACTATATATATGTGGCTTAGCCTTCCTTTTAATAATGTCTCGTAAATAAGGGATATAACCAATAAAAACCAAAACCGTGGCAAAAATGCCTAAAATGTTTTTTATTTCATACATAGTTCTGGATATTTTTGGGATAACTGTTTCACTCTATGTTTGGCAGTAAGGGTGAGATTGAACTCCCTTGCTTCCTGATAAGAAAACCAACCAATTTGTTCACATTTATCCGGCTCTAAAATTTGAGGGGTTCCAGAAACATGATTACAAACAAAACAAAGTGCCACCCAATGTTGTTTTTCTTGAGGAATCAGGTGATTGAAAGCTTCAAGAGAATCTTTAATTTCTATTTCCATTCCAAACTCTTCTTTAATTTCCCTTTTGATAGTATTTTCAAAAGAATCGCCGAACTTTAAACCACCACCGGGAAATTCCCATAACCCCTGCTCATTTCTAGCTTGTTTACCCCTTTTAGAAAGAAAGAGTTTGTTGTCTTTATTGACAATTACTGCTCCTATTCCAACGCCCACATAATCTATTCCTTTTTGCATATCTGAATTATATATTAATCAAAAAGTGCTTCCCAACTTCGTGTGTGATGGTCCACACAAATAAGTTTATTTTTTAGCCTTGATAGCTAAGCGTGCCGGTGAAGTTGAGTAGTGTTTATATTGTTTTCCGTCTCTTTTTCCTTCGGTGATAATTTCTGGTTCTTCTACTTGTACAATTGAAAATCCGGCAACAACAAGTTCGTTTATATAATCGCTTACTAAACGCTGGTAATATGGAGCCTTCTCTCCCCAATGAGTTTTAACCATATGTTTGCCGCGTTTGAAGTATTTACCAATATCTTGATAAATTACATCGGCCATATGCACCGGGTGCGGTGTAATAACAAATAGCAAACCGTCTTTTTTCAACCATGTAAAAAAATTTCTTAAAGCCTGACTAAATTGCCGATTGTTTAGATAGTGCAGAACATTATGACAAGTAATGAGATCATAATGATCTTTTTTTACAGATAGATTTTCGCTAATACTGTCGTGAATATAGTGAGCCTTGGGAAATTGTTTCTTGGCATAATTTAACAACTCTGAATCAACGTCAATTCCCAAAATATTTGCTTCACTTGCCCCGTTTTGAACAAGAAAATTAATGGTTCGACCGGCACCACAACCGGCCTCAATAATTCTAATTTTTCTGTTTAGCTCTTTTTTTAAGTTGTTAAATAAAGAGGGCTTTTCAATATACTGCCAGGTAAAAGAGTTCTCGGCCCAATTGGAATATTTCTTCGCATCGCCTACCCCCTCTTTCTGATTCTTAAGCATTGCCTACATTATATCTATATTTAATTTTCTGAGTTCCCAGCTTCGTCTATTTAATCCTTAATTGCTTTTTTGAAAATTTGGTTAAGAAATCATAGATTTCAAAAGCTGGCTTAATTTTCTCTCGAACAAAAATTTCCTGCTCATTAGATAATATTATTTCTGGCGGTAACCAAATTAATCCTCCCCTACCTCCATGTTTTTTGCTTAAAACTCCATGGATAAACTCAGTAGGCGGGACATCGTATTTCACTATCTGACCTTGCCAGTAAGCATCTTCATTTTTGTCCCACTCAACCATAGAGAGAGTAAAGGGTAAATCACAAGCCAACATTAATCTAGCTAGAATCTTCTTTGAACCAAAGTCTCGCAGAAACTCGTGAACGTATGGGACAACTAATATTCCAAGTGATTCTGCCTTTTGTACTGCCTCCAAGGTTTTATTAAAACTTAAATTAAAGGCTTTAAAAGGAAAGTTCTCCAAATCCCATTTCCACATTCTCATCCAGCTTGAGAGAGTATCAATAGGATCTCTCACGGTAGGAATAAAGAAAATCTTTTCGACTGGCACTCCGGCCTCAAGCAACAAAGACAAACCATCCATCCATTCAGCGGGATTCTTTAAATCCGGCCCAATTGTTTCTTTGATTAACTGGACTCCTTCTCCAATATGAACGGTCTCTCTCAAAAATTCCAATTGCGTTGAAGGTTTAATTCCCTCTCGCTCCTGAGCCAATTTTCTAGCAATAGCTTTAATGGGTTGAATATGACGGACTACCGGCTTTTCAGTTGGTGCCTTACCGATTGTAGTAGTAAGCGCTCCCGTATTAGTACGATTAATCATACCAATAAAGCCCAATTTATCTAGGTGTGTAGAGACGGTTATCCTTTTTAATATAGTCTCAGAAAGCGATTGATGTAGCTTTTCAAAAGAAGCTTTTTTCGCTGTTCGTTTAGTATCGATTGTTTCTATCATTTTGTTTTATTTAATAATTAATAAAAAGCCTCCGTTTATGGAGGCAAATTTTGTTTTTTACACACAAAATCTGCCCCTCTAAGGAAAATAATAGTTTCTAAGTATGTTTTTGTTTCTCATATGTCTATAAAAAAAGCCCTTGCTAACCACACAGAAAGTGTCTGGTTAACAAGGGCTCTATTAAGGGCGGTACCACCTTGTTTTCTTTTACTTTTTGTCAAAAAAAAGGCCCGATCACTCGGGCAAACGGTAAAGTAAAAGCTCGTTATGGCGTGCTCCGTTTCCGACTGTGACACACGTTTGCGTGATTACGGACGCGTCCGGCCAAATTTACTTAAGTCATTAACTATTTCAACTTGGCAGCTCTGGAGGGTATTTCTCCATCAATGCTTTTCGTATTTAAATACAGTTTAACAACACAGACCTTATAAGTCAATACTATCGAAGAGATCTGAAGAAAATAAACATTTCCCAACAACGTACGAAAATAGTTTGTAACTATCAATAATTTTTATTTCCGGTAGAAACCCCAAGAAATTAAAGTATTCGTTACCGTATTTACACTTACGCCAAGCGATCTGGCCGCTTCAGTAATTTTGCCACCACTTTGTTTCAAGGCAATTAATATTCTTTCTTCAGATTTATTTCTGGGTTCTATTTCACGGACATATTGAAATATATTCAGTGCTTGCTCTTGACGCTTGCTTACAATCTTTTTACTCAATTTAAAGGTATCGGATGTTCTTTTGGCTTTATACCAATTTCTTAATTCAGAAATTCTCTTTTTAAGGGTTCCATAAGGCGTGTTGAGCTTTTGAGAAATCTCTTTAAGGGAATAACCCATCAGTAACATCGCAATTACTTCCGGATTTATTTCTAATTCCTTTCCTAATTCTGTGAGTTCTTCTCTATTAATCACGTGTTGTTCAACTGGTCTCAAAGCTATAGATTTAATATTATGGTCACAATGCCCCGCATTGCGGCCTCCCAAATCATTATGCTGTAAAATTATCCTTACCAATAATTTGAGACTGACATGAGCTAGGGCTCTTATAGAGGAAATTTCAAATTGCTTGTTCTTGTGTGGATAGAAATAATAACTCCTCCAGAGGGATTGAAGTACTAAATCATCAGCGGTGGAAAAATCCAATCTTGAATAGACAGCTATCACATACTTTAACAGGTCGTCATAAATCCCATTGTCAGTTGCATATTGCATATAAGCATTGACGTGTTCTTTATCAGAGAATGGTAATTCTGGTCCCATTCTTTGATTATTGGCGCTCGCATCTCTAGCAAGATGAGAAAAGAAACTGTTTATAGAACTCAATTCGACTGACATGACCAGTATTATACAATACCTTGAGTTCGACATAATGCGCTAACTTCTACAGTTCCCAGCTTCGTAAATAAAAATCCAAAGCATTCCTCTGTACTTGACAACATTACATTTCAAATGTACAATTTAATCATGAATATCGTTACTACTACCGTACTCAGAAACAATTTGGCCGATACTTTAAAAGAAGTTACTTCTAAAAAAGATTATTTGCTTGTTGCCAAAAAAGGCAAAATTACTTCTGCTATTGTTAATATTGATTTATTCGAGGACTTGCTGGCCTTAACTAATAAAAAATACTTAATGAGTATTAAACAAGCCCGTGACGAATACAAAAAAAGAAATATTCTTTCTCATGACGAAGTATTCGGAGAACTTTGATTTATGACCTACCAGATTTTCTATGTAGAATCTGTTCTAGAAGACATTCAGAGATTAGATAACGTTACCAAGAAAAGGCTAAAAAAGAAGATTGAAATCTATATTAAAAATCCGCTAAGATACGCTTCAAAATTAATTTCTCCCTCCCTTGGTACTTATCGTTGGCGAATTGGTAATTATAGAGTAGTTTTTGACCTTAAAGACAAACAAGTTATTATTCTTAAAATTAAACATCGGCGAGAAATCTATCGGTAATACTTCCCTTTTTTATTTTGGCATTCTCGGACGGAAGATGGGATAAGCTGACCTCGTGGGAGGCTTTGGTTGTTGTTGGTTTTTCACAAACTGGCGATTCATAGAAAATACTTCTGATTTGACTGCTTGTTTCAACTGCTTATTTTTACTCTTTTTCATACTGTTTTAGTTAATAATATTAAAAATATATCCAATTATTATACCAACAATTTTATAATCTATATCGATACTCACTCTGAATACGTGAGGGTCACTAGAGATTTTTACTTGCTGGAGTAATCTAATCGCTTTGATTGCTTTAGTTGTTGTGATAAAATTAATATTCAATGATCGAATTTCCTTTGCCAGATTTTTCTCAAACTAGAGATATGCAACTCAATACTCTTAAAGGATTGTTTAATTTTCGTAATTCTTTGGCTTCTGAAAATACAAGTTCGGAAGAAATAGCACTTGTTGAAGTAGCATTGGGAGAATGGCTATATGCAAGAAGCGAAAGACAAGGAATTGATCAGACTATCGGCGAATGCTTTTTATTAGGAATGGTTGATAATCGTGCAGATGTCTTAAAATTATTAGAGCCAAAAATAAGAGATGTTGATCAGAAAAAAAGTAATGAATTATTAGACGATTTTCCAATTATTGGGATTGTGGGAAGAATTGCCTCAGGTAAAGGAACAGTTGGTCAAATCTTCAAGTGTCATTATGATTCTTTTCATTTCCCTTTTTCTAATCAACTGCGGCAACATGCTTTAATTGAAGGATATACTCCACCTTTTTCTAGGGCCCAATTGCGCAAGATTGATAGTGAATTAAAACCAAGGCTTGGCAAGCAAGTGTTTGTTGATTGGACACTACAAGCGGCACGAAGAATGGCTAAAAACTTACATTTGCCACAAATAGTTTCGGTTGATGGCTTTAGATCTATAGAAGAAACCCAATGGTTTTTAGAACAACCAAGTACTTCGCTTATTGCAGTTGTTGCTAGCCTTGATCAGCAAGAGGATATTCAATTACGTTATGAAAGAACTCTTACAAGAATGAGGGAAGGTGAGGACCCTCCAACATTTGAGGCTTTTTGTGTAAACGATAGTATCGAAGGAGATTGGATTGATCCGATATTAAAGTTAGCTGAACATACGTTTGTTAATAAAGGAAATGTTGACGAATTAGAAGAAGAGGTAATTAGTTATTACCGAAAAGTAATATAATATGACCAGTGAACGCGAGCAAAGTATCCCTCTTGCTATCAATAAGCCCCATGAAGGCTTCATTTCTCTTACTCAAAGAGTTGAACCATGTCCAGATAAAACACCTCATTTAGATATGGATCTAACTAATAGACAAGGCGCTCCGGTTTATAGATGTCCCGTATGCGAATCCACCTATGATATCAATGGCAATAATATTTGGGTATTTTGAGTAATTTTGGTAATTCGCTAATTATTTTAAGACTTAATCAATATCTCTAAATAGATGTATAATATACTTAAATAATTACTACAAAAATGCAAAAGGATCATCGGAAAATCCTTGAGTTTAATAACTTCTACAAACAATTTCCTATCCGTTATTACAAAAAAAGTGAGATGATGATTCGGGCCGATGACGATCCTCAAGGGATTTTTTATTTAACCAAAGGATATGCCCGGCAATACACTATTTCTAAAACCGGATTTGAATTAACCCTCCATATTCTAAAACCAGATTCATATTTTCCCATGGTTTGGGCTATTAATGGAACACCGAATGTATATTTTTTTGAGGCATTGACAACTGTTGAGGTCCGAAGAGCTCCCAGAGATCAGGTGGTTAATTTTATTAAAGACAAACCGAGTGTTATTTTTGGATTAATCAGCGAGCTTCTGGAGGATTATGCCGAGGCGCTTACCCGGGTAGAACATCTGGTTTTTAGCGATGCCTATCGAAGAGTGATTTCTGTATTATTGTACATCATCAAACATTTTGGCGAAGAAACTAATAAAGGGATTGTAGTCCATCACCGTTTTACGCAACAGGACATTGCCACTCTGGTGGGAGTCGCCAGAGAAACAGCCGGTAATGAAATGATGAAATTGGAAAAAATGGGGCTGATGAAACATGTCAATCATTCGATTCTTTTTGAAGACATTAAAAAACTAGAGCTTGAACTAAATTCCAACTAAAAATAGTTGCGATTACCTTCTCATAAATTTTGTAATCTCCATTACAGATTTTCTATTCAATACATAGCAGCACCTTTTCTTATAGGCTTGTACACTTAGCAATAAGATGAATCAAACTGATACCACCAGAGAAGAAGTCACTACAATTGTGAACGAATCACCTCAACAGGTAGTTAAGAAAACCACCAAGCAGGCTAGTCCTCAAGTACAAGGACAAGCCCCTCAAGAAGTGTATGAAAAAAAGAAAACAATTCTTAGATCAAATCAAATTATCTGGTATATTTTGGGTTTAATAGAAGTGCTGCTTATATTTAGGCTCGTCTTAAAAGGATTGGGAGCCAGCCTATCATCTGGATTTACCGGTATAATCTATGCCATCACCGCTCCCTTAGCCCTGCCTTTTGCTGGAATTTTAAGAGAGTCTGTCTCTGGCAACTCTATAATCGAATGGTCTACCATAATTGCCATAATTGTTTATATCTGTCTTGCCTGGGGAATTGTTTATCTTATTGATCTTATTTACCCAATTACACCTAAAGACGTTGAAAACAAAATTTAACATCAATATATGCCAACAACAATAGTCAATCCAACCCCAACTAATAATTCAAATTCCAATAATGGAATGGGGTTTTTCTTGGGAGCCATTGTTTTGCTTGTTTTCGGACTACTATTCTATATGTACGGCTTGCCTCTAATCAGACAAGGATTTAGTGGATTTGGAACTGGTGATGTTCAGATTAATCTACCAGAAAAAGTTGATGTTAACGTACAACAAACGAAATAAGAAGGAGGTGAAAACATATAAGCTTATCATTTGATAATTTAAGTCCTATTGCTTCGTTATTATTTGGAATATTGATTCTGGCCTTTCCAAAATTTCTCAACTATTTAATAGCAGCCTATCTAATTATTGTTGGATTGCTTGGCTTAGGTCTGATCCAGTAATTTTAAGTAAAACAACATGGATAAAAAGAAGGTGACTGTTTGGCCGGAAAAACTTTACACACAACAAGAGGTAAATGATTTGCTCAAAAATCAGGCAAAATCCAACAACAAGAACATTGCGAGCTTGGTTAAGCAATCCAATAGAATATTAGTAAGCATCACTACCCATGCATTTCCTTTTGATGTGTTTCCAGATATTATTAATATCGAGGAGGCAAGAATTACCATTATTCGCCGTCAATTACTGTCTTCTGAAGTCCACAGCATTGATATTAGGAATATCAGTAACATTTTTATTAATACGTCTATCTTTTTTTCACAGTTGGTAATTATTTCCAAAACTTATGAAGAAAATGAGATAAAAATAAGCAGCTTAAGAACAAAAGAGGCGATTTTTGCCAGAAGAATTATTGAAGGATTAAGAATTTTTGAAAACCAGAAAATAGACACGTCAAGCTATACCAAGGATGAGTTAATTTCAAAACTCAAGCAACTAAGCACAACTGAAATTGTGACATAAATAGCTTGAAATCCCCCATTTTCTATAATTCGGCCTTGATCACTATAAAAACGTAAGGACTCATTCGCCAATTACATTAGTTATGTATAATATAATTTATGGCACCTGAGACACCTAAAGTGCATTGTGCTTATCTTGAAGGAACTACCGGTTATCAATGCGTGCTTTCACTTTGTAGAATTAAAGGAATTCCTACCAAAGCACAATGGGCTCATGGAGATCTAGACACCCCAAGAGGTCGAATTGATGACCGATCCTTTTATTTTTGTGTTCCAGCCTTGATGTATATGGCAGCCCACATGAATGGTAAAAATCCTTCATATGATGATTTAATTAAAGAACAAGAAGATTGCTCTTATTACGATACAGAAAGAAAAATCGAAATTCCCAAAAAATGGCACGTCACATAAAAAGCTACTTGATAAAGTTTTTCTCTATTTTTTTATTAATTGTCTTAATAAAAATTAAGATGATTTGTGTAGATCTTTGTAGAATTTTGTCTTGGTAGCGTAACTAATTCTCCCCTTTCATTCACTCTTATTACCGAAATACCATTTTCGAGTAAGACAAAGTCAGGCATGAGTGCTAAATCATACTCGTCTTCAGCGTGTTCTGGTGGTAACAATAAAGCTTCTTCTTGATGATCGGCTGTTAAATATTTAACCACATTTAAGAAATCGCCTCTAATATCTTCTCCTTTGCATCTAGACCTAGGTAATAACAAGGCTCTTGAGTTTGTTTGTGTTCCTAAAAACAATTGAATTGCTCGTTGGAAACTAACATTATGTGAGTTTATATCCAAATCAAATACTCCATTAAAAAAAGCCGGCAGTGGATAAATTGTTTGATAAGGGGGAAGATGATTTCTAGGACCAATCACGTCTGGAGCCCAATAAGCAAGAGACATAAAGTCGTAGTAGTGAATATGGTCGTCTTCGCTTGGGCCTTTTGATAATAAATTAACAGCTTCCATAACATCCCGTATAGTTGGTCCATTTTCTCTATAGAACCTAGGATCATAGCAATGAAAAATATAGGTAGTGGGAATTTGTTCTTTATACAATAACTCAAGTAAACATATCAATTCATAAAGTCCTATTGTATGTTCTGCTGCCAATTCAGTATCTTGAGTAATATGTCTGGGTGGGATAATTTCGTTTTGGGAATCAAAATAAGCCTGTTTAACTCTAAATTCCCTGCTGAAACAAACAGAAGAGTTCTCCTGTGTCATCTAGCCTATTCTAACAGAAACACTTAGCTTGAGTGAGAGTGAGTCAATTTTTGATTTCGTTCTTAAGTATAAAGTTTGTTTAACAATTCTCTTGATTTTGATAATCCCAATAATTGAAGAGTTAGTTCGGCATTAGCATCGAAAATTTTTTGACCCTCGAATTCGTCAGTTGTAAATTCCAAAATATGTACTGGAGGAAGTTGCCGGCTATAATTGGCAACTGTCAATTTCAACGCTTCGTTATATACAGTATAGTAAACAAACATTTGCTGTCTATAATCTACAGAGAATCCCTCGATTTCGGGGGGAAATGATGCCCTTGTTAAAGCGGCTCTAGGACTAACTAGAGTTACGATAATATGGTCTTCCATCTTGGCAAAAGGCAACAAACCCAAAGTGTGATTCATGGCTTCCTCTGCTGCCAAAACACCCGTTCTCCTTAAAATTTCTGTCAAAGTCATCCCTGCCAAAGCTCCATCCTGAATAAGATAAACACTATTTGATTGACGAGCTTCTGTTAACATCTTTCTAATTTGATTAGTTTCCTCGTAGTAATTCTGTTCTGCTTGAGGAGTGATGACGTGTGGGTGATAATAATCAGTTATGCCCTGATGGCCTCTGGTTTTTTTACCAGTTATTGCCGTTATCAGGTCCTCGATTCCATTATGAATTAAGAATTTATGTCTTGAATGAAAAGGAGTCCCGCAATATTCAATTATTTTCTTTGGGCAAACTATTTTTTCACTATTTTCTACTTCGTTGGTCATTTGGTATTTCAACCGTCATCTATGATTTGAAGTCTATGGTCCGGTGGCAAAGATTAGCACCTTGCGACAATTATATTCTTATTACAGCCTACTTTCAAATAATCCTGATTTTTTCCCATTTCGTAATAATCAAGATAATATGACTTGCATTCGATATAATCTGTGATATAGTACTATCATACTAGTACACTAATATTATGAAAAACAGTCAACTTAAAAAAATCGCTAACCAGATTCTGGCGTGCAAGGACGAAGAAGAATTACGTAACTTTCTCATTGGCTTGCTCACTCCCCAGGAAATCGATTCTTTGGCAACCCGAATTGAAATAGTCCGAAACCTTAAGAAAGGCGTGCCCCAATACAAAATCGCCGCCAATCTTGGTGTGGGGATTGCCACAATTACGCGCGGTTCTCGAGAATTAAAATTGGGCCGCTTTAAAAATCTCAGCTAACTATGCATTATTTTTTTTCGAAAAACCGAGCCACCTACTTCTGGCGACACTTAAATGCCAAATGGCATTATTCAAACCCCTTATTATTAAATATTAATTATTATGAAAACAAAATTATCAAACAATCAAACAGTTCCAAACAATGATGGCTATTTTGGAGTCTATGGTGGTCAGTTAGTTCCACCGGCACTTAAGCCTGCCCTTGATGAAATCAGCAGAGAGTATGCAAAGGCTAAAAAAGACCCCTCTTTTAAAGCGGAATATTTATCGCTGTTGAAAGACTATGTCGGTCGACCCTCTCCGCTTTTTCTGGCAAAAAATCTTACCCAGAAGTATGGGGGCGCAAAAATTTATTTGAAACGAGAAGACCTGAATCATACCGGAGCGCACAAAATAAATCATACTTTGGGCGAAGTACTATTGGCCAAAAGAATGGGTAAGAAAAAAGTCCTTGCCGAAACAGGTGCTGGTCAACACGGCGTCGCTTTGGCAACTGCCGCTGCTCTATTGGGACTAGAGTGTGAAATTCATATGGGCCAAATCGATGTAGTTAAACAGCATCCTAACGTTTTAAGAATGAAAATGCTGGGCGCCAGAATAGTCACTGTTAAAAAGGGAGGGCGTAGCTTGAAAGAGGCTGTTGACAGTGCTTTTACCACTTATCTGAAAGAGTATTCAACTACTTTTTTTGCCATTGGTTCAGTTGTAGGACCACACCCTTACCCGATGATGGTGCGTGATTTTCAAGCCATTGTTGGGCAAGAGGCTCGACAACAAATCATGGAAAAAGAGCATCGGCTTCCTGATTATTTAATCGCTTGTGTGGGAGGTGGTTCAAATGCCATGGGGTTATTTAATGCCTTTCTCAAAGACCCAGTTCAAATGATTGGAGTAGAACCGGGAGGAAGGAGTTTTAAACCAGGCGATCATGCGGCAACACTCACTTATGGCAAACCAGGCACAATTCACGGAATGTTTACATACCTGTTGCAGAATGATCAAGGCCAACCTCTGCCGGTGCATTCCATTGCCTCTGGTCTTGATTACCCAGGAGTGGGACCGCAACATTCGTATCTTAAAGATCAGGCTCGAGTGCGGTATGTTACGGCAAACGATAAAGAAGCGCTTTCTGCCTTCTCTATTCTCAGCCTATATGAAGGGATAATCCCGGCACTAGAAAGTGCTCATGCAGTTGCCCATGCACTTAAAATAGCACCAACTTTGAGCAAGAATAAGATTGTGATTGTTAATCTATCTGGCCGAGGCGACAAGGACATCGACTATGTGAGCGACTTATAAGAGCATTAGTTTAGAAATTTCGGCTCTAGCCAGAGAAGAGTTTGAAGAGTAAGCCGAGTTTTTTTGTGCAAGAAAAGTTAGGTCTATCTTATTCTCCAATCAAAAAAAGTGTATTTTTTTGATTCCTGAAGTATAAATGATTTTGGATATCCCTGATTTGGCATTAAATTCAACTCAAACAAAACTTTATTAGATTGAGTAGCTAACCCTGGATAACTCCTAGCGATCTCACGTTCTGTCCATTTTCGCAAGAGTCTAACTTTTGAGTTTTCCAAAGATAGAGGAATTTTACCATCAAGTTCTTCTTTAATAGCTTTTCTAACTACATCTTCAGGTTTGTCTTTTGAGGTTCCTTTCTCGCCAATTGAACCTGGTAAGTCTCTTATTCTCTCTCGTCCATCTTCTCTAAATATCTGTCGTGCTTCATACATTTCAAACAATGTTCCCTGATCTATATATAAAACATTAAGGAAAATTGGCCAAGTCATTCTCAATATTCCATTTCTTTCCTGAACTATACCACTTTCCCCTGCCAATACCTCATTCCATAAATCTTCTACGGTTTTTGCGCCCCCTTGACCCCAAGTAGTTATATCCACACAGTTCCTTAAGCAATCCATAAATTCATCAAACGATCGAGTTCCTTTTAATGTTTCTTTCATAAATGAATTATACTACAAATCATTATTTATAGTCACACAAGGCTCCAATTGCATCTGTATTGTAGTTCGCCAAGTTTTCTTTGTTGTTATTTCAAGTCGCCTGTTAAAATTAGATCATGAAGCTTTCGCAAACCATTGATTGGTACAATCGACACGTTGATCACTATACTAAGCAAGCTGGTCTTTATCTTCCAAAAGCCCAGATTAATGATTTTGCCCGTCATCTACCTAAAAAAAGTTCTGTGCTTGACGCCGGCTGTGGCTCAGGTAGAGATAGTAATTTACTGACTCAAAAAGGTTTCCAAGTCACTGGGATTGACTTGGCTTCTGGTCTGATAGATCGCGCTAAATCTTTATATGAAGGAATTGAGTTTATTAAAGGTAGTTTCTTGGATTTGCCTTTTGCAAATAAATCTTTTAAAGGTATTTGGGCACATGCTTCTTTGGTTCATTTGGAAACGGCCAAAGATGCCAAACAAGCTATACAAGAATTCGCCAGAGTTTTGGCAGCCAAAGGAGTTTTGCACATTTTGGTTAAGGCGCAATTGGGAAAAGACAAGTTTGTGACGCTCACTGATACCAGGACAAATGATCTGCGTTTTTTTCAGCTCTATACTCAACCAGAGATTGAAGAATTAACCAATAAGGCTGGCTTCAAAACCATTAAAATGTATCAGTTTGTGGACATAAATTCCAATAAGAAATATAAAGTTCCGATTGAATGGATAGTCTATCTGGGACAGAAATTGTAAATCAACTTCGCGACTAATATCTGAATATTTTAGCCTTGAGATTGACTATCAGTGCTCTTTGGTGAATCGTCTGATTTTGACAATCTATTAAGTCCCATACCCAGAATTGCAATAGCAAACTCAAACGGATTCTTATCTTTTAGTTTTTCAATTTCATCTCTCTCTTTCTTTGTAAGGGGCCTTGTTTCAGGTTCTTTGCCAAACATAAGTAGAAATTATATTATCCTAACGGCCAGAAGTCAATATTGGCCCTATTTATAGTAAATTGAGAAAAACTGCTATCTTGAAAATTAATTTGAATTAGATACTCTAGATACAGGATTAGTTTATGAAAAGAGAGGAGATGATGAAGATGAAAAAACTATTTAGTCTTATTGTGGCCGTATTGTTGCTATTCTCTGTCGCCGAATCGGCCTTGGCCGTTCAGGATTTTCACCCCGAATCTAATGACAAGAAAAAAACCAAAGACAAATTTGATCATTGGGGCTATAACTACGAACAACGGTCTTATCAAGGCAATACCTGTGATTATTTGAGAAGCAAAAAAGACGCCGAATTCCTGGATTGTGAGGCAATCAATACTTTTGAAAATGACCAGCTGCAGATGAACTGGAACGAGGAGTTTCTCTCTAATTATCTGAGAGACGGCGAAAACTTACTGGTTCGGCATCCCAATTCCCTCACTTATCAAGGTACCAGTGCAGAATTTAGCTATATCAGAACTTATATAGATTCTTTTAATGGCTTCTCTGTCACTGAAATTGCACAAATCAAAGCGGCGCCCAGTGACGCCTATTTTGATGGTTTCAGCTGGTATGACGCCAATGGTAATTCATTAGGAGAATCCGGCGGAGAAAACTTTAGCTTTATTAATGAAAAAGGGATATTGGAAACCGGACTGTATGTTTTTAGTTTTGTACAGAACTTGCCGTTTTAGAAAGAGAACGCAAATAACCAAGGGTAATATCACTCTTGGTTATTTGTTTGTGTAAAATTATTTACTATGCTATACTGCTAATTAACGTGACGGTAGAGGGGGGACAAAATTCAATCAATGCTTCAATAGAAGCTTCAACTGAAACTTATCATTCTGTTTACCCTTTCATTCAGGAATTACAAAAATTAAGTTGTTCATTTGGTGCTTCTCTGTTGAATAAACAGAAAGAAAGAGATTATCCTTCAGAAGGACTTCTGATTGAAAAAGAAGGATATATGTTGGAATATATACCCAGTGTCCGGGGGAAGCCATCCTCGCGATTTTCTGCTGAAATACCTGATTTTAACATTGGTTTTGACGGGATTTTTTTTGCTAACATTCGTGACGGCTTGAACTATTTAAACATTATTTATAATCATATAGTCTATACTTTTAATTCCCAGAATAAGAAAAAACAAATTATGTTATCAAACGATGCCTTTGAACAGTTAAAGAGCACCACTGAACTATTTAAAGCAATTATCTCGGATTTATAAATGCTGGAGACTTAAGCCAGCCCAGCTTAATCAAAACAATCATAATCAGCGAATACAAAACTGAAAAAGAAAGGTCTTTGATGATGTCTTGGCGACTCGGTTTGTGATTCGTATTGCTGATGATTTTTTGAGCGCCTTTGTGAACCATAAGAATCCCGATAATATTGGTTAGCCAATAACCAATTAACAGCATTGGCATAAATAGGCTCTTGGAAATCAAGGCAAAAACAGAGGCAAAACCATAAGCCAGCGGAATATTGAGGATAAGATCATTCCACCAGGATAGCGGCGATAATAAGAATCCCAGCGTTGCCAAAATTCCCCCGAATATTTTTCTATTCATGCTTCGCTATTATTTAGGATAACATTTTTCTCCCCAAAAACCTTTTTTTTCAAGACTGGCCTGATGCTGCATTTTTATCAGATTCTGGCTATACAAAACATCCGGTGGATAGGTAGAGGCATAAGCATAGCCTTGCCTCACCAGATAGCGATTGACCATTAGGTCCCCCACATAAACATAGCGAAGTAAGCGGCCATAACGATCGGTTTCGGAAACATCCTTGGTCAACTTCACTTTTTTATTTAAGACTAGTTTTTCATTAGCTTCTTTGGCTTCTTGAAAATAACATTCGTCGCGCTCCGGAGTATCAATTCCGATGTACCTTACCCGTTCACCACCACAGAGCTCAATAGTATCACCGTCAATTACCCTGCAAACCGCCGCGGTTTGATTGGCCTTGTGCTGAAGGTCAGAATCCGGCACAATTAAAGAAATAATTAATATTAATATCGCGGCCAACAAAGACGGCAATCCGACTTTTGTTTTGGTTGTCATTGTCAATATATTATAAAATAACTCGATGAATCGTATTTTTTCCGGATTAATCTGGACGAACCACGCCTTACAAAGGCTACAAGAGCGGCAGTTTAGTCAGTCTCAGGCGGCTTTGGCTTACAGCACACCCGACCAGATCAGGGCCGGCAAAAAAGCCAATACTCAGGAATATATGAAGCATTTTGGCGAAAAAACCATTACTCTGATCGTGAGTAATAATGATAGGGGTGAAAAAATTGTGGTTTCGGCCTGGATCGATCCCCCGCTTTGGGGAACCAAAGACTATCAAAAGAAACAGCGATATCATGAATATTACCGAGCCGGGCCATTAAAAAAAATCTGGCTGATAATCAGAGAGCAACTGGGGTTTTAGTGTGTTTTGACTGTAGCGATATTCAAATCCCCAAAACAAAATGGCTTTAACTGGTAATTTTTTGGCAAAGTCAAGATTGGTGGCCATTATTTTTTCTGGAGTGAGCCCGGGAGAATCTTTCCAGGGATTAGTTTGCAGCTCAGTTAACCAAACTGGCTTGTTTATGGAAAGAATGGCTTTGCCTATTTCTTTGGCAGAGTCAGCCGGACCCCAGTAGCCACCCCGACCATCAGGAATCTGGCAATAAAAATCCAGGCCGATAATATCAGCCAACTTTGCCAACTCCGACAATCTGTTGTCTTGGAGTGATTTATTTCCCCAAACAGTTAAAATTATGGGTAACTGACTAAATCGCCGCGCGGTTTCTATTTCCTGTTCCAATAACTTTAAAGGCACGATCAGTTTGTTTGGCCCACTTTTGTCCAATGGCTCGTTTTCAATCTGCAAATACTTTACACAGCTATACCGGTTCGCCAAACTAATCGCTTGCTCAAGAAAAAGCCAAAGCCTATTGGGATTAATAATTACTTCGTCGTAACTAGTCCAGCTTGGAATATAAAACTCCGGCCAGCGAACTGCTTTTAGACCAATGGTTATTACTATTTTTTGCCCGGCTTTCTCGGCCATTTGCAGTAAAGTTTCAATTTGGGAAAAATCATAATTCCCGGGTGCTTTTTCAATCTCGCTCCAGTAACAACTCAGGCGCACCAAATCTAATTTAAGATCAATAAGCGCTAAAAAAGCTTCTTGAACCGACAACCGAAAGTGATCACAGATATATGGATGAGAAAAACTGGTACCGTAAATCATAGAGATATTATAAGCAAAAAGTTATTGTATAATTAAATTCCTGCTCATTATGAAAACTTTAATATTTTCGGACACTCATCTGACACACCGATTTGAGCCAAGGAAATTTGAATACTTAAAAAAACTGTTTAACTCAGTTGACGAAATCATCATTAACGGTGATTTTTGGGACGGCTTGTCGACTAAATTTGAAAAATTCATCAATTCTCCCTGGAGCAGGCTTTTCCCTTTGCTAAAACAAAAGGGGGCCATATATATTTACGGCAATCACGACTTTGCCTATCTCTCCGACAAGCGCGTGAGCCTGTTTTCCGTAAAACAGGTAGACGAGTATTTGGCCTACACCAATCCCAAAAAACTAATCATCAAGCACGGCCACCAGCACACTCCCAGCATTCAAGATAAATTTAATAATATGAAGTTGCTGGGTCTAATTAATGATTGGTATGATGTCGGTGAAAAATGGGCGCTAAGAATTTTGGGCCAGCGCTTTTTTCAAAAAGGCTTGTATGCCAGTTTTAATAGATGGATGAAACAATACGCTCAAAGCAATCTGCAATCCAACGAAGTTTTGGTTTGCGGCCATTCTCACAATGCCGTTTTTGAGCCAGATCAGAAATTTATTAATTCCGGTTTTATCCGCCACGGACTCGCCCAGTATCTGATTATCGAGAACAAGAAGATTCGACTGATTCAGGAAAAATATTGACAAACAACAAGTAACGATTTATACTTGTAATAATTTGTATTACAAATTATTACACTAATATGCGCACTGTCATTAATATCTCTTTACCAAAACAACTAAGTTTTGTTATTGATAAAGAAGTCAAAAAAGGCGGCTATGCCACCAGAAGCGAATTTTTCCGTAGCGTACTTCGCTGGTGGATGGAATACAAGCTTGTTAAGGATCTTGAGAGTAGTCGCCAAGAGCTTTCGGATGGCAAAGGAAAATTATTAAAATCTCTCCAAGATTTGCGATAATATTTTCGTGAAGATCTATTATTCTTCCAAATTCGCCAAGGAATATAAGCGCTTACCCAAGAAAATTAAGCTACTAGCCGAGAAAAAAGAACTTGTTTTTAGAAAGAATCCACATGAACCACTACTGAAAACCCATAAACTAAAAGGACGATTAGAGGATTTTTGGTCGTTTTCTATCAATCGAGAATATCGAATTATCTTTGAGCTAAAAGATTCAAACACTGTTTGGTTTCTCTCAGTTGGCACTCACCGTATTTATGATTAACGCTTGAATATTTTTACTTGCTCCAGTTTAATCACCTCGGGGTCAAGCTTAACAAACAAGGGTTTGGTTTCGGATAATTTTATCTCAGGAATTTTGGCAATCACTGTGTTCAAATCCGGCCATTTGGCAAATTCAACTCCAGTTAATTTTTCTAATTTAACAACAGCCTCAGGAATCAAAGGTTTCAATAATGCCTGCAGCGCCAAAACAATTACCAAACAATTACTCATAATCTGTAAATATTCTCCAGAATTTTTATCTAATCGCCAAGGTTCTTTATCATTAATATACTTATTCCCCACTGAGGCTAGTAGCAATATTTCATGTGAATATAATTTAAAATCGCATTTTGATAAATCTCGATAGCTTCGTTGCAAAGCAAGATGGATTGCTTCTTCAATGCCATTGTCAAAATTAAATTTATCGACCAATTTAAGATTTTCGGATAGCTTTAGTACTCGATTAATAAAATTACCAAAAATGCCAATTAGAATATTGTTATTAAAATCGACAAAACCCTCCCAACTAAAGTCGGCATCGCTGTTTTCGGGCATAATATAAGTCAGATAAAACCGCACCGGATCGGCACCATAAGTTTTGGCTAAATATAATGAATCAATAGTGATGCCGCGACTTTTGGAAAATTTTTGGCCCTCTAAATTAAGATACTGATTGGCACTGATGACATCCGGCAATTTGATGTCGTCACCGTATGCCCCATAGAGCTGGCCCGGCCAAAACAGGCAATGAAAAACCACATTGTCTTTGCCCATGAAGTTGTACATTTTGACTTCGTCTTTTTTTTCCGGATGCCAAAACTCCTGCCAATTTTTTCCATATTCTTTGGCGGCTGACAAATAACCAATCACGGCCTCAAACCACACATAAATGCGTTTGTTCTGAAAATTCTCCAGTTGTAATTCTTTTGGTAATTTTTCGTTAGGAATCTTTACTCCCCAATTAATATCGCGAGTGATTGCCCGAGGTTGTAAACCTTTTTTTAGCCAGCCCGCAACTTCTTTAAAAATCCAAGATTTCCAGTTCTGGCCATGCGTATCTACATATTTATCCAGAAAAGGCTGTAGTAGCGGCCAATTCAAAAATAAATGCTCGGTTTCTCTTAACGTCACTGATTTTTTGGTGAGTTTGTTGACTGGATTTTTCAAATCCGAGTATTCCAACACTCTGCCACACTGATCACACTGATCGCCACGCGCCTCTTTGTAACCGCAGAATTTACACTCCCCCTCAACATACCGGTCCGGCAAGAATTTATTGTCTTCTGCCGAAAAATACTGTTTGGTCTTTTGCTTGAGCAGATAACCATTCCTGGCCAAATTCAACAGCATCTCCTGCGTGGTTTCGGCATGATTTTGAGTGGTTGTTTGGGTGTACAGATCAAAAGAAATCCCGTACTGCTTGAATAATTCCAAGTGATGCGGGTGATACTCGGCTACAATTTGCTCGGCGGGTTTTCCCCGTTTATCAGCCTCAACGGTAATAGGCGTACCATAGCAATCAGAACCCGAAACCATTAACACCTCGTTGCCTAAATAGCGCTGAAATCTAGCAAAAATATCGGCTGGCAAAAAATTACCAGCGATATGGCCGGGATGAAGATCGCCGTTGACATAAGGCCAAGCAACACCGACAAAAATCTTGCTCATAATTCTTATTCTATCAACCAATCTGACACAAGAGAAGCGAGTTCCTGATTGTGTTGGCTAAAACCATGATCGGCTCCAGGAATAATTTGATAAGAGTAATTATCTTGAAGGGCTGTTTGTTTTTTTAATATATTTACGGCCTCCTCGACTCGACCATAGCAATACTCATCGTTCTGTCCGTAAACCACTAAAGTGGGTTTTTTCAGGCTCAAATATTCGCGAAATAGTTTTTTTGAGCTTAGTTTAGTCTTGTTTAACGCCTCATAAAACGGAAAAACATTGTAATCGCCATCCGGATTGGCAGTATCAAAATACGCTTGGTAAGACATTGGGTAATCAAGAATATATTTAGGAATAAATTTTTGGCCTTTGCCTTGTTTAATCATCGTTTTTGCCTGAGACAAAAATTTGCAAAAGCGGGTTTTGTTTTTGACTTGCTGATAAAACAGACCAGTATCATCCCCACCACCTGCCAAAATAAATTTACTGATTGGATTATCTGGCTGATAATAATTATAAACGCAGATTTTATTAGCTCCGGTTGAATATCCCAAAAGGTAAAACTCACGATAACCTTGGGTTTTTAAAAAATCCAAAGCAGAATCAATATCTATAATACAGTCTTTAATCTGTTCATAAGCCGTGCCATAATTTTGCTTTTCAATCTGACCTTTCTCATTAATCTTCTCCAAACGTTTGATTAAGTGTGCACCACGATTATTAAACGGAAAATAAGCAATTCCTTTTGAGAGTAGTTTTTCGGCCATGATTTTATTTTTCTCAACGTGGTAAAAAATCGAGGAAGTTCCATTACCGTGTAAAACCAGTAAAACTTTTGGTGTTTGACGATCTGGTTTGAACAACAAACCGGGTAGATTTAAACCATCTTTGGTAGGAAACTGAGCTAGATTGGCTTTAGGGGCGATTGTAAAAATGATTGGCTTGTAAATTTTTAATCACTTCTTGGTAATCCGGATTTTTTTGGATTTTGTTTATCCCGGAGGCGATTTCAAACCAGCCGGCGCTGTGGAACTCGCGCCTGTCCCACGAATAATCATGCTGTTTGTCTACCCAAACCGCATACCAAAAATCATAATGTTTGGTGCAGTAATTAAGCGGATGATTGGTGATCGATTTGATGGTTAGGCCGATTAATTCAACCGACTCTTGTGCCAGTGACTGACCAAGCTCTTCCTGATATTCACGCCTGACCGTAAGCAAAGGATGTTCGTGAGGCTCAATATGCCCGCCCGGCGGCATCCAATCGGCCCCTTTGATATGATGAATCAAATAAACCGATTTGGTTGTCCGGTGAACAGGCAGAAAAAAGGCGCACATATGTTCTGAATTCCGTTCTGTTTTGGTAAGCGGCTGACCACTGTGAAGCTTATCCCAAAACTCCTGCCAAGTTTCTTTTTTGATTAAGGCATTATTCTTAAGTTTGAGAAGTTCTGTTTTTATCTTTGCTAAATTCACGAGAGTATTTTAACATTAACCATATGAAAATATATCTGGCCTCGGACCATGGTGGTTTTGATTACAAAGAACAGCTACTTGATCATCTTAAAACCCAGGGCTATGAACCGGTTGACTGCGGTAACACTCAAAAAGATCAAAATGATGATTATCCAGAATTTGTGGCTCAACTGGCTGCCAAAATGCAGATCGATCCGGAATCTCTGGGAATTGTGATCTGCCGCAATGGCGTGGGCGTGTCTATAGCTGCCAATCGCTATCGCCATCTTCGCTGCGGCCTGGGACTAAACGAGGCTCATGTCAAAAGCGCCAGAACCGACGACAACATTAATGTGCTGGCTCTTGGCGCCGACTATGTCGATTTGGAAGCTGCCAAAAAGGCCGTTAATGTTTTTTTAAACACGCCTTTTTCCGCGCTTGAACGCCACACTCGCCGCTTGGCAAAAATTAACAGTTTGACGGCTCTTGGATGAAAATCGTCCCCATTGTTCTGGAAAACACAACTGAGGCTTTTAGCCAAACGCTTTTGCGAGTGGCTCCTCTCTCCAATCGCCTAAACATTGATTTGTGTGATGGACTGGTGGCTTCTAATTTAACCGTTACTCTTCATCAGGTCTTAACCGAAATTAACAAATACCCAGATCTGGTAGCCAACAAAAAATGGGATTTTGATTTGATGGTTAAAGACTATCTGCCTTTGATTGACCTGCTTTCAAAACAAAAAGAGCTAAACATTAATTCGGTGGTCGTCCATCAAAAGTTTTGGCAAAAAAATCCAGGCACTGAATTTGATTTGGGCGTCGCGCTTGATCTGGACGACCAAATAAACCAAAAAATCATTAATCAGGTTTCTTTGATTCAAATTATGACCATTGACCTGGGTTTTCAAGGCAGTCCTTTTCAGGATGAAGCCCTGGCAAAAATTACCCAACTGCGCGTAGGCGGCTTTGAGGGCCAAATTATGATTGACGGCGGGGTAAACGAAAGAACACTGCCGGTGATTTTGCAAAACAAAGGCTTGCCTGATGTTGTAGGCGTGGGCAGTTATTTAACCAAGGCTTTTTCGCCTTTGGAAAATTTTAAAATTCTCGAAAGTATTATCAACGAACACGCTTTTTGAGCTCGGTTTCAACCCAATCTTTCAGTAATAAACCAAAATCAAGATCAGCAGTTTTGACCGCTTTGGGAACCAGGGAATTTTTGGTTAGACCAGGAATAGTATTAACTTCCAAAAAGTACGGGCGCTGATCTTTGACAATAAAGTCAGAGCGGCTCAGATGTTTTAGACCCAATGTCTGATGAATTTTGACTGCGATTTGTTGTAGCTGATCGCTGAGCTTTTTATCAATCGGCGCCGGACAAACCTCATCAGCCCCATTATCACTGTATTTGCTTTTGTAATCAAAAAAACTGTTTTTTTTTGGCTTGATCCAAATTACCGGCAACGCTTGCGGCTTTTTCTTTAAGTCAACAACCGCCACCGTATATTCCTCGCCGGCAACAAATTCTTCGACCAATGCCTTATCAGAAAGTTTGAATACTGTCTCTAGAGCGTGATTTAATTCTATTTGAGAGCCGACAATATACACGCCCACCGAGCTGCCGTTGTCGTAGGGTTTAACAACTGATTTCTGGCTGAAGCGAATTTGTTCACCCGGCAGAATAATCTGAAAGCCGGGCTGATTGATCTTGATTGACTGGGCAATTAGTTTGCTAAACACTTTGTTCATTCCGGCGCTATGACCGTCGATACCGGAGAATAAATAGGGCGTTTTGAGAGTTTCCAAAAAACCCTGGATTTGTCCATCTTCGCCCCCTCGACCATGAAAAACCGGAATTGCCAAAACATATTGAGCCTGGTCTTTGATAAAACGCGGAAGATCCTGTGGAAAATCAAAAACATCAACAGAAAAAAATCGTTTGGCCTGGGTTGTAATGAATTGACTGGAGAGCAGGGCAATTTCCCGCTCGCTGCTTTCTCCACCAGTGAGAATGGCAATTTTGGGCATCACGACTTGATTATAGCAAATTAAGCTTTACAATTGACTTAAAATGCAAATAGAAACGTTTTTGGAGGAACATAACCAGCCAAAATATCGGCTCAATCAATTTTACCAGGCTTATTATCAAAAACTCATTACCGATTTTGATCAATTAACGGTTTGGCCAAAATCCCTGCGAGATCAGGCGGCAAAACAGATCAGCCTGCTGTCTCTCAAACCAATTAAGACTCAGGTTTCAAAAGATCAAGATACCATTAAAGTGCTGTTTTCCCGTCAGCACGCTCCGGAACAATTACTGGAAGCAGTCTTAATGAAACATCAGGATAACCGTAACACCGTGTGTGTGAGTTGTATGATTGGCTGCCCCATGAACTGTGCTTTTTGTGCGACAGGCAATATGGGTTTTATTGCCAATCTGAATGCTGATGAAATTGTGGAACAGGTTTTGTTTTTTGCTCGCGAACTTGCCAAAACTCAACAGAAAATCACTAATATTGTTTTTATGGGCATGGGCGAACCGATGATCAACTTAACCGCGACACAAGAATCAATCGCCATTTTAACCGATAAAAACAAGTTAGCCATGAGCCCCAGCCGGATTACCGTGTCCACCTGTGGAGTAATTACGCCTTTGAAAAAATTTATTATGGAAGGCTACAAAGGACGGCTAGCCATTAGTTTGCACGCTCCCAATCAGGAACTGAGAGAAAAAATCATGCCGGTTGCCAAAGCCAATCCCTTGCCGAAGTTGTTTAAAACAATTGATCTTTATACTAAAAAAACAAATAAGCGCGTGAGCTATGAGTATATTTTGATAAAGGAAGTTAATGATCAAATTGAACACGCTCAGCAATTGGTCCTGCTTCTCAAATACAAGCTGGCGCACGTTAATTTAATACCCTACAATCCGGTGAGCAACCAGAGCTGGCAAAGACCGGAAAGAAAAGCTGTTTATGCTTTTGCCCAAATTCTTAAAGAAGCTAACATTGCCTACACCATTAGAGTAACCATGGGCCAAGACATTGCGGCTGCCTGCGGCCAGCTGGCTACCTCAAAACAATCTTAATTATTCGTGATGAGCGGCCAGAGCTTCGGCTTTGGTTTGGTGCACGGTTTGGTCAGCGTGTTCCGGTGGCGTGTAAAGCGTGTATAATTTCATCGCCGTGTCGCCGGTATTAATAATGTTGTGCTCCACTCCGGCCGGAATAACTACGGCACTGCCGTCAGCCAGGTCTGATTCTACCCCGTCCATAATCACCTTGCCAGTGCCAGACTCTACTCTGATAAACTGGTCGTGCTCAGCGTGTGTTTCAGCACCAATATCTTCGTTTGGCTGTAACGCCATTACTACTAATTGACTTTTGTCGGTCGTAAACAATACTTGCCGGAAATAACTATTAGTTTGAGTTTTTTCTTCAATATTAGTAACGTATCCTTTCATTTTTTCACCTCCTTTATTTGGCTAAACTGATAATAAGTGTACCTAATGTCATTAATACGGCTCCAAAAATTACTTGCAGGCTGGCCTTTTCTTTTAGAAAAACAAAGGCCATGATAATGGTTAATACCAGACTAAGCTTGTCAATGGGCACCACTTTGGAGGCCTCCCCCAACTGAAGGGCACGAAAATAAAACAGCCAAGACAATCCAGTGGCTATTCCTGATAAAACCAAAAAAATAATGGTAGTTTTGTTTAAAGAAAACAGTTCTTTGTAAGTGCCCTGAAACAAAACAATGCCCCAGGCAAACACCAGAATGACTACTGTCCGGATGGCTGTTGCCAGATTGGAATTAATATCCTTGATACCGATTTTAGCGAGAATTGAAGTCGCGGCGGCAAAAACCGCTGAAAATAAAGCAGCCACCCACCAGTTCATTAGTTAATGATAACTTTTTCACGCTTAATTTATTGTATGCCAGCTTACCGATATAGTAAAAAGGGTGGCACCCTTACTTAGCGCTTTCTAGCTTTCTTTGACAATGAATGGTGGTAAATAACTTTTCCCAAGCCCATTTTCAACCCCCTGCCCTTCATGGCTTTATAGATAATTGAGTCCAGCTTGTCTCTGTATTCCTGGGTGTCGGCTTTTTCAAAATCATTGATTAAGTGCGGCGCTTCTTTTTGCAAATATTCAAACAGCCGAGCTTTGATTTTTGAGCTTAGATTGATGTGCTCAAACCAAACTTCTTTAACCCCCACCATCTGTAGTTTATCCAGAAGTTTATTTATGGTTTGGGGATTGTTCATAAAATGCGGGAGAAGCGGACCAACAAAGGCATAAGTGGCAATGCCGGCCTGATGAAGCTGGTTAAGAGCCTCGATTCTTTGGCTAACACGTGGGGCCATCACCTCAAGGAATCGGGAAACCTTATCGTCTAGCGTAGTCACCGTAAATCCAACAGTAACGTTTTTTAATTTCTTTAAAATATCAATGTCTTGAGTAATCAAGGGTGATTTGGTTTGAACCGAGACACTGCCCTCATAACCAAAATCTGCCAACACTTGTAAACACTTTCGGGTAAGTTTGTACTTTGCCTCCAGGCCTACATAAGGATCGGTAACCGAACTGAAAAACACCGAGCCGAAATTTTTAGTTTTAAGTTTTCGGCTGAGCTTGCTTAACTCCTGTTTCAAAACTTGCGGCGCATTAACTTTGACATCCAGATAACTGCCCCATTGCTCATCCGGATGTTTCCAGCGGGCAATCTGCGCGGCATAGCAATACATACAACCAAACAAACAGCCGTTGTAAGGATTAATCACCCAATCAGATCCCGGCAAACCCGACTTAGTGAAAACAGATTTGGCTTGGATTTCGGTAATCTTAGGCTTGATCATTTAATACTTGTGTTTAATATGTCCCAAACTCTGTCCATTGATAGTTATGAGCACTATTTTAACAGAAAAAGGATAGAATAATCAGCATGGCAGGAAAAATTCCTACTCACGCAAAACGAGTTTTTAAAGGCATAATTTTTGATGTCTACCAATGGCAGCAACAAATGTTTGACAACACTATGGCAACTTTTGAAATGCTGAAACGACCTAATACCGTAGAGGTTATTGCCACTCGTAACCAAAAGATTTTGCTATCAAAACAGTCACAGCCAAACAAAAAGGATTTTTACTCTCTTTTTGGCGGCCGCAGTGAGACTCATGAAGATCCGCTTGTTACAGCCAAGCGAGAATTAATAGAAGAATCTGGATTTTCTTCTAATAATTGGGATTTATTTAAAATTTACGAACCATTGCACAAAATCGACTGGAAAATCTACACCTATATTGCCCGTCAGTGCCAAAAAGAGGCGCCGCAAAAACTTGACAGTGGCGAAAAAATTGAAATTGTGGAATGCGGATTTGATGAATTCATTGATATTATTTTATCTGATCAGTATTGGGGCAACGAATTAGTTCTGGATGTTCTTAAGACGATGAGAAGTAAAGCTGACTTTGCCAAATTCAAACAAAAAATTCTTATCTAATATCTTATAGTAAAAAGGGTGGAACCCTTATTTAAGCTGTAAGGCGGCCCAAATCATAACAGTTGCGGCCGTAAATCTAACTAAATATACTTTGAGTGAGTGTCTCTCTATGAGTGAGGGCTTCCAAACCGAGAGGACAAAAGCCATAATCATGGAAATTGGTAAAGAAATAATCACCGAAGAAATTCCAACATTATTCTCAAAAGCTTTATAAGCAGCCAGATCACCGCCCGCTCCTAATAGTGAAAGCAAGCCGACGCCAAGATATTGTTGTGATTTTGATTTAGCCAAGTCTTTTTTAAACTTTGAGAATAGAAAAACAAAAGAGAAAATAATCGCTAATAAACTCATCCATAAAGTTGCTGTCCAATAATCAGTTTGATCAATAGCTTGGTTAATAAACACTGATTGAATCGACAAAATTAACATAAACAATAGTCCTAATGCAATTTTTTTGGTAAAAAACGATTTAAAAGAAAATTTTTCATCCATCGTGGCAAAAAAACCAGCAATGAAGATTAAAACGATTAGTAACACTGATTTTGAGGACAAGCTCTCCCCTAGCAAAAAAAAGCCAAATATGACGGTAATAGCAACCCTAAGATTAAACAATGGTGACATAACCGAAACATCCAATACTTTTAACGCTGCCAAATAAAGAATATTTCCTAGAGCTAAAAAGCCGGCAGCAGCGATAATATAGGACCATTCAAAGGCTAAACGACCCCCATTTAAATAAGCAATCACTGACATTAACACCCCGCTAAATAAAGTTACAAAAAAAGAGAATTGATATGTATTTTTTAATTGGTATTTACCAATTAATTTTGCTATAACAGCATATAATCCATAAGTAATCGAGGCAATCCAGGCAAAAATAATTGATGACATATTTAATTAATTAAAATATAACCTCATCTTATAGTAAAAAGGGTGGAACCCTTTTCTAGGTTGTTGTGACAAAGTAATCATAACTTTGACCTTCCACTTCAGTTGGTGGCTGAAACACTTGCCAGGCGTCTTCCAGCTCTTTTTTGGTCATAACTAATTCGTTTGGATCACTATTTCGCTTTTCTACCCGCTGCCAAAGTGTTTCAAATAACGCACTCACATAGTGCAACTCAACTCTGGCCCCCAACTCTTTTGCAGTTTTTAAATATCGGGTCCGTTCTTCTTTAGACCAAAACCCGTTTTCCAAAATAACGGTGTTCCCCAGTTTTAATAACTCCTGAACCAAGCGCCACAAAAGTTGTTCTACCGGATCACGTAATCGATCTCGCTCAGCAATATTTTTTTGATCTTTTAAAACGCCAATTACCCAATCATCGGCACACAACCGTACCGCAGAACGTTCTTTGGTCAGCTTTTTCGCTAAAGTGGTCTTGCCGGCTCCTGACAAACCGCAGATTAAAATCAAAGTGCTTTTCATAAAGCAATTTTAGCAGATAACTTATTAAGTACACTCTTGTGATAAGATTACAGTTATGTCTTGGTTATTTTATGCATTAATTGGAGTGGTTGGTTCATCTTTTGCCTCAGTGATGCGCAGAGCACTAATGAAAGATGACAAAGCTGACGCTTATGCCTCAGCGATTGCTTTTCAATTTTTGGGATTTATCATGATTTTGTTGTTTAGTTTGCTAAACGGGTTTTCTTTACCGCCAATACAAACATATTGGCTAAATTATCTGGCTCAAGCGTTTTTATGGGGACTAGTAACTGTTTTTCTTTTTAAAGCCAATAAATATTTAGAGGCCTCACAAGTAACCATCATTTACTCTTTTGCTTCGATTGTTGGGATTGTTAGCGCCGTTCTATTTTTAAACGATAATCTCACTGTCACACGCGTTTGGGGAACAGTACTAATTATTTTTTCCGTAATTTTGGTGTTTTGGCAAAAAGGTAAAGTAGAGCTTAATCGCGGATTTGGATACATGTTGGCTGTTTGCCTTTGTTCCGGGGTTGCTGTTACCAACGATGCATTTTTGTTAAGAACCACCGATGTGTTCTCAATGCTGACAATCGGCTGGCTCACTCCTGGCCTTTTCTTGCTAATCGCTCATCCCAAAGCCGTTGTTAGGCTTAAATATTATTGGCATAAGAAACATTTTAACAGTTTATTTTGGTTCACTTTGTTGTATGCCCTTAGCGGCGCTGCCTTTTATCTGGCGATCAAAGCCGGCGGCCAGGTGTCGCAAGTGAGCCCTATCAGCAACGCTTCCATTATTCTAACTGTTTTATTATCAGCTCTGTTTTTGAATGAGCGGAACAATCTGCTGAAAAAACTTATTGCCGCGGTTTTGGTAATGATCGGGGTAATGCTATTAAGCTAGAAGGTAAAAGGGCTGGAACCCTTGTTCAGGTTCGAAAGAGTTTATAGATAACTTGGTACAATATTTGAAATTACGTGATTAACTATGGATGAAAGACAGACAACGATATTAAACACCACAAATGATAGTCAAATAATTAAACGCTATCACTTAATCAATCCTCAACCCGAAATAATAGAGAATCTACAATCGCTCGAGAAATTTACTGGCCGAAATGAGTGGTTACAAACATTACCAAACACTAGTGCTGCTAGAAATGAATTACAATATCTACAGAACGAGCCGACCGGGAAAGTTGATGCATATAAGAAACAGCTTGAAGAGAGAGTAATGGACATCAGAGTTAGTCTCCGGCGCCAAATCGAGCACAAACTACAAAAAGATCCTAGCTTCACTACCTCCGGGACCCCAATTGGATATGAAGAACGAATAATAAATACTTTGAAATCGCTTGGTGTTGAGGTGAAGGTGACGTCAATGAAAGATATTTGGGATCTTCAGGGTTACTTTGATATTATTGACGGAAAACCAGTTTTATCTTTCTGTGGCTTGGCTAATTTAGCTCATGAAGTAGAACATTTTTTGGAATGGCTCGAATTGGATAAGAAAACAGTCAACCGAAAATCTACCCTTGGAGAATTAAGAGAGGCATATGCAGAAATGGCCAGTATGTATTGTTACCGTGAGCACGGTTGTGCTCCAGGTGTTACACCAGTTGTAGAAAATACCAATATTACTGGAAAAGAATTTATGGAAGCGAAGATAGGTATCGGAGACGATCAATTTGACGCCACGGGCTTGTTAAGTACCAATAATTACCCTCTTTTCTAGCTTGTTGTGACAAAGTTGTCGCAATTTTGGACGATCCAATCTTTTGGCGATATTTTGCTGGAATCGTAAGTTAACACGTTTTCGCTCTTAGAAGGCGGCTGCATTTCGGCAACTACTGCCTCAAAATCGGATTCACTAACAGTAAAGCGCGCCTGAGCTTGTTGATTAATTAGCAGTCTCTTTTTGGCTACCGCTTTTGGCGTATTCACCCAAATAACGGCAGTGCCTAATCCCAACTCTTGGGCGATTTTTCTAACCAGATCTCTTTCGTGTTTAGTAAAATTACCGGCGTCTTGAATAACAGTCTTGCCTTGCCGAAGCTGATGGCGAATTCTCTGATACATAGTTTGATAAACTCTGTCCCAATCTTTTTGCTCTAAATTCTCATCTCTAATATGTTGACCATACAACTCAAATTTAATCTCGTCCAGATCAATTCTTATCCAACCCATAGCTTTTTCCAGTTCCTTAGCCAAAACGGTTTTACCGGCAAAAGGCAAACCGCAAAGTATAATCAAAGCGCTTTTCATAATCCAATTCTAGCAGATAGCTTATAGTAAAAAGGGTGGAACCCTTGTTTAGGCGGAGGAGGTGGGATTCGAACCCACGAGTCCGGTTAAGGACGCACGCTTTCCAAGCGTGTGGAATAAACCGCTATCCGACTCCTCCAAACACAGGATAATTATATCAACTAAGAGTCTGTTTATCTGCCGCTGCGCTTGGCCACCCGGCGCTCGGTTTTTTGAAGATAGTGCTTGCGCAAACGCAAATTCTTGGGAGTCACCTCTAAATATTCGTCGTCGGCAATCAAATCCAAATACTGCTCCAGGCTTAAAACTGTATGCGGGGTTAAGGGAATAGAAGTGCCTTCACCTTTGGAGCGATTGTTGCTCAAATGCTTGCCTTTGCAAACATTCACTTCAATGTCGTTGGGCTGATTGGCAATGCCCACAACCATGCCCTCATAAATCTCTATGCCTGAACCGACAAACAACACCCCACGTTGCTGGGCATTAACCAAGCCGTATGTCAGGGTCAAACCACTGTCGGTGGCGACCAGAGCGCCGGATCGAAAGGCGCCAATTTTGACACTGGCCGGTTCATAACCAAGCAGGTATGAATTGATCTGGGCCGTACCTCGAGTATTAGTCAAGAGAGTGTTGCGGCTGCCCAGAAAATTCTGGCTGGAGATTTTGTAAACCGAACGAATGGTGCTACGGCTGGGATCGTCAACAATATCCAAAGTCACTGCTTTGCGCTTGCCCATTTCTTCGCTCACGACACCATTATATTCCCGATCGACTTCAATAGTAACTTCTTCGTATGGCTCGTAAGTTTGCCCGTCAATCTTTTTGTAAATCACCTGCGGCCGGGAAATTTCCATTTCGTAGCCCTCGCGTCTTAAGTTTTCAATTAATACTGACAAGTGCAATTCGCCGCGGCCATAAACTACCAGCTTATTGGAACTAGGTTCGTCTTCGATTTTTAGACCGATATTGGTTTGTTTTTCCTTAAGCAAGCGCTCACGAATTTGTCTGGAAGTAGTATAAATACCTTCTCGACCCTTGAAAGGGCTGGTATTGGCGCCAATGGTGATTTTAATGGTTGGTTCTTCTACTTTAATTGTCGGCATACTTTCGATTTTGTCCGGACTGCACACGGTTTGACCAATGGTCATTTTACTTACACCGGCAATCGCCACAATATCACCGCTGGTGATAACCTCGGTTTCCACCTGCTTCAAACCTTCATAAGTGTAAAGTTTTTGGGCTTTGTAGGTTCCTAACAGTTGGTCGTTTTCAACCAAGGCCAAATTGCTATTCTGTTTAAGTTGTCCACGCCGGACTTTACCGATGCAAAGTTTGCCCACATACTGATCGTTGTCCAAGGTCGACACCAGCATCTGAAACGGCTCATTGGGCTCTTGCACCGCGTTGGGTACTTCTTCCAGAATTGTCTCAAACAGAATCGACAGATCCCCTGGCGTATTTTCATCATACTGCTCCGGCAGCTCGGCAAAAACCTTGCCGTGCCGGCCAACCGCATAAAGAGTGACAAACTCCAAAGACGATTCCTCAGTGGCCAAATCCAAAAACAGACTTTCAACGTCAGAAAGCACTGCTTGTGGCCGGCTGTCTTTTTTGTCGATTTTGTTGATAATAACGATAATCTTCAGGTCGCGCTCAAGGGCTTTTTTCAACACAAACTTGGTCTGCGGCAACGGTCCCTCGGCCGCGTCCACCAAAAGAATGGCGCCGTCGGCCATATTAATGGTGCGCTCCACCTCGCCGCCAAAATCGGCGTGGCCCGGAGTATCAATAATGTTGATTTTGGTGTCTTTGTAAAACACGCTCGTGTTTTTGGCCAAAATGGTAATGCCCCGCTCCCGTTCTTGGGAAGAGCTGTCCATAATCAAGGTTTGGCCCATTTCCTTTTGGTTGTCCCGAAAGGTATGAGTTTGCTTGAGCATGGCGTCAACCAGGGTGGTTTTACCATGGTCAACATGGGCAATAATGGCGATATTTCTAATTTCGTTCATAAAAAAAGATGCCCGCAACCTCGATAGTTGGGGCAAAAATTTGGTAACTCTCTTATTATACCACTAAAAGATGATAAAATTGCTCTATGCATTCAAGAGAAATTTTGCAAAAATACCTGGCGTTTTTCCAAAAACAGGGCCATAAGCAAATTCCCAATTTGTCGTTGTTGCCGGAAAACGACTCCACTTTGCTGTTTGTAAACTCGGGTATGTTTCCGCTCGTTCCCTATCTCTCCGGCGAGCCACACCCCTTGGGAAAAAGGTTGGTCAATGTACAGCGCTCAATGCGCTTTGAAGATTTGGAAGAAATCGGCGATAACCGCCATACCACGGTTTTTCACATGTTGGGCAACTGGAGTTTGGGCGATTATTTTAAAAACGAGCAGCTAGAATGGGCTTACCAGTTTTTTATTGAAGAGCTTGGGCTTGACCCAAACAGGCTGTTTGCTAGCGTGTTTGCCGGCGACCAAAACGCAGGCAAAGACAGTGAGTCAATTGCCATTATTAAACAAATTTTTGCCAAATATGGGATTGAGGCCAAAGAAAACGAGCGTATTTTTTGCTACGGAAAAGAGGAAAACTGGTGGCAGCGCGGCGAGGCAGTGGGCGAACTGGGCGGACCTGACAGTGAAATCTTTTATTATTTGGGTGAGGGTTCGGGCGTAGGCAAAAATCCAGCAAGCAACCAAAACGAATTTATTGAAATCGGCAACAACGTGTTTATGCAGTTTCGCAGAACAGAGAAAGGCTGGACAGAGTTGCCTCAAAAAAATGTTGACTTTGGTGGCGGCTTGGAACGCATCGCCATGGTCGTACAACAAAAGCAGGATATTTTTGCCACTGATAATTTTTATCCGATTATTAAAAAGCTAGAAGGACTCACCAAACAAAAATACGACCAGGATATAGACACCACTCGAGCGATGCGTATTTTGGCCGATCATTTACGGGCCGCCAGCATGCTGGCCATGGACGGCGTCGTTCCCAGCAACAAAGATCAGGGCTATTGCTTGCGGCGCTTTCTGCGAAGAATGGTGCGCTTTGGCAAAAACCAACTTCGCCTGGAAAACATTAGCCAGACCCTTTTTGACAGCGTGATTGAATCTATTGGCTGGCTTTATCCGGAACTTCAAAAACAAAAACACGAGATTATTAGCCTTTTTTCTGAAGAAGAAAGTCGTTTTGAAAAAACATTAATCAAAGCATATCCAAAAGTTAAGAGTATTATTGAAGATAAAAAAAATGCTAAAACTTTAATCAACGACGCTGCTGGAACAGCAAAGATTGGTTTTGATTTATATCAATCTGAGGGTTACCCACCTGAATTACTTTATGATGAAGTTAAGGAAGCATATCCAGAAACAAGTACCACACCTGAAGATTACAGGGTCAAAATAGTCTCCTTCTTTGAAAAACATCAGGCTGTTTCACGACAGGGGGCCGAGGCCAAATTTAAGGGAGGACTAGCCGATCATTCGGAAACAGTGATTCAGTACCACACCGCCACTCACCTATTGCACCAAGCACTAAGACAGGTTCTGGGAACAAACATACAACAGCAAGGCAGTAATATTACAAACGAACGACTGCGTTTTGATTTTAGTTACTCTCAGGCTCTGACTGAAACAGAAGTAGAAAAAATAGAGAATCTGGTAAGCGAAAAAATTAACCAAAAGTTGCCGGTTAATTTTAGAATTATGGAAAAAGCCGAAGCGGAAAAGTCCGGCGCTTTACACTTTTTTAAGCAGAAATATCCGGATCAAGTCAAGGTTTATTATGTAGGAGAAAATTTGGAACAGGCGTTTTCCAAAGAATTTTGCGGTGGGCCTCACGTGAAGAATTTGAGTGAATTAAAACCAATTGAAATTTACAAACAAGAAGCAGTGAGCAAGGGGGTGCGCCGAATTTATGCCAAGTTCGTGTAAATTATGAAAAATTTAGTTATCGCCGACTTACATTTGCATTCAAAATATTCCCGGGCCGTGTCGCAAAAAATGGATTTGTCTGAAATCGGATACTGGGCAACGCAAAAAGGCATTGATCTGGTCGCGACTGCCGACTGGACTCATCCGATGTGGTTTCGACAGTTGCAAAACGAGCTGATAGAAAAAGAGCGGGGCTTATACTCCCTCAAGAACGCAAGCGTCAGTATTAGCCCAAAGCTGCGCTTTGTTTTGGCAACCGAGGTTTCCAGTATTTATTCTCAAAACGGCCAAGTACGCCGCATACACACAGTGATTTTGTCACCTAACTTGAAGACCAGCGAACGGGTAATTAGTGCTCTAAACGCACGGGGAGTTAATTTGAAGAGTGATGGCAGGCCGATTATGGGCTTGTCCATGATTGAGCTATGTGAGTTATTATGGGAAATTGATGAGCAGATTTTTGTGCTACCGGCCCATATTTGGACACCCTGGTTTTCAATGTATGGATCCAAAAGCGGTTTTGATTCGATTGAGGCGTGTTTTGGAAAGTATAGCGACAAAATTACCGCTATTGAAACGGGCTTGTCCAGCGACCCGATTATGAACTGGTCCATTCCCGAATTGGAACGGCGGCAGATTGTGTCGTTTTCCGACGCTCACTCTGGAGCCAAACTCGGCCGGGAAGCGACAGTGTTTAAGAAGAAACAGGAAAACTATGATTATTTTGATTTGATTAAAGCGCTCAAACAAGACAAAACCGGCGCTCTGGAAATCGCCTTTACCATTGAATTTTTTCCTGAGGAAGGCAAATATCACTATTCCGGCCACCGGTTGTGCGGCGTCCGCTTGAGCCCGGCCGAAGTCAAGGCGGCAAACGGCCTTTGCCCCAAATGCCATAAGCCCCTCACTATTGGAGTGATGGACCGGGTGCAGGAACTCGCGGACCAGCTTTTGGAAGAGGCAGACTTGCCCACTAAACTTTCTCACAGCAAGACTAAATTAATTTATCCGCCTAAAAAAAACCGGCCGCCGTTTGTGTCCATTATCCCGCTTATGGAACTAATCAGCCACAACTTAAAGGTAGCCAGTGTTAGTAAAAAAGTCTTGGAAAAATATCATTTTTTAATTGAAAAAGTGGGCTCTGAATTTGAGATTTTGCTGTTTAAAGATCTGGAAGAACTGGAAAATCTTGGCGAAACTGAACTGGCGCAATTGATCACTAAGATGCGGCAACGGCAAATTCGGCTTGAGCCAGGCTACGACGGCGTTTTTGGTAAAATCGAGGTAAATGTCCAAACAGATAATCAAGAACAGATTGCCCAGAATCCCTTATTCTGAAGTTCTTTATTGGTGCTTGGGTTTTAGCCTACCCATGCAACTGGCCAAACACTTCTGGCCGGATTTCAGTTACTTATTTGGTATGCGGATCGACTATCTTTCGCCGGCTCTGTATTTATCAGACTTGGCCATTCTGGCTGCCCTGACAATCTGGATAAAACAACATCAATATATAAACCCGAAACTCAAAACCGCTCCGGTTTTATTATTTCTAGTCGTTTTGATTATTAATTTTTTTGTTGCTAGCAGTCATTATTTATTCTTTTTTCGCCTGCTTCAGTATTTGAAAATCGTAACCTTGATTTTGTTATTTTCCAGAATTAACCAAACTCAATTCCGGTTTTTTATTAACGGTTTGATTGTAACAACGTGGCTGGCTCTAGTCCTATCAGTGACACAGATTTGGCATCAGGGAAGTATGCAGGGGCTCTGGTATTTTTTGGGTGAGCGATCATTTACCATCAACTCTCCAGGCATTGCCACTGTCAGCCTCAGCGGCCACAAATTGTTGCGGGCGTATGCGTTTTTCTCTCATCCTAATTCACTGTCCGGTTTTTATTTACCTTTAGTTTTTGTTTTCCTGCATTTAAAAAAACCTCTCATGGCTATTACTGCGATTTTGTTAGTACTCTTGTCTTTTTCAAAATTCACGATCGTTTTGTTGGCGTTGTCCTTGTTGTTTTGGTTTTGGCAGAAAAACAGCTCCTGCCGACTTTGCCGGTTTGGCCAGATCGGTTTTATTATCTGGTTGATACTATCAAGCTTTCTATTAAAAGGCGATCCTTTGTCTTTGAGCTCCCGCTTTGTTTCTTATCATCAGGCCTGGTTGTTTATAGTTAACCATTCTCTAGGATTGGGCTTGGGCCATTATTTACACGCCAATCTACATCCTTTTCGCCAACCGGTACACAATGTTTTGTTGTTATTGACTCTGGAATTGGGCTGGCTGATATGGCCGTTTATTGTTTATTACGGTCAACAACTGTTTAAAATTGCACAAAGAAATCGTTTGTCACTCTTATTACTGGCTGTTTTATTTTCCCTGGCCAGTTTTGATCATTATTTGATCACTCTTAATCAAAATGTGCTCCTATTGGGAGTAATTATCGGGCTGATTATTGGGCCTTGGTCCAGGAGGCAAATTCCGAATTAATTTTCTGAGAAGATTTCAAACCGTTTTGCTGTTCTTTGGGCGATTTCTTGATCATATCTTTTAAAACCTGCTGGTGCTTGGCCGCGGCTTGCTTGATCTTGGGTGAGAAAGTCACGTCTGGAGCGCCACCCATTTGTTTGGAAGCTTCGGCGCTGTCGCGAACCTTAAGTAAATATTTCTCGGCTTTGGACGCGGTTTCCTCAGCCAGCTCCCAATCTTTTTGCTCAGCCAGCATTTGGGCCATATAAATGCGTTTGTCAGCATAAAGCAAATAAAGCTCAGCTTTTTTACTCATATCGCGGGTAAAAAACTCAATCAAACGATCTCTGACTGCCTTAAGTGGATAGAGCCGGTGATTAGGCAAAATGCCGGGATAGGGTAAGCTGTACTCACTGCTGGCATAAACACTTCGATGACTTAATTGAGTCAGGATATTAATGACAATAAAAAAAAGAATTAAGAGAGCCAGAAATGGATACAAACGATAATGAAATGCAAATTGGTTAAATCGGTCTTCTTTGTCCTGTGTAATAATCGGAGTCATAGGGTGACTAATAATATAACACAAAATTATTAATGCAAGTGTATTGTCCACTACAATATTTCCCAGGAGATTTGCGGATTTTTTTTCATAAACGTGACTTGGCGTTTGGCATACTGCATTTCTTTGTTGAACCAGATCTCCTTAGCCTGTTCTAAAGTCAGCTCGTCTTTCAGATACGCCAACAGTTGACAATAACCAATGGTTTGCATACCCGGATCGTCTGGCGAATAACCCATTTGGAGTAACAGCTCCACCTCATCAAGCGCTCCCTGAGCCAGTCGTTTGTCAATTCTCGCCCGAACCCGGGTTTTAAAAACCTCCTTGTCAGAAAATCGTAAGCCCAGATATTGAATTTGGTAGTCGCGCTCTATCCCCGGCCAGGAGGCTGACTCTGAAAAATTAGTCGTCCCTATTTTTTCCAGCCAGCGCACCAACCGCCGTTTATTCTGTCGATCCGAGCTGTTTAATTTTGCATAAACATTAGGATTAAGTGTCTGCAGTTTGTTTTGTAACTCATTCAAGGACAGTTTTTCCAATCTCTGACGCCTGGCCAAATTAGGAGGAATTCCGGTGTGGGTCAGCCCGTTAAGTAAACTCTGAAGATAAAAATACGAGCCGCCTACTAGTATTGGGGTCTTGTTTTTTTTTATGATTAGCTTAATTGCCTCTTTGGCGCAAACTGCCCAATCGTAGCTGGAAAAAGTTTGCTTGGGATCAACAATGTCGTACAGCCAAACCGGCACTTTGGCAATAGTATAGTAGCCCAGATTAAAATGCGGCGCTAGGGTTTTGACCAACTGAAAATTTGGCTCAGTAATGTCTTTGCCGGTAATAATATCCAGATGGCGATAAAGCTGGCGGGAATCGGCTGAAATAATTTCACCATTTAATTCCAAGGCTTGGTTAATGGCAAGCTCGGTTTTCCCGGACGCGGTGGTGCCGGTAATAACGACAAGTTTGGGTTTCATATTCTATATTATACCGCTGACAGAATCTCCCTGACCGAACTGACCGGAATAGCGCCTTGCTTAAGCATGATAAGCGGGGCGGCCGAAGTGGCACTGTCGATCGGACCTGGTAGGACCAAGATTTCCCGACCTTGTTCCAAACCATATCGGACCGTAATTAAAGTCCCGGAATAATTTGCGCCTTCGATTAATAAAACCGCCTTACACAAACCACTGATAATGCGGTTGCGCGTCACAAACTGCGATTTTGGCACCCTGGTGCCGCGGCCAAATTCGGAAATAATTAAACCTTGATTGGCTATTTGCCAATACAGTTTTCGGTTTTCGCTTGGATAAATGTAATCAATGGCACAGCCCAGAACGGCAATCGTCGGCGCTCCGGCTTTGAGCGCCTCCTGATGAACAATGGTGTCGATCCCCAAAGCCAATCCGGAAACCAGAATAATTCCCTGTTGGGCAAGCTGGCTGGCCCATGCATGGGCAATCTTACAGCCGTAAGCTGATGGCCGGCGAGAACCAACGACAGCTAAAAATCGCCCTTTTGCCCATTTGAACCGATCATATTGACCACGATAATAAAAGTGCTTGGGCGGATCGGGAATTTGTTTGAGTAAATACGGATAATTTTGGGATTCCAAACTGACTTGGCTAATATTCGGCTGCACTGCCGTCATAAAATCATTGTAGTCTTTTTTTTTGATATCATACTTTTATGAAAATTGCTTTTTTTGAAGTTACTCCGACTGATAAGGCGTTTTTTGAAAAACATTTGTCTAGCCACGAACTTTATTTTGATAAAAACCCACTTAATCTAGATAATTACGAAGTGGCTAAAAATGCACAAATTATTTCGGTTTTTATTAGCTCAAAGATCGACGCCAACCTACTTCAAAAGTTGCCTCAACTTAAAGGTATTGCCACCCGTTCTACCGGTACGGATCATATCGATCTGGAGGCATGTAAACAGCAGAAGATGGTGGTTAAAAGCGTACCGACCTATGGTGTCAACACTGTTGCCGAGCACACGATCGCTTTGATTTTGACCTTGAGCCGTAAAATTTATCAGTCGATTACTCAGACCCGACAAGGCAACTTTGCCAATAAAGGTCTGAAGGGCTTTGATTTGGCCGGCAAGACTCTGGGGATTATTGGTTTGGGCAATATTGGCACACGGGTCGCCGAGCTTGCTCAAGCTTTCAAAATGAAAGTGTTGGTATACACCCGAACCGCCAAGCCTTTGGCCGGCGTGGAATTTGTTGATCTCAATACTCTTTTAAACAAATCGCACGTTATTACCCTGCACACTCCCTTGACTCCCGGCACCAAACACATCATCAACACTCAGAATATTAAAGAAATTAGAAAAGGAGCCCTGTTAATCAACACTGCCCGCGGCCCGCTGATCGAAACCGAAGCCATAATGAAAGCACTACAGGAGGACACACTGGCCGGAGTGGCTTTGGACGTTCTTGAAGAAGAACAGGCAATTAAAGAGGAAAGGGAGATTATTACCGAGGAATATATTGAGCTTTCCAGTGTTAAAACACTGCTTTTGAATCATGTTCTCTTGGATATGCCTAATGTGGTGATTACGCCACACAATGCTTTTAACAGTCGCGAGGCACTACTGGAAATCAATCAGCAGACTCTGGAAAACATCAATTCAATTGCCAAATAAATAAGGAATTACCAATTTCCAACCGTCGCCTTCTTTTTCAAAAATCCCCAGAATATTGCCGGCAATAGTAAAGAACAAAACCCAAACCAACACTAAAAGAACCAAGCCGATCAGAGCATTGGTAATCTGTTTTTGAGCTTTGGTAATTTTTTCTTTGTCGCCTTGGGAATTGATCCAGTTAAGAGCGCCCATAACCATTTGAAAAAAAACAAACAAGGCTCCAACCGTGACAATCATACTAAACACCGTGCCAAATAGAGCACCCAAACTGCCCTCAGAACTGGCGACGCCAGTGCCCTCGCCCAGAGCGGCTAAGATTTGTGGTTTTGTCATCATTATTAGTTAATAATATCGCTAATAGCTGTATTTAAATTAAGTAAATAATCCCAACTACCAAAGAAAACCGCGCCAATGACTCCGGCAATAATAAAAGTAACGGCAATCATAGCCAAGCCAATAACACTGTTGGTAACCAGCTTTTTGGCTTTCTCCAGGTTTTTGGTTTCCCCTTGGGCATTAATATAATTAAAAGCAGCCAGAACAAAATTCAACAGGGTGTATAAACCAAAGGCGACAAAGGCCAGGCGAAAACCGTTGTTAATAAAGCTTTCCAATCCCGAATTGGCATCGTCCCAACTCCCGCCAAAAGGAGGGGTAATTTGATCTTTGCCTAACCAATCCGGATCGGTCATATTGTTTAAAAGTCTTGCCCCAAAAGGCCGGCAATAATTTGTGTTAACCAATAACTTACGGCTATTACAATCATACCAATTACTGAATAAGTAAGAACAATTTTGGTTTTTTCAATGTTTTTGGTGTCGCCGGCAGCAGTTAAATACAGATAGCCGGTGTAAACAAAGGCGACAATCAACAAGAAGCCGCCGCCGATGGCGACTGCCCGGGAAATTAAATTAACTAAACTGGCCAGACTGCCAAACTTGGCCGCCGGCGCAAATTCCTGACTGATATCAACCTGAGCCAAAAGCATAGATAATTTCATCTAGTTCTTAATGTATTACAAAGGCCTGGTCTTGTCAATAATTAGAGAGGGGAAAGTTAACGATATAAGAGCGGTTTGCCGGTACTAACCGGAACCAAACTCATCTTGCGGTGTTTTTTATCAATTCGCTCAACATAAGTCTTGATTTTCTTGCCAACTTTAATGTCTGATTCCGGAGTCACTTTGGAATTATGGATTAAGCCTTCGATGCCCGGCTCCAGACGAATAAAATAACCATAAGGTTCTTTGCGAATGACTTCGCCCTCAACTTCTTTGTCTTTGGGATATTTTTCTTCAATTTCGCTCCAGGGATCTTTGAGCAAACGCTTGAGAGATAAAGTCAGTTTGTAATCGCGCTCATTTTTTTGCAAAACCATGACGTCAACCTGATCACCCTCTTTGGCATGCTGCCTGGGATCGGCTACCTTTTTCCAGGAGATTTCGGAAATATGAATCAAGCCTTCAATGCCCTCCACCTCACAGAAAATGCCAAAGTCCGAAAAGCCAATAATTCTGGCTTTGTATGTTTGACCTTCTTTGATTTTCTTAAAGGTTTTGTTGAGTTCTTTTTGAGTAATGCCCAAAGCAGCCGCTTTTTGTGAAACCACTAACCGGTTTTTGCTGCGATCGACCTCCAAAATTTTCACTTCTACCTTTTTGGCATAAAGCTTGTCCGGGTGTTGCAAAAATTCTTGAGTCAGTTGAATCTTGGGAATGACGCCTCTGATTCCCATGACCTCAATAAACAAACCACCCTTACCGCTCCCCAAAACTGAGACTTTGATCAGCTCTTCTTTGGTAAAACATTCCTCTAGAATTTGCCATTTACCTTTTTCAAAAAAGTTTTGCAAAGAGACAACCGGGAATCCGGCTCTGGCCTCGACATTAATGACTCTGATTGGCAAGGTCTGACCAATCTTTAGATACGGCATAAAGGTAGGTAGTTCTTTGGTTTCTGGAGCAATTAAAATAGCATTGGTTTTCCAACCAATGTCAAAAAGCATCTCTTTTTTGGAAATAGCAATGATTTTAGCGTCAATAATGTCGCCTTTGCGCACTCTGGGTAATTTACCAACGCTTTTGAGTAACTCCTCCATTGAAGAAGGCTGGAGGGTGATTTTTTTACTCTTGGTTGCTGAAACTTTTGGCATTAATCAATGTTTCTCCTTTCGTCTGAGTTAACTATGCTAGTATAGCATACTTTGTTCCTAAGGCAAGTCCGCCTTTTTGGTGGCGGACTTGCCACAAGCGGTCTGTTTACTTAACCATTCTCTTAAGACTTTTACCAGCGGTAAAGCCTGGAGTCTTGGTAGACGGAATTTGAATTTCGGCACCAGTCTGAGGATTTCTCCCTTTTCTGGCCGCTCTTTTCCTGACTAAGAAAGTTCCGAAACCGGTGACAACGACTTTCTCGTCTCTTTTCAGAGTGTCGGCGACGGTTGAAAAAATAGCATCAACTGCCCCTTTGGCCGCTCTCATAGACAAATTGGTTTGTTTGGCGACTTGCGCGACTAAATCTTGTTTGGTCATATTACTGTAGTCATCCCCTTTCTAGGCTCATTATAGGAATTTGGGCTTTTCTGTCAACTCGTATTTAAACTGTCTTACTGTAACAATCTATATTCTATTATGTCAGCGCTAGCTTGTCAGTACAGTATATCTTTATTTGTTTGTGACCCTGAACTCACGAATTGCCGTCAGCTTTATCTGCCCGGGAATCGAGGAGTAATATTTTTGCAAATCTTGGCGCAATTTTTCACAAAAAACGATTGTTTGCTCGTCAGAAAGCTTTTGCGGATTGATAATCACCCGAATCTCACGACCGGCTTGTAACACCGCGACATCGTGAACACCTTCTTTGGCCTTGATGAAGTTTTCCATTTCGTTGATGCGCTTGATATAGGCAGTCACGTCTTCACGCCTGGCCCCAGGCCGGCCACCGGAAACCGCGTCGGCCAGATAAACAATAATTCCTTCGGTTGAGGTAAAATCTTTATCCTCGTGATGAGTTTCAACCGCCTCGACAATTGAAGCGGGAAAACGATGCTTTTTCAAAAGCTCAACTCCAAGCTGAACATGTGAGCCTTCTTTATCAACAATCACTTTGCCGATGTCGTGCAGCAAACAAGCCAGCCGAACGACGTTGACATCGGCTTTGAGCTCGTGAGCGAGCGCCACTCCGATTCTGGTTTCCTCAAGCGTGTGCTGAATCATATTCTGGCCGTAGGAAAAACGATACTTAAACCGGCCCAGTAACTCGACAATTTCTTTTGGCAGATTATAAACCCCGACCTCGTAACAAAGCTTTTCGCCTTCTTTGTAGATAATTTTGCCTATCTCACTGCGGGTTTTACTGACAACCTCTTCAATGCGTTGTGGTTGAATACGACCGTCTTTGATCAAGCTTTCCAAAGACACACGGGCAATCTCACGTTTGACCGGATCAAATGAAGACAGCTTAACCACTCCCTCCTCATCAAGATCCACCTCCACGCCGGTTGCCAACTCAAAAGAGCGGATATTACGGCCTTCTTTGCCAATAATCCGACCCTTGTACTCGTCACTGGACAGGGTGATGGTTGATAAAGTATATTCGACAACATAATCGGTCGCGCCAAAACGCATGGCGTCAATCAGGATTTCCTTGCCTTTTTCTTCGCTCTCTTTTTTAATCTGCTCTTTTGCTTCTCTGATTCTTTGAGCAATGTCTGAGGACAGTTTTTGCTCCCAGTGAGCCAGCAGGTTTTCTCTGGCTTGCTCCGGAGTCAGACCGGCCAACTTCTCAAACTTTTTCAATAATTCCTGCTTTTTCTTTTCAACAGCGATTTTTTCGTCTGCCAGCTGCTGTTGTTCTTGTTTCAAACCCTCTTTGGTTTTGTCCAATTCTTGACGCTCGACTTTTAACCTTTCTTCGTCAAGCGAGATTTTCTTCTCCAGGCTGGCTATTTGTCTGGATAATTCCGACAACTTACTTTGGGCCTGAATTGTGAGCCGATCGGCCCGCTTGTGCGCTTCGTCTAAAATCAGATCGCGTTCACGTTTAAGATTAGGAAAGAACTTAAAAACTAAATCAAACATAAAATTTGTGTTTTTTTGGACAAGGATGGGCAATACGGAACGTTATCTTGAAATCAACACATAATCGCTCTTAAGCAGTTGAGGATAATGTAATAATTGAAATAACAGTGCCATATTGTTTTCCTGTCCGAAACTACTAACGTAAAGGAAATTCTATGATAATAGTGACCCAATGTCAATTAATTAGTATAATTTGGCTATGGCACCGATTCATAAACTGTGGCGTTCTTATTCACAAGCCAAAGATTTTGAGCACGAAATCAGCAAACCAGAAGAGCGGGTGTTATTGATTTTGCGAGCCCACCCAATTACCAACACTGGCTGGCTGCTCATGGGACTGGGATTGTTTATGTTGCCGCTGGTTTTTGGTAATTACTTAACCAGCCTGGGACTTAGCCCAAATCAAGAACTGTTTATGATTGTCTTTTGGTATGCTTTTGTTTTGAGCTATTTATTGGGCCGATTTTATCTCTGGTACTTTAATATTGGTGTAGTCACTAACCGTAAAATTATTGATGTGGATGCTAACAACCTTTTAAACACTATTACAACCGCGACCATTGTTCCTAATGTCGAGGAGGTTGAGAAAAAAAGCCTAGGGATTATGTCTAGCTTTTTTAATTACGGCGACGTGCATATTGAAACTGCCGGTGAGTTTCCGAGTATTGAGTTTTTGAAAATTCCCCATCCCTCTGAAGTGGTTAAGATTATCAATTCCAATATGAAAATCAATGGACGCAGCAATCCTCCTTCTTAAAGATCTTAATTGGTTGAGTCTTGTTTTTAAAATTATTGCCCTAATTTTTAGCGTGGGCTATCTTGTTTACAGTATTATTTACCAACAGCAACTGGTGAAAATGGAGAAAAATGCCCTGATTTATTATCACTTGTTAAATCATCCCGGTAGCTCAGACGAATCGCCCCATTCGCTCCTTTTTTCTTTTTCAATGCTACAATTATTCATAGGGATTGTCCTGATAATTATCAGTTTATTTTTAATATAGTGGGGCTCGAGAAAACTTTTGCGGTTTATTTGGGTCAAAATACTGATAATTATGCCGCCGGCTTTGTGGTTGAAGACGGGTTTTTTTGTGTTCTGGAAATTGAAACAACTGAGGCGGAAAATAAACTACGACTCATTACTGAAACCATTCGCGATTCGCTCAGAGAACAAGAATTTGACACCCTCCCTAGCCTGGAACAGTTTGGACAACACTTGATCAAAGAGCACAAACTCACCTCTTTGGCCATTATCCATCTCAAACAAAAACAAATTCTTACCTATACCCACAACGGTCTTTTGTTATTGCTGCGTCAGGAAAAACTCTATACTGCCTCTCAAGACGGAAAAGCTCTGACCGGACGATTTGAGAATTTGGATAATTTTTTTGTGGCAAGCTCCGGCCTCATGTCCTTATTGACCAAAGAACCAACTCAAGAACTGAAAGAAACAGAGCCTAAAGACTTAATTGAAGAAGTTAAAAAGATCTTTTCTCCAGACAAAGGAGCTCTGTTAGTTGTCCAAACTTTGGCCACAGAGCCCAAGCCAGTTGAATCACCGGACTTGCCCACAACCAAAAACTGGCAGATGCCGTCAGTCAAGTCAAAATGGATCAAAATTGGTCTTTTGGCAATTGTTCTATTATTGATTAGTGTTCAGGCTTTTGGTTTTATTAATCAATCCTTAAGCAAACGCCGGCAGGCAGTATTGACACAAAAACTAAACGTCCTTAACGAGCAGTTTCAACAACTGCAAAAAGATTTGCAAACAAAGCCGACTCAGGCAGTCAAGCAAATCGAGACTCTGAAAGACGAAACAAATAAACTGCTTGATCGTTATCCGGATCAATCGGAACAGATTCGGCCACTAAGCAAAAAACTATCAACATTGGAGAAAACTTACGGCAATGCCCAAATAACCGAAGAAAGGCTGTTCTTTGATCTGTCTCTAATCGACAAAAAGGCGCGCGCCGATTATTTGGACATGACTCCGGAATATCTTTCTGTTTTGGACAACCAGAACAAAAAAGCCTACCTGATTAATATTAATAATAAAAATGTCAGTGAGGTCTCTTTTCCTAAAATTAACGACGCTGATTTTGTGACCGAATATAACAAAATATTGTATTTGTTTGATAAAGACAATGGCCTTTACAAACAGGAAGACGACCAGTTTGTCAAAATAGTCAACAAGGACAAAACCTGGGGCTCAATTATTGACCTGGACGTTTTTAACAGCAATATTTATTTATTAAGCCAGATCAAAGACGAAATCTACAAGTTTACGCCGGCAGAGGACGGCTATAGTTCTAAGTTGAGTTATTTTCAATCCGGACAAAGCCTGGACTTGGCCGCTGTCAAAAACATGAGTATTGATTTCTCGGTTTTTTTATTAGGCAATAAAGTTTACAAATACACTGCCGGCTCGCTGGATGATTTTAAAACCCTGTCGCAGCTTGATTATGCTCAGATGAAACAGGTTTATAAAAATTCTGATACTGATTATCTTTACCTGTTGGACAGCGATAACAGTCGAGTAGTAGCCATTAACCAAGACGGACAATTGATCAAGTCTATTTTTAATCCCAAGCTCAAAGACTGCCGTTATTTTGGCGTTTATCAGGACGAAATGATAATTTTTTTGCGTCAAAACAAGCTTTATAAGCTTGACAATTTTTAAATGCTTAAGTAGTATATTTACAATTAATTAACATTTATTTCAAAAAGATGAACAAACTACTGGCCCAAGTTAATGAAACCATTGTTAAGCCGGATTTTTTACCTGCCTGGAGCAAGCTCACTTTGGGTAATGTTCTTGGTTGGGCATTAAGACTGGTTTTTGTCGGTGCTGGTTTATTTGTTCTTTATCATTTGATTTTTGGCGCTCTTGAATGGATTCAGTCCGGCGGTGACAAAGAAAAAGTGGAAAAGGCCCGAAAGCGAATTACGACAGCCGTTACCGGTTTGGTAATTTTATTTGTCATTTTAATGGTTGTTGTTCTTCTGGAACAGATTTTTGGCTTTGGTTTGGGCTTCACTGCTCCGATCAAAATCACCAGATTCGCCGAAACCAACTAACATAAATAAAATATGTGGGACAGCTGCCTAGTTGAAGGCGTACCGACAATCAAGTGTTTCGAGGTTTTATTCGCTCTTCTTTTGCGTTCCCTAAGCGGACTTGTTTTTGTAATTCTGCTGGCCATGTTTGTGATGGGCTCGATTTCTTGGCTGACTGCCGGCGACAATCCCGAGAAATTAAAAAAGGCCAAGGCCACTTTCTTTTCCGCTCTGACTGGCTTAATCATTATTGCCGTGAGCTATTTGGTGCTGGTAATTTTGGGTGATTTTCTTGGACTTGAGGGTTTGACACAATTCAAAATTGTGACTGACTAACGGCTGGTGTCTACTGGCGTCAACATAATCACCCTGATTTCATCATTGTTGGGAATTGGTGACAGGGGCTGGGTTTTTTGAGATAGGAACTGATTAAGAATCATTCCCAGAATAAAAAAACCGATTAGTAAAATCAACCAACCGACTACTTGTCTCATCATTTGGGTTTATTATATAATTTTATCTAGCTTATGCTTAAACAGCCTTTTTTCTCAATTATTATTCCAACCCTAAACGAAGAGGTCTGTCTGCCAAAATTACTGAATGACTTGCACAAACAGTCTTTTAAATCATTTGAGGTGATTGTTGTTGATGGGCTTAGCCAAGACCAAACTCAGGCTATCGCCAAGACTTATTTGAAACAATTGGATTTACAATTGTTTTCCAATAAAAGCCCGGGAGTGTCTCCTCAACGAAACTTGGGCGCCAAAAAATCAAAAGGCCAGTATCTGATTTTTTTTGACGCCGACGTCCAAATTCCTCACAATTTTCTTGACCTTTTATATAAGCAAATCAAAAAAAACGACGGCTATTTGTTTACGACCCGACTTGATGTGAATACCAAATCACAAACTCAAATTGCTCTCACCGAGTTGACTAATTTTATTATTGAAATTTTAAACACGCTGGGTAAGCCGTTTGCCCCGGGTTTTAATATTATTATTGAAAAGGGATTGTTTAATAAACTGAGCGGTTTTGACGTTTCCTTGAAACTGGCCGAAGATCACGACCTGGTGCAGCGGGCCCGCAAACTCGGGGTATTGCTCAAGATTTTGAAAAAGCCGGTGCTTTATCTTTCTTTTCGTCGACCTGAAAAAATCGGCTACCTAAGTTTTGTAACCCAATACGTCATCTCCGGCTTGTACACTCTCACGAGCGGGCCGATCAAAAAAGATCTTTATAGTTACCCGATGGGTGGCCATATTTACAAAGACGTCAAATCCAAGAAAAAAAGCTTTTTGGAAGCCATCAAGAATATTGAGTTCCCTTTTTAGCTGACGCCAAACAAAGACCAGGCAATTAGCCGCCTGGCGCCGGCTTGTTTCAGAACCCGACCCGCTTCTCTGATGGTGGCGCCGGTGGTAATGACGTCGTCCAATACAATCAAATCCTGATTTTTTATACTGACCTCAGGCCGTAGTTGATAAACGCCCAAAACGTTTTGCTGCCTGGCAGGCACTGAATTAAGCATTGATTGTTTTTGATTCGTTTTGGTTTTTTTTAAAAAGGATTTTGTGGGCAAACCAAAACTTTGTTTTAGAAACCGAGCCATCAGTTCGCTCTGATTGTAGCCCCGTTTTTTTTGGTCGCTGGGGGTAATTGGGATCGGCACCAACGTAGGCTGCTCAAGTTGGGAAACGCTTTCTAACAAACCCAGCCAAGCCGACCAAGGAATATAGTTTAGAAAGCAGTCAAGAGCCGAACACAAACCCCGGTATTTGGCTTTTTTTAACAAGTAACTGGCCTGGGTGCTGTAATGGTACAAAGAAAGGACCTGACTAAAAGGTTTGAGTGTTGATTTTCCGGTCTGCCGGTGTTTGGAAAAGCGGGCAAAGCAACGGGAACAGATCGGACTTCCCGGGCAAAAACAGTATAGGCAAAAAGAGGTTAAAAAAAAATTACTGGCTATTGTTTGTTTAGGGTTTCTGTTTTAATTTTTTCCAGCAATTTGGGATTTTTGGCAAGGGTTTCTTTGGCAGCCTCAAAACCCTGACCCAACAATTCTTCTTTATACTTAATAAAGGCGCCGCTTTTGTCTAAAATCCCTCGGCTAATGGCTGCCTCCAGCACTGAACCAACCTTATCTACACCTTCGCTGTTAATGATAAGCTCGGCCTCTTTAAAAGGTGGTGCCACTTTGTTTTTGATTAATTTGATTCGGGTTTTGGTGCCAATAACATCATTGCCTTTTTTAATTACCTGAATCCGGCGGATATCCATTCTGACTGATGAATAGAATTTCATGGCTAATCCACCCGGAGTGGTTTCGGGATTGCCAAAAAAAACACCGATTTTTTGCCTGATTTGATTGGTAAACAGCGCCGTGGTTCGGGACTTGGACAAAACGCCGGTCAACTTACGAAGTGCTTGCGACATTAATCTTGCCTGGACTCCCATAGAGGAATCGCCCATTTCACCCTCAATCTCTGACTTGGGAACCAGAGCGGCCACTGAATCAATCACCACCAAATCCACACCACCGCTTCTAATTAGAGTTTCGGTAATCTCCAAGGCCTGCTCACCAGTGTCTGGCTGAGAAATTAAGAGATTGTCCAAATCAACGCCAATTATCTGAGCCCATTCCGGATCAAGCGCATGCTCAGCGTCAATAAAAGCGGCTACCCCGCCTCTTTTTTGTGTTTCGGCAATAATCGATAAACAAATCGTGGTTTTGCCAGAAGCTTCCGGACCGAAAATTTCAACCACCCGACCCTTAGGGATCCCGCCGACTCCCAAAGCTAAGTCTAAGGCAAAAATACCAGTGGGCAAGACCTCAATTTTTTCTAAAGGCTTTTCGCCCAAGCGCATAATTGCGCCCTTGCCATACTGTTTTTTGATCTGTTCCATGGCCAGATTAACCGCGTCCTGTTTGGGGGTGTTTTTTGTCATAAAATGAAGCATACTTAAAATAACTAAAAATTACAAGAGTTTCTAGACCGCATAAATTGACATTGAGAAAGCGATGTTATAAAGTGAGTAATATAATGAAGCGGTTAATTAAGGCCTTATTTTTTTTGTGGTTTTTTGTTTTCTTGTTTCTTTCAGCCAGGCAACCGGCCAAAGCTCAGGTGTCGCAAAACATAATTCTAAGCTGTCTTAACGCCGTAAGCGTCAAGCCAGATCCTCAAACCGTCGAAGGCGTTTCTTATCATCATTTGATCAATCTAAAAAACAAGGAGCTTGGGATTTTTGTTCCCAATCAATCGGTTTATATTATCCGTTCGTTTGCTAAAGTTTTCTGTAATCCTAATGACAATGACCCCGAATGCATTAAAGATTCTCAAAATCGAATTTCTCCTTGTATTCAAGAAGATGTGGGCGCCAACATCTGTAACCAAAACTGTCCGTGGGGCAACCATGTCTGCAAACCTAATAATGCCGGAGACGGAAAAACTGTTTGCTGTATGCCTCTTTATACTAAGCAAGGCCCATATTTTGAATGTGCTAAAGACAGGGCCGGAGCAGTGGTTTGCCCGGAAAGCGTATTAGCTCAACAGGGACAAAACAACGGTATTCATATTTCGGAAAACGGCCATATTGAAACCGGTGGAGAATCGGCTTTTATTATTATTTCCAACAACAAAGATAATTTAAAAGCAGACGCAGAAGGCAATATTTCAATTGATCTGTCTCAAGACTATACCAGAACCTCGCTGGATCGCGGCTTTTATGGGATGCAGATTGTGGCTGACCAGGCAATTACCGACAACGACGCGTTTAGAAACACACTTAAATTGGCTTTGTTTACCCAAACCGAAGTTGTTGAACCATCGGCAGTCAACTGCACTACTATTTTCTGGGATCCGTATGGCAAAGTGATTGACTCACTTAGATTGGAGCCGGTTTTTGATCTGCCGATATTGTTAAAAAACCTGGATATTAATGGCCAGGTGGTTAATACCACAGTCGCCAACAACCCAGCTTTTAAAAATCCAGAACTCACAGATTTGGCCGGTAATTTTAATTTTGCCGTGTCTCCGGGCACTTATTTTCTGGAGCCCTTAACCACTAATTTTACTTTTCCAATTGACAGCGCCATTCTTAGCCAGGCGCTCTCAATTTTGCAAAGTTTTGATCCGGAACAGGAATATATTCAAAGAGATAAGGTTTACAACAACTTAACCGAACCAATTGTGGAATCGGCGGGATATTCAGAAAGACGAGATATAATAATCCAACCCAAAGACCCTCTTTATCCCGGATCCGCTCCCAGTATTGTTTATGCCGAAAATCTCAGACATGAGGATAATCAACTCGTTCGCGGCCGGGCCTCACATCCTAAAAGTCTTATCAAAGTCTATTTGGGTAGTAATCTGGTTGGCCAAACCGAGGCCGACATTAAGGGTGGTTTTAGTCTGATTATTCCCCAGTCAGTGATTGACAATAATCCCGGCTCCTTTCAGATATTTGCGGAAAAAGTGCCGATCCCCGGAACTGTCAGCCAAAGCAGAACTCCCAAAACCGGCTTATTCAGTTGGTTAGTTAGTCGAGTCTTGGCTCAACAAAGCAATACCTCCGGACCCTACCCTCTGTCTTTGGTACCAGTAAGAATTTCCGGCTTTGTTTTTGACAGCACGATCCAAGTCCAGCCAAACGCCATTGTTCAGCTGTCTATTCCTTCGTTGGGAAATGTCAACTACAGCCAGACCAGGGCAGACGAAGACGGCTATATTAATATCGACTCGACTAATTTACCACCTTTTAATTTTGTGATTACGGTTCGCAACCCCTCAGAACCAGGCCAAAGCTATCAGCTGACCATTGATGATTTTAAGAAAACTAACACTGTTTATTTAAAAGAAACCGGCGCTAATTTGTATAACGCTCAAGTGGCCGCTGTCAAACCAGACAAACAAACCACTGACAGAATCGTCAAGGAAACTCCCCGACGTGTGCCGGCACACAGCCTGTCTTTAAACCAGCCCACGCCTTCGCCGATTCAAACAACTGAAGAAACACCCCCGAGGAGCAATAACAATAACGCCTTTTTGTTTGTGTTTGCCTTTTTGCTGGTTGTGGTTTTATTAGTCGGCTTTATAATTGTTAAAAGAAATAAGTCTGACAAACAGATTTATTATTAAAATTCAAATGAGTCAATCTTTTGTTCTTGATACTAATTTTTTTATCAATCGCCAGCGGCCAATTGATTTGGGCGAGAATATTGAACAAGTAGTCATGAATTTTGCCAACCTGACCAAACCCTTGGTGAAAGCAGAAAAAATCGTGCTTTTGACTACTCCCGACTCTTTTAAAGAGCTCTCCTCTTTTTTTGAGGATCAGCCTCAAACTCTAGATCAACTTAACAATCTTTTGACCATCAGCTCATACAACCGCAACCAACTCCAAGTAAGCGGCAGCTTGTTTGAAGAACTGATTGCCGAAACCGGAAAAAGGCTTTACCGCGGTCTCAGAACCGCTGAGGAACCCTTAAAGGAATTAGTGGGTAAACCAGAGTCGCTCACCGCTGAGACACTGGGACAAAAAGTAACTCAATTGCGGGATAAGTACCGCCGTGCCACCCGAGAAAATTTTATCGACTCAACAACTGACTTAGGACTGATATTATTAGCTAAGGAAAAAAATGCCGCCATTGTGAGCTCGGACAACGGACTGCTTCATTGGGCCAGAAACTTTGGCTGTAGTGAATTGCTACCGGAAGTGTTGGTCAAAAAACTGAAATCATTATCCTAGTCCGGTAATTCTTAACAAAAACTCGGCCAGTTTTTCTACTTCGTTTTTGGGAATCTGCTCCACAAACGGCACCTTTTCTTTGAAAAGACCAATAATCGCCTCTTGTTTGTGAGGATCGCTTGGCAGCACCAAATTAAGCTCCAGACCTGGTAGGTTGGTAATAATCCTAATTAGCTGACCATGTTTTTTGTGAAGAATCGAAAAAAGGGCCATTTGCTTGTAGGTCACATAACCTCCATAATAGCCAAGGCCAAACCGGTCGAGCCGGTATTTGGTTTTTACCGGCGGCACTACGGCCCGAACATAGACAACAAAATAAACGATCCAAACCAGGATAATTAACAGGATTTCTTTGATAAAGAAGAGAAGAAGACTAATCAGAAAAGCTAAAACCGTAATGGCCCGAAAATAAGAACTGGGTTTTCTTTCGTAGTAACGACTGTCTGCTTCCCATTCCAAAAAAACCGCCCTGTCCTTGGTTGTATCTTTCATATATACTAGTATTCTATTTGGTTTAGCCAACAAACACAAATGAAACACAAGCCAGTTTCTAATAAAAGAAGCCAGGAACTCCTCAAGCTTTACCAGGAGGATCGCCAAAAAGAAAACCGGTTTAGAATTAAGGCCGACAAATCAACCCATCTTAGTCACAAAACAGAACAAATTAAACCACTTTCTTTTGGGAGTTTGGTGTTTAGCTTGTTGTTGACTTTTATTATTATCACAGTACAATTATTTATATCTCGATTTATCTAAAGAAAGGAGATGAATGACAAATATGGCAAGTATGTATTGCGTTAAATGCAAAGCAAAAAAAGAAATTTCAGACAGCGACCTAACTAAAACCACTGTTGGTAAAGCCAATCGTTCGGCTCTTAAGGGAAAATGTCCGGATTGCGGAACCACGGTTTTTAAGTTCATTAAAGGCTAAGGTTGCTTTAGAAGAGGTGGGTTAGAAAAGATATTCTTCTTTGCCGATAAGAAAAAGTCGATTTTTTTGAAGGATCTTGTTTAAAAACGGGTCTTTGTTTTTCTGTCGAAAACCCAACTCTTCCAAAGTCATCACGCTGTAATTAATTTCCCAACCTAATTTTTTGCCTTCTTCGGCGCAAATCTTGGCCAGCTCAGCCATGGAAATGGTGCCAACGACAAACAGATCGATCTCATCTTGTTTTCGATTGGTGGCCAAATAAAAATTACTGGTTAAAAAAGCAGCTTTGATTTTGCCCAGGCGCTGTTTTTCTTTGATGATCCGCTGACCCAATCCGTCCTGTTTGCCAACCATCCGAATCAACTCATCATAAAACAAATTATTAGCGTTGGCCTGAAACAGAATTTTGCGACCAATTTTTTCCTGATTTAAAAACCCATCTTTGACTAAAAAAAGAAGGGCTTCCCGAACCGAATTAATCCTTTCACCAACCAGTCTTTCTATCTGACGCATGTGATATTGTTTGCCGGGCGAGGCATATAACAGCTTAATGATTTTGTCTTTGGTTTGACTGGAAAAGATAGTCTTATTCATCTTAATACTGAACCTTGTTGTCTGAGGGGATCACCTCAAACCAAATCGGTCCGGCCACAAACTTGATTTCCCGATCTTTTTCGTCGTATAAATATATTTGGCTGTAGCGATCTTCTTTGGCCCAAGTCGCCTTAATAGCTTGGCCGTTTTTGAAAACCAGGGCCTCACCAGTACCAGTGGTTTCATATAAAAGATGTTGGCCGTTTTCATAACCGTCGTTAGCCACTGACTCTTCCATAAATAAAACAACGACGTTTTTGGTGGTTAGAGGTTTTTGAGTGTTGTTGTCTAGGTGTGGTTTTTTACCATTGGCGCGACTATAGTTATTGGTGTTTTGGTTATATGCCCAAACCACGTCAAAGTTGTGATAATTTTCCCAAAACCCAAACTTGATTTGTTGTTTTTGCGGCCGGCTGCTTAAGGGCGCGTCGTTTTCAAATTCCCAACCCTGATAATTGGCGTCCCATTCTTTGTTTTTTTTGTCTTTGTTGGTTAGGTTTCTGTCAGCACCGATTTCCCATAATTTTTGACTATTGGTGTACATTGTGTGCTCCACCGCAACTCCGGGCAAGCGCTCATAATCACGCCAAAAGGCCGGGAAGCCGATTGAGAACTGATTAAGATCATTGTGTCCGGCCCAACCCTCGTCTTCAATCTGCCCTAAGGCGTCAGCCGGACCCGGAGTATTGGCGCCGCCCACATGGGCGTAAAGCGGATCCGCACCAAAACCAGAAACAAAGTCCATAAAATAAACTCGTGCACTTCGCACCGGTCCGATTGTTTCAGCGTCTTGACAATAAAAAATAGCTAAAAAGCGGGTAATACCTCCCTCAGCCACAACTTCAAAAACCACGTCGGCACTGGACAAACCGGACTGCGGCCGGGCATCAACTGAATTTTCAATCATAATACCCAATGGTCGGCGACTTTCCCAAAGAGCGCGTTGACTCTTTCCATACATAGCGCCATTTAAAGGACAGGCTTCGGTTTTGGGTTCGCTATCGACAGTTTCTTCGTTTGAACTTGGTCCGGCTGTTAGACGACCTTTTAAATAAGCCAAAGCGCCGGCAGTATAACGATCAAGAAAATAAAAATAAGAAACAGCAAAAACAACAACAAAAAGAAGGCTGTAAGGAATTATTTTTTTAAGCATTTTTTGATTTAATTTTTAACTTTGGTTTGATTGGCTAAATCGATCGCTTCTTTCTCTTCTTTGGAAAGCTCAACTTCTTTGCCCTTTCCGGACAAAACCTCTTTTACATAAGTCCTGACCCCTTCTTTAGTATATAAAAAAGTCAGAACAACGCCGTTGTTTTTGTCGTTTAATAAAGCGAGAGAGTGGCTTTGCTCACCACCCATTCTTTCAAACGGATTAAAACGAACCAGGGCGGTTTTGTGAAAATGATTTTGTGACTGACTCTCATGTTCTCCTAAAGAAGACTTGAGGGCCGAAATTTCTTGACTGTTTTTTTTACTGGCCTCCAAACTGTCGTAAATCGACTGTCTGAGGCCGCGGTTCTTAATCGAAAACAGCTTAATAACGATATTGGCGCTATAAATCATCAATAAAGAAAGAAGCGCCAACCAAATCAGGATAATAATCTCCATACCCTTATTCTATAATTTATTTCGTTCTCTTTGCAATTATTCTTGTGAACGAATCGGCATAATAACGTGTAGGTTTTGGGGGGTTTTGCTGTTACGAAAAACACCAGGAGCAAAGGCCGATGTCATTTCCAAAACCACTTCTCCGTCTGGGCTGTTGTTTAAATAATCTAATAAGTAGCGGTAATTAAAAACAATTTTGTTTTCTTTGCCGCTAAAATTTTCAACCCCAACCTTAATGGTGGCTTCGCCAATTCCGGCTCCGGCACTGGAAATAATAAGATTTTCTTTGTTAATCACCAAATTAAGCATATTAGAACCTTCTTTGGCAAATAAAGAACTGCTGCGGACCGCTTCAAAAAATTCGTTCTTTTTTAGGGTAATACTGGTTTCGTTGGTTTGTGGAATAACCCGCTCATACGGAGGAAATTCGCCTTCTAACAACCTGGTAGAAACAGTGGCCCCCTCACCTTGGAAAATGACTTTTCTTTCGCTTTGGGAAAATAAAACCTTGGGCGGGGTGGCTTTGAAGATTTTTAAAACTGCAGCCAGGCTTTTGCCGGACAAGACCAGTTTTTGACCAACAAGTTCGGTAATAGTGCTTTCAAACCTGGATAAGGACATCCGGAATCCGTCTGTGCCCACAATTACGGTTTCTTTTTCTTGAAAGTCAAAACAAAGCCCGGTCAAAATTGGCCTCGCCTCGTCTGTGGCACAGCTGAGTAAAACCGATTGAATAATCTCACTGTTAAAAAGCGCCGGTAATAAATTAGTTGTCTTATCTGTTTTCTCTGGTGTGGGAAAATTGGTTTCGTCCAAACACACTAGTTTGATTTCTCCGGCTTTGCCGGAAATAATAAGTTGCTTACTTGTTTTTTCCAAAGTTATTTTGGCGTCTGAGAGGTTTTTCACAATCTCAAATAGGGTTTTAAAGTCCACTAAAACCGCTCCGGTCTTATAAACTTTTCCACCGATTTCTCCGGAAAAATATTCGTTGACGTTGGTAGTATTAATTACCACCCCGTCTTGCCGGGCCGTGATCAGAACCGCTTTAAAGATTTTTAAATCACTGATTTTATTGGAAATAAAGTAACCAGATTTTTGCAAAACATTAAGTAGGCTCTCTCGTACTATAGTTATATTCATAACGCTGTTATTATAGTATAACTGTGAAAAAGTGCAAAGCTTGTTAAACACCGACTAAAAAGGCTTTTAATACGGGTTTTTCTTAAATTTGTAAATGTGGAAAACTATGTGCATAGCTCAGGATAAGTAATTTTTAATTGCTTCAACTCGACGCCTTAAGCTTTCATCTTTGGGTATTTGGTTAATAATTTTGGAGACCGCGTGCATAACCGTAGTGTGGTCTTTTTTGCCAAGCAGGCGGGCAATATCCTCGTAAGGCAGATTAGTAATGGTTTTGAGAAAATACATAATCAGATGGCGAGCCAGAACGATTTGTTTTTTGCGGTTGTCTTGCCTGATATCCCTTAGTTTGATTTTGGTTTCAAAGCTGACGGCATTGATTATTTCTTTGGGAGTAATGGTACTGGTTTTTTGAGAACTGCTTTGTAGTAATTTTTTCTCCACGCTGTCCCGGTTGATTTTTAGTCCGGCTCTTTGCATTGCCAAAAGAGTGAGTAAAAAACCCTCAACTTCGCGGATCTCTTCGAGATTTGAAGAGATCAGCTTGGCGGTTTCGATATCAAGATTGAGTTTTTTCTCTTGGGCCTTAATTAGAATAATGGCGGTTTTGAGTTCAAAGTCCGGCGGCTGAATATCAACAATCAGGCCGCTTAAAAAACGAGAGACCAGGCGTTTTTCTATTTTTTGTAAAAACCGTGGTGGTTTGTCGGCGGCCAAAACTACCTGTTTGTTTAGAGAACGGAGCTTGTTAAAAGTGTAAAACAACTCTTCCTGGACAAATTCACGCTCAGAAATAAATTGAACATCGTCTAAAAGAAAAACATCTAGCTGACGGAATTTTTTGCGAAACAGATCGGTTTTTTTGTTTCTGATTGCCTCAACCAAAGAATTGGTAAAGTCCTCGGCCGAACAGTGCAAAACCTTGGCCTTAGTATTTTCAATAGCCTTACGGCCGATTGCCGAAAGCAAATGGGTTTTACCAACGCCGACGCCACCCCAGAGAAAAAGCGGATTATATTGGTTCCCCGGACTATTGGCGACGCCAAGGGCAGCGGCATGAGCCATTTGATTAGAAACTGAAACAGCAAAATTATCAAAACTTAAAGTAGGAACAATGCCTGAGGTGGCAATCAAGTCTTCTTTGGTGGCGGCTCGTTTAACAAACAAGGGCCCAGGATCGGGCTTGTTAATGTCTTTGCCGGTTTTAAAAGTGAGGCGGCTGATTGTTGAGCCGGAATATTTTGAAAGTGAGTTGATAATAATGTCGCGGTATTTGTTTTGTAAGACAAACCCGACACCACTGTTTAAACAGCCAATTTCAGCCGCGCCCTCATTGGTTTGGAGCAGTTTGGTGTTTTTGAAAAAAGAAACAAATGAGTTCTCTGAAAGTTCAAGGCGGACATCGTCCAGAACTTTTTTCCACAATGTTTCTTGGTCGCCTTGCTGTTGCTGTAGCATATATTAAAAAATATCCAAAAAAAGTGGACAAATTTTCCACAAGGATATGTTTTTTTGTATTTTTTGTCAAGAAGTATTTATTTGTTTTTTGTAGAATAAGGTCTATGTCTAAATATGACCAAACCAAAAACAAAATTGAACAGATTTTGCTAAACCCTCCCCCAACCAAAACCATGCTTCAGGAACTGCGGCTAAATAATATTATGATTCGGGCCAAGGAGGGCAACATTGAATCTTTGGCAATTCTTAATCAGGGCTTGATTGAGCGGGTTTGGAAGGTTTTTAAAATTCAGACTCTTTTGGAAAAAAAATCAGAAGAATTAATAAACATCGGTCTTAATCCTCAGGCGATAACTCAAAATCAAAATCTGCTAACCAATAAACTGGAAAACTATCTAAACCCCATTGCCCGAAACGTAACTGACGAAACAACCAAAAATGAGCTACTGGAATTGGAAATTTTCCGTTATGAAGACCGCAACACTAATTAAATATGAAAAACCGCCTTTATTTTTATATTTTCTTAATTTTGTTTTGCTTGTGGATTGCTTTGCCGCCCCTAGTGATTAACCTGCCGTTTGTTAATAAGCCCATTACTATTAAACCTGAAAAAATAGAGATTAATGTTTTGGGCAAAAAACTCGGGATTAATAATGAATACAAATTAGGACTAGATTTGCAAGGCGGAAGCCACTTGGTGTTTTTGGTAGACACCTCTGGTTTTAAAAACCAGGATATTGAAAGCGCGGTTGAAGCCTCGCGCAACATAATTGAAAAACGGATTAATTTTTTTGGAGTCGCCGAGCCTCAAGTTTATTTGCTCAAACAGAACAATAACTATCGGGTTTCGGTAGATATCCCGGGTAACAAAAACCCTCAGCAGGCCATTAACCAGATCGGTAAAACCGCTCAGCTGGACTTTCGGGAATACAAAACCAAAGAGGTTCAACAAGGAACCGAATCGGCCCAAATGGCGTATTTTGAGCCAACCAAACTTAATGGCCAGTTTTTGAAAAAAGCGGCCCTGGTTTTTGACCAGCAAAGCGGCAATCCGCAAGTGTCTTTGGTTTTTAACAAGGAGGGAGCCAGACTTTTTGGCGAGATCACTAAAAAGAATATCCAAAAACCGCTGGCGATTTTTTTGGACGAGCAGTTGTTGACCGCCCCAACCGTGCAGCAAGCCATTACTGACGGCAAAGCCGTGATCTCGGGTGATTTTACCGTGGAGGAGGCCAAGGTCTTGATCAATTCGCTTAACGCTGGTGCTCTTCCGGCCCCAATTAAGCTAATTGAGCAAAAAACCGTGGAGGCGACTCTTGGCCAAGCCAACATTCGTCAAAGCTTGCTGGCCGGCGTTTTTGGCCTGCTTTGTGTGATTATGTTCATGCTGATTTTGTACAAAAAAGAAGGCCTGGTCGCTTTTATTTCCCTGATGGTTTACACCATTATCAGCCTGGCTTTATACAAAATTTTGGGGATTGTCTTAACTATTTCCGGCATTGCCGGCTTTTTGCTGTCGATTGGCATGGCGGTTGACGCCAATATTTTGATTTACGAGCGGATTAAAGAAGAACAACTATTGTTAAAAGACAAGCAAATTGCGGTTCGCAGCGGCTTTTTTAGGGCGCTCGCCGCCATTAAAAGCGCCAACTTTAACACCCTACTTGTTTGTTTGATTTTGTTTAATCCCTTAAACCTAAGCTTTTTGCCGGAGTTTGGTATGGTTCGTGGTTTTGCCCTTACTCTGGCGCTCGGCGTGCTATTGGGCTTGTTTACCGGAGTTTTTATTACTAAAAATATTTTGTGGCGGATTTATAAAATCGAAAAATGATTAATTTTATTAAGTATCGTTTGTGGTTTTTGGCTTTTTCTTTATCAGTGATTGTTTTGGGTTTGTATTTTATTTTGGCTCATGGATTTGTGTATTCAATTGATTTTATCGGCGGCGGCTTGATTGAGTTTGATGCCTCAGCTGACAAAAGCGCCAAAGCCGAACGCTTAATGGAAAAAGACTATCCCGGGCTCGATTTTCAAAAAACCAGCACCGGCTTTATCATTAAAAGCACCTCTCTTGATAAACAGCGAGCTGATAAAGTGGCCAAAAACCTAAGCCAAGAACTCAAAATCAAAAAAACCCGATTTGAATTGGTGGGCGCCAGTGTTTCCAGCACTAATGTTTACAAAATTGTGGTTGCTGTACTCTTGGCCATCTTGGGGATTTTGGGATACGTCGCTTTTCAGTTTAAAGAGTGGCGGTTTGGGGTGGCGGCGATTTCGGCCTTGATTCACGATAGTTTGGTACTGGTGGGTTTGTGGGCAATTTTGGGCTATTATTGGGCAGTGGAACTGGACGTGTTGTTTGTGACTGCCCTATTAACCACGATGTCGTTTTCTGTTCACGACACGATTGTGATTTTTGACAAAATTCAGGAAGAAGAACAACAGGGCTCGTTTGGCCGCCTGTCTGAACGGATCAACTGGGCGCTTAATTTAACCATGATGCGGTCGCTGAACAACTCTTTGACCGTAGTCATTATGCTCTCGTCTTTGATTATCTTGGGCGGCGAATCAACGCGCGCTTTTGCCGTGTCTTTGATGATCGGGACAATTACCGGCACTTATTCTTCGCCGTTTGTGGCGACACCGATTTACTATCTTTTGGCCAAAAAAGAATAAGAGCGGACCACTCTTGTTATAATGAAAATATGCTCAAAAAGTTAGTGTGGTTATTGATAATAATTACTCTCCTGGTTCCTTTGGCCACTCTTGTCAGAGCTGACGAATTGGAGGATATTGAAAAACAACTAATTGAAGTTCGACAGCTTTTGGACGAATCCAAAAAAGCCACTGAACCGCTCGAGGCCAATTTGAATCAAGTGGAAGTGAGTATTAATAACGCCGAATTACAAATTGCCCAAAAACAACAAGACATTGTCCGGGGTGAGGCGGACCTGGTTAAACAGAAAGAAATAATCAGTGAGCGGGCCAGGAGTTATTACAAACAGTCCAGGGGCTATCTAGGAAACCTCCTGGGCATTGTTTTGAGTAAAAACCTACCCGAAGCCTCCCGGATGTTTTTCTATCAACAGCAGAGCCTACAACGCGACAGGGACACGATCATTAAAACTGCCTTTTTTATCAGAACCCTGGAGGAACAGCGGACCAAGCTCGAGTTTTTGAAAAAAGAACTCGACAGCGAGAAAGTCTATTTTGCCAGCGAAGTGGCTAAGGCCAAAGACTACCAATCCGGCCTGGAAAAACAAATTGCCGAGCTCTCGGCCAAACAGCAACAATTAGTGGCGCAAAGACTGGCCAGTTTGAACATTCCCCGCTCTGCCGGTACCTCTGCCCGTGGGTGTTCGGACGATCGGAGCGTGGATCCCGGCTTTTCGCCTCGAATTGCCTTTTTTTCTTTTGGTGCTCCACATCGGGTTGGTTTAAATCAATATGGAGCAAGAGGAAGGGCTGAAGCTGGACAAAACAGAGATCAAATTTTAAGTGCTTACTTCCAAAACTACGAATTAACCAAGTGGGACACAAACACTAAAATAAGAGTAGAGGGTAAGGGTGAATTTACGCTTGAGGAGTACGTTCAACATATCTATGAGATGCCAGAAGATTGGCCTATGGCGGCTCTTGAGGCGCAAGTAATTGCCGCCCGTTCTTATGCTTTGGCTTATACCAATAACGGCGCTAACGAAATTTGTACAACTGAAAGTTGTCAGGTGTTTGGTGACAATCCAAAAACAGGACAATGGGCACAGGCAGTCACCAATACTGAAGGGCTAGTGATGACAAGTGGTGGTTCTCCAATCAAAGCTTGGTATGCCTCAACTCATGGTGGATATGTTTTCAGTTCGGGTGAAATCTGGGGCGGCGAAACATCTTATACCAAGCATGCGACCGACACTACTTCTGGTGGCGCCGGTAGTTTTTCGGATTTGCAAAGCAATGCTTATGACCGATCATCTCCCTGGTTTTATTGTGATTGGGGTGCGCGCAGCCAGTACAACAACACCGCCTGGCTAAAAACTTCGGAATTGGCTGACATCACCAATGTGATTTTATTGGCACGCAAAGATCCAAGTACCGGTGACTATTTTTATCAAACAGACAAGGCTCATCCTTATGGAGGCGAGGTTTGGAACGAGGAACGGGTGAAACAGGAATTAAGATCAAGAGGGATTACTCCCTATAACAATGTGAGTGGTATATCGATTGCGGCTGACTTTGGCGCCGGTAAAACCAGTGGCGTGACTGTATCTGGCGACTCCGGCTCGGTTTCTTTTAGCGGTGAGGAATTCAAAAGTTGGTTTAATCTCCGGGCTCCGGCCAACCTTCAAATAGTTGGTCCTTTGTACAATGCCGAACAGCAATAATCCGCCAACAAAACAGCGCCGGCAATATCTGGTGGAAGTGGTGGAGGAAAAACCCAAATGTCTGCTTGTTTACCAGAAAAACAACCGGTTTATTGAAGTCTATGAAAAGAAAATCAGCCAGACTCACACGGTTTATCAAACCTCCTCTATAGAGGAAAAGTGGACTGATTTTGACCTAGTGGTGTTTTTTGGGATTTTGCCTGACCTTGATGAGCTTAAAAAAGTCAAAAAAGTTTTCTTGATCTTTTTTAACCAAAAAGAAGATTATCAGGTGGCCCAAGACTGGCTGCACAAAAACCATCATCGCTACAAAGTGATTAATCTGGGCAAAACCAATCGCACCATTGAAGAACTGGTGGAAATGGTGATTTTTAAAACCCCCACTCCCTACTACTTTAACTTTGCCCAAAAAGTGGAAAAAAAACCCTGGGTGAAAATTACCAACGACCCCAAAAAAAATCTCTGGCTGTCTCTGAAGATTATTCTATTTACAGTTTTGTTTTTGAACCTGGTGTTTCTGACGTCTTTTATCGGTGAATTGTGGCTTCTTTATGATTTGTATAAAAGC
>Ga0208375_1000242_pt1 | contig 85891 bp, 99 predicted proteins | sample RifOxyD1_FD_184038 | JGI IMG/M metagenome (GOLD analysis project Ga0208375, IMG submission 184038) | Soil microbial communities from Rifle, Colorado - Rifle Oxygen_injection D1 (SPAdes) | ecosystem: Environmental > Terrestrial > Deep subsurface > Rock core/Sediment | place: Rifle, Colorado... | reverse complement strand
CTGTCCAATCAATAAGGGGAAGATTATTTCTATACAATATTCCTGTTATGTTTGCATCTCCGAGGACATTCAATAGGTTTTGGGGTGTGGATGTTCCTATTCCAATCTTTCCAAGAACAGCAAGTCCTAAATCATATTCGCTTATTTTGTCCCCTGTAACCCCTATAACATACAATTTGGTTCCGTCGGGTTTGAAGAATAACCCCCTAGACGTGTCTTCAATAGCAGTCATGTTCTGGATGAATGAACTTGTTCCTATGTTCCAAGGAGTTGAAAGAGAGTATTCGCTTATTTGGTCTCCTGTAGACCCTGATAGATATAACTTTGTTCCGTCGGGCTTGAAAAATAAGTTAACAGAAATATCCTCGGGTGAAGTCATGTTCTGGACAAATGAAGTGGTTGATATGTCCCATGGTGTGGATAAGCTGTATTCGCTTATTTTGTCCCCCGTAGTTCCTGTCATATATAACTTTGTTCCGTCGGGCTTGAAGAACAAGTCAGCGCCAAAATTTTCAATTGAGGTCATATTACGGACAAATGAAGTGGTGGATATGTCCCATGGTGTGGATAAGCTGTATTCGCTTATTTTGTCCCCCGTAGTTCCTGCCATATATAACTTTGTTCCGTCGGGCTTGAAGAATAATCCATATACAGTATTTTCACTAGCAGTCATGTTCTGGATGAATGAACTTGTTCCTATGTTCCAAGGAGTTGAAAGAGAGTATTCGCTTATTTTGTCTCCAGTTTGACCTACAATGTATAACTTTGTTCCGTCGGGCTTGAAAAATATGTCGACAGAAAGATCTTCTGGTGTAGTCATGTTACGAACAAAAGATGATGTTCCGACACTCCATGAAAATCCGTTTGGAGTTGCAGCGTAAGGCTGTGTGCTTCCGTCTGAAAATATAAAGGCGTCTGATACATTTATACTTCCAATTACATCAAGCGTAAATTTTGGCGCAGAAGTTCCTATTCCCGTCCTGTTCGTCACGGCGTCAAAGAAAAAAGCACCTGCATTAAAGCTTTGATTGAATGCACCGAAGGTGTTACTTGCATCCGTCTTTGCGAGAGTTCCGTTGTATGCCGTCGCCCAGCTGATATAAGAAGAGTTTGTCGCGTACTGGTATCCAACGGAAAGATTTCCTACTTCCGCATATATCGTGTCGGAATAAACGGGAAAATTAAAGTTAAACCTGTTTGCCGAGCTGTCCCAGAGAATGACTGCATTTGTTACGGGGCTTCCAAGCTCAAAAGCAAGAGAGGCGTTGTTTACGTCGTCTCCCGTGTTGTTTGTGAAAATCGTGAAAGTGCCGAATTGCGTTCCCGCAATTGAAATTCCTCCCGATGCGCTAAGATTGTTCGCGTCAATCAAATCCACGTAAAGAGTCTGCCATCTGTTTGCGGAACTCCCCAAGTCTCTTACATTGTTTATAGGAATCAAGTTGCTTGCAACCTTTCCGCTCAAAATAAAGTTTCCAGAGCTTCCGATTGTGACATTTGTGTCAACTGCAATGCTTCCGTTTATGTACGCATTCCTTCCCAAGGACAAATCCCTCCACCTGAAAGTTGAGTTTCCAATATCAAAAACATTGTCCCACCCCGCCTGAGGAATCATGGAACCGTTAATAGCCAGATTGTTAACGGCAAGGCTGGTGATGTTGTAAAAGAATCCTGTCTGTGCATAGATGTCCCCATTCTGTATTGTCAACCCACTACTTTGCCATCCCCCGTTAAAATCATAAGTTCCCGTCACTGAATCCCCTCCGAGAGTCACAAAAGAGGCATCCGCATAATTCTTCAATGAGGTGTTAAATTCAGTGTCTTTTGCATCTATGTAGGATGCTATTGTGGAGTTTACAGCGAGAGTTCCATTCACTGCATTAGCCCATCCAATAAAAGAGGAGTTCGTTGCGTACTGGTATCCAACAGAGAGATTCCCGACGGCAGAGTAAACAGTTCCTGTCGCATTTAAATCACCGAGAACATTAAGCGTTTGTTGAGGTGAAGAAGTTCCTATTCCCGTCCTGTTCGTCACGGCGTCAAAGAAAAAAGCACCTGCATTAAAGCTTTGATTGAATGCGCCGAAGGTGTTACTTGCGTCGGTTTTTGCAAGAGTTCCGTTGTAGTTTGTTGCCCAAAGAGTTCCGTTGAGAACATTTGCCCAGTCTATTTTATTTCCTAAATAAGTTGTTAAAGTGGTGTTTGAGGCAAGTGTTCCGTTTACGGCGTTGCCCCAATCTATTTTGTTTCCAAGATAAGTTGTTAAAGTGGTGTTTGAGACTAATGTTCCGTTTACTGCATTTCCCCAATCAATCTTATTTCCTAAATAAGTTGTGAGCGTTGAGTTTGAGGCAAGTGTGCCATTGGTTGCTTCTGTCCAATCAATAAGAGGAAGATTATTTCTATACAATATTCCTGTTATGTTTGCATCTCCGAGGACATTAAGAAGATTTTGTGGTGTTGATGTTCCTATTCCCGTCCTGTTCGTCACGGCGTCAAAGAAAAAAGCACCTGCATTAAAGCTTTGATTGAATGCGCCAAAAGTATTCGTAGCGTCGGTTTTTGCAAGAGTTCCATTGTAGTTTGTTGCCCAAAGAGTTCCGTTGAGAACATTTGCCCAGTCTATTTTGTTTCCAAGATAAGTTGTTAAAGTGGTGTTTGAGACTAATGTTCCGTTTAATACCGCCGCCCAATCAATGTAGTTGGAGGGGTTTGAGGAATTATACCAATAATTATTCCTTATGTAAGAAGCATTAAGGCTTCCGAAAAAATTGTCCGCCGTTATGTTGTATCCTGTAAGGGTTATACTTGCATCAGCCTCGATTCCGCTTGAATTCACGTATTTTGCCCTGAATGAATAGGGAATCTTGGCAATTTTTACGGTATTTTTAAGGGTTCCGTCCCTGTAGTAGCAAAGCCAGTACTGCTGTTCATAAGTAAGAGTAACATCGGGAAGATAAACATCAACTATCCCCCTGTCGTCCGTCGCTAAAGTGGTAAGGTTTGAGTAAACCACAGTCGTACATGCAGCATCTGTTGTCAGGTTAAAGGCAAAGGCATAAGTTCCCGTCTGTATGCTTCCCGACGAATTTGTTGACTGAACCGTAATATGAAGGTCGTCTGTGATTGCTGTTGCTGAAACAAAACTCAAAGACATTAACAAAGTTAAAACTAATAATACACCCTCTTTTCGCATATAATTTACAGAAGAAAGAAATTTATAAAGTTTGTCAAGCCTTGTTGATGCTTGTTTATTTATTGTGATATAAGAGCCAGAGCAGGATGATAAAACTTTAAATATCTTAAATGAATTAAAAAATCAGAGCCCATAGCTCAGCCTGGTTAGAGCGCTGGTCTTATACGAGGCAGTTCGCCAAGCGGATTGCTTTCTCTGGGAGAGAACTCTAAGAGGAAATATAAAGTTTCCATTAGATTTCAGGAGAACTCTAAGAGAGCCAGAGGTCCTCGGTTCAAATCCGAGTGGGCTCATTCACTTGCTTGATAAGGATTTGATAAATCGGTTTAAGCGAAAAGGAAAATCAAAAAAAACCTTGGTTGTTTTTATTCAAATCCGAGTGGGCTCATTTTTTGTTTAGGTAATTTTAAAAACTGATTTCTGCATTTTATTTTAGTTCAGCCCCGATAGTTCAGAGGCCAAGAATGCGGCCCTTTCACGGCCGTGACCCGAGTTCGAATCTCGGTCGGGGCGTTTAAAAGATTGAGCAAAGCGAATCTTTTCTTTTATAGTAAACACTGAACGAGGGGAACCCGAGACTTCGAATCCGAGCATGTTTGCAAAGGACAAACTAAAATAGTCAAGCCCCGAGAAAGCATGGGAGCAGGTCGGGGCGTTTCGTTAAAAATTTGTTTAACGAAAAATTTAAATATAAGTAAGATTAATCTTATTTATGATAATTGATACAACCAAGATGAGCTCAAGAGGACAAGTTGTGATTCCCTTAGATTTGCGTAAAGGGATTAATGAAGGAGACAAACTAATTGTAATAAGAAAGGGTGATGAAATAATCTTGAAGAAATCTATTCCTGAAACCGCCTTGTGGTCTGAGAAATCTTTAGCAAAAACCTGGCTTAATAAAAAGGAAGACGAAGCATGGAAAGACTTGTAAGAGGAGATATAATTGTTATAGATTTTCCTTTCTCAAATCTGGTTCAATTTAAACCAAGACCTGTTTTAATTATTAAAATCCCAAAAGGAGATGATATGGTAGTTAATCAGATAACTGGCTCATCTTATGAAAAATCAGTTGAAATAAAAATAGAAAATAAAGATTTCAGTAAAGGTAGTCTAAAAAAGGATAGTTATCTTAGATTAGATAAGATATTTTCCATAGAAAAATCTTTAGTAAAATACAAAATAGGTTCCTTAAAACCCGAAAAGTTTAATGAAATTATTGACAAAATTGTCTCTTTTCTAAAAGGTTGACTACACCCTGTCGTTGCCCGCTCGGGGCGTTTTTATGATTTGAACGAGGAGGGTGAGAAAAGAGGAGGTGGTTAACTAAAATTATACCCAAGAATCTTCTTAATAAATTCCTCAATTTCTTTTAGTTTATCTTTATTCAAACTGATATGCAATCCGTAATTTGTAATTTTTTTCAGAATATATCCTTTCTTAATAAGCTCTTCAGCAATTTTCTTGATATTTTTGCCCAAATGAGAAGGAAATCCTTTTGTAATTGTATTAAAAGGCGTGTGAACCCCGCCAATAACTTTCTTCCTTCTTAAGTGATATAATATGGTTGCCTTAATCTTATCTTCATCGTTAAAATCCATAAATTTAAATAATCTAAGGTATATTTAAATGTTCTTATTCTTGTAATATAAAAACATTAAGAAAAACATTTATATACCCTAATAACATATTTTATGCATGAAAAATGAAAGCGTTTTTATGGAAATTTTGGGAAGCAATCCAGTAATCAAAGTCCTGGATTTTCTTATTACATTCCAGCTGTTTGATTACCCTTTAACGGAAATTGCAAAGAATTCGAGAGTTAGCTATTCAACTCTTCAGACATTTTGGGGAAATCTGGAAAGAAATAATATTATTATGAAAACAAGAAGAGTGGGGAAATCTGATTTGTACAAGCTTAATACAAACAACCCTGCAGTAAAGCAGTTCTTGAAATTGGATTGGAACTTTATAAAGGGGGCAGAACAGGAAGTATCTGCCTGATTTTTATCTAGATTTTTAAACTTCCCAATTCTCGCTTTGTTATGATAAGCACTTTTGGAAAAGCCAAAAAAAACAGGGGAAAACCCCGGAATATAAACATACATCATATGCCAATCCCCCTTATTGTTCAGGATACCATTGAACATGCAGACATAATTCTTGAAGTGTTGGATGCGAGATTTATCAGCAAAACACGAAATCAGGAGATAGAAAAAACCATCAAAAAAGAGGGAAAACTGATTATTTACGTTTTTAACAAGTCTGATTTAGTGGATGTAAATAAAATCAAGCGAAATATTGAGTTGGAGCATCTTAGCCCTCATTTGTTTTTTTCTTCAAAAGTTAGAAAGCATTCTTCCAATTTAAGAAATCTTCTGAAGAGGGAATCAAAAAAAATAAACAAGGAATCCATTAACATAGGAGTAATAGGATACCCCAACACGGGAAAAAGTTCGCTGATAAAATCACTTGCTATGAAATCAAAAATAAGAATCTCTTCCGAATCGGGATACACCAAAGGGGCGCAAAAGATAAAAATTTCAAACGGGTTGTACCTCATTGACACGCCGGGAATAATTCCTCCCGAAGAAAAAAAGCCGGTTATGGAAGAAAAACTTTCACAAATCGGGGCAATAGACTGGGACAAAACAAAAAATCCCGAACTGGCAATTCACGGGCTCATGCGGGAAAATCCCGGGGTTCTCGAGAAAAATTACAAAATTGAAGCAGAAGGGGATTCAGAGATTCTAATTGAAGAGTTAGGGAAAAAACTGCGTTTTTTCAGGAAAAAAAATCTTGTTGATGAAATAAGGACGGCAAAGAAAATCCTGAGAGACTGGCAGGAAGGAAAGATAAATCCGAGAATATAAAACCCACAGGCTTATAAACCGTGAATTTAATGATTCTTCGTAACAAATGTGTTAGTAAGCCTTGAGCATCAAAATGTCTCGAAAGACTTACGCTCAAGAAACATTTCTTGAATAATATTTTGTTAGTTGCCGCAAAAACGGGAAAGTTCGTGCATCGTTTTTTGAACGGCTGAAATTTAAAATGGAAAAATTTACGAAATTAGGATTAAGCAAGGAATTAACGGATGTGCTGAAGCAATCAGGATTCACGGAACCTTCTGAAATTCAGGAGAAAGCAATTCCCCCCGCACTGAAAGGAAGAGACATAATCGGGGGTTCAGCGACGGGAAGCGGAAAAACCCTGGCTTTTGCATCCGCGATTATTGAAAACCTGAAGCCAAACAGGGAACTCCAGGCGTTGGTGCTTACTCCCACAAGGGAACTTGCGGAGCAGGTTGCCGCCTCGATAAGAAATTTCGGAAAAAACAAAAAGCTGAATGTTCTTGCGGTATACGGGGGAGTGAGCATTTTGCCCCAGATAAAAAAAATCCCCTCAACGGACGTTCTTGTAGGAACACCAGGAAGAATTATAGACCATCTTACGAGAAAAACGCTGAGGCTGAACGGAATAAAATTTCTTGTGCTGGACGAAGTTGACAGGATGTTTGACATGGGATTCAGCAGGGATGTGGAAAGGATAATCGGCGAATGCCCGAAAAAAAGGCAAACCATGATGTTCTCAGCCACAATTTCTCCGGACATTGATTACCTTTCAAAGAAGCACACAATAAATCCCGTCGAGATTTCCCTGAAATCGCAGGTTGACCCGTCAAAGCTGAAACAGGTTTATTATGACGTTCCCGACAACCAAAAATTCTCCCTGCTTGTCAATCTGCTTAAAAAAGAAAGCGCGGACTTGGTGATGGTTTTCTGCAACACAAGAAGAAACGTGGATTTCATCGCGGACAACTTAAGAATGGCGGGAATATCCGCAAAAGCCATTCACGGCAAGATTGAGCAAAATAAGAGAATAAAAGTTTTGGAGGAATTTCACAGGAAAGGCTTGGGGGTGCTGGTATGCACCGACGTGGCCGCTAGGGGATTGGACATAAAGGGTGTCAGCCATGTATACAATTATGATGTTCCCCCTGATTCGAAAGATTACATTCACAGGATAGGAAGAACCGCAAGAGCGGGAAAAGACGGAAAAGCGATAGTAATTCTCTCAAGCAGAGATTACGAGAAGTTTGGGAACCTTATGCAGTCCCCTGACATGGTGATAACCCCCGAAAAGCTTCCTGAAATTGAATTTGTAAGGATAAAAATAAGTTCGGGAAGGAGCAATAGCAGATTTGACAGAGGCAACAGATTCAACAGAAGTTCCAATAGAAGAGATTCCAACAGAGACGGGAACTACGGCAGAGGATATGGTTCAAACAGAAGCGGTCCGAAAAATTACGGAAAGAATTCATATGACAGAAAGCCGAGAAGAAATGAATCGGGAAGGCGCGGCAGAGACGATTCAAGAAAAGCAAACAGGGAAACAGGAACAGGAAGAAGTTTTGGCAGAAGACCAAGAACAAAAAACTTCAGAGGCTCGGGAAGATACAGAAGATAAAGAAAATAGTTCACCTTCTATTCACATTTGCGCTCATTATTAATTAAAAATTGCCTCGTGCAAATACCCTACTCCCGACTTCGCGCGAGTTTTTGGTAGTTAAATTACTCTCTGTCACGAAATCGCTCGACTCACTATGGGTATAACTATAATAAAACTTACAAACTTATTTAGCATTTATGCAATCTGCGATTACGCATACGCTTCGCGAAACACTGAACACACCAGGATTTTACCAATAAGCGATTACGCATACGCTTCGCGAAACGCTGAATAAACCAGGATTTTACCAATAAGTGGGTGAAACGAGCAGCATTTCTTAACAATAAAATCAGAAATTTCAAGCAAATTCCAAAAAATCAATAAGTTTAAAAATAATTTTTTTCTTATGCTGTAATGAAAAAGAGGGATTACCTGAAAATATCAATCAGCTCCATAATCATCGCGGCAGTAGGCGTTTTTGTCATAGACTATTTTTCGCATCTGCTTTTTTCAGAACCAATGGAAACTCTTGGATATTTTTTCGGAAAGATGGCTGCGTATGCCTTGTTTTCTTTCTTGTTTTTGTCTTTCACTGATTTAAGGAAAAAGGAATTTCTTAAAGCGGCAGTCGGAGGAATAATGGTGGCTTCATTATGGGGAATGTATTACAATATTTTCCCGTTGCTTTATGGGTATTCCCCTTTTGGAATTTCACTTGCAGGACTGACTTTCTTGGGCATGGGTGTTTTCGGAACAGGATTGGCTTTTGGAATTGTTCATACTCTTGCATTCATCGGGGGATATTACACAAATAAACTTATAATGAAAAAATTCAAAAAATAAAATGAAAGCGGGATTTATTGTTGCGGGATTGTTAATTGCCGTCTTGGTTATAGGAGGAGGTTTCTTTTTTTTGAACAGCAAAAATTACGGCAGTTCAACCTCTCCGGAAAGCTCTGACGAACAACAACTTTCAACAGGCACCCCCGAAACATCAGGAGAAGAAAACCAAAGTGCAGAAACAACTCAAAATCCAAAAACATACAGTGTTGAGATAAAAAATCTTCTGTTTAATCCCAAGCAGCAAACAATAAATGTAGGGGACACTGTTGTGTGGACGAACAAGGATTCCGTAAGCCACACCGTTGATTCTGATTCAGGAAACGAAATAAAATCGGGAATGTTATCAGGAGCAGGCGGAGGAGGATATTACTCTTCTCCGACAGCGGGCGAAACATACTCGCACACTTTCACGAAAGCAGGAACATATAACTACTACTGCGCATTCCATCCAGGAATGACCGGAGTGATAATAGTGCAATAACTTCGCATAAACTGATTTTGATAAATTATCAAACAATAAAAAATTCTCTTCGCTTCCCTCGCTGTCTTTTAATATAACTAGCACTAAAATAATTTTTACTTCCATTAATCCCGAGTTTCCCGAATTAACAGTTTACATCAATTTTAAGCGGAACGAAGTGGAGCGACAGGATTCAAATAGAAATCACTTGTTAAATCAATATATAATCTTCATAAAATATAAAAAGGAAAATTATCTGTAAAATAAATGAAAAGTGAAAGGAGGTTAAAATGAGTGAAGAGATAACAATAAAGAAGCAGGATTTGTGGAAATACTCGACATTCGCGCTCGTGGCAATAATTATTATAGGGGGTTTTATCGTCTTTACGGGAAACTCCAGCGGAAACGCCACAAACGGCAACGCAGGAACATCGGGAAATTCCGGCGGGGCAACGATAAGCATGAATGTTTTCACCTCGGATTCCTCTCTGTATCCTTCTTTGGGGCCTGAAGACGCAAAATACACGGTTCTGGAATTTTCAGACTTCCAGTGTCCTTATTGCACCATGGCTTCCGGACTTCCTTCATGGGTAAGCCAGTATCAGTCGCAGTACGGAGATTTAATAGGCGCTGCGGGAAATCTTCAGGAAATGGCTCAGCAGGGAAAGATAAGATTCATCTATGTTTCAATGAGTTTCCTCGGAGCTGAATCAATTTATGCCGCAGAAGCGGGATTGTGCGCAAACGAGCAGGAAAAATTCTGGGAAATGCACGACGCAATATTCAAAGCTTCCACAGGAGCAAGTGAAAACGACGGAAAGTATTCAAAGGCAAACCTCAAAACAATTGCTTCAAAAATAAGCGGCTTGGATGCAACAAAATTCAATGACTGCCTTGACAAAGGAAAGTACACTTCCTCCGTCCAGAAAATAGGGCAGACAGCAAATGCCGCAGGAGTTCAGGGAACGCCCACATTCATCGTGAACGGGCAAAAAGTAGCCTCATCCTGGAATGCAATTCAATCCGCGATAAGCGCTTAATTTTATTTTTTATTTTTTTCCTATTTTTTTCTCAGCCTCTTGCGCAGGCACCATTCATCCTCTCCGTTGAGGAAAACAGAAAAGGCTGCAAGAGCGATTCCGAAATCCCTTACGACAACGTCGTTGTACCCGATGGAAAGCATTATTATCAATGTATGGAGCGAAAGCAAAATCGCCGAGATTCTAACGTAAAATCCGAGCAGAAGCAGCAATCCAAAAGAAATTTCAAAAATTCCGTTGAAAAGCAAGATTGTTTTCAGAGATATTGAAAGAGAATATGCAAATGAAGGCAAATAGCCAAGAAGAGATTCGTAATTGAAAATGCTTGTGAATCCAAACCACAAAAACAGGAAACTTAGGGAAATTCTCAGGACAATCAGAGAATATTTTCTGAGGTTCATTTTCTTAATTTACTACAAGCGTTCCCTTCATCTCGCCATGCCCAGAACCGCAGTACGCATTGCAAAAAAAAGTGTACGTTCCTTTCTTGTCCGCTACAAACCTAACCGTTTCCTCGCTTCCTGGAGTAAGAGGCTGGTTCACGCCAAATTCCGGAATCGCAATTCCGTGGTCGACATCAACGCTTTTTATATGAAGCACAACCGTGTCGCCCTTGTTGACTATTATTGTTTCGGGGACAAATTCATACTGCCTTGCAATCATGTTGAATTCCTTTATACTATTTGATGAAGATGCCTCCTGGCTGACTCCTGAAAGGAGGTCATTAATCTCGTTATCCTGCACGGACAATCCCGAAATATTTCCTCCCTGCTTTCCAGAAAAACCCAAAAAAACGGCTCCCGCGACAACCACAAAAAGAGCCAAGCCCAAGAAAAGCATAGTTTTGTTTTCCATATAATAAAATGACAACCTGCATTTAAAAATTTTTAGTCATTTATAGTTTTGTTTAAAATCCCAGATTTTATGATTTGTTAAACATTTAAAAAATAGAGTTGTTATAGAAAGAAGGTTTTGTATTATTAGGCGTATCATATGCGAGTGCAACGAGTCTTTTTCTTAACAAGTTAAAAAACAGAATTTATTAAAAAAAGCCGTCAGTTATACTTCTCGTAAAAGATTCTTTCTTCCTTGACGCCTTTTTTTGCGAGTTTTGCCTTTATCTCATCAATCATGCCTTTCAATCCGCAAAGATAAAAATCCCCTTTGAAATTTTTTGGGAGGTGCTTTTCAAGGAAATCCTGCACATACCCCACATCCGCGTAATCTCCGTTTTCAGGCTTGCTCAGGACATTGTGAATTTCAAGATTTGGGAATTTTTTTCCCAAATTTATCAGCCTTTTTTCGCACAAAATTTCATTCTCATTTCTGAATCCCGCGAGAAGAATTATCTTTTTCCCGAATCCTTCCTCAAGGACAGAGGAAATCATGCTCAAAAAAGCAGTTATTCCGGTGCCGTTTGATATAAAAAATAAATCCTTGCGTTTCGAGCTTTCTTCAATAACAAATTTTCCGGCAGGGCCAAACAACTCAATCTCATCTCCTTTTTTTAAATTTCCCATATAGGATGAAGCTTTTCCAACATCAATTATTCTTATGAAAAATTCTGCAAAACCTTTTCCGGGAGAGGATGCAATTGAATAAGGGGTTCTTAGTTTTTTTCCGTCCGAAATTCTTGAAACAGACAAATACTGCCCCGGGGTAAATTCAAATTCTCCCGGAACCGAAAACTTAATGTATTTTATGTCCGAAGAAATTTTTCTCGCCTCAAGAATTTTTGAATTGAATATTTTTGGGAGAATTTTTTTGCTCTTCTGTTCCATGAAATCTTCCATGATTTTTTTGTGGTTAAATGCAAGCTCCATCTTTTTTATTTCCCGAGGTAAGAACCATCCAAACTCGCTGGATTCCCCGTTTATTTTTACATTTCCGTTTGTTTTTCCGAAAAAAAATCCGGCTGTGGCTTTCCAAGAAAATTGCGGAAAATCCTCTGCATACTTCCTGAACGGCACGGGATAAAAATCAAGGTTCACTTCTTCCTTTATTTCTCTTTTAACCGCATCCTCGAAATTCTCGCCCTCTTCAAGATTCCCTCCAGGCAAGCCCCAATATCCTTCAAACGTTTTCGTGTTGTTCCTTTTTACAAGAAGAAACTTCCCGTCTTTCTCTATTATCGCCCCCGCCGTTTTTCTATTCCGAGCCATTTTCAACCGCTCCATGATTCATGACAAAAACCTTGTCGGGATTTAAATAACCTATTGTTTTTTCGTTGTGGGTTATTATCAAAATTGCCTTTTCTTTTGAGGAAAATTTTTTTATTTCATCCAAAATCTTCCTTAATGACTCTTTGTCCAGCCCGGAATCAACCTCGTCAAGAATTGCAATCTTGGGATTTAATGCAAGCATCTGCAAAATCTCCAGTTTCCTTTTTTCCCCTCCGGAGAACCCCCTGTTAACCTCTCTTTCAAGCAGCTCTTTTTTTATTCCGAGGGTTTCCGCCTTCTTTTCAATAAATCTTTTGGATTCCAGAAATGAAAATTTTTTCTCGCTTACAGAGTTGCGGGCGGCTCTTAAAAAATTTGAGAAGGAAATTCCCAGTATCTCGGGAGAAAACTGAAAAGAGATGAAAATTCCCTTTCTTGCCCTCTCATCGGCAGAAAGCTCTGAAATGTCCTCGCCGTTGAGAAATATTTTTCCTTTGGCAACAGAATATTTACCGTTTCCCATAACAGCGTTTGCAAGAGTGCTTTTCCCAGAGCCGTTCCTTCCTGTCAAGGCATAAATTTTTCCCGCCTTCAACTTCAGATTTACATTATCCAGGATTTTTTTTCGTGAATCAGAAGCTTCAACACTTAGGTTTTTTATTTCAAGCATTTTTTGACAGCCTCCAGAGGCAGAAGCGCGCATTTGATTCTTCCCTGATTAACATTTATTTTAAGAAGTTTTATCATGTCCTTTTTTCCAAGCTCTTTTACATCCGAAATCTTCATTCCCCTTATTTTATCCGTGAGAAGCGAGGACGAAACCATGCTTATCACGCAGCCGCTTCCGGAGAATTTTGCGTCTTTCACTTTTCCGTTCCCTGCATTAATGTGGATTGTTATTTCATCCCCGCAAAACGCGTTGTTTTCAGTATGCTTATGCGTCGGATTTTTCAATTCGCCATAATTGCCAGGATTCCTGTAAAGCTCAAGAATATGCTCTCTGTACATTCCTTCAGACATATCGCTATTATGACTCATATTATCCTGTAATAAATCCTCCTGTTGTTTTTTCCCTTGTTGTCGCATCTTATAAATTCCATCTTCCCTATTTCCTCCGTTGATTTGACATGCGTTCCTCCGTCCGCCTGAACATCAAATTCACCTATGTTAACAATTCTAACTTCACTTAAATTTTTAAGAAAATTATTTGTTGCGAGCTTTGAGAGCTGAGGAATTTTCATAGCTTCTTCCCTCGGCAAAAACTTGACGGACACTTTCAAGTCTTTTGACATCACTTCATTTGTTTTTTCTACCCAGGATTTTATTTCTTCCAAATCATACCTTTCAAGATTCAAGTCAACTCTGCATTTGTCCACATCAAGCTGATTCCCTGTAACCAACGCCCTTGATTCCCTAAAAATGACTTCCGTAAATAGGTGCATGGAGGTATGCGCTTTCATCAATGCATATCTTCTTTTCCAGTCAATCTCGCAACTTACCTTGTCTCCTATTTCCAAGCCGGCTTTGTCAACTTCGTGCGAAATCACCCCGTCGAATTTGCCGACAAAGATAACATTGAATTTTTCACCGCTGCTTTTTGCAACAATTGTTCCAGTGTCATGTGGCTGTCCGCCGGAACTGGGATAAAAAGCCGTCTGGTCCAGCACAATAAATTTTCCATCCTTAACTTCAACAACTTTCGCATCCCATTTATTCAAATAGCTATCCTTCAGGTAAAGCGCCTCTGTCATTTTTCATTAAACCTCTTATTTATCTTATTTAAAGCTTCGGCTAATTTGTCAACATCTTCCTTTGTGTTGTAAAATGAAAAGCTTGCCCTTGCAGTCCCGTTTTGCTTTATTTTCAATGTTTTCATCAACGGCATCGTGCAGTGGTGCCCCGCCCTTATGCAGATTTTATAATCGTCCAGCAAAGAGGCAACGTCGTGAGAAGGAATCCCTTTCAGATTAAACGAGATTATCGAAGATATTTTGTATGGAGGAGAGTACAACTCCATGCCTTTTACATTGCTTAGCTTGTCAAGGGCATACATGGTTATCTGTTCTTCGTAATTATTTATTTTTTCAATTCCAATTTTTTCAATATATTTTATTGCTTCCGCCAAAGCAACCGCTCCTGCGACATTTTGCGTTCCCGCCTCAAACCTTTCGGGGATTGCATTCCACTCCGCATTTTCAAAACTCACGGATTTTATCATGTCTCCTCCGAACTGAAAAGGCAAGATCCTAGCCAGCAGTTCCTTTTTTCCGTACAAAACACCCACTCCAAAAGGCCCGTAAATCTTGTGTCCTGAAAAAGCCAGAAAGTCGCAACCCATACTCCTAACATTAATCTTCATATGCCCAACACCCTGAGCAGCGTCGACAATAGTGATAATATCTTTGCTCTTTTTCTTTGCAATTCCTATGATTTCTTTGACAGGATTTATTGTTCCGAGGGTGTTTGAAACATGAGCCAAAGAAATGATTGCAGTCTTGTCCGTTATCTTATTTTTTGCGTCCTCCATGTCCAGCGTGAAATTCCTTTTCACTTTTATGAATCTCAGTTTCATTCCCTTTCTTTTTGCCAATTGTTGCCACGGCACAAGATTAGAGTGGTGCTCCATTTCCGTGAGAAGAATTTCATTTTTTTCCTTTTTAATTATGGAATCAACAGTGTAAGACAAAAAATTAATGCTTTCCGTGGTTCCGCTTGTGAAAATTATCTCTTTATGGTTTGCGTTGATGAATTTTGCAACTTCTTTTCTTGCGTTTTCATACTTTTTTGTTGCCTTCACGGACAAATCATAAATTCCCCTGTGGATGTTTGCATTCGAAGTTTCATAAAATTCCTTAACAGAATTTATAACTTGTTTTGGCTTTTGCGTCGTGGATGCGTTGTCGAGATAAACCAGTTCGGGATTGTTCTTGAAAATCGGGAAATCTTTTTTGTTCATCTTAAATCACGGAATTTTCAATCTCCATTTCAATCAGCCTATTTAATTCCACAGCGTATTCAACAGGAAGTTCTTTTACAACAGGCTCTATAAATCCCGAGACTATCATCTTCACCGCCTCCTTCTCCGAAAGCCCGCGCGACATCAGATAAAATAACTGCTCCTCCTGTATTTTTCCGACGGCAGCCTCGTGGGAAACTTCAACATCATTTTCCGAAATATCCATTGCTGGAAGGGTAATTGCGCGGCTTTTGTCATCAAGCATCAACCCGTCGCATCGGACATATGATTTTGAATTTTTGCATCCTTTTTTTATTGAAACCAATCCCCTATAAGAACTTACCCCTCCCTGAAGGCTTATTCCCTTGCTGATGACGTACGAAGAAGTATTTTCAGCTAAATGGTAAACTTTGCATCCCGTGTCCTGATACTGGCCTTCGGAAGCATAAGCAATTCCAATATAATCCGTTTTTGAATTTTTACCAAGAAGAACGCTGCACGGATAAAGCATGGTGGTTTTGCTTCCAAGATTCCCGTTAACCCATTCCATCACGGCGTTTTCGTGGACGATTGCGCGTTTTGTGTTAAGATTGTAAGTGTTTTTGCTCCAGTTCTCAATGCTTGAATATCTAACTTTTGCATTTTTTAAAACATGTATCTCAACGCATCCCGCATGAAAGCTTGTTTCCGTGTAAAGCGGAGCGGAGCAGCCTTCTATATAATGTATATCTGAGTTTTCGTCCGCAATTATAAGAGTGTGCTCAAACTGCCCCCCGCTGCGGGCGTTCATCCTGAAATAAGCCTGCAATGGAAGCTCAACCTTGACATTTTTAGGAACATAAATGAAAGTTCCTCCGGAGAAAACGGCGGCGTGCAGCGCGCTGAACTTGTGCAATGAAGGAGAAACGCAATTAGTCATAAAATATTTCTTAACAAGTTCCGGAAATTTTCTTACAGCTTCGTCCATGTCAAGAAATACAACTCCTTTTTTCTCAAGATTCTTTTTTAAGTTATGATAGACAACTTCGCTTTCATACTGGGCTCCGACGCCGCCGAGAGATTTCGCCTCCGCCTGCGGAATTCCGAGTTTCTCATATGTTTTTCTTATATCGGCAGGCACGTCTTTCCAATTTCTTGAGTTTTTTGCGGCATTAGGCTTCATATAAAAATAAATTTCATTCAAATCAAGTTCGTCCAGCGAAGGTCCGAAAGAGGGCATGGGTTTTTTCATAAAAATTTCAAGGGCTTTCAGCCTTTTATGCAGCATCCATTCCGGCTCGTTTTTGTCTTTTGAGATTTGCCTTACAACCTCCTCCGTGAGCCCTTTTTGGGATTTGAATTTCAGCTTCTCGGGATTGCTCATGTTAAGGGATTCCCTGGTAAGATTAATTAGTTCCATCAAAAATCTAAACCGCAGGGATTTTAAAAGTTAACTATTGTTAAGAATTGGAAGTTTAGATAGCAATTGATTAACCTTAAGGATGTTACAAAACCAAAATAACACATATTCCCACCCTATCTAATTAATAATATTTAATCTTTATAAGAGTCATCTGTCTACTTTTACGTCAGTTTTATCTAAAATAATCCTTTCCCTTTTTTCACCCCAAACTTTATATTTTACAATTATATCAAATATTCATGCCCAACATAATGCCCCAGGAAATTGAGGTTTGGTATCTCATTCCCGCGCTGAGAAAGGAATTTGCGGGAATTTTCATACACGATTACGGGTTTAGCCAGAAAAAAGCCTCTGAGCTTCTGGGAATCACCGAATCCGCAATTTCCCAGTACCTAAAATCAAAAAGAGGCAATGAACTGAAGTTTTCAAAAACGGAATTAAGCAGAATAAAAAAATCCGCGAAGAGCATCGCAGAAGGTGGAAACGCCATGAAAGAACTCTATGACTTGTGCATAGTTCTGAGAAAGTCAAAGACAATCTGCTCGCTCCACAAAAGCCATGACAAAAGCATAGACAAAAACTGCGATGTTTGCTTTAAATAAAAAACATTTTAAACCATTTTTATCATAGAATTACAGCGCGGTATTAGTTTAGTGGTAGAACAATACGTTGCCAACGTATAAACCAGGGTTCAATTCCCTGATACCGCATTACGGAATTGATAAATCGGTTTAAACGAGAAGGAAAGAGCGCGAGAGAACCTTGGTTCCATCTCGCTTCAACTCCCCAATACTGCATTTATGAAGATTTTTTTAATCCTCCATCCCCATTCCGGAAGGCATTCCACCCATTCCGGACTTTGCACCCCTCGAACTTTCCCCAGAAGAAGCTATCACATCATCAATCCTCAAAATCATCACCGCCACGTCTGTCGCGGAATTTATCGCCTGGCTTTTTATTTTCAAGGGCTCTATTATTCTTGCCTTGAAAACATCTTCAACCCTGTTTGTGAACAAATTCAGCCCGGCGTTTTTTTCTCCGGCATCATGGAGAGATTTCAATTCCGTCAGAACATCAATGGGATCTATTCCTGCGTTTTCTGCGAGAGTAAAAGGTATAAACTCCAACGCGGAAGCAAATTCAACTATTGCAAGCTGCTCCCTTCCTGAAAGCCCCTGCGAAAAGTCCCTCAGTCTTTTTGCAAGTTCCATCTCCACCGCACCCCCTCCAGGAACAACCAGCCCCTGCTTCAGAGAGCATGCAATATCTCCCAGCCCGTCCTTAATTGCCCTCTCTATCTCGTCCATAACATGCTCCGTGCCCCCGTGAATCAAAATCGTAAGTGCTTTTGGATTGCTGCATCCGGTAACATATGTAAGAACATCCTCTCCATGCATCACTTCCCTTACGCTTTCGGCATTTCCAAGCTCATGGGAAGAAAGCTCATTAAGACTGCTGATTATTTTCCCTCCTGTCGCTTTTGCTATTTTTTCCATATCGCTTCTTGCAACCCTCCTGCACGCATATATTTTTTCCTTTGAAAGAAGATATTGCGCAAAATCATCAATTCCCTTCTGGCAAAAAACAACATTCGCCCCGGAAAATTTGATTTTTTCTACCATTTCCTTTATGCCCCTTTCCTCCTGGGAAAGAAAATTCTGCAGCTGCTCCGGAGAGGAAATCGAGACTTTTGTATCTATCTCCGGATTTTTGATTTCAACAGAAGACTCTATGAGGGCTATTCTCGCCCCTCTGACTGAAGAAGGCATGTCATGGGAAATTTTTTCCTTGTCAAGTACTATTCCCGAAATGAGCTCCGTGTCCTCTATGCTGTCCCCTTTTGACTTTTCAATTTTTATGTTGCTTAGATTGACATTTCCGTTTTCCTGTATCTGCTTCACGGCTTTCACAATAATGTCTGCAAATTTTTCCTTGGAGCTTTCCGCGCCTTTTCCCGTCATCGCCGTCATCGCAATCTGCCTAAGCATGTCATCGTCCTCTGAAGTGATTCTCAGAGAAATTTCCTTAAGAATTTCCTGTGCTTTTTCTGCGGCAATCCTGTACCCTTTAGTGATAACCGTTGGATGAATTTTGCTGTCAAGCAGCTTCTCCGCGTTTTCAAGAAGTTTTCCAGCAATCATCACGGCAGTTGTCGTGCCGTCGCCGACTTCGGACTCCTGCGTCTTCGCAATCTCAACCATCATCTTTGCCGCGGGATGCTCTATCTGCATTTCCTCAAGTATCGTCACGCCGTCATTCGTGACAATTATGTCATTAGTGGGAGAAACAAGCATCTTGTCCATTCCCTTTGGGCCCAAGGTGGTTTTCACGATTTCCGCAACGGCTCTCGCCGCCTGTATGTTGTTTCTCTGCGCGTCCTTTCCCATTATTCTTTGTATGTCTTCAGGCATTAACACAAGAGGCTTGTCCGTCATTACAAATCGTCACTGTTTAATTTTTTAAATATTGTTGTGGTAGGAAATTAATCCTGTTTGCGTAATCGAAGAATATTTAAACAAAAATTATTATTATGAAATATGGCTGAAAAAGAAACAGTGTTCGCGAGCAAGGTAGGGTACACAGGAGTGCTCTCATTCAAGGAGCTTTATCTTTTCTGCTACAGGTGGATTACTGAAGAAACGGGACTGGACTTGATGGAGACAAAATATTCCGAAAAAATAGTCAGCAAGGGGAAAAATCTTGAGATATTCTGGGACGGAACAAAGGACTTAACGGACTACTTCAGGTTCAAGGCAAGAATCGAGTTCTGGACTTATAATATGGAAGACACCGAGATTAACGATGGCGGTGTAAAAATCAAGGCAAACAAGGGAAAGGTTGAGATAAAAGTCAAAGCGGAACTTATAAGGGATTACAAGGGAAAATTCGAGAGAGACGCATTCAGGAAATTTTTAAGAAGCATTTACGAAAAGTGGGTTATTCCTTCGAGAGTGGACCAGTTCAAGAGTGATATAGCGGCAGATTGCGACGAATTCCTTAATCAGGCAAAGGCGTTCCTTGATTTGGAAGGAAAGAGATGATTATGCAAAGCCCATAAGTTTTATTTTCTTTTTAAAAAATCTCATATGCGCATTGTCCATAAATTTCAATGTAAAAATCAACTATTTTTATTTAACTCCTTTATCAACTGATATAATTGCTATCAAAATCTGCAAAACTCATTTAGCATTTATCCAATCTACGAGTGAAACAAGAAGCATTTATACAACAAAAACTTTAAATACAAATGCATTTTATCTTCCCTATGAGAAAAATACTTTTATTGTGCCTGTTTATGATTTTTGTTCTGCCTTCCGTCCTTGCAATAAACCTTAACGTGGAACCTCAGGGCTCAAAAGAAGTAATTATTCACGGCATTGACCAGCCGGCGGAATTTGACGTAAACATAAAAAATCTCGGCGAAAGCAACGACTTTCAATTTTATAATCTTCTTGGTTTCAGCATGGCTCCAAAAGGAACCGTTCACATTGACAGGTGGGAATCCAAAACCATAAAGATTCTTATTTATCCAAAAGAGGGATTCAATTACGACGGATTTTACACTTTCAAGTATTTCATAAGAGGCTCGGGGGGCGATGAGATTTCACAGGAGGTAACGATAAAGGCAATTGATTTGAAAGACGCATTCGAGATAGGCTCGGGAGATGTTAATGTCGGGGAGAGTTCCATGCAGATTTATATTTATAACAGGGAGAACTTCGATTTTGAAAACATAGATGCAAGGTTCAAATCCCCGTTCTTTGACTTTGAAAAAAATTTTTCCCTCGAAGGAAATGAAAGGAAAAATTTTGACGTTGTGCTGAACAAGGAGGATTTCAAGAAGGTGATGGCGGGATTCTACACGCTGAACTCCGAAATAAAAACATACGGAAAAGAAGTGGACATTGAGGGAGTCATAAAATTCGTGGAGAAAGACATTCTGACATCCACGAAAGAGGATTACGGGCTGATAATAAACACCCAGATAATAAGCAAAAAGAACGAGGGAAACCTCGTCGCTGAAACTGAAACGGTGATAAAAAAGAACATTCTTTCAAGGCTCTTTACAAGTTTCAGCCCCGAGCCCGACAGCATTGACCGCTCGGGCATCAGCATATACTATACATGGGCAAGGAAAATCCCTCCAGGGGAAGCGCTTGAAATTACCGTGAAAACAAACTGGCTTCTTCCTTTATTCGTGATACTTTTCATAATTGCCTCAGTGGCTCTGGCAAGGCAGTACACCAGAAAAAGCCTCACAATAAGCAAAAGAATTTCATTTGTGAGGGCAAAGGGAGGGGAATTTGCCCTGAGAGTCTCGGTTTTCGCATTTGCAAGAAGCCATGTTGAAAAAGTAAGCATCATTGACAGGCTTCCGTCGCTAGTGAAAGTCCACGAAAAATTCGGCTCGGAGAAGCCAAAAAGAGTCAGCGAAAAAAACAGGAGCATAGAATGGGAATTCTCCTGGCTTGAGGCGGGAGAAACAAGGGTGATGAGCTACATAATTTACTCAAAGATAGGCGTCGTCGGGAAATTCTCCCTTCCAACCGCAATTGCCGTATACGAAAAAGACGGGAAGATTCACGAGGCAGAATCCAACAGGGCATATTTCGTCGCGGAGCAGAGAGGAAGAGAGGAAGACTAACAAGCTTTAAAAATAAAATATTTCTCTTAGTCTGAGCCCCTCGTAGCTTAGTGGTTAAAGCGTCTGGCTGTAGGTTAGCGATTACGCAAGAAATCAAGGTAAATCCTTGCGGATTTAGCATCGACGCGTCGTGAGACGCTGCGTAACAATCTAGGGTGGAGTTTCAATCTTGAAGCACGATGAATCCTGAAAAGCCGGAAAGCAGAACCCGGAAGACCCCAAGTTCGAATCTTGGCGAGGGGATTTTTATTAAATTAAATGCAATACTGACTTTGCTTAACAATCAGTTTCTATATGAAAAGCCGTTGGTTAATCAGAAAACAACTTTTAACTTGTACCAATAAACCTCTCTTCCAAGCCAACAATCCTTAAAAACGGATTTTTTGTTTTTTATTCATGGAAATGAAAAGCATTTTTATGTTCATATTCGGAGTTTTGTGTATTTTGGCTTTCACGATGGCTTTTTTTCTTACGTTGAACCCTTCGGTAAGCGCTGAATCCGGCAATTCAAAAAATTCCCCAGCAGATTCGGAATACAGAAACCTGGAATTCAGCGATTCCGAAAAGAGTTATTCTGTCACGGGACTGCTCGGAAACGAGATAAAAAGGAATTCGGTAAGCGTAAGAAACAATGAAAATACGGGGGGATACTTCACCGTGAGATTTTATTTCAAAAACAGCTATGGCGAAACAAAAACGGAGCTCGAAACAAAGCACATTCCGCCTCACAAAGAGGAAAAATTCCACTCGCAAAAAATCTACAGCAACGGATACAGGTACTGGAAATATGATGTGACTTCGCAGTCAAAAGTCCGAGTTTTGAAATGATTTCCGCAGAAAAACGTGAGTTATACTCGACAATAGAAGAATTTATAAACAGTTTTCCTCTTAAAAAATCAGTAAATAAAAAACAAAAAGAGGAAAATGGAAGAAGATTTTCTCGCCGAAGGTGAAGAATCGGGTGAAGACGATTTTGATGATTCCTTTGGTGAAGACGTTGAATCGCTGAGTCTTGACGACTAATTTATTTTTTTATTTCTAATTTTATTTCATTATTATTTTTTTCAAGCTCGGGGTGAGGATACTCCAAAAAAAACCTGAGCTCATTTACTCCCGTCTGGGGAACCCACAAGTTTCCAAGAAATATTTCAGTTCCGTATCCAATCTTGATTTCGGAAATTTCATACTCCTTCACATTCACGTCATCCGCATATACTATCAGCTTTCCCTTTTCAGAGTCCTTAAGCCCCTCGTTTCTTATCGTGACATTCGCATCAAGATATTTTCCATGCATTAAAGCCGAGGCATTCTCAACAGCCAAATCAGGATATTCCGGGAAAGAGTAAAGATAATCAACTCTTTCTATCAAATCACTTCCTATCTCCTGACTGCACTTTGTGAGATTGTACATAACGCTTTGTGGATTTTGGGAATGGTCAAATCCAAGCGCATGGAAGAGCTCGTGTATTTCTACATTGGGTCTTTCGCATTTTGAGTCTCTTATCAAAAGTATTTCCCCGTTGAGAATCACATTAAAATTGCTTGTTTTGGTTATGTTAACTGGTCCGCCCTCGCCAGCAACGAAAAGGCCGTTTTCAACCCTGTTTGTATCCTCGCAAGCCACCAGGATTTCTCCGCCGGTTTCAACAGGATAGAATTCCATGACAGTAAGATTCGAGATGATTTCAAATGCCTGCTTCATATCATATTCTTTCTGCAAAGGGCAACCCCCGATGTTATAGGAAATTTTCTTCTCGGGATATCTCATATTGTCATAAAACTGCATTTTCGCATCCTCCGAGGAGTTTAAGGTAAAATTAAAATTCTCCGATGAAGGGGCTTTGTAAAATTCAATCGTGCCAAAGGGGAAAAACCAGTATATTACAAGAAGAGAAACTGCTATTATAAAAAACACGAAGCTAAAAAAGATTTTCCATGACATAAAATCAAATGCCTTGGAAATTATATAAATCTTGCCAAATAAAAGTTTAAATTTGCCCTTCGCAAATACAGATATAACTATAATAAAACTTACAAACTTATTTAGCATTTATGCAATCTGCGATTACGCAAGAAATCAAGGTAAATCCTTGCGGATTTAGCATCGGCGCTTCGCGAAACACTGAGCACACCAAGACTTTACCAATAAGCGATTACGCATACGCTTCGCGAAACACTGAATATACAAAGACTTTACCAATAAGTGGGTGAAACGAGCAGTGTTTTTTAATGGCAAAAAAAGGTTTTTTATTTCCAAATAAGACTTAAATAAAAAAACTATTTTATTAAAAAAAATAAATTTTGCGTGAGGAATTATTCTTCATCAGAAATGCCGTCTGAATCCTCTTCGTCGTCATCGTCTTCGTCGTTTTCCACGTCTTCAATTTCTTCAACTTCCTCGTCGTTTTCCATTGTTTTGTCTTTTTCCCTCATCATGATTTTAGTCATTTTTTCTTTGTAATTTCGGTGCACATTCCGGCGGCAACAGTTGCTCCTGCGTCTCTTATTGAGAATCTTGACATTGCAGGATTGCTTTTTTGCGTTTCAAGGCAGAGATTTCCTTTAGGGGATATTTTGACTCTTGCAACATCGCCATTCTTCAAAAAATCAGGATGTTCTTTTATGACTTCCCCTGTTGCGGGATTTATCTGCGAAATCAGCTCCGTAATCTGGCATGGAACCTGCGCCGTGTGAATGTGGAATACAGGAGTGTATCCTTTAGCCAGAACGGTAGGGTGATTAATGACTGTTATTGTTGCTATAAATTCCTCGACAACAGGCACCGGATTGCTTGCCTCGCAAATTACATCCCCCCTTGCCACGTCTTTCTTTCCCACTCCGCGAATGTTCACTCCGACATTGTCTCCTGCCTCCGCAGTGTCGAGCATTTCATGGTGCATCTCAATAGTCTTCAATTCTCCCTCAACACCCTTCCCTGTTCTTCCCGGGAGAACTATGACCTTGCTTCCCTTTTTCATTATTCCCGTGACTATTTTTCCAACAGGCACTGTTCCTATTCCTGTAATTTCATAAACGTCCTGCACTGGCATCCTCATAGGCAAAGAGGTAGGCTGCTCAGGCATCGGGAAAAGATCAAACTGCTCAAGGATTGTCGGGCCTTTATACCATGGCATCTTGTCCGATTTCCTGAAAATATTTTCCCCCTTCAAGCCTGAAACAGCGAGGAAAGTTGTCTTTTCCGGAGAGATTCCAACTTGTTTAAGAAGCTTTGAAACATCGCTCTTTGTCTTGTTGAAATTTTCCTCCTTGTATCCAACATCGTCCATTTTGTTTATCGCAACAACAATATTTTTTACGCCTGCCGTCCTCAAAAGCCATAGATGCTCCGTTGTCTGGGGCTGGACTCCTGCAGGGGCGGAAATTACGAGGAAAGCTGCGTCTGCCTGGCTCGCTCCGGTAATCATATTCTTTACGAAATCCCTGTGCCCTGGCGCGTCAATTATTGTAATCTGGTATTTGTTAGTCATGATTTTCTTGTAAGCAAGCTGGATTGTAACTCCCCTTTCTCTTTCCTCTCTTATAGCATCCATGATATAAGCGAATTCAAATCCCTGCTTTCCGTGCTTCTCGGCTTCAGCCCTTAGCTTCACCATTTCCTGCTCGGAAACCGCGCCGGACTGGAACATGAGCTGTCCAACTATGGTTGACTTTCCGGCGTCAACGTGCCCTACAAAAACAACATTAAGATTTGGTTTTTCCTTTGCCATTTGTGAAAATCTTATTTTTTAATCCGCATAAAAAATTACGCAACTTTTAATAAAAAAGATGGTTTATAAATTTTTTGCTGAGAAAATTTATTAGTTTTTATTTAATAAATAATTTATGCTTAAAATTTCCTCGGTTTTTGGCTCAATACTAATAATCAATAAAGAATAACAAGAAAATTTTGTTAGTGCCATTGTGATACACCCTTTTTTGCTTCTTAGGCTAAAACAAAACTTTTATAACTAATGCTCTTAAGTCCTTTTTATGAAATTTACCGGAAAACTTGAAGGATTAATAATTGGGGCGGTGGGTGGAATAATACTTGGAGGAATTTTAGGTTTGGTTACAATGAAAAATTTTTCAAAACCTGATTATGCATCCACTGCAGGAGAATGCTTGAATATTAAAGATAAGATAGGAAATAAATATCAATTAGTCCTTCAGGACAAAAGGACATATGAAGTGTGGATTCCTCCCGAAGAAAGAAATGAAAAACTATTTTGCCTTGGAAATAATCAACATTACTGATTCTCCGCCAAGCCTTTTCTGCTCCTGATCTTGCGGACGACATCCGCCTGTAGCCCCTGCGGAATTCTTTCAAACAGCTGGTCAAGAAGTGAGCTTGTTCCCCTTCCTTCCGTGGCCGAGCGCAAATCATTGCTCCACCCGATCATTTCAGCGACGGGAATCTTTGCCTTTACCGCGACAATTCCACCTTCGTGCTTGACGTCAAGCATTTGCCCTCTTTTGCCACCCACGAGTTTTGTAATTTCCCCGAGGAAGCTTTCAGGAACATCAATGACATGAATCTGCAGCGGCTCGAGAATATAAGGCGTTGAGGATTTCATTGCATCCGTGATTGCTTCCCTTACAGCGGGATAAACCTGGGCGGGACCGCGATGAATTGCGTCTTCGTGAAGCTTTGTGTCCTCCAAAGAAATCTTCAGTTTAGTGCATGGCTCCCTGGCAAGAGGGCCCTGGTCCATCACCATCTCAAAAGCGTCCATAACCATGCCTATGATTTCCCCTATATGCACTTCCCCTCTTGTCTCGTCCAAAAACATATTTCCCTTGTAAATGTCTTTTACATTCCTTATTTCATCCCCTCTCCATCCCAATTCCGTGAGCTTTTTGTGCATCTCCTCGTTCCTTTTCCTCACCCTTCCTTCGGGAATCTCGGAGTTTTCAATTGCATTATAAACCTCATCCGCAAGAGGCTCGACTTTTATAAAAAAGCTGTTGTGTTTGTTAGGGCTTCTCCCTTCCACCGGCTTTGACACTTTTCCGACAGTTTCCCTGTATACAATTATAGGAGCGGATGTTTTTACCTGAAGCCCTTTTTCCGTCTTAATCCTATTCTCTATTATTTCAAGATGCAACTCACCCATTCCGCTTATCAGCGATTCCCCCGTCTGCTCGTTAATCTCGACTTTTACGGAGGGGTCCTCTTTGCTTACCTGCCTCAAAACTTCAATCATCTTTGGCAGGTCGGCTGTCTTGAGAACTTCTATTGACTTTGTAATCACCGGTTGGAAAAGATGCTTTATTTCCTCGAAAGAAGTTTCCTCTTTCAATGTGATAGTCTCGCCAACATTTGCGTTCAAGCCGCTAATCGCCAGGACATTTCCCGCGGGAACGGACTCAAGCTGCTCCGGCTTTATTCCGTTGTAAACTAACACCTGCTGTATTTTTCCCCTTAATTTGGCGTTGTTGCAGTAAACTTCCAAGCCATTTTTCATCGTTCCTGAATAAAGTCTTCCCGCGGAGATTTCCTTCCCCGACCTTGGGTCTATGACGATTCTTGTTATTACGAAGGCAAGCTTTCCGTTGGGGTTGCATTTAACCAAATCTTTTCCAAGCTCGCTGTCCAGTTCCCCGTGCCATATTTTTGGAATTCTGTACTCCTGCGCTTCCACGGGATTTGGAAGATGCTTAACCGCCATGTCAAGAACAACCTCATACAAAGGCGCGTTTTCCCATATCCATTTTTTTCTTTCATCCTCGGGCATTTCATAAATGTCATAAATATCCTTGAAGCTAATTCCCTTCTTCTTCATAAAAGGAGCCGAAAGCGCCCAATTTTCCCTTGCCGAGCCGAAAGCGACGCTCCCATCGGAGACATTGACTTTCCATTTTTCCCTGTATTCCTTCTCCGCAATCTGCTCAATAAGAAGATTGAAATCGTCTATTAGCTTTGCAAACTTTTTCTGCATTCCTTCCGGAGTGAGCTTTACCTCCTTTATCAGCCTGTCAACCTTGTTTATGAACAGAACAGGCTTCACCCTTTCCCTCAGCGCCTGCCTCAAAACTGTCTCCGTCTGGGGCATTATTCCCTCGACGGCGCAGATAAGAACAAAAGTCCCGTCGATAGCCCTCATTGCCCTCGTCACGTTTCCCCCGAAGTCAATATGTCCGGGAGTGTCAATCAGATTAATTAAATACTCCTTGTTCTGGTAATCGTGAACCATTGAAACATTTGCGGCGTCAACAGTCATCAACCTCTCCTGCTCGTCGGCATGCTGCCATGTGGCCATGCCCTCATCCAAACTGCCGGCATTTTTCTCCGCCATCATTCCCGCAGCCGCAAGGAGATTGTCCGTAAACGCCGTCTTTCCGTGATGTATGTGCGCGCTTGTCGCTATATTTCTTATGTTTTTCTGCGTTGAAATCAGCCTTTTAATCTTTTCGATTGAACTTTCTTTTGCCATGAAAATTTTTTTTGTTTTTATTTAAATTTTTTATATGTCATAACCCCTTGATTTTTTTTCCCTTCTTAAAAAAATATTGTATCCTTCCTCATTGCCAAGAGTGTTTTCAAAAGCGGAAATTGCCATGTCTAGCCTGTCCATTAAATCCGCTCTTTTTGATTCATTGCTTAATGCATACCACCCTGCCACAGCAAAAAACAAAGACGCAGCTAGAATGGAACCAAAAGTTAATTTCTCCAATTTGCCGCTCATATTTAGATATTCAAAAATTAGTTTATAAAAGTTTTTAAGCGAAAACATATTCAAAATTTCAGGCGGGTGTGCCGGAGTGGTCAAACGGGCTGGACTTAAGATCCAGTGGGTTAGTCCCTGCGAAGGTTCGATCCCTTCCATCCGCATAAAAAGAACCCGATGGTTCTTTTTAACTTCCTCAAATTATTGAACGGTGACTTTTTTCTACACCTCGACAAAGTCACAAGATAATCAAACCCCTATACAAAATAATTAAAACCCTATTTTAATATAAAACACTGAACGGTGATTTCTAACTGCCTCCGGTGAAATCACAAAATAATCAAAACCCCTTGACGAAATTACAAACTTTCTTTTCAACTTCCTCTAAACACTAAACGGTGACTTTTTTAGCAGAATGATTAATTAGTGAGCAAAGCGAACGTATTTAAAAAAACCATTATTTTTAATCGGATGAAAAAGGTGAAATCAAAAAACCAGAAATCTTTGCTAATAATCCTCGTTATTTTTCTGTTCATAATAAACTATAACTTCCTCGACAAAAAATTGTCCGATTTTCTTGCAGAAGAGAAAACGGGAGTTGTCGAGAGAGTCATAGACGGCGACACCCTTGTTTTAGAAAGCGGGGAGCACATCAGGCTTCTTGGGATAAACACCCCTGAGAAAGGCGAGCCTTACTCAAAGGAAGCCAAAGACTTCGCGGAGCAGCTTGCCCTGAACAAAACCATCACATTAAAATTCGGAAAAGAAAGAACGGACTTATACAACAGGACTCTTGCATATGTCTTCCTTGAAAACAGGAACATAAACCTTGAACTCGTCAAGGAAGGGCTCGCGAACTATTATTTCCCCGGAGGAAAAGACGTTTATTATGAAAAATTTTCAGAGGCATGGAAAATGTGCATGGAGAAAAACGAAAACCTGTGCGAAAAATCCGAGGACGTTTGCTCAAACTGCATACTGCTTAAAGAATTAAATGCAAAAAGCGATGAGATTGTTTTTGAAAACGCCTGCAGTTATGAATGCAGTCTGGCAAACTGGAGCATCAAAGACGAGGGGAGAAAACATTTCATTTTTCCTGAATTTGCGTTAAACCCGTATAGCCAAGTGAAAGTCATTGTTAAAGAAGGAGAGGACAACAGCGAAAACCTTTATTGGAAAGGAGAAGACTATGTCCTCACACCCACGGGAGATACCTTGTTTTTAAGAGACAGCTGGGGAAAACTTGTCCTGTGGAAAACTTACTGATTCTCCTTTTCTGGAAGTGGTTAAAGCAAAATATTCTATAAATGATAACAATCCTTAAATAAAGAAAAAAGATTGTTTGGTTATGGGGTTAATGAAAACGAGGTTGTTATTTGCATTTGCAATCTTTCTTTTTGCGGGCGCTTTTGTGAGTGCGAGTACATTGAATGTGGTTCAGCCAAACTTGTCGGCAAGCGCTTCTAACATTGCAGAGCAATTGCCCGGGCAGAATTATTTTCACCTTAAAACTACGACAGGCACTGGCACAGAAGCAAGAATTGGAATCAATCTTCCTTCAGGCACAACCCTTAACAAATTAGACAAGATTTCATGGAGCACAAATGTCACGGGTTATGCGCCCCATGTTGATGTTTTTTTGGACTTGGACAGTGATGGAGTTTACAATAGTTCTGTCGATGACGTGCTAGTGTTTGAATATGCAAAAGTGGACAACTCTAACTGTGATGATACACCATACCCTACAGGAAATTTGATAACATTCGGCACAAAAGGAAATCTTACAAACAGTTCTTATGGATGGCTTAACTCAGGCGATGCAGGGCCTTGTGGAGGGCTTACTTTTTATTTCCATTCATTAAGCGACTGGAAAAATGGAATTACTGCAAACGGAAAGGCGATTAACGGAACCAACAAGGTGTTAAGACTGGAAGTAGAAATCGACAACTGGATTATCGAAAGCGAGGCTTACATGAACAACATTGCTGTTAATCTAAACGGAATTAATTATTATGCAACAATTCAGTCTGCGATTGATTCTGTAGTTTCAGGAGACACAATAAATGTTTCTGCCGGGAATTACAATGAAAATATTTTGATTCAGGGAAAAAGCAATATAATAATAAAAGGAGCAAGTGGAACAATTATCAGCCCCTCTTCGGGAATAGGCTTTGCAATAGGCAATTCTTCAAACATAACAATAGAGAGCCTGGCAATAAATACTTCCGGAACAAATGCCCACGGCATATGGATTGGCGGCGCGGGCAATAATTATGCAAATTCAAGCAACATAACAATAAACAATAACATAATAAATGTAGCAGGAGTTTCAACAGGAATTTATGCAGAGCAGGTTAACCCTCCGCATAATGGATGGAAAATATCCAATAACAATATTACAACGCCGAGCGGAGTGCCTCTTGAGCTTTATGATGCAAACAGCGCGGAAGTCTCGGGAAATTTCCTCAATGGCTCGACAACAAACGGAAATGTTTTCTGGAGCAGCGAACTTTCAAATCTTAGCAGTTTGACATTCAAGGACAACACTATAATAAATAGTGTAGGAAGCATGGTTGTAATAAAGGCGGATTTGTTTCAGCTGGGCGACGGATTGGACAACACATTCATCAATAATGTTGTTGTTTCTAGCAACAGATTCGCCGGATGGGATTCAAGAGCTCTTAGAACAGGAGACAGGGTGACAAATTTTAAGGCAAATAAAAATGAATTTTTGCTAAGCAGCCAAACGGAAATTTTCAGGAACGACAATTCTTCGGAAAGCATAAACGCCTCATATAACTACTGGGGAACAAACAGCAACGCAACAATTTTTTCATTGGTTTCCGGAAACGTGACGTATTCTCCGTGGATGAACAATCCGTTGAATGCAACGCCTGACGCTTTGAATGTGACAATTAACGACTCAAACGGATATACAAACAGCCCTCTCGTCAATATCATACTTAAAGCACTTGGAGAACTTCCCGATTTATTTTCATTAAGCCTTAACAACTCCGCATGGACAAGCTGGGTTGAATGGGGACATGGGAACTCAGCAAATTACACGATTAACTTAACGGATTTTTCCATAGGAGGAAACTCAAGCGACGGAAACAAGACATTTTACACAAAAGTAGCAAGCTATTTAGGAAATGAAAATTCAACTCACGTCAGCAATTCAACAATTCTTGACACAACTCTTCCTTCACTGAATACAACAACAATCTCAAACGCATTCAGCAACGGGACGAACTACGTCTTCTCTCCAAACAACGATGGAAATTATGAAAACATAAGCGTTGATGTCGAATACTCCGAATCCGGCAGTGTAAAAATTTACGTTGAAAATTCTTCTAATTTTACAATCAAAGAATTGTATTCCAATAGTGATGTTAAAAACCCTTCGGCAAAAACATGGAACGGCACTTATACAAATGGCACGATTGTTCCCAATGGAGTTTATTTCATAAGAACAAACATAACCGATTTGGCGGGAAACTCAAACAATTCAATTCTTATTGCAAGTGTCTTTGTCCAGAACCCTAAAGTTTCAATCGCATCATCCACACCTTCCAAAACAGAAATTGTTGTGAAGTTAAATGATACTTCAACACTTTTCAGTGTTTCCGCAAGCGATTCGGAAAACACATCCCTGAATTACAATTGGTATGTTAATTCCATTTCGGCGCAGAACGGAACAAACAGCTCTTTTGTCCGCAACTCATCTGCCTTGGGGGAGTTTAGAATTTTGGTTAATATCACAGACATTTCAAGCAATTACAACTCAAAGGGGTGGAATCTCACAATAACTGAAATTCCCGTGACAAAAGTCTTCACTTCCAGCGAGACCACAAATCTCTCGCAGGTAAGCAACATAAGCGCCGTTTCAAACTTCAAGCTCGCAAGTTCCGGAGGAAAAATAGATTTTAGCGGAGGATCTCTTGACTTAAGCGACGTTCTTGACCTTGACTCGAATGTGAAAATTGAAAACGGAATTGTCGCGATAAACACTTCAAAATACCCCCAGCTGAACAAGTCGGCAAAAATAACAATCACAGGCCTAAGTTACACGAGCGTTCCAAAGATTCTATACAACGGTGGGTTCACAACAAATGAAAATGATATAGCGCTTGAATGCGATTTCTGCGAAATAGTAAACTATACGCAATACCCCACAAGCAACGGAAATGTTACATTCACCACAGAGCATTTCACCTCCTTTGCCGTCGGGAACAGCGGAGAGAAATACGACATAAGCCTTTTTGACGATCTGGACAAGTGCGAAAGCGGAAACACGGGAAACCTAAGCCTTGAAATTGACAATCCTGATGAAGGAGATGATTTCAAAATCGGCGAGACAATAGATGTCAAGGCAAGCGTTTCAAACGATGCCGAGAAAAAAAAGAAAGTCATCGTAAAAGCTTCATTGTATGACATTGACAGGGAAAATGTAGAGGAAAATATCAAGAGCGACAGCAACAGCATAAGCGACGGCGACAGCAACACGTTCAAAACAGAAATAAAAGTTCCCGATGACGCAAGGGAAGACAACAGCTTTGGAATATTCGTGAAGGCATATGAATTCTCAAACGAGGAAAATGAATGCATCCAGGGTTTTGTAGGGATAAACATCAACAGGGATGAAGACGATGTTGTGATAAAAAACGCAGTTCTAAGCACAGACACGTTTTATTCCGGAGACATTGTTGATGTTTTTGTCGACGTGCAGAACATGGGAAGCGAGGACAAGGAAAATGTATACATAACGCTGGAAAACCCTGAACTGGACATATCAGAAAAAAGCAAATTGTTTGACCTTGAGAAGTTTGATGATGACGATTCTGCAAGCAGCATATTTTCAATAAGGATTCCTCAAGATGCAAAGGAAGGAGATTATTTATTGTCTGTAGAGGTTGTATTCGACGGGGGAAGCGACGAGGTTGTGAAAACCATTAGCGTAATAAATCCACTCTCGGCAAAGGAAGGAGTGATAAAGCTCGGCTATGAAAAGGAATCCTCAAACACGATAAATCTTGGAAGCAGCCCCGTTACAGGAAAGGCGGCTTCCGGCGTTTTGAAAAATGATTATTCCCTTGCATACGTGCTGATGACTGGAATAGCGGCGCTTGTTCTTCTTCTTGTCATCGCGCTGGCAAAAATCAAACCACAGAAAAGTTTATAAATATATTTTTTGTGTCACTACTAAAGAATTGTGAGGTGATAGAAATGAAATGGAACACGACACAAAAAAGGAAAGGGAAAACAGCGGGCAGGAATATTCTATTGGAAAAAGATTCAGAAAAGCAGCCATAAGTGGATTGGCAGCAGCGGTTCTTGCTGGCTCGGTTTATGGATGTGCAAATATTCAAAATTCTACAGAATACATTTCAAAATGTATTGAGTATATAACTCAGTACGGAAGGTATGCTAATGAAGGGGAATTTTGGCCCGAATGCTTTAACCCAGAATATCCTTCAAGAGGCGGAGGAGCCAATGAGGGTCAGGGAGCAGGACAAAGCGGACAAGAGGGCGCGACAGGCGGTGGAGGACATGGCGGAGGGGATGGAACCGGAGCAAGGTAAATAAAATGAAATCAAAAAATATTAAATTAAAGAAAAAGAACTTGCTCTTTGGAATCGCGGCGGCATTGATTTTAATTCCAATCGTCCTTGCCGTAACGGGCGTCATCCAGACAGACACTTTTTATGATTCTTCCACAAGCGAGGGACTGACAAATGTTCAAAGCATTCTCTTCAAATGCAATGACAGCAACTGCGACAGTATCGGCTCGCAAATTCTTAACTTAAGCTCCGGAGCTTCAAACACAATAACTTTCGAGTATCCCTACAATCCAAGCTCAACAGAATCAAACAGGGATTATTACGCCCATTATATTTTTGCCCAATGCTATCTCCCAAAGGAATATGTTGAAAGCATTTGGGGGTACGGAGCAAACCTGAACTATGATTACAATTTCAACAAAGCGGCTTCATGCCACTCTCCAATCGACAGCTTCAGCGTAACAAATTCAAATTATGTCAACGAGCCTGTCGTTGTAAATGTTCTCGCGAATTTGGAGGCGGATGCCCACAGCGCATTTACAAACCTGCTCCTTTCTTTTGTTCCAAGCGGATTTGAGGATTATTATTCGGCGGAAACAAAAATAACGCTTGAAATCCTCAACAGCGCGGGAAACGTCGTCCACACCGAAAGCCAGACTTTTGAAATACTTCAGGACACTTCACAAAACGTGCAGTTTACATGGACACCTTCAACTCAGGGAGATTACACGGCGAGAGTGAAGACAGAAATTACAGACTGCCAATGCCAAAGCTCATTTGAACAAAACTCACAAAGAGAATTTAAAGTGTGGGCGGAAAGACCCCAGAATGCATGCTACACAATAATAAACGACCTGGAAGCCGTTCCCGAATTTGCGCAGGAAGACGAAACGGTAAATGTAAACTTTAACAAGATAAGCAACTATGCAGACAACAGCTTTGCAAAAACCCCTGTTGAAACAAGAGTCAAATATGAAATAACGGACTCAAACAACAATGTTGTCTTCACAAACAATTCATTGCTGAGCGCAAATCCAAACTCCAATGATACGAAAAACATCGCATTTTCATGGGTTCCTGACTTCGGGGGAAATTTCAACATAAAAGTAACGGGAGTTGCTGAGAACTCTCTATGCGACGGAAAAACAAATCCCGAAGACACGGCAATCCTTGGATTCTTCGTGAAATCGGCGGAAACTTTTGCCGTGACTTTTGTTGTCTCCGACTCTGAAACAGGCAATTTACTTGAAGGCGTAAGCGTTGATTTCGGAACCCAAAGCGGAGAAACAAATTCCGCAGGAAAGGTTGTTTTCACTTCAAATCCCGGAACATTCGACTGGGAAGTTTCCCTTAATGATTATGAAACAAAAACGGGCTCGGAAACAATCTCGGGAAATGCCACAATAAATGTTGCTCTTGTTCCCATTGAAGAAAACAACGGAGGAAACGGGGGAAGCGACGGAGGTTCAAGCACAACAACCCACCGCAGCACAGGAGCAATGAATCTCAACCTTCCCTCACCACTTCCAACAATTCAGAACATAAACTATGAAACCCCTCAGGGTATAACTCCAGGAGAAAAAACAAACTGGAAAAATGTCCTTTTCTGGTTTTTCATAGCAGAGATGGTTATGGTTATTGCAATACTTCTTGTGATGTTCAAAAGAAGGTTTTAGTTGTTAGTTTGAATTATTAATGCAGAAGTTAACTTATTATATTAAGGTTTATGAGAATATATTAAGTTATAGAATTTTATTATTATCAGTTAAAATATTACGAGCAAAGCGAGACAATTTTTTATCTACGGCATCTATCGGATTTGTTATAGAACTATAGTTTTGTCACGAAAACGGCTCACTGCGTTCGCTTGTTAATATAAGATGTTAATGCAAAACAAGTTAGTTTTTAGTTATTTTTTATTGTTGTAAGCCGAGCATTTGCACGAGGCAATTTTTAGTTAATGATGAGTATAGGTGTGAGCCGAGCGACTTTGCGAAGGGCAAATTTAAACTATTAATTCCAAGCAGGGTCGGGAGAAGAGATAAGGCGGACCAGATTTTAAACAGAAATTGCCTGTTCAAAAATCCACCTCTATAATAACCTTTATAAATCACATTAAACCTAGTCTACCGTAGACTAGGTCGGCGGGTTAGCCCTCCGCCATTTGCAAACGGGCTTTAGGCAGACTGCAAGAAGGCGAGTGACGGAAAGATTGTGAAGTCCCTTGCTCCGACGCTGACGTTTTGTCCGTCTTGATCTTGCAGGTGCGAATCGGGTCAGGCCTTGATCGGAGCAGCCCTAAACATCTGTTAAGGTGCTTGGCGGGTCGCAAAACCGAGGAAGAATGAGGGTTAACTTTTCAGTAATTCCCTAGCGAGCCTTCGAGTCTACTAAAAAGAACCCGCAGGTTCTTTTTGAATCTCCTCAAATTATTGAACGGTGACTTTTTTCTACACCTCGACAAAGTCACAAGATAATCAAACCCCTATACAAAATAATTAAAACCCTATTTTAATATAAAACACTGAACGGTGATTTCTAACTGCCTCCGGTGAAATCACAGAACTCGAAGAGATATATATTAATTCTTTTAGACTTTAATATACTATCAAGACTAATTGTACTGGTATGGATATCATTAGAGATTTGTTCTCTCTTTTATGATAAAGAAAAATTGTTAATTAGTATTTTATGGAGTTTAATAAAAAATTAATTCCAAACTTTAATAAATTCCTTTTTCTTTTTTTAGAAATGGATAAAAGAGTTTCACAAGTTCACTCGTTTCTCATAAAGCGAAAAAGAGGGCAGTTCTACCTTATTGCCGCAGTGATAATCATCGCGCTGATTTCAGGATTGGCTGTCGTGACAAATTACTCAATAAAAAAAACGGGCTACGACATGGACTATGCCGGAAGGGAACTTTCGATTGAAAGCGAGAAAGTCCTTGATTATGGATTGCAAAACAGCCTTAACCTTAAGTCCCTTATGGAAAATTTCACAAAGACATATTCAAACTATTCAGATGCGGATGAAATTTATTTTATCTTTGGAAATTTAAACGAAGTGACTGTTGCGGGATACAAAAAGCTCGATTCGGGAAGCATTCTTGTTGACGTGGGAAATGGAAACCGCACAATAACGTTAAGCAAGGGTGTCTATAACTCATTGAATTTTTCAGTTGCAAACGGGAGCATAGAAGTTACGGCGGGAGGAATTGAGTACAACTTTACGCTTTATAACGGAGAAAATTTCTTTTTCATCCTCTCAAAGGAGGTTGAAGAGGAAAAATACATTTACACAAATCAAAACTCGGGAATCCTTCTTGTTAATGGGAGCCAGGGTGTAGCAGAAAACCAGACGGGAAGCGGAGAAATATTAATAATAAGTTCAAACACGACAAATTACAATATTTATGAATCCTTAAACTCGCCCGCAAACCCCGTTAATGTAACCCTTACAATAAATTCGGGAGTTGTTGTGGGAAGCGCTTCAGTTTCCGAACCGGCATTGACGACAGGAAACCTTTCGAATGGCTCAAACATCATAATAGTCAACAACGGATACATTGTGGGAAAGGGAGGTGGGGGTGGAAACTACCCCGGAGGAAAAACCTCGGGACTTCCCGGAGGAAACGGGGGAAACGCATTGGAAATTCTCACAGAAACCTCGATTAAAAACACGGGTATAATAGGAGGTGGGGGTGGGGGTGGAGGAGCAGGAGGGGGAAGCAGTTGCGGAGAGTGTTATGATGACCCCGGAGCAGGAGGAGGGGGAGGAGCAGGATTAGATGCCGGAGAAGGTGGAACTTCTCCGGGAGCAGGGGGAACTTACACAGGCTCTTCCGGAACCCTTCTTTCTGGAGGAGCGGGAGGAACCGTAGGCCCACATGGAGGTTCAAGTGAATGGAGCCAGTCGGGAGACGGAGGAAATGGAGGCTCCTTGGGCTCTGATGGACAAAACGGAGAAACAGGAAACGGATATCCCGGCGGTGTGGGAGAAAATGCAGGAAATGCCGTGACGGGAAACAGCCTCGTCACGTGGACAGCGCAGGGCGATGTGAGGGGAAGTCTGGTGTAAAAAGAAAAGCTTATAAATAAATTATACATGTATAACTTATGGAAAGTATAAAAACAAAAGTCAGAAAATGGGGAAATTCTTTCGGTGTTGTCATACCTAAAGGCGTGATAAAAAATAAAGGACTCAGGGAGGGTGAAGAGGTATTTGTCAGTATTCAGGGAAAAGGATGGACCGTAGGAGAAGTTATGAAGGAGGCGAAGAGATTGGGTCTGAATGAAAAACTACGGAAAATCAATACGCAGAAACTTTTGGATGAAGTTGACAGAGAACTTGAGCCGGAACTGTTTGAAGAAGGATAAAATGTATTTTTATGATACTTATGCTTTAATTGAGATGATAATGGGAAACCCCAATTATCAAAGATTTTGGAACTTTAAAATTGTCTGCGCCCTGAATAATCTGTTTGAGTTGCACCAGTCCCTGCTAAAGCAATTCAGCAAGAAAACGGCCGACCACTGGATGGATAAGTTTGACGTATTAGAGGCGAGTGTAGGGGATGTAGTAAGGGCTTCTGATTTCAGGCACAAAAACAGGAAAGAAAAGCTGTCAATGACCGACTGCATAGGATATGTTATTGCAGAGAGAAATAAAATGAGGTTTTTAACAGGGGATGAAAAATTCAAAAACAAGAAAAACGTAGAATTTGTTAAATGAAAAATATTTTAATTAAAAAATGGAACAAAAAAGGAGTGAGCAACATCATAGGATATCTTCTTCTCGTGGCAATTGTGATAGTCATCAGCATGATTGTGTACCAATGGCTGAAAACCTACGTTCCAACAGACGCAATCCAGTGCGATGAAGGAGTGTCAATAGGAATAGATGATTACAATTATGACTGCGAGGACAATGCCCTTAACCTCACGATAAAAAACAGCGGAAGATTTTCAACAGGAGGATATTATATTTACGGAACAACCTCCGAAAGCGAGGACATCGCAACTCAGGACCTTTCTCCATACACCTCTTTGGGAAGTGAAGGATTAGTTTTATTTGACGAGAGTGTGAACGCGATTTCTCCCGGAACAAAAATAAGCAATTTCTTTTCGATAAATAATTCAAACATAACAAGAGTTTACTTAATTGAGCTTATTCCTGTAAGGTACCAAGAAGTGAACAACAAAAACATGATTGTAAACTGCGGAGAGTCAAGAATAAGGCAGACTCTAACTTGTTCAGCCAACATAACAGCAGTTTGCGGAAACAACATAAAAGAAACAGGGGAAACCTGCGACGGCACAGACTTGAATTTGCAAACCTGTTTGACACAGGGATTCACAGGAGGAACCCTCAGTTGTTCAGGAAACTGCCTGAGCTTCAACACGGCGCAATGCACATCAATTACCTGCGGAGACGGAACAATAGGTGCAGGAGAATTGTGCGATGACAGCAATACAAATAGCAGCGACGGATGTTCCTCAGTATGCCAGGTTGAATTCGGCTACACTTGTGCAGGAACGCCAAGCGTCTGCACTGGCTTCGGCGTTTTCAATGCGACTTATAGAAATTTGTCTAAAGACACAGGAAGCAACCCCGACCCAAACAATTGCCATCCTAACCAGGGTTGCCATTGGTGGTATTTCACATCAACATTAAGTGAAACAGGAGGAACAACAGGAATAACAGTTAATAGCAGACAAAAGTGTTATGTAAGTAGTCAATCTAGTTTTTGTGACCCCATAAGAACAAGCTTTAGTGGTTTTGGCACAAACATAATCAATAACGGAAGTCAAATAACTTGGAGTAATAATTACATCTATACAAACGCACCACCTCTAACCCTTACAGAAACATTCAACGGAACAGATGACAATTCAAATTTTGTTACAACAAATTATACATTTACTGTGAGCGCTTTATAAATTTAGTTAATAACTAATCCCTAATTTTTTTTCGCAAGTTCATTCAATTTTTCATCGTCTTCTCTTTTGTAGTTATGGGAAGAGATATACCCTTCATATTTTGTAAAGAATTTGTCAACATTAGATTTGATTTCTTTCCAATCATTCATACTTGCAGTTCCATACATCGGAAATAGCTTAGCGTGAATATGGTCAACTCCAAAACCCTCAAAAATCATGCCCGTTCGCCCGACATCCTTTAATTTCAAATCTAATAATTTAGCAACCTTTTTTTATGCCATAACCAGTTCAGACAAATTTTTATCAGACAAATCAAAAGCGTAGCTTGAAAAATGCTTTTTAGGTATTACTACCGAAAACCCTTCGGTGTTGGGAAATATCGACAAAAAAGCCAAATGCTTTTTATCCTCCTAAATCTTGTGAGAAGGAATTTCTCCTTTCGCAATTTTACAAAAAATGCAATTATTTTCCATTTTAATAAATGTTGTATCTTGTTTAAAAACTTATTTTAAATCATATTTTTTTATTAGTCTTTCAAGATTACTGCTCCCATGGCTATCCAATCCTCTACTTTCAGGGGTTATAATTTTTCTATCAGCAGGATATCTTAGCCATGGCTTGGTTAATCTAATATGATCCAAATTTAATAAGCCGTATAGGATTTACTGTGACTGTTTAAAATTAATCAAGATTTAAAAGAAAAAATATTACCAACATATTCTTCTTCTCCATTATGGGTTTGAATTATGCCATTTCCTTCAGGAAAAGCAATTATCAAAGGAATCTTCTCACTTAAATATTTTTTTACTTCTTTAGAATAAGATTTTTTATAATGACACATAAATGAAGCACCATTAAATAAGTTCAATCCAGATAAATTATCTAATTTTATTTTATTCTTGTCTGTAATATATGCTGTTGAAATATTTGCCCCCATAATAATTGCTCCAGCACTGATACCATAAATAGATTTCCCAGATTTAATATACTCAATTAACTTTTCTCTATAATTTGACTTATTTATATCAGCAAGTAGTTTAAATGTGTTTCCCCCACTGATGATTATTCCATCATATGCATCAAGTTTAACATCGTTTAATTCAATTAGTTTTAATGTATATTTATGATTTTTTGGGAATAGTTTTGACTTAACCCAGTTTAAGGTTGATTCATATTCCCCAATTTCTCGTGCATTAGCAATAACTCCAATTAACTTTTTTCCTTTAACTAAACTTAGAAATTTTTTGGTTATTTTAATTGAAGACTCAGTCCCCCCCCCAGATAATATTATTGCCATACATCAAAATATTAAATCTTCTTTTTAATTATGCCGATTTTAATCTCCTGACCAAAGTTAATGGCAGACCATATCTTTTTCCAAGAGTATTTTCATCTAATTCATCAATTACTGGCACATCAAACCCCTCAATACAGGCAATTCTTATATACTCTTCATTAAGCAATTTTGGCCTGTCATGATGTTTCCTACCTAACTTAATTGAGTTGAGATGTTCATCCAATTCAAAAATTGAAGTGTTCATTTTTCTTAAATACAATCTGAAAAGATTTTCAAGTTTATGATATCTTAATTCAGTTTTGCAAATTTCGGATGCAAGAGCATTTCTTGAATTTTCTGGAAAATAGTTGCATATCTTTTCTGGGTCCCCAAAATCTCTGACTCTTACTAAAACATTTTTTAGCATCATTCTGACTTTATTTCCCTTCCCTTTTGCTGAAGGGTATACTTTTTCTTCTAAGGCTCTCCCAATTGATCTAACTTGATCAGCTACATATCTTGCATCTTCAATTTCTAAATCAAAATGTTCCATGACATCTCCTGTCAATATCGATAATTCTGGTATCTCAAACAAGGACTCTAACCCATTTTGAACAGCAACTAACCTTTCAGAAGCCATTCCAGAATCTATACAATATCCATTCTTTGTTTTGACAAGAGATACATTCCATAATTCATATCCTGCGGATTGAGATCCAATTTCAATCCTTGATCCAAAACTTTCAGAATTAGTAATAGCCCACATAAGCTCCTTTTCTGGAAGTTCATTGATATTTATTGGTGTTTCTTTAACAACCTGTCTTGTCATTTTAGAAATTGTCTGGTTTCCAGATGGCATGTTAATAAATAAGTTATAAGGATTTACTCCTTCAGATTTTAGATAATCTAACGCATTTCTAAGAAAACCTGGGAAATCTGATGTCCCAAAATTAAATGATTCAACCATATCAAAACTAGAGAGGTGCCTATTTGAAACACCAATTCTGTAATTGTTATCAGTTCTTAAGCATCTTTGAATACGAGCCACCTTATTTATGTCTGCTTTTTTTAATCCCCTAAAAACTTTGTCATATTTAATACCCCCGCAAATAGTAAACAAAACTCCGGAAGATTTATCCTCGGGGATTATTGAATTAGAAACCTCTGTTTCATAACCTTTACTTTTATAAAAATTAAGAAATCTTCTATTTAAGTCTCCAACTAAATTGTTATCCATTTTTTAAATCATTAATATGTTCAGATTTAGTTACTCCCAATATAACTCCTACTGGTCCAACTGATAACGCAGAGTCTATACAGTATTTAACTCTTTCGCGAATATTCTGTTTTTCAGTATCACCCCTTAATTGTCTTCTTTCATTATTGGAATATCTTAATAATGAGGGGTTGCCTTTTTCTAATTCTTCATCATTCTTTATTAATAAACCATGCACAAGAACAGATCTTAAATTTATAGTGAGCCCCCTGTCTAACAGTCTTCGGATTAAGGATCCATTTTTATTTGCTGATGCACAGTAAGGTAATTGAACAACATCAAAATATTCTGAAATTAAGTCAATTGAAGGTTCTTCCATGAACAAATTATAATCAGAAGGTAAAGAAATACCTATTTTTTTTGATCTATCTTTGCATATTCTTGTAATTTCACCGATGTTTTTTGATCTATTCCAATTAACGTCCCAGTTATGAAGGTATAATACATTAATTTGATGGGTTCCAAGCCTGTTTCTAATATCTCTTAATGTTGCATTAACATATTTAATGGGATATGCTTCCTTAAATGTAACTTTTTTATTTTTTGTCATAGAAGGTATCTTTGTGTGAATCTCAATATCCCTTGGTAAGGTAGAAATATCTAATTCAGCATTACCTCCCCCGTACACTGCAGCAGTATCAAATCTTCTAAATCCAGATTCATACGCATGCCTTAATACCTTGGTTGGTTCTTCCCTTGACCAAGCATACAATCCCCAAGTTCCAATAATAATTGGGTTGTTAGCTAGGCCTCCAAACATTTTCTTCTCCAACATTTTTAGAAATTTCTCCAAAATATCTTGCCATATCTATCATTCCTTCCTCATTAACAATTCTTATTATTTTTCCTGTGCCAAACCCAATTTTAGTTTTAATTAATTGGGATGAGTGATACACTCCTTCTCTTTCATGTCCAAAAACTCTAAATGGGAAGCCAGTAGAACTTGTAAGATTATTCATTAGTCGTCTTGAATCAAATGAAAAATGATCAGGAGTGATAAAATCAGGATATTTTAATCCTTTTGATTCATCAAGTTTTTTAATTTCTTGATCTATTTCTACTTTTCTCCCTTCTGTTGGTTGAATATCTCTCCCTCTTAGCATTACATACCCTAACGGGTAAACATGCTTTAGAAATTGAGGACACCCCAACTCATTAAATCCCCACTCCCTAATATCTAACAATTCATGGGTATTCTCATTAATAATCATTGATTCTAATCCTAATCTGTTAGTATCCTTGCTGTATGTTTCAAATGCTCTTGGGATAAAATTGGGAACTGTTTGTCCCATAAATCGTGTGTAGGTGTATCCATAAAAACTTTTTTTTCTTTTTTTCGGGGTGTTTAAGATTATTTCGTTATTATTCTTTGGGCTAAATGATTCGAGTTTCATTACTAAGTTTACATCAACTTCTTCTAGTTTTTTTAAAAAAGAATCAGATAAGGTTGTTCCATTTGTGTAAGTGATAACCCTAACACCATTATCGTAAGCTATTCTTGCTAAACTTAAAAACCTGTTTGGGTTTAACAATGGTTCACCATTACTACAAATAAAAAAAGTCCTGACACCTAGTTTAGGAAGTTGTTTAATTACATCTTTATACTGGTCGTCTGTAATGAAAGGGTATCCTTTTTCTTGAGGATACCTCACATCATATTTCCCTCCTTGGGTTGAGCAGTATATGCAATTTGTGTTACAATTACTTATAATATTTGTATCAAATACTAAGGGGTTATCTCCCCCTTTTTCGACATATTCTTTCACTTCATCTTGCTCAAAATGAAATGCTCTAACTGTAGGTAAAGAAACATTCCAGTTTTTATCTTTATATTTTAGTCTTAACACCATATTAGTATATTTTTCTCAAGTAGTGGTTATTATAAAAAATTCAAAATAAAATTACTAAGCTCCGCCAGTTGATTCTCCGCCGCCACCTGCTCCACCGTCTCCGGGACCTCCAGAGTCACTGGCTCCGCCGTCGCTTGGTTTTGTGATAGATTCCGCACAAGTTCCCCAAGTCAAAGGGTTTACTAATTTTGTTTTCTCGTCATATTCAACAGGGCAGCTTATCCTATAAGTCTCGCCAAGATTAACATCTTCAACCTGAACTGTGACACCCAAGTCTCTTTTTTCCTTGTCGCTATGAATGATTGCCGGTCTTCCAACCAAAGAGTTTACATCAACACTAACTGCACTGCCGCTTTTGTATGGGACACTATCATTGTAGTCAAAAACAACGCTTTTTGCTCCCAAACTATACACCGGAGAACCATTCAGACGATTTGCCAAACCATTATCAAAATTAACTTCTCTTTGGGAAGTCACACTTGAGCACGCCCCCAAGCTTCCTGCCAACGCAAATCCCAAAACAATTTTTCTTAATGAACTTTTCATAATTTTTATTCGTTTCAAAAGTTTATAAACTTTTCTATTCTTTACTTACTATATAGGGGTGACTAAAAAGGGGCTAAACCCAAATAATGCATAAAGAAAATTATTTAAATTAACATCATATATTTTTAACATGGAAACAAAACAATCTGTAGATTTAGAACAAATCTATAACATGTTAAAAAGCCTGGAAATATCTGTAAAAAAAATTGAACAATTTGCTGAAGATCTGGAATTTGCGAGAAGGACAGAAGAAGCTTATAGGAGAATAGAATTAGGGGAATATATTAGTGTGGATTCTGAAAATCTCTCTAAAGAAATGGAAAGATGGTAGAAGTGCGTTTTGACAAAAAATTTACAGTTATTTTTTCTAAAATAAGAGACAAAATGTTAAGAACAAAAATAGAAAAGCAAATCAGGAAAATTATAAAAAATCCAGAAGTTGGCAAGCCAATGAGGAACACAAGGAAAGGAACAAGAGAGTTGTACATAAAACCTTTCAGGTTATCTTATGAATATTTGATGAATGAAAATTTAGTTTATGTTTTAGATTTATATCACAAAGATGAACAATGATAGTCACAGAAACATTTAACGGAACAGATGACAACTTAAATTTTGTTACAGCAAGTTATACATTTACTGTGAGTTGATTTAGAGTATAAAAATAATATTAATAATCTTAGGTTAAAATTAAGATATATATCATACTAAATTGGATAAAATGGACTTTTCTTTTATTTTTGTAGGCGGCACTCACGGATTTGTGGATGATTTCAAAAAACAAAAAGAAGTTATATTGCCCACAATGCCGGAGTTTGTGTTATGTGAGGATTTGGAGGACAATGTTTTGGATTCTAAAGAAAAACTTAAGGAAATCATAAATAAAAAAGAAATCTCAAACATGACTTCTTTTGAAGATGCTGAAAAATTGATTATGTTATGTCTTGCCAAAAACATAAAACTTATAGGAATTGATTTTCATAATTTTGGATTTAATGAAAATCTACAAAAGAAAATAAAAAATCAGGATGAACTTAGTGAAGATGAAGACGAACAAGTCAAGGAGATTTTAATAGAAAGAGGGAATAATCAAATAAAATGCATAAAAGAGTATCATAAAAAATCAACAAAACCAATAGTAGTAATAGTCGGAGCATGGCACCTTAGAGAAGATTCAAAATTAATAAAGTCATTTGATAGATATAAGGTTATTTTTCCCTGCGATGAAAAGGGTAATTTAGTTCTTGAACCAATAAATGAAAAGATAGTTTATTGTGAAAAAACAAAAAATGGATAGAAAAATAAAGTTCTTAAGGGGAAATGATTGAAAAGTTTTAAATAAGTGAACTCACTTATTTTTTCATGACAAATATAACCCTTTCAATTGATGATAATATATACAAAAAGATGAAGAAATTCTCTGATATTAAATGGAGCTCTTTTGTGAGGGAAATAATTTCAAAAAGGATAGAGGAACTTGAAAAAATAAAATCAGGGGTTTATGCCGATGAAAAATTACTGGCTGAAAACTGGATGAGTGAAGAGGATAATATTGCATGGAAGGATTTGTGAAAGGAAGCGTGGTTGTTACGCCATTCCCATTTTCTGACTTAAAATCATCCATAAGAAGGCCTGCGTTGGTTGTTACAAAAATAAAAGGGGATGATTTTATTTTATGCCAAATAACATCAAAAAAACACTCTTCAGACCCTTATCAAATTTCTTTAAATCCGGAGGAAATTTTAGACGGGAAATTAAAGACAAAGAGTTTCATAAAACCCTCAATTCTTTTCACATTAAGAAAATCGGTTATATTGTATGGCATTGGAAAGATATCAAAAGAGAAAATCAGGGAAGTTGAAAATACAATATGCAATATCATTAAAAATTGATTGAAAAACATCCCGAAAAAATATTTAAATGAAAAAAACATAACTTGGCAATGGACAAAGGGGGTTCTGTTCTTAAAGACAACAGGGGAGTTTCTCCAGTCATCGCGACGATTTTGCTTATAGGCATGGTTCTCGTGATGGTTCTTATAGTGTTCATATGGTTCAAGGGATTCACGCAGGAGGCAATAACAAAATTCGACAAGAACGTGGATTTGGTTTGCGGGGAGACGCGGTTCGAGGCAAGTTATTCAAACTCCAACGGAATTCTTGCGGTGTCAAACATAGGCAATGTTCCCATTTACAACATGAAGGTAAAAATTTCCGCGGGAGGAAATTACGAAACGAAGGACATAAACGACCTTTCGGCAAACTGGAAATCTTCGGGCCTGAATCCGGGAAGGACGTTCTCTGGAGGGATAAGCCCGTATCTTTCAGGGGCGGACAGCATAACTCTTGTTCCTGTCTTGATTGGAAGCTCTAAATCAGGAGAAAGGGCATTCACATGCGATGAAACAAAATCAGGAAAGAAAATAAGCCTATGACATCAAAAAGCAAAAAAGCAGCGTCAGGAATCATTGAAATGGTTATAATGATAGGGCTCGTGATTGCAATAACGGCGATAGTATGGGGTGTCGTGAACGGAATCATTGGCACCCAGGTAAAATCGACGGAATCATGCTTTGGCAATTTCGGAAAAGTCTCGTTCAACAAGCAGTACACATGCGCAAACTCCGCGGCAGGCGAAGTCCAGTTTTCCCTTGCATTGGGGGATTTAAAAATCGACGGAATTCTTGTTTCCCTAAGCGGGGTTTCCGCATCAAAAAGCTTCAAGATAGACAATTCCACAACCTTTTCGTATATAAAAATGTACGGAGGAAGCTACGGCGGAGCATTAAGCCTTCCCGAAAAAAACTCCGGACTAACTTATGTGGTTGACCTCTCGGGCTTGGGAGTCAGCGACGCGACGTCCATAAAAGTCTCCCCTATAATAAGCGGCAACCAATGCGAAGTCTCGGACTCCATAAACGAGCTCGGAAGCTGCTGAATCTTAAGAAACCCTTAAATTGAAAATTATTTAAATTTAATTTTGCTTTGTTCTTTATGAAAAGGGGGCAGGTTTGGATTGAAACAGTTTTGTACACGCTGATAATCATGATTCTTATAGGAGCCGTTCTAGCTTACGCAGTCCCTAAAGTTGAAGAGGTGAAAGACAAGTCGACAATCGAGCAAAGCCTTGAAATAATGCAAAACATCGACGGCGTAATCCTGTCCGTTACACAGGGGGGAACTGGAAACAAAAGGGTTCTTGACATCTCAATCAGGAAAGGAACAATGGAAATAAACCCCTCCAACGGAACCATCACTTTTGAGGTTCTTAGCAGCTACAAGTACAGCGAAAGCGGGGAAGAAATAAAAATAGGAAAAATAACCGCAGTTACAAGCGAGGAGGGAAGCACAAACAAAGTAACCCTCACTGGAAACTACAGCGTCTATAATCTGACTTACAATGGGGAAAGCTCCTCAAAAGAAATCAACAGCGCATCAACGCCCTACAAGATGTCAATAGAGAACAGGGGCGGGGAAAAAACAAACATAAATATTGCTGTTAGTTAAGTTTAAAAAAAATACCGGACAATTATAAAAAAGAAAAACATGGAGCCTGAAAAAAAAGAGGTGGGAATAAAGGATTATCCAAGGGTAATGATAAATTTCTTCCCGGAAGCCCCTCCCCTGAAAAAAATATTGGACAAGACAATGGTTAACATCAGGTATGCCCTCATTCTTCCGTTTGCCTTCGCGCACATTTACTGGGATCCAAAAATCTCGGAGATTGTCTACGAAATCGAGGAGCCCTACCTAAGCGACGATGAAAGAAAGAAAAAAGACGAAATTATCGTCGCCATGGAAAACATGATTAACCTCGGCGAGATTATAGAAAAGGACCGCGAAATAATCCTTAAATACATTGACAGGATGCTAAAAATCCTTGCAATCGAGCTCGGGATAGACCTTCCGTACGAAAGCTACAAAAAAATATACTATTATCTCTGCAAAGACTTCATAGGATTCAACGAAATAGAGCCTTTGCTGAGGGATTTTTTCGTGGAGGACATAGAGTGCAACGGGCTCAACACCCCGGTTTACATTGTTCACAGAATATACAGAAACATGAAAACAAACGTCCAGTTCAACGATGTCAACAAGCTCGCAAACTTCGTGGAAAAGCTGGCGCAAAGGGCGGAGAGATACATTTCATATGCAAACCCAATACTGGACGGCAGCCTTCCCGACGGAAGCAGAGTCAACGCAACATACGCAAAAGACATAACTTCAAGAGGCCCCACATTCACTATAAGAAAATTCACAAAAACTCCCTGGACGCCCACTGAACTGGTTTCATTCAACACGCTAAGCCCCGAGATGGTTGCTTACATTTGGCTTCTTATAGAGCATAAAATGAACATCCTCATAACGGGCGGAACAAGCTCTGGAAAAACTACGCTGCTAAACGCCGCGGCATTTTTCATTCCTCCGGAAGCCCGCGTGGTTTCAATCGAGGACACTCTTGAGTTGAATCTTCCAAGGGAAAACTGGCTCCCAAGCGTCGCCCGCACTTCAACCGGATTAGGAAACGTCGGGGAAATAGATTTGTTTACCTTGCTGAGAAGCTCGTTCAGGCAGAATCCGGATTATGTGATTGTGGGAGAAGTCAGGGGAAAAGAAGCCTCTGTTCTGTTCCAGGGAATGGCGTCTGGGCACAGCTCGATGAGCACCATGCATGCGGATTCCGTGGATACCGTCGTCAAAAGGCTTGAAACCCCCCCGATAAGCCTCTCCCCAACGCTGATGAATGTTCTTGACTGCGTCTGCATAATGACGCATGCAATCGTAAAAAAGCAAGAAACAAGAAAGCTCAAGGAAATTGTCGAAGTCATAAATATAACAAGCGACGGGATTGCATTAACCAACACGCCTTTCTTGTGGAACCCGAGCGATGACAATTTTTATTTCAAAAAAAACAGCAAGATTTTTGAAAAAATTGCAAAAAGGGACGGATTGAAGCTTGGAGATCTGGAAATGGAATTCAGGAGAAGAGCCCAGCTCATTTACACCCTTTACCAAAAAAAGGTTTTTGGGTTCAAGGAATTCCAAAATGTAGTCAATGAGTACTACAAAAAACCTGAGTTCGTTCTCAAGAAATACGGCATCCACTAGCCTTCAAAACAAAATGTTTAATAATTAAAGTTTCGTTTTCCCAATATGGGCAAAGAAGAGGATGTTTTTGGAAAAAAAGAGATAATGTTTCTTTCGCATTTGATTGATTCCATCAGTGAAGCGGAGAGAAAGATGAAAGGCTATTACGAAAGCAATGATTCTGAAAATTTCAACAGGGCAAAAAAACTGATTCTAAACCTGCACAGAAAAATTTCCGAGGAAATAAAATGAGCAATGGCGGAAATGATTTCAGGGAACTTGAAAAAATCATCTCAAGGGAAAAAAAGATAATTTCCGAGATGAACACCCTGGCAGAGGGCATCGAGAAAAATTCGGAAAACGAGAGGATGATTTCCTCGCAGATAAATTCCCTAAAAAGAGTCCTGAGGAAGGAAAATGACGGCCTTTTCAGCGAAATAAACGGCATAGTCATGGCAAAGCAGATGAAACCATCAGAAATAAATACCCAAAAAAAAGAGAGCGGAAAGCTAGAGATTCCTTCCATAGGGAAAAATTTTCTTGATAGAATTTTTCCCGCTTCGCTTCAGGGAGAACTAAAGCTCAACAGCCAGGAAAAAGGCACAATAAAAAGGCTGAGGGAAAAAGAGAAGAATGTTGTTGTAAAAAGGGAAAAGAAACCGGGAGTTTATGTAAGCCTTGCCAGCAGAATCTTCTCCAATTTTTCCGCAAAACTTGTGGAAAAGGGGATGTTCAAAAAAACCGGAAGCACACTAGTAAAGGCAAACATGGAATTTCTCCCAAGGAACTATATGTCAGTTACGTTTCTTACGACGCTGATTTCAGCAATATTTTCCCTTATGCTTTTCGGATTTTTCCTGCTTTTTGACATTCACACGACTCTTCCGCTAATAACGCCCGTAACAGAAGGGTTTCTTTCCAGAATTGCAAAAACATTATGGATTTTGATTGCAATTCCCGCAGGCACTTTTTTGTTTATGTATTTTTACCCCTCGCTTGAAAAGGAATCAATAGAAGGAAGGATAAATCAGGAGCTTCCATTTGCGGCGATAAACATGGCTGCGATTTCCAGCGCGATGATAGACCCTACAAAAGTTTTTGAGATAATAATGTCCACAAAAGAATATCCTCATCTTGAAAAGGAATTCGGGAAAATCATAAACGGGGTAAATGTTTTTGGATACGACCTGATAAGCGTGCTGAGAAACGTCTCCGCAACAAGCCCGAGTAAGAAGCTTTCCGACTTGCTCAACGGAATAGCCACAACAATCGGAACAGGGGGGGACCTTCCTAAATTCTTCGATGAAAGGGCAAAAAGCCTCCTGTTTGAATACAATCTTGAAAAGGAAAAAAGCACTAAAACCGCGGAGACATTCATGGACATTTACATTAGCGTCGTCATAGCGGCGCCCATGATTCTTATGCTCCTTCTAATAATAATGCAGGTCAGCGGGCTCGGCATTTCCCTGACAACGTCCATGATAAGCCTGATAATGGTTCTTGGAGTCTCGGTGATAAACGTGTTCTTTCTCGTGTTCCTTTACATAAAACAATCTGGAGAAAGCTGATGGAAATTAAAAAAATTCACTGGGTGGGAATCATCGCGGCAGGAATCATATTTGTAATCTCTCTTTTTTTCATAAAAACAGGATGGTTCTTTTTGTTTGTGGGAACGGCGGTTATAGTAGGCGCGGCTCCTTTTGTCTTTACGACAATTTATGAAACAAAAATTGAAACCGAGAAAGAGGAAATGTTTCTCGAATTTGCAAGAAATCTAGTTGAAAGCGGAAAGACGGGAATACCCATAAGCAAAAGCGTCGTTAACATGAGAGACAAGTCATACGGCGTTCTTACAAAGCACATACAAAAGCTCGCAAACCAGATTTATCTCGGAATCCCGTTTGAAAAAGCTCTTAACGTGTTTTCCCGCGACGTTAATAGCAAAACAGTTTCAAGGGCAATAACACTCATAGGGCAGGCGGAAAAATCGGGAGGGAACATAGAGGAAATACTCGAGTCCGTCGCCGAAGCGGTAAGCACTTCCGACAAGCTGAAAAAGGAGAGGAAGGCGCTGATTTCCAATCTTGTGATTCAGGGATACATAATATTTTTTATTTTCATAGTAATAGTCCTTGTCCTTCAGTTCAAGATAATCCCCCTTATAGGAGGCATAAGCGGCTCGGGCGGGGCGCTTTCAGACTTGTTGCCGGGAGGCGGAAACACCCTCGGAAAAATCAGCCAGCTGGACGTCTCGGACGCATTTTTTTACCTGATTCTCGTGCAGGGATTTTTCAGCGGATTGGTGATAGGAAAACTCTCCGAGAAGAATTTCAAGGCGGGAATAAAGCATTCATTCATTCTTATGGTGATGGCGTTCATAATCTCCTCTGGAGCAAGATTGTTTTTTTAATGCCATTAAAATAGAAACTTTTTCAAAAGAGAAGAATTAATTAAAAATATAAAACCCTTTTCATTGCTTATTTTATGAAAAAGAGGAAAGGGGCGACTCATGTAGCCGTTGTTTTGTCATTTATCATATTCATAACTTTCCTTATTTTCGTGTATTCATATCTTGTGCAGCCAAACTTGGTTCAGAAAAACAACGGGGTTGTCATTGAAAGCCTGAAATCCAAGATTGTTGAAAATGTCTCAAAGGAACTGACAATAATATCCGTAAAAACCGAGAGCGCTCCGCAGGACTGCATAAAGCTCGATAGTTTTATTAGCACTTTCGGAATTGATTCAAGAGTAGCAGTCAAAGACGGCTCAGGCACAACCCAAACTTTCTATGTAGTAGGAAGCAATCTTGAGATATCGCGAAGCGGCGGCGGAACTTTTTTCAAAGTTTACCATTCCGACGAGTTCGAGCCCGCAAGCAGCCAGGGAGAAAGCCCCTGCAACCCTAGAAATTACGACAAAGGGCTTGTAAAAAAAGAAAAATATGTTTTTGAGAATGAAATAAAAAACCTTATAAGCGAATACAACGAAAGTTACAATTCCATAAAGGAAAATCTCGGCGTTCCCGCGGGAAGCGAATTTGGATTCGGGTTTGAATACAGCAACGGGACAGAAATAAAAACAGAAAGGGACTCTTTCTCTGAAAATGTGTATTCAAAGAGATTCCCTGTAATCTACACGGACAATGATTCAAATATTAAATTTGGATTTATAATCATAAATTTATGGTAAAAAGCATAAATGACAAAAGTGAAAAATGATGATAAAAAGAGTGATAATCGGGGTAAATCGCAAATGAAAAACAAAAAAGGATGGCTGAATATCGTCGAGTCTTTTGTGGCGATTCTTCTGGTAACAGTGGTTTTTCTTGTCATGTTTGAAAAAAACAGGCTTTCAAACGACGACATCTCCAATAGAGTTTATGAAACAGAAAACAACATTCTCGGAGGAATACAAATCAACGATTCATTGAGGGAAGACATAATAAGCATGGGAAATGAAAGCCTTCCTCTTGAATATCAATATTTCCCTGCGGACTTAAAGCATGAAATCAACTCGAGCATTCCGAGTTACCTTGAATGCGAGGGAAAAATATGCAATTTAAACGAAAATTGCGAACTCTCCAACGAGCAGGAAAAAAGCGTTTACGCAAAAAGCACAATCATCTCATCAACCCTGCAGGAATACAGCCCGAGGCAACTGAAAATTTTTTGTTGGGAAAAGTGATATTTGTTAGCGCATATTAAATGAAGCGTTTGAAAGATTCTCCAAATATCTCAATTGTCCGTCCATTAAATCCGCACCCCTCAATAATGTCTCGGCAAAAACAGCACTTGCAGCGCCGACAAATATTGCGCACAAACCCTGTTGATAACTAAAAAAAGTTTGGAAAAGAGCCGTTGGCACCTCATAATTTTCAAGAGATGTTCTTTCCAGGATAGATGTTCTCATTTGAATTCAAAACCCCTTCAATTATTTAAGTTTTCTGTTGGCTTTGTTTAATAAGTAATAATCGCTTAGTGAGCCCTCTTCGTTTAATAAATTACAATAATCAGGACGTTCCAAACAAAGTAATCTTAACAAAAAACAATAAAAACTCCCCTGCCTTTTTTCTTTTATGAAACCGAAAAAGAAAATATACAATTACGGAATTGATGTTGATGACAAAACCATGAAGCAGTTTGAGAACTGCTATTCCGAGGATTTCGTGACTGAAGCTGCATTGATGCCCGATGCCCATCTCGGATATGCCGCACCAATAGGGGCCGTGCTGAAAACAAGAAATTTCGTTGTTCCTGCGTGGGTTGGCTTTGACATAGGCTGCGGACTGATAGCAGTCAGGATAAAAGGAAAAAATCTTGTTGAAAAAGCAAGAAACAACAAACAGGAAATTTACAAAAAGGTAATGAAAAAGATTCCTATGGGTGTGGGCGAATACAACCGCGAAAACAAAATCACAGAAAAAACCAAAAAAGAATTCAAAAAAATTCTCCTAAGATTTGAAAAAGGCCCTTATGACAAAAGCATTCTTAATTACCTCAAAACAGCCGCAATAAGGCACCTCGGCACTTTGGGAGCGGGAAACCATTTCATTGAACTTGGAAGCGATTCCGAGACAGAAAAAGAATTGTGGCTTATAATACACTCGGGAAGCAGGGGGGTGGGACACAGCGTCGCAAAAAAGTATATGATGCATGCCTCGAAAAGCAGGGAAAAATCAGAGTACGAGAAAACATTTCCCCTTGCCGTGAATTCTGAAATTGGAAAAGAGTACCTTAACCTCCTTGAATTCGGGATGGACTATGCCCTCCTGAACCGCATGGAAATGGCATACAAGGCGGTTGAAGCAATTGAGGAATCCCTTGGAGAAAAGCTGAAACATGAAATGTGGGTGAACAAAAATCACAACCATGCCGTCTATGAAAAGGGGTATTTCATTCACAGGAAGGGCGCAACCCCTGCAAAAAAAGGCGAAAGAGGAATCATCCCGGGAAACATGCGCGATGGAAGTTTTCTCGTCGAGGGCAAAGGCAACAGGAAATTTCTCAACAGTTCAAGCCACGGGGCGGGAAGGAGCATGAGCAGAAAAGAGGCAAAGACAAAATACACCCTACACCAGTTTGAGGAATCCATGAAGAGAATAGAAGGAAACATTTCAATGAAGACGCTTGACGAGCTTCCGATGGCTTACAAGAATATCTTCAGGGTTATGGATGCCCAAAAAGATTCCGTAAAGATTGTAAAGCACATAAAGCCGATAATCAACTGGAAAGGATGAAAGTAAAGCCAAGCAAAATGCCTTATTTAGCAATTTCCTACTTTTATTGAATTGTTAAACAAAACACTCACTCCTCCGTCGTTCGAATATTATCATAAGTTGCTAATGTAAAACTGCAAATATAATCACTTGAAAGGTTAATTAATATAAAAACTAAAAGTCTGTTCTTTGATTAACAAATAACTTTTCAAACAAAGACTGTCTATTTGTCAAAACAACAGAAGAACAATATTTATAAAATAAATTTCTCTAATAGATTAATGAAAAGAGGCATTTTAGCACTTGTAGTTTTCCTTTTTGTTGTAATGTTTTCATACGGGGTTCTTGCGGAAGGTGAAAGCTGTTATGTGACAGACAGGGCGGCTTGCGAGGCAGGAGGCTACGCCGTGATGGGGCTCTCAGGAACTGGCAATGCCCACGGGGAATTGTTGAACCAAAGCAATTATAATTATGTCCTTTGCTGCAATTTTGCCGGCAGCACCGCCTGCAACGGAAACAACACAATCATAAAATTATCATCTGTAACAAACGCCCACGCGGAGATACCCACGGAAACAACATATCTTAATAATGTCTGCTATGGGGAATTGAACTGCATAAGCACATCCCAAAGCTGCGCAAGCACCGCATATCCCATGCCAACCTTCTCCCTCTCAAGCTTCACAAACGCGCATATTGGAAGCGCGGGAAGTTACCCCATAAACATATGCTGTTCCCTTCCGGGCGTTCAACCATTGTCCCTTTTCTGGAGCAGCGACGGAACAAGTGAAATTTCAAGCCTTGACATCGTGCCTGGAACAACAAGTGTGAAAGCCGAAATAAAAGGCTCCGGACTAAGCCAGGGCACAAACATGAACCTGAGCATTTTTGAGAACGACCCCATACTTGATGATTACATAACAAGTGTTAATGCCGTGGTTGGAGTTAACGGCTCTGCAACCGCGGAATGGACAGTCACAATGGGTGATTTGCAAAAAACTAGCGATTATGCAGAGTTTTATTTTGAAATGGGGAACAGCAAAAGCAATTACCTTTCCCTGAATGTTCTGAATGTCTCGGAATGCAACAATATTGTGATATGCAGCGATTATTCAAGCCAAAGCATGTGCCAGACGGATACCTGCGGCGTGTCAAGCAAGAATCCTCCTTTGAATGTAAGCTGCAACGGATTTGATTCCGACTGCTTCTGCGAGTGGAGCAGCAACAAATGCGGGTTCGGATTTGACACTATAAACACCGAAACAAACATCACAATAGGAACCTGTGTCTTTGACGAAAATTCCGTGGATGACTGCTCGGACGGATTTTTGAGCTATTCATGGGTAACCTCATGGACAGGAAACCCCGAAGACAAACCTTCATCCTGTGCTGACGGAAGCAGAGTCATTGAATGCCCTGCGCAGGTGCAATTGCCTTTCTTCGGAATTTACAATGTTCTTTTGAGCATAATAATCATAATAGTAATTTATCTTGCGCTGAACTACAGAAAAACAAAGCGTGGGAAAAGGCGAGGGAAAAAATAATTCTTTGATTAAATTTATAAAATAAACTTACTATTCAACCCCATGAGAATAAGGGGGGTGGAAGTTCTGGTTGTTTTGGCTTTGATGACAAGTTTTGCCGCCGCGGGCTCAACAACCGGCGAGCCAAATAACGGATTGGAAACAAAATATTCCGCAAGTGATTTTGTAAAGGGGTGGGTGAACATAAGCATTGAAAGCGAGCCTTTAAGCTCCCTGTTTTTCGACAATTTTGAAAACTCGATAAACATTAAAAGCCTTCTGGACTTGAACAAAAACCTGAATTACACCTGCAATCCCAATGATTGCAAAAGCGATTATTCCGAAAGCAATGCGCAAACAAGCAAGACATTCACGCTGAACAAAAACGAGGGAAAAATCCTGGGGTTCAAGTTCACGGGAAGCAATTTTGACGTGGCATCAACCTTTTCCATGAATATTTCGAGCAATGCCCCAGAATCAACATCAAAACAGCTGTTTGTCGACGTGCTTAATGACGACAAGGCAGAATGGAAATCATACAAGGCATCAAACAATTTCTACGACGAGAACCTTGGATGCTATGAAACCCCTTTAGAGGATGTTTTCGTGTACAGCCAGGATTATTGCGAGAAAATGACTCTTCCCGTTTCTCCAAATATTGAGATAGGCGCATACGTCACAAAAGCTTCGGGAACAAACGCCGTTTTTACACTAAGCCTTGACGGAGGAGGAGTCAGCGCCTCATGCGACGTAACAGCCTCGGAATCGGGAAGAATTTCATGCGTTCCAAACGCAAAAATCGACAAAAATCAGGAATACACCGTATGCATAAAAACAAAAACTTCCGCGGATGACAACAAGTTCAGGATAAGCTCCGAAACAACAAGCCCGTGCGGGTATGCAATAGACGAAAGCAACAAAAGGGACTTCAAAATCTTCGCAAAGTCCGGAAAATTCACTCCCGTCGGGACGTTTACATTGAACAGCGCGGAATCGGAGAACTCGGGAAACGGAGGGAGCCTGGAGGGAATAATTGAAAACTATATGTCAAGGTACAACGACGACTGCTCTAGCGGGTGTGTTGTTCCCGTAAGGTTTGTGTCCCAGACTGACAGCCAGCAAATAACAATCTCGGGTTCAAGCATATTTTACGTTTCTGAGGGAACGCCAAAAGAAACAAAAGACATTTATGACTTGTCCGAAACATCCGCGGTGATGAATTCCGGATTTCAAAAAATATATATTGACGACGCAAATTTCTCCGTTACGGGAGACCCGGGCACGGAGAAAGAATACGTGCTGAACCTTGGAAACGGCGAGATTCTTTCGGAAACAATTTCGTTCAAGGAAGGCGTAAGGATAAACTCAATCTCGCCAAAAACGGCAATAGCAGGATACCCTGCAAACTTCATTCTTAACGTAAACAATTCCGGCCTGAACATAACCGGATATGAATGGGATTTTGGAAACTCAAGCAAGGAAACAACATCAAAAAATGAAGTTGCACACACATACGCCTCCGTGGGAAATTTTGAATTAACGGTGAAAGTAAAGACTCTTGAAGGCGTAAGCGTCTCAAAAACATTCAGTATAGACGTAAAAACCCCGAAGGAAGCCATAAACTCCGTTCTAGGCGGGAAAATATCTGACTTAAACAATGTCAATTCCCAAATCAAGGCGCTTCCAGATTTTTATCAACCGGCAATGAAGCAGATTCTCAACCTGACTTCCATTGAAAGTGGCCTTGCAAGCATGCAAAAAAGAAACGCGAGCGCGCAGACGGACGGAGACTATGTTTCAATAATGAACGACCTAGTCAAGATAGAAGTCCCAAATTCCGTGTTCAAAAGCGCGAAAGCGGAATCTCTCCCCTTTACATTTAGCGAGGATTACGTGAATGTAAGCTTGTTAAGCGACTTAAGCAAGGAAACTTATGAGCCAGGACAGGAAAGGCTTTACAAGAAAGCAGTAGTAAGATGGGACCTTGATAACATAAATTCCACCGTCAGTTTCAGCGAGTTCAGCGCACAGTATGAGGATTCCGTAAAAAGAGTGCTGAACACCTTTGCAATTTCAATAAATCCAAGCTCAGAAAGCGGAGATTTTTATTTTGTTGTCAAAAGTCTTGAAGAAATGGAGTTCAAAGAGGAATACGGAGAAAGGAACCTTCTCGGAAACAACTACATAAATCTTGGCAGCGAGGCAAAGACAATAGAATTTTCAACGACAGAAGATGTTGATTTCAGCAACCTCCCTATGTTCATCTCCCCTGAAATAAAAAAACTCAGCACGGAAGGAATAGATATCACTCTCGTTGAACCTGAAGTAAAGAGCAAGACTCTTTTGGTTCTTCTTATCATTTTTGTTATTGTTATTGGATTCACGGCATATTTGGTTCTCCAGGAATGGTACAAAAGAAAATACGAGGACTACCTGTTCCAAAACAAGAACAATCTTTATAACATCGTTTCATACATAGAGAATTCAAAAAAGAAGGGAATGGGCGAAGATGACATTGCAGAAGGGCTGAAAAAAGCGGGATGGAATTCAGAGCAGGTAACATATGTAATGAAAAAATATGTCGGGAAAAGAACAGGCATGCTTGAGATCATCCCAATAGACAAAATTATGGGAATATTTAGGAAAAATGCGGAAAACGGCGTATCTCCCAAAAATCATTAAAATTTATAAAGTAAAATGACAAAATAATAGAATGTCCAAAATAAAAAGTTTTTTCGGGAAAATATTCGGGTTTTTAGGAAGAAAAAAAGACATCAAGCTCGGTTTTTACGGGCCTCCGAACGCGGGAAAAACCTCGCTGGCAAACAGAATATGCAAGGATTTTACAGGGGAAGAAATGGGAAGCGTGAGCAAAATCCCACACGAAACGAGAAGCGTGCAGTTCAAGGAAAAAGTCGAGATATCATACAAGAACAAAAAAATGATTTTCAAGATGGTTGACACTCCGGGCATAGCCACAAGGATAGACTATGAGGATTTCCTAAAATACAAGATGAAAAAAAAGGACGCGAAAAAAAGGGCGAAGGAAGCCACGCAGGGAGTCATTGAATCGATAAAGTGGCTGGATGACATGGATATCGTCATTGTTGTCCTTGACGCGACGCAGAACCCGTATGACCAGGTAAACATCACAATAATAGGAAATCTCGCAGCGAGAAAAATTCCGGTGATGATTGCCGCAAACAAAATAGATATCAAAAAAGCGGATATCAAAAAAGTCGAGTCCGCCTTTCCGGAATACAAGGTTGTGGGGATAAGCGCCAAATACGGAAAGAATCTGGACATGTTTTACGAAGAGGTGTTCAGGCTGGCAAAAAAAATATGAGACTTAAACATGGGTGAAAAAGAGGCTAAAAAATGAAAAAAAGAATGAAGAAAATAAAGGGGTTTTCAATACAGTTTATGCCTTACTCCGAGATAAAAAATTTAGACAGCAACGAGAGAGTAAAAAAAATACTTAAAGTTGTCCTAGGAAACAGCATCCTAATCCTTCAGGGAAGGTTAAAATCCGAGGAAGAAACGAGGCTTATAGGCGACACAATGGCCCTCGTCGGGCATTTAAAAAATTTCAGGGGAATAGAGCTCGCCGTCGTGTCCGGAAACGGGAAAGAGGGATTGCTTGGAAGGATGAGAAAGAACCTGGCGGATGCGATATTCCAGGGGGGTTCGGATTCAATCACAATCATCGGCCCTGCGACAATCGTGAAGGAAATAAAAAGAAACCCGAAGAAAATAGAGCTTCTTTTGAATAAATGATTAAGTTTTGACGAGCCTACGCTGAAGAATAAAGCGGTAAAATCTATCATAAAGATAACTGAAAAATTAGTAAAGATATAAAAACATAAAATGTTGTTTCTCAATAACAAAAAATCTGCGAGTGAAACGGGCAGGCATTAAAAAACAGCTGAATAACAATGGCAACTAATGAAAAATTCTCGGTTACAAGGGTTGTAACAAGGGACATTGTCGTGGACTTGCTCCAGGCAGCAAGAAATTTGCTCGGAATGAGACTTACGGGATATGAGGAAATAATAAGCAAGAACATAAACGAGCTTATCAAGGAAGCCGAGAAAAAATACAGGATAAAATGGTGGAGATTATCCGTGAATCCCCTGACGCACAGCTCCGTCATGATAACAATATACGGCGAAGGAGACAAATTAAAGAAATAATTTTTAAAGACAAATTCTTATCTCAAAATTATGAGAGCAAATTCTATTGGGTCAGAAGTCTATGTTAAAATAAATTTTAAAGAATTAAAAGAGTTGGAGATAAAGCCATTAGAGGGAAGAATAAAATTCAGTGACAATGCCGGTTCTTCAAAGAGGGAGATTTTTTTAGCATTGAATATTCGCGAAAACAAGAAGAATTTTTGGTTGTAGAACGGGAACCAGAAGGAGATTATCTTGGAAGTGTTAATAGGATAAGATTTTCAATTAACACGGATTATTACAAAGAGATAGTAGAACATAGTGAATTTGGATATAGATTTTCCACAGGAGGAAAGTTAGTTATGAAAGTCGTATCAGATTCTACAAGCTTATTAGCATTTATGCAACCTGCGGGTGAAACGGGCAGCATTTCTCAGCAATAAAAAAGACATTTTAATCAGAGCTTTAATCACGGAAAAAATTAAATAGTGCAGTCGTTTTTTCATTAAATGCCACACCAATGCGTGCATTGCTCAAAAATATACCCTTCCGGAAGCAAGGAAGTCATAGAAGGATGCAGTGAATGTGGGGGGCATTTTTTCTTTTATGTGAGGGATGAATACATAAGCAAGATTAAGGACGAGCCGATAAAAATCCCAAAAGAAGAGAAAAGGAAGATTGAGAAGGACATAAGGGAAATGGCAGGAATAGAGGATGAAAAAGCGCCGGTTATTCTTGACATTGAATCGATAAGAGTTTTGGGAGAGGGAAAATATGAGATTGACATCGTAAGCCTGTTCAGCAAAAAAAAGCCGATAATATACAGGATGGAGGAAGGAAAATACATAATTGACCTGACGAACCTAAAGCAGAACATCTCGGAAGAATAATTCTTAGCTCCACTAGAATATTGTTTTAAGATTGTTAATAAAAAACTAATTTGTTAATCTAATTGTGGTAGTTTTTGTTAGTTAATTATATGAATCTGCGAATGAAATGAACAGCAATTTCTTTCCAACAAATTTATAATCTGTTTCCGCTTTGGTGAATAATGAATAAAATAAATTCAGTGCTGAAAGAAGCCCTGAAAAAAGTCAAGCCGTCCGGCAAGGAAGCCGGGGAAATTGAAATCCTGCTGAAGAAATTCACGGAAAGATTAAGAAAAAGCATAAAAAATCTTGGTGTTGATGCGGAGATTTTTGTCGGAGGAAGCGTAGCCAAGGGAACCTCCATAAAAAAGAAGGTTTATGACGCGGACATTTTCCTGAGGTTCAACAGGAAATATGAAGACATATCAAATCTCACTGAAAAAATTCTAAAGGGTTTCAAAAAAACAAAAATTCACGGCTCAAGGGATTATTTCAGGATAAAAGCAAGCCGGAAAATAGTGCTTGAAATAGTTCCCGTGCTTAGGATTAAATCTCCGAAAGAGGCAAGGAACATAACAGACCTTTCATACTTCCACGTTAATTATGCAAAAAGAAAATTCCCAAAAAAAATCATTGACGAGATAATTCTGGCGAAGGCTTTCTGCCATGCGAAAAACTGCTACGGGGCGGAATCATACATAAGGGGATTTTCAGGATATGGACTGGAGCTTTTGGTTTATCATTACAAAAGCTTTCTTAATTTTCTAAAAGCAATCTCAAAACCTTCTCTGAATTCTGGGAATCAGGAAAAAATAATCATAGACACTGAAAAAAAATTCAGGAACAAAAACGAAATTCTAATGGATGTGAACTCTTCAAAGTTGCAGTCTCCTGTAATCCTTATAGACCCCACGCACAGGGAAAGAAATGCCCTTGCCGCCCTTTCATGGGAAACGTTCAGGAAATTCCAAAAAGCAGGAAGGAAGTTCCTGAAAAAACCAAGCATTAGGGATTTTGAAAAAGAAAAAACAGACATTGAAAAAATTAAAAAAACCGCGGAAAAAAACAAAAACGAATTTATCCTGCTAAAAGCGGAAACCAAAAAGCAGGAAGGGGACATTGCGGGGAGCAAGCTGCTAAAGTTCTACAACTACCTAACCGATGAAATAAAAAATAATTTTCATCTGAAAAAATACGGATTCCAGTACAACGAAGACAAATCCGCGCTTTATTTTTTTGTTGCGGGAAAAGGAAAGGAAATCCTCAATAAAGGACCAATCATAAAAGACAAAAAAAACTTTCAAAAGTTCAGGAAAAAACACAAAAAAACTTTTATAAAAGAAGGAAGGATTTACTCAAAAAAGAAAGCCGAAGTCAATCTCGGAAACTTTCTTAAGAAGTGGAAAGGAAAAAACGCAAAAAGGATGAAAGATATGCATATAAGTTATTTGAAGAATGTTTAGTTTTATCTGACTCTTTTAACCATCAAATAATTCCAATGAAAAACTTTTCCTTCGTCTTCACTTCTCCCCACACCCACTTTATAATCTTCTCCATTCCCGTTAAGTTTTTCTTGTATTCCCAACCCAATCCCTCTTTTCTTTTTCAGCCACTCATCATGTTCCTTTCCTTCACGAAGAAAATCTTTAGCCAAGACACATGATTGTCCGGGAAGCATATTCTTCAAATCTCTTGCAACACCCCTAAAATCTCTGTTTGCAAATGCCCTTTGCCCTTTAACACTTAAAGAATATATTTCTTCTGCCATTTTATCCTTTCAGGTTACCAACTGCCTTTTCGAACAAGGCTGCAAATGCCCCTGCGAAAAACTCTGAGTTAAGCCATATTGCGGTGTCTTCCTGCTCCGCATTCCTTGACAAATAAAAAAGTATTTCCTTCCTGTCAATTATGAAGAATTTCGCGCTGATATTTATTTTCTTGAACTTCACATTGAAATTTTCAGATGCTTTTTTTATCAGTCTGTCATCTCCTGAAAGAGCAACCTTAAGCTTTACATTTGCCTTTTCAAGAACGCCAAATGTCTGCTGGAACAGCTTTGCCTTTGACGCCATTTCTTCCGCGTCCGCGCATATTATGACTTCTTCTTTTGCATTTCTTATTATTTCCTTTATGTGGTTTGTAATGTTTGATTTTCCCTTTAATGCAACAGAGATGTCCTCTTTCTTTATCGGCTTCATGCCTGTGGTATACAAAGACTCAAGTGCGTTGAACTCGTCGGTTGTTCTTATTTTTGAAAGCTCAACCATCTTGTCTTCGGCGTCTTTTCTCACGTTGTTTTTCAGTTTTTCAATTATCACTCTCGGCTTAACACCTATGTACTTTACGGGCTTTCCAAGCTGCACAATTGCAAATCCCATTTTTTCAAGAGATTCAAGGACGTCATAAGTCCTGCTTCTTGGAACACCAGACAGAGATGCAACCTCTCCTGCCGTCGCAATTCCCTTTCTCAAAAGCGCGAGCCAGACTTTTGCCTCATAAATGTTGAGCCCAAAATGGTCTCTTACTTTCTTTACCAAATCCTGTTTGAGTAACATACCTTCCCATAAAAAATCTTCTTTTATAAATCTTTCTATTTTGTTGTTCTTCAAAAGTAGAGACATAACAAGAAGGTTTATTTAGATACTTATACTGGAGAATATGTGATAATTAGCGCCCAAAGTGGCAGATTCTACAGAGGGAGAGTATCCAGAATTGATGAAGGTTATATAATTTTAAATCCTCACCAAGAAGTTAAGTGGGATTTAAGTGGAAGAGTAACCACAAGATTTGTAAATGAAGAAGAAACAGTTGACATAGGCAAAATTGAAGCTGTTACACCTACGACAAGAAGAAATCTGGAAATATATTTTGAATTAGAAAATGAAGATTACAGAGAAGAAAGAGAAAAGAAAGCGGATTCTAAAAAACAAGATAGCTAATCAATATTCCCGCGAAAATCCCCGCCGTTATGAAAGGCATTTGGTAAGAAAACGGCGTTTTCTTGAAACAATCCATCTTTCCCTCTGCACTGAAGCAATTTGCCCAAACACCTTGACGGCAAAAGATACATTCAAGATTGACTACATCAATGCCCATGAAATTAACATGCCTAAAAAAATCCCCGCCGTTATGAATGGCATTGCGGGATAAAATTTCTTTTTCTCTGAGAAGAACATAAGATAACCCAACCCCAGCGTCGCTCCGAGAATGATAAAAAGCGAGCCGGGCAACCCCAAGGCGGCGGTTTTAAGCGCCACTCCCGCCGCAATTATTGGAAAAACAATGTCTCCTCCTCCAAGAACGGCGATATTCACCCTTATTTTCTTTTTCTTTCTTTCCGATGGTTTCATTTTTTCCAGCTTCATCCTTATGTTTTTCGAAATATGCGGGACAAAAAATCCCGAGAAAATGTTCAGCTTTTTTATCTGATATTGCGCCATTTTCTGCATTATTCCAGAGTGCCAGACGGCCCAAAAGTCATAAATAGAAATCAAAACCAAAAAAAATGAGATTGTGTAAATGTTAAGCAGCGGAACAAACACTGCCGCTATTCCGGGATAGACAAACAATTCGGTAGCATTATGAACCAAAAGATTTTTCCCGAAAATTTTAAGAAAGGCAAGAGGCAGGACAACAATCAGAGCCAAAAGCCATGAAGCGGGAAATGTTATGGAAAAAAGCGTTATTCCGGAATCAACAAATCCGGAGAGAAAAACATTTGCGGATATTCCCAGCGCCACCAAAACCACGAGGAAAAACCAGAGCTTTATTATGAACTCAACGTTAAGCCTTGAAAGAAAGAAAAGCAGCAAAACCGCCATGACAAAAGCCACAACCATAAAGAAAAAAACCTGGTTAAACTCGCCCGCCTGTTTTATCTCAGGTGTTTGAAGCCCAAAAGGCAAACCATTTGAGAAATAATGGTTAACAACATAGATTCCTATGAACTGCGTTATAACAAACATCGCAAGAATGACAAGAGTTACCCTTAGGTTATGCTTCATAGTAAAAACCTCCTGTGGGTTTTTACGAATCCAGCATCCATCACACTAATCTCTTTACAAGATTTTTAGTTAGGTAAAGGATGATAACTCCCGCAAGAATGGAAACTGAAAAGCTCATAACATGGCTGTTTGGAAAAAGATAGATGTCCATAAGCCCCCATGTTCCCCTCCAAAATGAAATGATTGCAAAGGCTATTATTATGGTAAAAAAAACTTTCTTCAGATGAGACTCTTTTTTCATTTCAGGAAAAATGAAAAGGAGTTTTTAAGTTTTGGGAAAAGATGCGCTCGCTATCGCTCGCTTGTTAATTTAGTATAAAATCAGTTTCTGTACGAAAATCCGTTTATTAATAAAGAACAACTTTTATTTTTATATTATCACTATTTCAAGTGCCAACATTTACAAATTTTACATTAACAATTTATACCAATAAGCGATTACGCATACGCTTTGCGAAACACTGAATAACCAGAACTTTACCAATAAGCGATTACGCATACGCTTTGCGAAACACTGAATAACCAGAACTTTACCAATAAGCGAACGCGGCGAGTGATTTTTATTTAAAAGCAAAATAAAAAATCACTTCAGCTTCAGCGTTTCCAAAAGTCTTGGAACATTTGTCTCCACGTGATTAATCTTGTACAAACTGGACGCCAAATCAAGGGACTTTGAAACCTCTCCGTGGACTATTATGATTCGCTTCGGCTTTGGAGATATCTTCCTGAAAAAATTCATGAGCTCGTTTCTTCCTGCGTGGGATGTCATGCCCTTCGCGGTATAAACCTCAAGCTCGATTTTTATCTGTTCTTCCCTCCCGTCGACAGTCATTTTCGTCTCCGCTATTCCGTCCTGTATCTGCCTTCCCAAAGTCCCAGAGCCCTGATAGCAGACAAAAAGAAGAAGATTTTTCTTGTTGCTTGAGAATTCCCTCAGGTATTCAACAGAAGCTCCTCCAGAAAGCATTCCGCTGGTTGCAAGGACGACGCAAGGTCCGCCTTCAATGACATTTTTTCTTTCTTCCGGAGAGCCTACACGGGAAAAAACTTCGGAGGTGAACGGGTTTTTGTCCTGGAAAGTTACAAGCTTAAGGCTGTTATTCAAAAAATCAGGATAAGCCGTGTGAATTGTGTTAATGTCCCATATCATCCCGTCGATATAAACAGGAATTTTCCTCATCTTTCCGGTTCTTATCGCGTCTTCAATAATCAGCATCGTTTCTTGGGCACGCCCCAATCCCAGTTCGGGAATAAGGACTTTTCCGCCTCTTTCAATTGCCTTGTTTATTGCATTTATGACATTCTCCTCAACTTCCTTTCTCGGTGGAAGAACATCCTCTTTTGCGCCGTAAGTTGATTCCGTTATAACCGATTCCAGCCTCGGAAAACTTGCAACGGCGGGCTCCAGAAGCCTTGTTCTTGAATATTTGAAGTCCCCCGTGTAAAGAAGATTGTGAGAGCCGTTTCCTATGTTTATGTGAACCATTGCGCTTCCAAGAACATGCCCTGCGTTGTAAAAAGTAATTCTAATGTCCGAAGTTACATCCGTGACCTCGTTATAATTCAGGCAAATGCTGTGTTTTACCATTTCCTTTATGTCCGTAGAGCTAAAAAGAGGTTTTTCAGCCTGCTTGTAAGCAACACCTATAAAATCAAGCGCAAGAAGAGAAGAAACATCCCTCGTCGGCGCAGTCATGTAAACCGGCCCCTTGTATCCCATCTTGTAAAGGTAAGGAACAAGCCCCGAATGGTCTATGTGCGCGTGGCTTAAAATCACCGCATCAAGCTGCTCTATGCTAAACTCCGGAATGTTAAACTGCGGAAACTTGTTTTCCCCCTGGGAAGAAACATCCACTCCGCAATCGAGAAGAATTTTTGAGTTTTGGGTCTGAAGAAGAAAACAGCTCCTTCCAACCTGTCTCGCGGCTCCGAGAAGAGTCAGCCTTACCCATGAATCTTTTTTTTCTGGATTCCAGTCCGCGTAAATCTTTTTTCCTATTGAATTCAAAAATCTTCTCCTGTAATTGTTGTTTGCATACAACACCTCCCTGATATTTTCAACAATCTGGCTTTTTATTGCCGGGGCCCTCTGAACCTGCGGGTTCCACATGGTTGTCCTCTTAATTTCATCCAAAACGCTTCCCTGTTTTCCTATTACCATGCCGGGTTTTTTTGCCTCGATAACAACAATGCTTCTGTGAATGTCAAAAATTATCTGGGTTATGTCCGCTTCCTTTGGGACTATGCTTCTGATTTTCTTTTCAGCATCCTCCTGAGGGAGAAGAATCTTTCCGTCCGCGCGGAGCTCTATTCTCTTCTTTATTTCATTTACAATCTTTTTTATTTCAGGCTCGCCTTCCCTGAAAAACTTCTCGTCTTCAGTGTAGAGAACTATGTTTGCACCTTCAAAACTGGCGTCTGTTATTCTTCCTTCAAGCTTTTCCTTTATTGTTTTCAGTATGTCCATTTGCGAGAACAACTACGTTTTCCTTCGCTTAACCTTTCCTTTTGGCGCGGAATTGTGATTTCTTTCTGCACCTTGATGGAAATCACGAAGAAATTTATTTAATTGAGTATCTTATTTATGAATTGATAATAAAACTATTCTTCTTTGTCGTCTCTGTAATTAGGCTCGATTGTCTGTTCAACTACCTTTTTAATTCCCTCTCTGGTAATAGTGTAAACATCAATTCCGTAACCGCTTCCAGTATCTCTCTGTGTTGAAGATTTAAGAGCTTCAATTGCCAGCTTCACGCCTTCTTCAACGCCCATCCCTTTTTTGTACTGCCTTTCCAAAAGTCCGAGAACATACGGCATTCCTGAACCGAAGTTTGCGTCATAATCTTCAACTTTGTAAGCACCTCCGATAGGCTCTACGGAATATAATTCCGCTGTTCCGTCTTCGTTCAATCCTCCAAGCAAAAATCCTGCCATTTGGGGAATCATTGAAGGATTTCTTGAGCCCGAATAATTAAGCTGGGCCAGCAAAGAAGCCGCCTGCTTTACAGAAGGCCTTGACTTCGAGCGAAGCTCCTTGAGCTTTAATTCAGCCCCAAGTATTTTTGGAACTCTTTGTATATCCACCGCATACCCAGTTCCACCAACAATCAAATAATCCAAAATAGGGAAAACCTTTTTTTCATGTTTTGAAAGCACAATATTTCCCGCCGTAACCTGCCTGTCCGCAGCCATCACAACTCCGTCTTTGCAAACAATTCCAAGAATTGTCGTTCCCGTTTTCAGTATTGAATTTTTTAATTCTGTATCCATTTTAATAGTAGTAATCAGGATAGAATAAATTTACCTTGTGGGATTAATGGGTTTTAGTATTTTATAAAGTTTTCTGTTTCAAAAAACAGCAATTAATTTAAAGAAGTTTTGGTAAAAACCATTATGGAAAAAATAAACACGGAAAAAACAGAGTGGGACTTTTCCCCGCTTGGGAAAGAAGGCGGTTTCGGAGAAAAAAGGATTCATTGGAAAAAAGCAACGGACAATTTCGCGGAAAAATGGAAAAATAGGGAGGATTACCTTGAAATCCCCGAAAAGATGAAGGAGGCTTTGGAAGATTATGAAAAATGGATGAAGGATTACGGAGCGCACCATGACGAGTTCATGTTCTACTGGCTAAAAACCCAGCAAAACCAGAACGACCCTGAATTGAAGGCAAAATTTCTCAAAATAGAGGAATTTTCCCAAAAAATAGAAAATGAAATGTCCTTTTTTGAATTAAGAATCTCCAAAATTCCGGCAAGTAGACAGGAAATTTTTTTGGGTTCAAAAATTATGGAAAAATACAGGCATTTTCTGAAGAGACTGTTTGAAAACGCAAGGCATGTCCTTTCAGAAAGCGAAGAAAAAATAATGAATCTCAAGTCAACGCCATCCTACTCAATGTGGGTGAACATGACTGAAAGTTTCCTTGCGAAAGAGGAAATGGAGGTTGTTGACGAGCCTGACTTGAAAACAAGAAAAAAAACATTCTCTGACTTGTTTGGAATGATAAACCGCCAGAAAAAGGAAGTCAGGGATTCCGCCGCAAAAGCCCTTAATGAAATTTTGGCAAAATACGCCGATATCGCAGAATCTGAAATTAACGCAGTCCTTCTGGACAAGAAAATAAATGACGAATTAAGGGGCTTCTCTGAACCCGAGGAGTCAAGGCTGATTGCCGACGACATAAGCGCCGAAATAGTTGACGCTTTAACAAAAGCCATCACGGAAAACTTCGGCATATCAAGAAGATTTTACGGACTTAAATCAAAGCTTCTCGGACTGAAGAAGCTGAAATATCACGAAAGAAACGTGCCTTATGACTCTGCGGAAAAAGAATACAATTACAAGGATTCCATAAACCTTGTCAACAAAGTTTTTTCCAAATTGGATCCGAAGTTCTCTGAGATATTAAAAAAATTCTCGGAGAACGGGCAAATAGACGTTTTTCCAAGGAAAGGAAAATCCGGCGGCGCTTTCTGCGTCTATATGCTGAAGAAAAATCCCTCATATGTCATGCTTAATCACACCGGCAAGTTAAAGGATGTGATGACAATTGCGCACGAGCTTGGGCACGCAATAAACAACGAATTTGTCAAAGATAATCAGGATGCAATTTATTTTGGAACACCCACTTCAACGGCGGAGGTGGCAAGCACTTTCATGGAGGATTTTGTCCTGGAAGAGCTTATAAAAAATTCCGATGACGAGTTAAAGCTTGCGATAATGATGGAAAAATTAAACGACGATGTCTCGACAATCATAAGGCAAATCTCATGCTACGCTTTTGAAAAGGAGCTTCACGCGGAGTTCAGGAAAAATGGATATTTGTCAAAGGAAGAAATAGGAAAGATATTCCAAAAACACATGAAAAATTATATGGGTGATTTTGTGGAGCAGTCGGAGGGGAGCGAAAATTGGTGGGTTTATTGGAGTCACATAAGAAGATTTTTTTATGTTTATTCCTACGCATCCGGATTGATAATTTCAAAAGCCCTCCAGAAAAAAGTCAGGGAAAATCCAGAGTACATAGAAAAAGTGAAAAAATTCATGTCTCAGGGGCTGTCAAAATCCCCAAAGGATATATTCATGGAAATAGGAATAGACATAACAAAAAAAGAATTTTGGTCCGGGGGAATAAAAGAAGTCGGGGCATTGCTAGACAAAACGGAGAAACTGGCAAAAAAACTCGGAAAAATATGACTAAAATTCAATCCTTGAGATTCCGTCTTCCTTGCTTAATTTTATTATATTCTCGACAAAACCCTCGATTTTCTGCTCGTGACTCACTATTATCAGCTGCTTCACATTAAGCTGGTTCAGGACATCCCTCATCTTATCCAATTGCTGGTCTGAAAATCCGTCTGTCGGCTCGTCAAGGATAACAATGTCTTTTGTTTCAATGTTGCTCAATACAGAATTTATTAACTGGTTTAGGGCGAGCCTGTAAGCCAAAGCAACGGCAGTCCTCTCTCCACCGGACAAGTAAGGATAATCAAGCTCATAATCCTGAAGCTCGATTACGGGGGTAAAATCATCCCTAACATAGACGTTAAAGGACTCTGAAACAAGCATGGAAAACCATTCCGAGAAAATCCTTGAAAATTCGGACTTAAGCTTTATCATTATGTTTTTTTCTATAAGCGAAACAAGATTGATAAAGTCGGTGGAAATCCAGTTCTCTATTTCAACAAGATAATTTATCTTTCTTTTGATTTCCTCTGATTTTCTCAGTTTTTCTTTAATCACTTCTATGTATTTTGATAAAACAAGAATCTCCCTTTTTAACTCGGCAAGTTTTATCTCGGCAATTCTTTCCTTCCTTGATGCATCATCAAAATCAAGTTTTTTTTGTTTTAGCAATTCCTCAAATCCCTCAAATTCAGAAAGAGAATCAGCCAGTATGTTAATCCGGAGATTAAGCTCCTCGATTTCCTTTTCAAGAGAATGGTTAAGCTCCTGTATTTTTTGCATTTGCATTTTCTTCTCCTCAATTCCCCTTACGCGGATGCTTAAAATATTAAGCTCCTGCACTTTCTTCTCACGGGAAAGAATTTCCCCGTTAATTTCCTTTATTTTTCCAAGAAGTTTTTCTCTCTCCGCATTTAGAATTGAGATGTTTTCATTATTCTTTGACATTTCCAACTCAATTTTGCTAAAAATATTTTTCTTGTAATCCAAATTCACTTTCTGGAGGCAAGTCGGGCAGTTTTCAATGTGGATTATCCTTTCCTTTACTATTTGGTTTTCCTGATTCCTTATTGCAAGAGAGTTTATCTCTGATGAAACTTTCAAAAGAGTTTCTCCGAGTTCCTCTTTATTTTTTTTCTTCATTGAAACATCCTCCTCAATCCTAAAAATCTCCGAGGCATCAAAGCCCAATTTTTTCAGAATTTCCACCTGATTTTTAAACTGCTCCATGTTATCCAGATTGTTGGATATATTTTCTTTCTTTCCCGAGATTATTATCCTGTTCTTTTCAATCTCTCTTGCAATCATGTTTTTCTTTTCCACTTTCTCAAGTATTTTGTCCATTTCTTCCCTGCGCTTTTTTCTTTCTTCCGCAACCGACAAAAATTCCTTTTCAATTGATATTAAATTAAGGGCATTCTCTGAGATTTCATTTTCTTTTTTTGCAAGTTCTTCCCTGTCAGATTCAAAGCCCAAAACAACGGATTCCATAACTCTTTTTTCTTCCCTTATTTTTGAGGAAACAATGCCTGCGTTTTCGATTATCTGCTTGTACTTTTCAATTCCGAAGATGTATCTTATGGTGTTTGTCCTTGTTTCGGAATCCTGCATGATTATCTGCTTCATTTCTTCCTGAGGGGTATAAACGGTGAATTTGTACAGGAGATTTTGTTTTTTCGAGAATTCCTTCGGATAATTAAGCATTTCCAGAATAAGGCTCTTTAGCTCCATGACGGAAAGTTGCGTTTTGGAGCCGTCAATGGTTGCATAGCAAGTGTCCTGCGAGATAGTCTTGCCTTTTTTCAAGTTCCTTTCAATGATTATTTCCTTTCCGTTAATCTCAAATTCAAGAGTTATCCTCCCTGAATTTTTTCCATTTCTCAGCAAAGCCGAGCCTTTCTGCCCGGGTTGCGTTCCAAAAAGCGCGAATTCTATGCCCAAAAGTATTGAAGTCTTTCCGGAGCCTATGTCTCCCGACAGAAGGGTGGAACCTTCCGGAAAGTTAATTTCCTGATTTTCATAGCTCCTGATGTTGTTCAGGATTATCTTTTTTAGTTTCATTTTAAAAATTTAGTATTTTTCTTGACTCTTCAAAAATTCTTCTGGAAAAATCATCTGAAGTTTCACCTTCCTGCTTTTCCGCGGACAGGGAATGGATAAGGCTTTCCGCAAAATCATTGAATTTCGAGGCTCTTTTTTCCAGAAATGCTTTCATTGTCTCTTCCCCCACATTTTCCTCCTTGAGCTCAGCCTCAATGGTTTCCTCTTTTTCCCTGAGTTCATGAGTGTTCCTTAAAACAAAATAAGCCCCTTTTTTCATAACAAAGTCCTCTATTAATTTGAAATTAATATTGGATATTTTTGAGTTTTCCAGCTCTCCCGCAAATCTCAACAGCACAATTTTGTCCTCCAGATTTTTTTTGCTCAGTTCATATATCGTTTCTTCGGTGGCTGTCACGGCATTTTTTACTTTCAGGGCAATCTGCTCAACTTCCTTTATCCTCAATTCAATTTTCTTAAGCGAGTACGAGCGGTTTTCAGCATCCGCATCAACTATGCAAAAACTCCCATGTTCTAATTTTTCCAGCTCCGCAAAATTGTTTGGAAACAACGGCCCGGGATAAACAAATCCCTCTTTGTTGTATATAACATGAATATGCCCGAGCGCATAGTAATCCGCGTCCGGCAATCCGGACGAATCAACAAAGTCTATTGGAAGGCTGCCGACAACCCTGTCAAGCGTCGTGTGAAGCATCAAAATCCTGAAAAATTTTTCATCTGTTTCCCGCAGCTTCAGGTTTTTCAAATCCTTTACTTCTAAGCCGGATTTTTTCCCAGGATATCCGTAAAACGCAAAGTTTTTGTGGATTACCGGATTTAAAATAAATCCTCTTTCCGTTTCCTCGAAATCAGCGACGTTTTTGCAGAATCCCGCCTTTTCAAGAACATCAAGAAATGTCTTTCCCGAAACGGAATAATCATGGCTTCCTGCAATTATAAAGCAAGGAATTCCGCAGTCCTTAATCTTTTTGAACTCCGCAAAAGTTTCTTTCAGAATATCTATTGACGGAAAGGAGTTATCAAACAAGTCGCCGGCTATAAGCACGAAATCGACTTTCTCGGAAATGCATATGTCAACCGCTTTTTGGAACGACTTAAAATTCAAGTCCTGCAACGGCTGCTGTTTCCACCCTCCAAGATGCACATCAGCCATGTGGGCAAATTTCACCATAAAATACCTTCAATGATGAAGTATTTAAAAATAGTTATGATGGGAGAAATAATTGGCTCGCTTCTGCCATCAACCCTGCTCGCGATTAACAAAATAACTTAACTAAAAACTAACTTGTTTTGTACTAATAGCTTACATCAACAAGCGAACGAATGAAAAGTTATTCAGTGTCTGCCGAAGCATATGGCTAATCGCTTATTGGTAAAATCTTGGTGTATTCAGTGTTTCGCGAAGCGTATGCGTAATCGCGGAGTGAGCCATTTCTGTTTAACAAATCAAATGAAGTAATCGCTTTTAAACAAAACTTAAAATAAAATTCATCCCCAGAATTTGTTGAACAAAGAAATCAAACTGCTCCTGAAGAAAAAAATTCCTGCAAGAACAACGGCAAGAATAACCAACAAAACAACTATGAGGATTATCATTTTCTTTTTAGGATTTTCGGCAGAACCATAGTCCGAAACTTTTTGAATTTGAAGATCTTTTGAAACTGGTTCGCTTTCGCTTTGCCCGGCAGAACCTTTAATGTCCGGGGAATATTCCTCTTCTGCTTTTGGATTTGCATTGTAAGGGCCGACTGCATGAATGCCTTTTATTTGCTCCGTACGGAATTGGTCCTGCAATTCCCTCGCGGCATACTCTATATCTTCCCTCGAATATCCTGCATTGTAAAAGGACTGCATTGCTTCCTGCAAAGAATCTCCCTTTGAAATTGCAAACTTCAATCCCTCCAGTATGTTTTCCTTCATTTTAAAGCACCAGTTTTTTCCCGTCCTCCATCAAATGACATTGATTTTTTGAATATCCAAGCTCCCTTGAAAGTTCCAACATCGGCTTCATCTGAAGCGTTGCGCCGTGAGAAGGAATAATGTTCTCTGGATTCAAAAAAGAGATTAAATCCCTCAAATCCTCCTTCCCTCCATGTCCTGAAACATGAACATTATCAAAAATTCTCACCATTGCCTTTTTCAGCCTCTTGTCCAAAATCGCCCTGTTTTCTATGTTTACAGGAACGGGAATAGTTTTAGAGGAAAAGACGATGTTGTCCCTGTTTCTGAATTCAAAAGGCAGTTTTTTCCTTGAAATCCTGTCAAGAATGCTTCCGGGCTCTCCCTGATGCCCCGTGCAAACAACAAGATATTTTTCCCTCTGCCTGCTAATTTTTTTAAGAGTTGAGGCAACCTGATTCTTGTAAGATTTTATCTGTATGTCCTTCCTGAAAGGAGCAAGGCTTATCTTTTCTGCCGCGGAGATGTACCTCTCAAGGCTTCTCCCAAGAAATATTATTTCCCTGTTCATCTTCTTTCCGAATTCAACAATGCTCTTCAGCCTTGCAATATGGGAAGAAAAAGTCGTGACAAAAACCGCGGTTTTTTCATTTTTTATTGTAAGAAAAACTTCCTCAACCATGTTTCTTGCAACTCTCTCGCTTGGAGTCTTGACTTCGTGCCCGCAGTATAAAGAATCAAGAATCGCAACTTTCACCCCTTGTTTTGAAATTCTTTTTATTGAATTGTAATTTGGAGGATTCCCCATTACGGGAGTATTGTCAAGCTTGAAATCATTTCCATAAACCACAATTCCCTCTTTTGTGTGGAGAGCAGTCATAACAGAATGGGGAATCGAATGAGTCATGTTTATCAGCTCCGCCTTGTAATTGAAGCTTTTTCCTTTTATGTCAACGGATGAGTCCAATTTTATGGATTTTATTTGGTTAGGGATTGTCTTTTTCTCGTCCTCAAGAATTTTTTTAAGTATTGAAATAGTGTATGGAGAGCCGATTACCGGCGCATTGTACCTGTAGCTCAAATAAGCAACAGCCCCGATGTGGTCAAGATGCCCGTGGCTGAGAAAAATTGCGCGGACTTTATTCCTCAATCTAAGATTGTCCAGCATCAAATCATCCGGCAGGGCTTTTTTGTTTCTCAACGCCTTTTCGGAGTAGTCCTTTTTCTCGCTTTCCTGCATTTCTACAATGGCAGGCATGTAAAATCCCGCGTCAAATATGAAAACATCCTCGCCTGTTTTTACGGCAGTCATGTTCTTCCCGACTTCGCTGTAACCGCCTACAGAATAAATTTCCATCTTTTTCTTTTATGTCGTAAAAAGAGTTTAAAAATTCTTTTAAGAATTTTTATGCATTAATTTGTGTTGTTGGTTTTGTTATCAATAAAAATATAAATTACTTTTCCGTTATTATTTAATGCCGTTAAAATCCCTTAAGCCGTCAATGCGGGAGAACAAAAGGTATCTTCTTCTTAATGGAAGTAATTTGAAGTCAAATGCCGAGAGGGCAATTCTGGACTTTATAGGGATTTTGGGCATGTCCAAGACAGGATTAAGCTGGATTAAAACATCAAAGGATTCTGCGGTAATCTGCGTAAACCGCGAAGCAGTCAATTCAGTAAGGGCAAGTTTCGCGGTTTTTAGGGAAAAAATCTCGGTGGAAAAGGTGTCGGGAACTCTCAGGGGTTTGGGAAAATAGCCCAAGATTTTTGGAACCAAAAACCTTTTAAATCAGGAGTTTTTAAAAATCTTGAGAAAAGAAAGGAAAAAGTTTTTAATATTATGTCCTTCTTTAAATTAAAAAATGAACGGAGAATTTGATTAAAATGGAAATGCCAACAGACTTGCAGCATCAGGCAATGGGCTATGATAGGACAGCAACCATGTTCTCCCCCGAAGGAAAACTTCTTCAGGTGGAGTATGCGGAAAAGGCAATAAGGCTCGGAAGCTCGAGCATAGGAATGGTTTGCTCTGACGGCGTGATGATACTTGCAGACAAGAGAATTGAGGAGCCTTTAATGGTCAAAAAATCCTCAAGCAAAATAAGCGAGATTGATTCCCACATAATCGCAAGCTCCGCCGGAATTGTTGCGGATGCGAGAATGCTTGTGGAAAAAGCCCAGCTTCTCGCCCAGCAGCACAGGGTGACTTACGACTCCCCTATAGAGCCCGAAATAATAATAAAAGAAATCTCAAATATAAAACAGCAGTTCACGCAATACGGCGGCGCAAGGCCTTTCGGAGTGTCAATGATGATTGCCGGAATAAACTCAGGGAAACCGGAAATTTACACAAGCGATGTAACCGGGAATTACTTTTCATACCACGCGAATGCAATAGGCGAAAACGACGAAAAAATAAAGGAATCCCTTAGGGAAAAATACGAAAAAAGCCTTACAATAAAAAAGGGCGCAAAAATAGCGCTGAATATTTTCAGGGAAAGCCAAAGCAATAAGTTCAAGGCAGAAAGGTTTGAGCTTGTTTATATAAAAAAAGACGACGTTAAGATAGAAAAACTTGAAGGTGAAGAATTAAAGAATTTTACAAAATAAATTAATATGACGCAAACGCTGGCCAGAATAAAGCAAAAAGGGAAAAATTTCGAGGTTATAGTCGACATGGACAGGGCATTGAAGTTTAAGAAAGACAGCTCAAACTCCGATTTTTTGGAGATTGAAACAATATTTAGCGATTCAAAAAAGGGCTTCAAGGCTTCCGAATCGGAACTCATGAAATGTTTCGGAACAGAGGATGCAAACGCAATCGCGCAGAAAATAGTAAAATCGGGGGAGATTCTCGTAACCCAGGAGCACAGAGAAGAGGAGAAAGATAAAAAATACAGGCGGGTTGTTGACTTCTTGGCAAGAAATTCCATTGACTCAAGGACGGGAAATCCGATAACTCCCGAAAGAATAAAATCCGCGCTGGAAGAGGCAAATGTCAAAGTAAAAAATATTCCCGTTGAAAGCCAGATTGCCGAGATACTTAAGGAGATAAGCAGAATCCTTCCCATAAAAATCGAGGCGAAAAAAATAAAGCTGATAATTCCCGCAGTTCACACCGGAAAAACCTACGGAATAATAAATCAATACAAGGAAAAAGAAAAATGGCTGGACAACGGCGATTTGGAAGCTGTCGTAAGAATTCCCTCCGGAATAATCATGGACTTTTACGACAAATTAAATTCAGCGACGCAAGGAAGCATCTTGACAGAGGAGATTAGCGAATAAGATGGGAATAGGATTCTTAATGAGTGAGAGAGAAGCAATTACTTCTAGCGGAGAAAGAGGCCATACTCCGGGAATACAATCAAGGATTAACATATGCCCATATGTGAAACACACAAAAGAGGGGGTTGCTTGTTCAAACCCTCGTAGACCCAGAGGGTTAATCTCTACAGAATATTGTGAAGGTTGTGATTCATATACAGGAGGTAAAAATGACTAACAGAACAGTTGTGATACCAGGAGAGGTAATCGTTACAGGGGAGAAATTTCTTCCCGGAGAAAATACTGAAAGAAAAGGCAAAGACGTCGTGGCAATGAGATACGGGCTTTCGGAGGAGTCGAACGGGCTTGTGAAAGTCATACCCCTCTCGGGAGTTTACCAGCCGAGGAAAGGAAATGTTGTAATAGGGAAAGTGGAAAACATAACTTTCAGCGGATGGGTTGTGGACATTGACGTCACGGAAAATGCATTTCTATCCCTGAGCGAGGTTCCAAGGTATGTAAACAAAAACAGCATGAGCGAGGTTCTTGACATGGGAGACATGGTAATTGCAAAAATAACCGAGGCAAACAAGAAAAGCATTGATTTAACAATAAAGGGAAGGGGTTTTGGAAAGATAGAAGAAGGAATGATAGTAAAAATAAATTCAAACAAAGTCCCAAGAGTGATAGGAAAAGAGGGAAGCATGATAAACCTCATAAAAGAGGAGACAAAATGCGAAATAACCGTGGGACAAAACGGATTTGTATGGATTTTTGGGGAAAAAATAGAAAACGAGCTTCTTGCAAAAAAGGCAATAATTTTCATAACGGAAAAGTCCTACATCGACGGACTAACCGACGAAGTAAAAAAGTGGTTTGAAAAGGAGAAAAAATGACAAAAGAAAAAGACACGGGATTCAAAAGAACCGACGGAAGAAAATTCAACCAGATTCGGGAGATGAAGGCAAAAGTCGGCGTGGTGCCGAACGCAGACGGCTCGGCTTTGTTCTCATTCGGAGACACGGTTGCAATAGCAGCAGTATACGGGCCGAAAAAAATGCACCCCCAGCACATGCAGAATCCGGAAAAGGGAACTTTAAGATACACTTACAACATGCTGAGCTTCTCCGTGACAGAAAGAATAAAACCAGGACCAAGCAGAAGAAGCCAGGAGATAAGCAAGATTTCGGAGTGGGCCATCGAGCCTGTGCTGATGATTGACAATTTCCCGAATGCAGTAATAGACGTTCATGTAAACATTCTCCAGGCAAATGCCTCGACAAGGTGCGCGGGAATAAACGCGGCGGCTCTTGCGTTGGCGCATGCGGGAATTCCAATGAAAAACATAGTTTCAAGTGTGTCAATAGGAAAACTTGACAAGCAGCTTGTGGTTGATGTTTCAAAGCACGAAGAGGATTGGGAGGAAGGAGAGGGGGCCACGGATATTCCAATAACATTCACACCTAACGGAGACATAACCCACATACAGCTGGACGGAAAAATTGAAACAAAACAGCTTAAGGAAGCGATAAAGCTTGCAAGGGAAGCATGCAAAGAGATTTACGAACTCCAGAAAAAAACATTAAAAGAATCAATTAAAATAAACGAGAAAAAATGATAACCTCAAACATAACGGGAAACAGGATAAAGGAATACCTCAAGCTTGGAAAAAGATTTGACGGACGCAACTTGGATGATTTCAGGGAAATTTCAATTGAGAAAGGAATCTCAAAAAATGCGGAGGGAAGCGCAAGAGTCAAAATAGGTGAAACGGACGTCATTGTTGGAGTGAAGATGGATGTTTCTGAGCCGTACCCCGATTCTTTGGACAAGGGAAACCTGATGGTCACATCGGAACTTCTCCCATTAAGCTCGGATAGGTTTGAAGCGGGTCCTCCAAAAATAGAATCAATCGAGCTTGCAAGAGTGATTGACAGGTGCATAAGGGAAAGCAAATTTATCGAGCTTGAAAAATTATGCATAGAAAAAGGCGAGAAAGTCTGGACGGTTTTCATAGATATTTACTCAATCAACGCCGACGGAAACCTTCTTGATGCCGCGGGAATAGGCGCCTTGGTGGCATTAAAGGACGCGAAAATCCCAAAATATGACAAGAAGGAAGGAAAGGTTCTGTATGGGGAGCATTCAAACGAGAGAATACCCCTTAAAAAAGAAAATCCCCTTACAATAACAATTCACAAGATTGGGGAAAGCCTTATCGTCGATCCCACAAGGGAAGAGGAAGACGTAAGCGAAACAAGAATAACAATCGGAAGCCACAAGGGAGTAATCTCCTCCATGCAAAAAGGAAACTCCAAGGAAATAAGCGAGGAAGACATGCACAGGGTTTTGGAGATGATGGAAGACGTATGGAAAAAATTATTTTTAAAAATAGAGAAATTTTTATAACAACATGACACAGGAATTTACCAAATACGAGAAAGCCAGGATATTGGGAGCAAGGGCTTTGCAAATAGCGATGAATGCGCCTCTTCTCGTGAAAATAAGCAAAGAAGACCTCGAAAAAATCAATTATGACACGCTGAAAATCGCGGAGATTGAACTTGAATCGGGAGTTCTTCCAATATCGGTAAAGAGGCCAATGCCCGCAAAAAAAGAGGAAAAATTGAAGAAGGCAAAGGAAAAAAAGATCGACGATGAGAAAGTGGAGCAGAAAGAAATTGCGGAAGAGGAGGAGATTGCAAAGGAAGGGGAAATAATGGCCCTTGCAACTCCGGAGGACGAAGAGGATTTTTCGGAAGAAGAAACAAGCGAGGAAGAGTGATTCTGTTTAATGGATGTTTTAACTTTTTTATTTAAAGGTTTTAGATAAATTTTATATAGTTCTGAAATTTTTCCAACTCATGGTTGTAATAAAAGACGTTTCTGCCCGCGCGATTTTGGATTCAAGAAATGAAAAAACAATTTCCGTTTCCGTGAGAACTTCCGACGGGATTTTCTCCGCAAGCGCGCCGAACGGGAAATCCAAGGGAAAGCATGAGGCAAAGCCGTACAAGAAAAGCCTCGCGGACGACATCCTAACATTGAGAAAATTCAGGGATTACTTTTCCGAGGAAAACATAGAATATTTTGACGATTTAAAAAGGACAGAGGACGTGCTGAACGGATTCGTGGGGGCAAATACTTTTTTTGCACTCCAGTCCGCGGTGCTCAAAGCCATTGCAAAAAAGGAAAGGAAAAACATCTGGGAATTGATAAATCCCAATCTTTCAGGCAGGGAAAAATTTCCAAGGCTTGTGGGAAACTGCGTGGGAGGAGGGAAGCACACAAATTTTTCCGAGTCAGGGGTGAAAAAACCTGACTTTCAGGAGTTTCTTCTTGTGCCAAAAAACAAAAATGCCGAAGAGGCATTTGCCATAAGCAAAAACGCGAAAAAAGAAATGCAGAGAGACTTAAAAAATGCGGACAAGAATTTCAAGGGGGGGAAGAACGATGAAGATGCGTTTGTCACGTCGCTGAATGAAAAGGAAGTTCTTGAGATTATGAAAAAAGCAAAAATTCCCCTTGGAGTTGACATTGCCGCATCGGGATTCTACAAAAGGAAAAAATATCTTTATGATAATCCCATGCTGAAAAGGGATTCCGAAGAACAGCTGAATTATGTTTCAAACCTTGTAAAGAACTTTGAGCTGTTCTACATTGAGGACCCATTTAACGAGGATGATTTTGAAAATTTTTCCAAACTTCTGAAAAAATTTCCTGACAGGCTTATTGTAGGGGATGACCTAACAACAACCAATCCCTCAAGATTAAAAAAAGCCATTGAGATGAAAAGCATAAATGCAATAATCGTGAAGCCAAACCAGATAGGCTCCCTGATCGAAGTAAAGGAAGTCTGTGAGATTGCCAAAAGAAAAGGTATAAAAATTGTTTTCTCGCACAGAAGCGGCGAGACGGAGGAAAGCATTCTTGCGGATTTGGCATTTGGATTTCAGGCAGATTTTTTCAAATCGGGAATTACAGGAAAGGAGAGGGAAGTTAAGATAAAAAGATTGATTGAGATTGAAAAGTCATTAAAATGAAAATACGCTCGCAATAAAATGTTCGCTAAAAACAAAACTCACTTCGTTCGTTCTATCTCTGCAAAAGATTAATAAAAACATGATTTTCGTTAGTTAAAAACTTGTGTCACATCTAAGCGAAGCGGGGCAATTTCTTAGCACAATCTTTAAAAACATATTTCTCCGTTGGATTTCTATGATAAAGGCAAAAACGGAAAAAATTGAAAATCCTGAAGAGTTGAAAGAAAAAGAGTTGGAGAAAGAGGCTGAAACGGAATCAAAAGACGAAACCAAGGAAGCAAAGTCCCTTGCAAAAAAGAAGAAAGAACTTCTGGAAAAAGTAAAAAAGCTCTCCGAAAAAGTTTCGGAAATAAAGACGGAGGATCTCAAGGAAAAAGTCAAGATCAAGAAAAGGGAGGACATGCTTATCCCTCTTGAAGATTATGTAAAGTCCGGAATTTACATAGGAACAAAAGTCGTCACGCCGGGGATGAGGCCTTTTGTTTACAGAAGAAGGGCTGACGGACTTGCAATTTTCAACACGGATCTCATTGATGAAAAGTTGAGAGAGGGAATTGAATACCTTTCAAAGTTTAATCCGGAGGATGTCATTCTCGTGTGCAAAAGACAGGTGGGATGGAAAGCCGCAAAGAAATTTTCCGAGCTTACGGGAATAAGGGCTTTTACAAAAAAGTATCCTGCGGGAATTCTTACAAACACAAATCTTCCTGACTTTTTTGAAAATGAGCTGACAATTGTAACAGACTCGTGGCTGGATAAAAACGCGCTCAATGACACCCTTATAGTGGGAAAAAAGGTTTTGATGATTTGCGACACAAACAATTTCTCAAAAAACGCAAACCAGGTGATAATAGGAAACAACAAAAATGCGAGAAGCCTTGGCGTCATATTCTACCTTCTTGCAAAAGGGTACTGCAGGAACAAAAAGCTGAAAACCTATGACAAGATTCCCGATTTGGAATGGTGGACAGAAGAATATGAAGAGCCAAAAGAAGCAAAGAAAATGAGCTATTGATTATGTTTGCTGATAAAATAAACCTTCGCTACACCATGGATATTCATTAAAACTAATACAATCCGCCTAATATACTTATCTTTGAATTTCATATTAATTTACATATTAAAGCGCGAGTGAGTTTACGAACGAGCCAAATTTATAGTAATCAAGTAAAAGCAACAGCGAGGATGCACACATTTTTATACAAACATTTTCTAATCTGTTTATGGAAATTTCAACAATAATTCTAGTCTTGCTTATTCTGTTTGCGGGAATTTTTTTGGGGTATTTTCTCGGGAACAAGATAGCCACGATAAAAAGGGATAATTATTGGGAAAATGAAATTCCCCTTCACAGAAAGGATGCAATAATGAAATCCCGCGCAGTTCTTTCTGGGCAGTTCTCGGAACAGCTTGCTCCGTATCTTCCTGATTTTCCCTTCAAGCCTACTGAAGTAAGATTTTTGGGAAAGCCCGTGGACTTCATAGCTTTCAAGGGACTGGATGACAAAAACGTTGAGGAGGTTGTTTTTGTCGAGGTAAAAAGTGGAAAGGCAGGAATGAACCAAACGGAAAAATCACTTAAAGAAACCATAAAAAAGAAGAAAGTTCGTTTTGAGGAATACAGAGTTGATGAAGATTTGACGAAAGGAAAAGAGGAGTGAATAAAATAAAAAGGTTTATAAATAAGTCCGACTTATTTCAACTAAGTTAAAATGGTTAAAGCGTTAATAGAACTTGATGAAAATCTTAACAGAGTTTTGAATATGGTAAAGGTAAAATACGGATTTAAAGACAAGTCTGAAGCAATAAAATTTGTTGTTAGCAAGTATATTGACGATGAAGCCGAGCCTGATTTAAGACCTGAATTTATAGAAAAAATGAAGAAGATACAAAGGAAACCTACTGTAAAAATTACTGATTTCAAAAAGCATTTTGGCCTGAACTAAAATGTATTCTTATGAGTTAAGGAAAAACGTTGAAAAAATATTTTTTAAGTTAGCCAAGAAAAATCCTAAACAACTACTTATAATTGAAAATAAAATTAGGGAAATCAGGCAAAATCCGCAACATTATAAAAATCTAAGAAAGCCACTGCATCATCTTAAAAGGGTTCATATTGATAAAAGTTTTGTTCTTGTCTTTTCTGTGAATGAAAACAAAAAACACATAATAATTGAAGATTATGACCATCATGATAACATTTACAAGTGGAGAGCTTGAGAAAAAGAATAAGTTATAACAGAATATCATAAAAAATGACAAAAAAAACTTAAATGAAGATTAGGAATAAATTTCATGGAAACTGCATACAGGACGGATAACAGAAAAGGTTATGTAATTTCAAGCAGAGATTATCATAGCGGCGAAAGTGATTATTTGAAAGCCCTTGATAATAGGAGATATATGTCCTGCAAGGTATATGAAAGGCCGGAAGGAGCATAGTCCCATTACACTCTGAAAAACAACCAGCTCTTCTCAGGCTTGCTTCCATAATTAGTTTTCACAAGAACGAAATCACCGCTAAGCTTTTTTCCGTGAATTATAACTTCAATCTTCTTTGAATCCGAGGTTTTTAGTTCATAAGTTCCTTTGTCCCAAATTTCCACTTTTCCGGCGCCATAATTTCCTTCGGGAATTGTTCCGTGGAATTTCTCATATCCCATAGGGTGGTCTTCTGTCATAACAGCCAGCCTCTTTACTCCTTTTGCTTTAGGCGGTTCTTTTGGAATTGCCCAGCTCTTTAAAACTCCATTCATTTCCAAACGCAAATCCCAATGCAAATGGCTTGCATGATGCTTTTGAAGAACATAAATCAGTTTTTTCCCTGAAGGTTTTGAAATTTTTCCCTTAGGCTCTTTTGTCTTTGAAAAATTTCTTTTCTTGTTGTATTCATTTAGGGGCATTTTACTTTTTACCAGTATATTTTATCATGATGGTCAAAATCATCGAATATTATTAAATCTTCTTTTTTATCATATCTAAAAACCAAGACGAAATGTCCTACATGGACTCTTTTAAACTCTTTAAGTCTATTTTTAAGATTTTTATAATGCTCAACATTATTCGAATTCATTATTTCGTTTATTTTATTTTTTAATTGTTCATAAAGAGATTTATCTTTCCTTTCCAGCTTGATTAGAATTTTTTTGATTCTCTTCTCAAAAATAAATTTACGCATGCGATTTTATGTGATTGTCCAATTCTACTATAGAACTAAAAGGTCCAATGTACTTTCCACCTTTTCTAATTTTCATGAGTTTTCGCACATATTCTGGTCTCACTTCAGGCTCTTTATCCTCAATTTGGGAACGGATGAAAAGTTCTACCTGCTTGCTCATGCTTATGCCGTTTTCCTTGCAGAACTTTGAGAATTTCCTGTAAGTCTTCTCGTCAAGATTAAAAGTCTTTAAAGCCATGTTATTTAATATTAAATAAGATTATTTAAATGTTTTCATTTGACCTGTTTTTGCCAAATTAAAGCGCTGGCTCTTCCAAACTTTCGCCGCATTCCTGACAGAATTTTTCATCGGGGAAAACTCCTTTTCCGCACTTCGGACATTTTGTCGGATTTACCCAAACTTTGGTTCCGCATTCAGGGCAAAATTTCGGCGGGCTGTCATTGTCAAGAAGAAGATTGCATTTTCTGCAATTAAGCGCTGTTTTCTTTTTTTCTATGAATGTCTTATATCCCTGCTTTCCGGAAACAATTTTTGAAAATATGTTTGCAAACTCGTCAGATCTCTGCAGGCTCTCCTGAGATTTCTGCCTGTCGTATATTTCGCCCATGAGTTTTTATGGAATATTTTATTTAAAAATTTTATGAATAAATTAGTAATATATGGCAAAACAATCTTATTAGGTAAATGTTTCGCGAAACATTTATAAATTAAAATTATCATCAATTTTTGTATTTAAAATGATTACCTTAATCCAAATACATATCTTTAACGTTAAGGTATGAGGTATGCAGTCACAGTTGTAGTTCTGATAAAGAGAACCAAAGTTTCTCCTTATCAACCTCTCCTTTAAAATAGGAGTCACGCCTGATTAGAACCAATATTCTTTTCAAGCAAGGTATGATGGGAAACTAGGTTCTACAAAGCCAATAGTAGGAGTATGTGTGAAGTGATTTCTGTTCTTACAAATAAGAAATTGCGCAGTTGAAATTTTTGTCTGTCGACGGAAATTTATGAAATTGTTTAAATCCAGTTGATCCTGCTGGCGGCTGCGGCTCTCTGGTTTGCACTTAGACATGCAAGTTGCTTGCCTTCAATGGTGAGAGCGAACTGCTCAGTAAC
>Ga0208375_1000240_pt1 | contig 86061 bp, 89 predicted proteins | sample RifOxyD1_FD_184038 | JGI IMG/M metagenome (GOLD analysis project Ga0208375, IMG submission 184038) | Soil microbial communities from Rifle, Colorado - Rifle Oxygen_injection D1 (SPAdes) | ecosystem: Environmental > Terrestrial > Deep subsurface > Rock core/Sediment | place: Rifle, Colorado... | reverse complement strand
ATATGCATTTGTTGTTATGTGCTACAATGTGTAGTATATGAAAAGCAGCCTATTAGGACCATTGGAACAGCAGGTCATGGATGTACTCTGGGCTTCGGAGAAGCCCTTGAAACCTCAGGAAGTATTGGGAAAACTGAAGGGTAAATATGCCTACACAACCATCATGACTATCCTAAAGAGGATGGCGGATAAGAAGATCTTAGACAGAAAAATGGATGGAAAAGCTTTTGAATATTGTCCGTGTTCAAACAAAGAGTCTTTCTTAAAAAAGAACTTATCCAGCATTTACGGAGGTCTTGTTGGTAGCTACGGAGAACTGGCTATAGCTCAGTTTGTAGATGAAGTGAGCAGTAACAAAGAAGATCTGGAACTATTAAAACAATATATAGAATCTAACACTAACTCATAAATGGACTACCGGAAACTACATAAGTTATCGAGTATATTTTTTGGAATTATTGTAGCGGTTGGTGGGCTTTATGGCTTTTTGGTATCCTGGTTGTTTATGAGCACTACTCCAGGAATGGTGATGTACTTGGTATATTTACTTGATTCGATAAAAAGTGGATATAGTTTGGGGAGTGTTGGGGACCTTCACCAAGTAATGATTTCTTCAGTGCTCTGGGTTTTAAGCATCATTTTGATTTGGAGATTTGTGGCAGCAATAGCTTCAACTTTTAACTTGGTGGTGAGAACGAGGCAATTTATTGGGAGCTTGAAAATTGTGAGAATCGAACCTAATAAAATAATTTTTAATTCTGTACTTGGGGAAATATTTACTGCTGGATTATTAAAACCGAAAATATTTGTAGCGAGTGGCTTATCGAAATTGCATACATCAAGAGAAATAGAAGCGATGATATCTCACGAAGAAAGACATGTCAGATCGAGAGATCCTTTGCGTACAACAGTAGTTTCCTTATTAGGAAAAGCCACTCCATATTTTCCACTGAAGGAAAAGATAATACGTGATTTTTACATCTTGGTTGAGATTTGTGCAGACAAATCTGCTGAGGAGAAAATTGAGGACAAACTTCCCGTGATTACAGCACTGTATAAAAGAATGGGGATGGAAAAAGGATTTATTTCGATGGGCATAAATTATTTTAATAGCCAAAGTGAGAGAATAGCGGTACTGGTAGGTAAAAAGATATTAAGTAACAAGCTGACACTGGGAGTCTTAGGTGTTGTGGCTGCTAGCTTGGTTTTTTTCGTGTTAGCTGCGTCCAGAACAGAGTTATACACTTGCCCACATTTAGCTGAATGTATCGCCAACTTAGGCAGGATCAAGGTTCTACATTAGCCCACTTGACAGGATAGTAAAGACCTACTACACTATGTAGTATGTCCAAAAATAAGGGTAAAACCACTCTCACTAAATACTTCATAAAAGGGCTGCATTGTGCTTCTTGCGAGCTCATTATTGAAAAAAAACTAAAGAAAATAGAAGATGTTGTAAGTGCTGATGTATCACTCTCAAAAGGGACTTTGCTCGTTGTAACAAAAGGAAATGACTCTTATTCTCCCGAAGCCTTCAATGATTACTTTGGAGAGGATGGTTACACGTTTTCCAGTAAACCATTTGGAGTGAAAAAGACTGGTGTGGTAACAGCCTGTTCTGTTGATTCAGACGAATCAGACACCGGTTCGAATAAATACCAGCCATTTTTGATCGCAGGACTTTTCCTGATGGGTTTTTATATACTGCAAAAAACTGGACTATCTTCGCTAATTTCGGTCAACGCAAGTTCGACACTTCCCGTGTTTTTTCTCTTTGGTCTATTGGCTGGAGTTTCAAGCTGTGCTGCATTGGTTGGCGGTTTGGTTCTGTCGATGTCAAAGCAATGGATGTCAAGGTATGCTGATGATGACTCGATGGTGACTAAATCTGAACCCCATATATTATTCAATATCGGTAGGGTTGCTGGTTACGGATTGTTGGGGGCGGTACTTGGTTTGGTTGGAAACTTTTTCCGCCTATCACCATCGTTTTCGGCAATGTTAGTTATTGCTGTGTCTATTGTGATGGTGCTGCTTGGATTACAGATGATCGGTGTGAAAGCGGCTAATAAATTCCAATTTAGACTGCCCAAATCTGTGACAAGAAAAGTTTCTGATGAAAATAACTATCAGGGAAAACTCGCACCGCTGTTTATGGGAGCTTTAACTTTCTTTTTACCTTGTGGTTTTACAGTGACAGCACAAGCTTTGGCTTTAGCTTCGGGATCGCCTTTGCAGGGAGCGATGATAATGGGTCTATTTGCTCTGGGTACAGTTCCAGGACTATTGGCAATCGGGCTTGGAAGTACCAAAATGCTGGCGAATAAAAATACCTCAAAAAACTTCTCGACAGTGGCAGGATTACTGGTCTTGGCATTCTCGGCTTTTAATATCAATAGCCAGTTATCAGTTTTGGGATTATCAAACGCTGGAGATATCATCTCTGGAATTGGAACAAAACAGGTGCTAGGAAAGACGACTACCACCGGCAAGGCAAATTTCGTGCCGTTAGTTGGGGGAAAACAAATAATTAAATTGAATGCGTCAGCCAGTGGATATTCACCTAATCGGTTCCAGATCAGAGTCGGCGTTCCAACGAAGATGGAGGTTACAGATACCGGAACAAGTGGATGTACTAATGCGATTATTTCGAAACTCTTTGAAGGTCAGATAGACTTAACACCTGGTCAAGTATCTATTAAAGAATTTACTCCTAATAAAGCCGGTGTATATAAATTTACCTGTTGGATGGGAATGGTGTCGGGAACGATTGAAGTCCTAGACGATGCTGGTTCTGTAGGTGCTGACGCCCTTCCTGTAGAGAGTGGGGCGAAGGGATGTGGTTGTGGTGGCGGAGGAGGAAGTGGATCTTGTGGGGCAAATAAATTATCAATAAATTAAAAAACATGAGCACAAAAACAATAAAGTTCTCGGTACCGGATATGCACTGCGAGTCATGTCCCAAATTAATCAATATTACTTTGGAAGAGATCCCCGGAGTCGTCAGTTCTAATGCCTCACTTAAAGACAAGACCGTCATTGTCAGTCACACCGAAAAAGTGTCTCCCGAATTATTAATCAGCGCTATTGAGGAAACCGGCTATACAGCCACTATTACCAAATAAAAAATATATGAACTATAAACAAACTTCATTTGCAGTCGCGGATATGCACTGCGAGTCCTGCCCAAAACTCATTTCTTTGAATCTTAAGGGACTAAAAGGAGTGAAGTCTGTTAATGCCGCTTTGGCTACGAAGCAAGTAGATGTGGAATACAATCCGAAAAATATTTCAGAGGATAAATTGATAAAAAATATTAAAGAGGCGGGCTACACAGCCAAACCAATCTCTGGAAATGGTGTCAGTCACATTGAGAAAAATGTAGTTGAAGAGGTATTGAGTGTGGAGGAAGATGAACCTCAGGAAGTAGAAAAATCAGATAGTCAAATTGCATACTTAAACATTTCCGGAATGCACTGCAGTAGCTGTGCGGGTCTCATTGAAAAGTCACTATTGAAAACAAAAGGTGTGACAGAAGCCAATGTAAATTTTGCGACTAGTAAAGCCAGAATTAAATTCCAGTCTCAATTGGTCAACCCTAGTGAACTCAAAGAATCAGTAAAAAGAACAGGATATACAGCAACTCTACCAGAAGAGACACTGGGAGTCAGCGAAAATGAGAAAAGAACTTTGGAGATTAAATACTGGGGCAGAAAATTTATTACTGGACTGCTTTTTAGTTTGCCAATGGTTGCCTTTATGGTCTATGACTTTGTAGCAGGACTACCTTTTGCCAAGGTGATAATGCCGGTCAGCGGAATAATTTCATTGGTGCTTGCTACCCCGGTGCAGTTTTGGGTAGGTAATAACTTCATCAAAGGTGCAATTTCAGCTGCCAAAATGAAAACCTTTAGCATGGACAGCTTGATTGCTATTGGAACTCTAACTGCGTATGTATATAGTTTGTACGAGTTTTTGAAGTTTGCAGTAGAAACCGGATCCATCTACGGATTAAATGGAATGAAGATAGGAAATCTATATTTCGAGGTGGCATCACTGCTAATTACATTCGTGGCACTCGGTAAGTGGCTAGAAGCAAAAGCTAAAGGAAAGACGTCTCAGGCTATTGAAAAACTGATGGGACTGGCTCCAAAAACTGCAAGAGTCATGAGAAATGGTATGCCTGAAGATTTACCGATAGAACAAGTGGTTGTCGGAGATATAGTCCTTGTCCGCCCCGGGGAGAGAGTACCTGTTGATGGAGTAATCGTGTCCGGCAATAGTGCGGTAGATGAATCCGCTTTAACAGGTGAAAGTATTCCGGTCGAAAAACACGAGGGTAGCAAAGTTTATACCGCAACTATTAATAAGACAGGCAGTTTTGAGTTCAAGGTTAGTAAGGTCGGAGCCGATACTGTTCTGTCACAGATTGTGAGACTCATTGAAGATGCACAAGGGTCTAAAGCACCAATCCAAGGATTCGCGGATAAAATATCTTCGATATTTGTGCCGGTTGTCATCGGTATCGCGCTATTAACTTTTGTAGTCTGGTACTTTATTCTCGGCTTGCCACTGACCTTCGCTCTGCTGGCATTTGTATCAGTAATCGTAATCGCTTGTCCCTGTGCCTTAGGTCTCGCAACACCAACTGCCATCATGGTAGCGACGGGCAAGGGGGCAGAACTGGGAATATTGATTAAGGGAGGAGAGCCTTTGGAAACCGCCTGCAAGATTGATGCAATTGTGTTTGATAAAACAGGAACTCTGACTAAGGGTAAACCCGAAGTAACCAACTTTATTAACTATTCCAACCAGCCGGAGCAGGGAATTCTGACAGTACTCAACGCTGTTGAAGCAAAGTCTGAGCATCCATTGGCCGCTGCCATTGTGGATTACTGTAAGACCAGAATCTCTTCAGTGGATTTACAAACTCCGGTCGAATCTTTCCAAGCAATACCGGGTCATGGCGTAGAAGCGGTAGTAGCTGGGCAGACTTATTACATCGGTAATAGGAGATTAATGGAACAAAAGAAAGTTCAAGCCATCTCCTTTATGGACCTAGAAAGACTGGAAGAAGATGGTAAGACAGCCATGATGATCGCAAATAAAGATCAGATATTGGGCATAATTGCGGTTGCTGATCAGGTAAAAGAATCTACAGTCGACGTGGTCAAGAAACTACAAGACAAGGGGATTGATGTTTACATGATCACCGGCGATAACCGTAGGACTGCAAACGCAATAGCAAAACAGATTGGTATTACCAATATTTTGGCTGAGGTACTTCCTCAAAATAAAGCAGAGGAAGTTAAAAAACTTCAGGAAATGGGTAAGACAGTTGCCATGGTTGGTGATGGAATTAATGACTCACCTGCTCTGGTCCAGTCTGACCTCGGAATCGCTATGGCATCCGGCGCAGACATCGCTCTCGAATCCGGTGGAATTATTATCATGAATAATGATTTGAACGGAGTTCTTACCGCGATTAAGCTAAGCGAAGAGACTGTAAACAAAATAAGACAAAACATGTTCTTTGCTTTATTTTACAACGTTCTCGGAATCCCGGTAGCTGCGAGAGTCTTTGCAGGAATAGGTTTAATACTTAAGCCGGAACTTGCTGGTCTCGCTATGGCACTATCTTCAGTGTCCGTTGTAAGTAATTCACTGGTGCTAAAAAGATTTAGCCCCAAGGGATGGAACTTGTTATCAAAGTTTGCACCTGTAGTCATGACCACCGCCTTCCTGTTTGTGTTCTGGGAGTTTGCTTCGATCTCTACAAAAGAAAATATGGGAGTTGTTAAGACATATGCGCAAACACAACCGGGAATAAATACTTTGATCGCAGACCTGTTAACAACGGGAGAATCCAAAGTGTTGATCACAGAGGAAGGTCAAACAAAGTTATTCCTGAATGCAGGTGTAGTTAACGGCAATATTAAAGTCGCTGAAGGCAGTCTGGATCTAGCCGGAGAGATTCCGGGAATATTAATCGGTAGTAAGGAAGCCGAGATGATGTTGGAGGAAGGTCTGTTTAGCAAAGTCGGAGATGAAATAAATGGCTTCTTCGGAGTTCCCAAAGTAAGAGTCGCCGGAATTTTGGCTCCTACCAATACGATGCTCGATGAGTACCATGTTATGAATAAAGAAGCCTTTGCTAAGTTGGAAGGATCCGACTTGGTCGTCACCCAGACTCCATATGGGGAACTAAAATTCTTCTATATCTATGACGGAAATAACATTCCGGAGCAGATTAAGGCAATGGTTGATCCTTATAAGCTAAGTTACAACATAGAGGGGAAAGAGTTCCTACCTGTGTATATTGGTTACAACGAAGCCTCTATGATGAAAAAAGAGAATTTGTTTTCCAGTACTCAAGACAGAATTACCGGATTGTTTGGTAGTGATGTGATGGTCGCCGGTGTAGCCAAAAAGAACTTCACAGTTCTCGATGAGATGCACTTCGTGACGAAGCAGTTTAAGGATAACTATTTGGCAAGTATGCAGACCAAATAACTAGGTAAGAAGCACCAGTAAAAAAGCCCGGAGAAATCCGGGCTTTTTAGTTGGCTTGAGAAAAATGTTTACTTGTACCAAGCGGAGTACCAAGAACGCATGTCGGCGATTTCTTTGTTTTGGGCGGTGATGATGTTATTGGCCAGTTGTTTCATTTCAGATTTGTCGGTGCTGTTTTCGAGCATCGTTGCCATCATGACAGCCATCTGATGATGAGGGATCATCTGTCTAATAAATTCTTTGTCGAAGTCTGGGGCTGAGTCCAGAGAAAGAATATCTGTTTCGTTCCCCAGTAAACCCATGTGCATACTTCTTCCGGAGCCCATCATGCCATGAGTACCCATCTGGGAAGCTCCACTAGGTACCTCTCCTCCGAACCACTCTCCATACCACTGTGTCATCTGAGCTATCTCTTCACCTTGGCTTTTTAAGATATTCTGTGCCAGAGTTTTTATTTCCGGTTTCTTGGATTTTTTTAGGGCGGAGTTTGCCATGGTAATTGCATCTTCATGATGGGGAATCATTTGTTCGATAAAGTGGCGGTCGATATTGGAGTTAGAAGAAGTTTTATTCCAGGAATTCATCATATATCCGGGACCACCATAGCCTGATCTGTTTGGATATATGAAGACAGAAGTGATGAGAGCTCCGGCAAGGAGACCGAGGACTATATACACCAAAGCCCCACCGTTGAGTAAATTGTTGTTTTTCATTAACTTTGTTTTGTAAATAATAACAAGTTGGTTATATGTATCATTGTATACAATCTAACTATAATTTTCAGAAAGATCTTTTTTTGGTCAGATGTACTACAATAGTAGTATATTATGATAGAAAGAAAGTTAAGTCCATTAGAGCAAGAGGTGATGGTTGTGGTTTGGAAGCTTAAAAAATGCCATGCTCGAGACGTGGTAAAAAAATTTGAGAAGGTCAAACCTTTGGCTTACACGACAGTGGCAACCTTACTGGATCGCCTCTATAAAAAGGGAATGGTTAAAAGGAAAAGTGAAGGGAACGTATTTGTCTTCTCGCCAAAGTCCTCTAGCGAAGAATATAGTAAAAAGATTGCCAAATCTTTTTTTAATAACTTTTTTGATTCGTTCGGGGAGTCTGCAATAGTTTCGTTCGCCGAATCAGTCGAAAGTTTGCCAAAAGAAAAAAAAGAAGATTTGTTAAAACTTTTGGGTACCCATGAAAGCAAGTAGATACCTCATCGTTCTGATCAGTTTTTTTGTTTTCTCTCTCGTTATGATGGGAAGCCTTTTTCGGAAGTATGTTCTCATATTTTTTCACCAGTCGATTTATTACTGCCAGCAGGTAATTGACGGTTTGCCGATAAGATTGCCAAATAATTTAGGAGAAGCCTGTCTGATGGTATTTCTGGTTACGCTTTTGTATATAACTATAAAATTAGTGGTGACTATGATAAAAACTTTGAAGATTGGTAGAAATTTATCTGTATCAACTGTTCGAAGTACCGTAGTAAAAAAGACGGCTAAAAAACTAGGACTTCAAGATAAGTTATTTGTTTATCAGAGCGACCATCCATCTGCTTTTTGTTTTGGCTTTTTTAATACTAAGATTTATGTATCAACGGGTTTAGTTAATATTCTTTCTGAGATTGAATTGGAAGCGGTCATAAGACATGAAAGATACCACCTAGAAAACAAGGATGCCCTTACTTTCCTTTTTGCTTTCGTCGTACAGACAATGTTTCCATTTTTTCCAGTGATTTCGGATATTTCTAAAAGATATCGCATTTTGAATGAGGTTGGGGCTGATGAGGCGGCCATAAAGGGGATGAAAAATTCTAAATCTTTAATATCAGTACTAAATAAAATTCTGAGTTATGGCCACAAAAATACCTTTAATTTTGGCCCCTCTTTAGGAGAATGGAATACCTTGGAGTATAGAGTTAAAAAATTGGTTAATCAAAAAATCGAAAGAAGAAGATTTCCAATAACTAACATTGCCGTAAGCCTTGTCTCCCTGGTAATTTTGGTGGGATTATCTCTCAGTCGAGTTAATGCGGTTGAGTATCACGACAGAGGTGGAGACGCTGTTCTCTTGTGTTCAAAGGATAAAAGCTGTACAAAAATCTGTGAATCACAGATGGAAGTGGCTTCATTTTCCCATAACTAAAAGCGGTGTTGACAATTGTTGATTTCTTTACTACAGTTGTAGTAGGGTAGTTGTTTATTAGTTATATCCAAAATATATGTCAGTCGAAAAAGTTAAAAAAGTGGTTTCGAGTCCCAACCCAAAATTTAATAGTTATGCTCCAGTATTGGTGGTTCTTCTAATTGTCGCATCCTTTTTCTTGGGTTCTCTCTGGAGTGAGGTTAAATACCTCAGAGCCGGTGCTGGTCAACCGGTACTAGGAGCTAACAATGGTAATGATGCGCCGACCCAACAAGCTCCGGAAGATAATGGTGCACCGGTAAAAGTATCTGTGGATGACGACCCGACTTTGGGAGACAAAAAGGCCAAGGTTACCTTGATTGAATTTTCGGACTATGAATGTCCTTTCTGTAAAAAATATTTTACCGATACATATCCGCAAATTAAGAAGGACTACATCGATACGGGCAAGGTCAAGCTAGTATTTCGAGATTTACCTCTGGGATTCCACCAAAATGCTCCCAAGGAAGCCGAGGCGGCAGAATGTGCCAGAAAACAAGGCAGTGATACTGCTTATTACAAATATCATGATCAGATATTTACCAAAACGACCTCCAATGGTACAGGGTTGGCCCTGGATCAACTACCAGTCATAGCCAAAGAATTGGGACTAAACGTGAGTAAATTTCAGCAGTGTTTGGACTCCGGTGAGTATAAAGCCGAAGTGGATAAAGATTTGGCTGACGCTGGAAAGGTAGGGGCCTCGGGTACGCCGACCTTCTTTATCGGTAAATCCACGAGTAATGGCGAGATTGACGGTATTAAAGTTGTCGGAGCCCAGCCGTATAGTGCTTTTAAGACCGTCATTGATGAACTATTGAAGTAAAAGATGTTTTTCTCTGTTGCTATTATCTCTAGCCTGTATCTGCTACTTATTACTCTGTTAATGAATAGTAGTTTCGCAATAAATACTTTGACGGGAGGCTATGGACTGAGTTACAAAATCCAGATATTAATGTCTCTAATTCAGGGCATGTGGACATCGACGTCTCTATCCGGACTGGTACTTTTGTTTTTGATTGCGGTCTTAACAGGAGCAAACCTTAGCCTGCTTTTTGAGAAAATCAGAATACTTAAAAAATTTGATAAATTACAAATAGTGGTTGGTGGAAATTCTTTACTGGGCATAGCTGGGAGTGGATGTATAGCTTGTGGACTGCCAATATTATCACTTTTGGGACTTAGCGGTTCTCTGGTTTATTTACCATTTCGCGGGGCAGAGATTTCATATTTGTCATTTGCGTTCCTATCTATTTCCCTTTTTGTGCTTATCAAGGGCCGAAATAAATTATGTGCTATTAATTATAAAAATAAATTAAAAAGATGAGTAATAAAATATTGTTAGCTTCCTTGGTTATCATGGTAGGGTTAATTGGGGTCATGAGTTGGAAAGTAAAATCGGCATCGGTTCTGGGTGCTGCTACGCGAGGTGAAGCTATTTCTCTCTTTACGAATCCAAATCCCTTACGGACAGGACAAGCAACTTTTATCATTGAGGTTAGGGGTGAGGAAGGTAAACTCATTGATAACGCCTCGGTAGGATTTGACCTAAACATGACCACTATGAATATGGGTACCCAACAAGGGAGTGCTGTTTTTCAGAGTAAGGGACGATATGTTGCCACGGGTAATTTGACCATGAGAGGTCCATGGAGAATCCGTACCAAAGTGACGATGCCGGATGGAAGCACTAAAAACAAGGACTTTGTCGTAAATGTACCGTAATCCAATCAGGGGGGCTAGGTGAGGGAAAAGCTGAGGTTATAGATGGCTGTGAAACCGATTTCGCGGATTGTCTGAATCAGTAATTTGATATCCCCAATGTCTGAGTCGTGTATGACAGTTAGGATATTATTTGAATAAGAAAAGCTAACCTTTAGTATTCCTGGGAAATCCATCAACATCTTTTTCAAAAGTTTTGGACAAAACTCACACTTGATATTGGATATATTAAAAACTGTATGCTTTAGATTAACGAACATACTACATAGTGTAGTAGTACGATATCAAATTGTCAAGTTACGGGCACTGGTTGAAATCTGCCGGACACACCACCTGGCATAGATTCTGCTAAAGAGAACTCCTAACAATTTAGTTTTTCCTTTGGGTAATTCATAATCGATAAATACCGTAAATTTGGAATTATTTCCATATGGCTCAATTTCAAATCCCATTCGATAATTACCTATGATTATCAATTGTGGATATTCTACGGTTTCCCATGTTTTGGAATAGGGTGGTAGGTGTTTGGTGACTACTTCGTCCAGTTTGATTTGGATTCCGAAAGCAGAACCTTCAAGCTTGATATGGGATCCGACTTTTTTACCTTGGTCATCGTCAAGTATCGTTTTCATCACACCTCCACCCATCATCAGGGAGGGTTTGTTCATGTGAGAGGACAGATTCTTGTGATCGTCTATGTAATTAAATAAATCAGAAGGAGAAATCGGCACAAAAAGAGTTTCTTGGTAGTGAAGCGGTAACGTGTTCATAAATAATCGTAACTCATTTATATTTTTTTAGTGACAACGTAAAAGTATCCCAAATGGAAGATTAGAAGTTAAGGAAAATTTGAAACTTAAGATAGCAAATACCGCAACAAGACCGAGAAGAAAATATATTTTAGGAATATTACTTATTTTCATTTTTGTTATTATTCCTTTGAGTGTCAGCTATCAAGTCTAAGGCATCATAAATTGCCCTGTTTGCAATCCTGTAGAAGTTATTTTTCCCAATTTTTTTCACATATATCAGGTTTGCATTTCGTAAAATTAATAAATGTTGGGATACGTTACACTGATTAAGATTCGTTAGGGTAGCTATACTACTCACGCACATTTCCCTCTCTCTCAAAAGATCAATAATATTTAACCTTTTAGAATTGGCGAGAGCCTTAAAAGTCTTACTTTCAAAAGCTACAATTTCTGGAGTCATTCTATTTATGCCAGAATACATGGATTCTTCATAATACTACATAGTGTAGTACTATACTGGGTACAAATCAATGACAGTTAAATCTAGACTAAATCCTTTTCGACTCTTTTAAGCAATACGGCATTTGAAGCAACAATGATTGAAGAAATACTCATTAATAGTGCGGAGACTTCGGGTCGTAGGGTTATACCGAAGCTTGGATAGAAAACTCCGGCAGCAACAGGTATGGCTAGTAGGTTATATACACTTGCCCAGGCTAAGTTCTCTTTCATTTTTCGGACAGTCGCTTTACTAAGTTTTATTGCCCGAAGAATGTCTAGTGGATCAGACTTCATCAGAACCACGTTTGCAGTTTCTATTGCGACATCAGTTCCAGCCCCAATCGCAATTCCGATATTAGATTGTGCCAGTGCGGGAGCGTCATTCACCCCATCTCCGACCATGGCTACAAACTTTCCCTCATCTTGTAATTTCTTAACATATTTTGCTTTATCTTCCGGAAGTACATCCGCAAATATACGGTCAATTCCCAATTGTTTTCCAATAATTTCAGCTGTTTTACTATTGTCTCCGGTAATCATCACCACTTCGAGCCCTAACTTTTTCATCGCTTCGATAGCGATTTTTGTGGTGGGTTTAATCGGGTCTTGGGCAGCCGCCACTCCGGCAACCTTACTGTCTACAGCAAGAATCATGATCGTTTTTCCTTCAGATAATAATTTATCAATGTCGGATTGAATCAAGCTAACGTCAACCTTTCTGTCATTCATAAGCTTTATGGTTCCAACCAAAATTTGTTTCCCATTGACAACAGCTTCAACGCCATGACCGGAAATAGAATTGAATTTTTCTATATTGTCGGGATATGCTATTCCACGAAGTGCTGCTTCATCCATAATTGCCTTACTAAGAGGATGTCCGGATTTTGCTTCCACTGCACTATCAAGTTCAAGAACATCCTTTTCACTAAATCCGTTAGTTGCAATTACGTCTGTTATCTTAGGCTTCCCTTCGGTTAGCGTCCCGGTCTTGTCCATAACTACAGTTTGGATCTTGGAAACTTGCTCGAGTGTTGGTGCATCTTTAATTAGGATGTTGTATTTAGCCCCGAGTCCAGTTCCTACGGCAACAGCCGTTGGTGTAGCCAAGCCAAGGGCGTCAGGGCAAGCAATAACAATTGTTGAAATCGCAAAGGTCAATGCAAAAAGTAGAGTTTGTCCAAGGACAAAGTACCAGACAGAAAATGTAAGCAAACCTCCACCAACTGCAATAATGACCAAATACTTCGCAAATCTATCCGCAATTTTCTGTCCTGGAGCCTTTGAATTTTGAGCGGTCTCGACCATTTTTACTATTTGACCCAAGGCGGTATCAACCCCGATCTTCGTGGCGGTAAATCTAATTGATCCAGAAGTGTTGATAGAACCACCAATCACAGAATCACCCTTAAGTTTTGACACAGGTATTGATTCTCCAGTAACTAGTGATTCATCAATAGAGGTCTCGCCTTCGATTATTGTGCCATCAACCGGAATTTTATCTCCAGGTTTTAACATCACGATATCTCCTACGATGACTTCTGAAGTGGGAATTAGTGTTTCTATACTATTACGAATTACTCTGGCTTGTGGCGGTACTAAGTCAAACAATGCTTGCAGTGCGTCGGTCGTTCCTCTTCTTGATTTCATTTCCATCCAGTGCCCAAAAAGTACAAATGTTGTGAGCATTGCTGCGGCTTCGTAGAATGAATCATTGCTACCTAAGATTGTCAAAGCAATGCTAAAAATATATGCTGCGCTTATACCAACCGCAATCAGAACAGCCATGTTTAATGTCTTTAGTTTGAAAATAGCGATATAAGATGAATATAGGAAGATCCACCCACAGTAAAAATAAACCGGTGTTGTTAGTATCAGTAAAAGCCAATTAATTGGGATGGGTGAGTAAAGATTTATCCCAAGCATTTTGCCCATTTGTGAATATAGAAGAATGGGGATTGTTAGAAAAAGTGATACAAAGAATTTATTCCTAATATCTTCCTCCATCATTTTTGCCATCTCACGTCCTGCAAGTCCTGTATGGTCCATACCCATTGCCATTGTCATGCTCATCTTGAATTTTTCCCAAAAACTCATCTTGCTACTAGGTTTCATTGTGTGTCCGGAATGTTCATCCTTCTCTTCTTTTCTCTCGGGTCTTTTATCAGTCGGCACTAGAGTCATTCCACACCTAGGACACTTACCAGGTTTATCTGTTATGTAGTCTGAATGCATCGGACAAACGTAAAAACTACTACTCGGTGAGTGATTATCATGATCAGACATATCCATAAATTAAGTATAATCCACTCTTAAAAAATTAAGATGGATTTTTTGGAAAGGCGAACGTTTTGGTATGATAACACTATGAAACGAAACGGTTTAATAGTATGGATCAGCGTTATTGGAATAGTAGGAATATTATTTGGTATTTTTTATGCTTTTTTCGGATTAGCAGGACTTCCTCCCTATGGTGCGTTAATTTCCAAAGATGTGATCACTCCATGGAGTAATGGTTTATACGGATCAATTTTTATTGCATTCAGTGTTTTGCTTTTCTTTGCCGGACGCCATGCTTTTCGGAAGAATGATAAAGAGTTAATGAAGATACTTTTATATGGAATATATTCTTGGCTAATCGTTGAAGCTGCTTTTTCACTCTATTACGGAGTCTACTTTAATCTTGGTGTGGATTTAGCTCTCGCGATGTTTCTAGGATATCCGTTGATTAAAGGTAGTAAAGAATAATTAATGATTGTGGAAAATATAACTACAGCTTTTACAGTATCCTGCATAGTACAAATATTTCACTCGTTAGAGGAGATTTTTAATCATTTTGAAAAAAGGTGGTCGTTATGGAAAACAAGTAGAGCCACCTTCGTCACCTTTGAAGTTTTATTCTCGCTCCTTTTTCTTTACACCCTTCTTTTTCAGCCATCTTTCTATGCCGCCTTTGCAAAGGCGTTTCTTTTACTTATGTTTGCAAACGGCGTTTGGCATCTATTTTGGGGATGGAGTGATAGAAGGTATGTTCCAGGTTTAATCACTGCACCATTTCATATATTAAACTCTGCCATTTATTTTCTTAGTTAAATCTTAAGGTCTCGAGATAACGGATTCTGTATTTTTTTCCAAGTGCATCGACTAAGATAGTATTAGTGACCAAAGCCAAAAACCTGCATTGGAAGTCTATGGTAGTTCTCTCCGCAGTTGTACTTTCTTTAGCTTCAACCTATTTCTTTTTTAGTATCAAATCTCCGATTGTTTATGACAAGGTGGTTGAAGTAGTAGATGGAGACACATTTTTCATTCAAAACCGTCAACCAATTCGTTTATATGGTGTCAATGCTCCAGAATTGGGTAACTGCTATAGCGAAGAATCTAAAAAGGAACTAACCAAAATGATTCTTGGTAAAGAGGTGCGATTGACCGGATTACAGGCAGATCGGTATGGTAGGGTCGTCGCAGATGTCCATCTCAAAGATGGTACTTATATAAATCTGCACATGGTCAAAGGAGGTTATACTGCATATATTCGGGCATACGACCAAAATATAGAAAATATGAAAGAAGCGGGAGGCATTTCCCGTCAAAACAAAATTGGTATATTCAGCACTACTTGTTTCCAGAAAGAACCAGAAAATCCCAAATGTAAAATCAAGGGAACACTAGATGAGAAAAGCCCAGACAGGAAATATTACTTAAAACCCAGTTGCGCCTATTACGATTCAGTAGTTGTCGAAAAATATTTAGGAGAGCAGTGGTTCTGCTCCGAACAAGATGCAATCCAAGCTGGTTTCACAAAGTCCCCAAACTGTAAGTAAACATCCCTATTAATCATTGGTGTAGTGTCTGGTAATTTTGACTTGACAATGTTATACGTTTCGTATAACATATCTTTGTACCTTGAGAAGTTATCGGTAACATATTCTTCAATGCCATATATTTTTGACGATTTATCGTCTGAACACCCGTCTATGGTACGTATGATGGGAACTATTCGCCCCGACACACGCAATTGGATACTTAGCTGCCTACTGACAGTTTCTATGTTTCTAATTTTCTGTTTGTCTTGTGATTACTTAATTAGTCCGCATGACTCTTTAGGTTCACGGAGTGCTTCCTTTTTGGAATTGAGAGTCATGTGGCCAACGAGAGTAATCACTTATTACTAAAATGCTTCTTAGCTTTATACCCTATGAATACAAATTGTTTAGGTGCAGGAATCGTTTGCGATACCGTTAGCTTAAGCACTCCGTTCATGGGGGTGGCTACATATGATAATCCGAATATTGCGGATATTCAGACTAATTCTCTGGATAATAAGCATCTTGATGGACTTATTCCAAAAGTAGTCGCCCCCTAAATCACACACTTATGAAAACATTTCCAGAATTAATTAAAGATATTCGAAAAGAAAGTGGCCTCACCCAAGGTCAGCTAGCTAGTGTTTTGGGGGTTTCAAAAATTCTAGTTTCTATGATTGAATCCGGTCAGAAGGAAGCCTCAAAGGGTTTTGTTATAAAACTTTCTGAAAAGTTAGGTGTTCATCCTGGCTCCATAATGCCTTTTGCTTTTACACTCCCCGCCACTTCAACGCCAAAGTTATCGTTGATTGAAAAAGAACTTATTAATTTGGGAAGTAAATTTCAAAACTACCTAATTAAAGTAAAGTCCCAAAAACTAAACGATTATGTCTGACCTGCGTTATCCTCAAATAAATTTGGAGAGCAAAAATGAGTTAGCCAAGAGAATCAGTGATAGATATTTACCATATTCAGAATCATTGAAACTTATTAATGATTGTCTCGAAAATTTGGATCACTATTGGTACGACAGCAGGGCTTCAGAGCCGGAAAAAGAAAAGTTTGTTCGTAGCGCAAGGGGAAAGCCCTTGGCAGAGCTACTAAAAAGAATCAACTTAGCTGTTTTGGCTCCGTATGACAGGCTTGTCCCGGACTTTATTTTTGGAGGACTGTCATATCGGAATCATGTGCAGGCAGCTGCAAACTTGTTAGGCTTCCAGAAAAAACGTACTTTATTGAAATTAGATATATCTCGTTTTTTTGAAAGAATTGGAGACGGGAGAATTTTTCATTTTTTTAATAAGAAGTGCGGATGTAGTGTCCGAGCTTCCAGGCTGTTATCGAAAATCTGTTGTGTTCCTAAAGGTCCCAAAGGATCTGGAGAGGTATCAAAAACATTGGCTAGAGGATTTGCAACTTCGCCCAGGCTTGCAGTTTGGGCAAATCTTGATATTTTTCTCAAAATTGATTTAACAGTGCACAAAATGCTTAGGGGACATGACCCTAGGCTCGTCGTATTCGTTGACGATATTGGAATATCTGCCAGCCGAGTAGAAATGTCAAAAATGCAGGAAGTAAAAGAAAAAGTAATAGACATTCTACAAAATTACGATCCTAATCAGACTTTACCGGTTAACCAAGACAAAACCAAAGTAATTCCGTTTCAAAAAATTCCTGAACATCTGGGAATTAAACTAGGAAGAAATAAACTTTCCCCCGGCAAAAAAACACAATTGAGGATGAAAAACGTCTCACTTCTTCTGGGTGAAGCGAAATCAAAGAAAGAAAGAGATAGGCTAATGATAAAGAAACAAGCATATAGACAATATAAGAGGCAATTAAGTTCAGTTAATATACCTAAATAATACTAGGAATCTGTATTTGTTATAGGATTGTTTCTAATTTTTGCGTTTTCTGTCATGGCTACTGCGGTAGCCATCGTTCGATCCGATGTTACCGGCAGGCGGTGGCGAACCGCGAGACACGACAGTGTAGAGCGGTGAGCCAGATATTAGTTGTGGTCCCAGAAATAAGTTCGAATTTCGTTATAACGGTCAACAGATAAGGATTTCCCGTACAGAGTACGGGCACTCGCCCGCGCGCCCGGCACCGCGCGGAGCGATGCTCAGGGCTTTAGTAAATCTGTATCTTTCAAAAAGCGACAGAAAACGCAAAAATAATTCGGTAAAACTTCTGCGGAAGTTTTGGGTAATTTATGGTTAAATGAATGTATGACCAAGTACATCATGTACTGTCGGAAATCCACCGATGAAAAGGACAGGCAAGTCCTTTCCATCGAGGCACAAATTAATGAGCTAAAAGAATTCGCCAAGAGGGAGAGGTTTGAAGTCGTGGACACTCTCATCGAAAGCCGAACTGCCAAAGAGCCAGGCAGACCCATTTTTGAGGAGTTGTTAAAAAGAATTCAAACCTCTCAGGCCAACGCCATTCTTTCCTGGCACCCGGATAGACTGGCCAGAAACAGTATCGACGGCGGACAGATAATCTATCTTCTCGATACCGGCAAACTTCTCGATCTCAAGTTCCCTTCCTTTTGGTTTGAAAACACGCCTCAGGGCAAGTTCATGCTCAACATCGCTTTTGGCCAGTCTAAATACTATGTCGATAACCTCTCAGAAAATGTAAAGCGAGGTAATCGCCAAAAACTAAGAAGTGGCGTTTGGCCAAACAAAGCTCCTCTTGGCTACAAGAACATCGTGGAGAACAAATCGATTGACATCGATCCAGAAGAAGCAAAGGTAATTAAGAAAGCTTTTGAGTTGTTTGCTGATGGGAAAACATCCTATGCAGGTATCACGCGGTTCTTGTTTGATAATGGAATACAGTCAGGGAAAGGGAAGCCTCTCAAGATCGACAAAATCTCTCAAATGTTTAGGAAAAAATTCTACATCGGCACGATGGAGTTTAACAGCGAGGAATTTCCGGCTTCCCACCCGACCTTCATCAGTAAATCTCTTTTTGACCGGGTTCAGCAAAACATCAACCGTATTTCTAAACCACGAGAGCAAAGTCATAATTTTGCTTTTTCCGGACTCATGCGTTGTGGGGAGTGCGGCGCAGTAATCACGGCTGAGGAACACATTAAACGTTACCGAAGAACTAACCGTTCAGTCAGATATGTTTACTACCGCTGTACTAAGAAAATTAAACCCTGTTCTCAGCCGTATTTGGAAGAAACCAAACTTTGTGACCAATTAAAGCAGGTTGTTTCTTTCTCCGCCCTCCCCGAAGAGTGGCATGGGGAATGGAAGGCACGACTTCAAGAAGACAGAAGATTAGCCCAAGAGACAAAAGAACAAACTTTGTCCTCGCTCCGCTCGGACATATCAGTATTGGATAACAAACTTACTCTCCTTCTTGATGGATATCTGGATGGCACGGTTGACTCCGACATTTACAAAACCAAAAAGAATCAGTTGTTCCAAGAAAAGTTAAAGATTGAGAAACAGATATCCGAAACAGAAGAAAACGGCGCAGGTTGGCTCGAACCTTTTTCAGATTTCATAAATTGCGCCATACAGGCGCAAAAAATCGCGCGCAAGGGTTCCGCGGACTCAGATCTGCGGATCTTCGTCCAAAACATCGGGTCGAACTTCTTTTTGAAAGACAGACAGATTGTGGTGGAGTATAAAAAGCCCTTCGCATCGCTCCGCGCGGTGCCGGGCGCGCGGGCGAGTGCCCGTACTCTGTACGGGAAATCCTTATCTGTTGCCGAACAGGGATTCGAACCCCAATAACCACCTCCAAAGGGTGGCGTCCTACCATTAGACGATTCGGCAATGTAGGGCTATTTTAACAAAAAAAGCCTCGGATGGATATCCGAGGAAAATGTTCAGTAGTTATAGAGAAGTGCCTGAAGGCCTAAAGCACACAAAAATAACGATGGTACAAGAATTAAATAATATATGGCGTTTAGAAAATTATGCCAGTAGTAAGGAGATTGCGCACTCTCAACTGTCATATTAATTTCTCTAAGCTGAACGCCAGAAAAAAGTGCAAGAGATCCGGTGATTACCACTACTTTTATCAGAGCATCTGCTAGAAAATAGGCGATCAACAGCATTAAAAAGAAGTACAAAATCCAATGCCAGGTCTTAATATTTAAAGATCTCATGGTTCCTCCTCAAACAAGAATGGCTTATTTTATCATATAGGCCTCCTGAAGCTCAGAATTTAGATTTGAGCTGAGATTGCACCTGACTGAATGTAGTGTGAAATTTTCGATGATTTCCTTTACACCTGGCCTTGTTTTGAGGCTTTTGATTTCTTGTAGATTGAGTGCTTGATAGTTGAACAGTTTAAAACTAGAAAACTGATACTGCTTGAGATCAATTTTAAGATGATAAATACTAACAGAGATATCGGTAATGTCTATTTTAAAAATTGGTTTTAAGTTTTGGTTTAGAAGTTTGTGAGGGAAATCATTGTATATAGTTTGTTGTGTGAAGACTTCTCTTTGGAGGACTCTTAGAATTGAGGTGTAATGGCTATCTTGCTGCCTAGTATGACTCATGGGTAGTGTCCAGTCCCCTTTCTGGCCTAGTTTTCCATGGAGACTACTATCTTGTCCAAACAAGAAATATTCTGGAGCATTTATGTTCTCGATTATTAGTGCGGCTCCATATCTTCTGGTAACACCAAATCTTATATTGTGAAGGACTCTATGAAGAGTTTGCGTGGAAATTTTTAGACCTAATTTTTGGTGGAGTTTGCCTATGGAACCACCATATTCTTTTAGAAGACTAAAGAAATATAGGGACTCTGATAAATGGCTATTTGGACCGGCAGTAGTTACAACACCTCTTTTGTTTAGTAGGCGAGCAAAGCCAGCAAAGGATATAGGAAGATTGTATCTATGTTTTTTAAAAACAGATTCTATGGACTCGTATTTTAGATAGTCAGAGATTCGCTGATCTTCGAAAGTCATTTATTGTGGACCCTGCAGGAATCGAACCTGCGACCTCCTCGATGTAAACGAGGCGCTCTAACCAACTGAGCTAAGAGTCCGATGTGCGCGGGAGAGGACTTGAACCTCCACGCCTTGCGGCATACGCACCTCAAGCGTACGTGTATACCATTTCACCACCCGCGCAGATTTGTGTAACATTGTTTAGCTTTCTTTTTAAACAAATTACTTGATTATTATAATATATATGACTAATTAGAGTACTTGATTCTTTTTTAGCATATTTTAGTTGATAAGCAGAGTTGTTTTTTGCCTTAACCAAACTTCCTTTTATGCTCAACAGTTCGTTAATTTTTACCCTAATCCACTTTATATGATCTTTGCTGGCTGAGCAAAAACACATATAGTGCATGTGTGAGTTTTTCCATCTATTATCCTTGTATGCGTAAAATGTCCCGTCTCCGTCAAAATGTCCTCTTAGAAAGTCAAAAAAGAACTCATTTGGAATTTTTATAACTCCAAGAGTTTTTGTTTTATTTGGATATAATCCAATTGAGATAAGAAAGTTATAAAAAACAACATTTCCTATCTGTACTCTGTAACTGATTTTCCCCGAACCAGACTTTTTTTGCCCAATTTTGCTTCGAATATTTAGTGCAGTTTTGAGGTTTTGAATTTGCTCTATATCTTTGGAAGTGAAATCTACATGTCTTCTATCTTTAGACAAGCTACCATCAGTTGTTAAAAGACCCACTGCATAAGCTAGATTTGGAGACCATTTGGTTAATATTATACTTTTGGCCACTAAGGCAAATATAACATCTCATGGTGTATGCGTCTACCATTTTCGTAAAATGGTAAAAAAATGAGCGGGAAAAGGGACTCGAACCCTCGACCTTCTCCTTGGCAAGGAGACGCTCTAGCCAACTGAGCTATTCCCGCAACGACTTTATTTTAACAAACAATGTGCCAGGAGTGTGAGTTGAACACACATCTGAAGTTTTTCAGACTCCCGCCGTGACCACCTTGGCTATCCTGGCATTCGCTTTCAATTATATCAAGCGTTGGGCATTTGTGAGAAAATAGATTTGTTGGGCGGGTGGCGAAACTGGCAGACGCGTACGTCTCAGAAGCGTATGAGGAAACTCTTGGGGGTTCAAGTCCCCCCCCGCCCACACTATTTAAATAATTCTAGTTGTTCTGGTTTTCTAGTAAGGTTAAAGGTTGTGGGATGAAAAAGAGGAATGGCTGGGAGTTCTTCTGCAAAAGTTTTTTGGAAATCGAAGTAAATAGCCTTTCTTTGTTTCTGATCAGTAATAATGCGCCCGTCCTCTAGCAACTTGTCTATTTTTTCGTCGTTTCCACGCCCAATGTTTGTGCTTTGAGTGGAGTGCCACTCTCGATATTGATCTGGGTCAGTAGGGATATTAAAGTTTGTAAGAAAAAGTTGAAATTGTTCTGGAGTTGAAGTTACCACCTTTATGTTTATTTCGAAGATGTCGGAATCAAGTTGAGTTTTGATGTTTTCTGCTATTTTTAGCAGTTCAGGGCTAGTTGATAATTCCAGAGCTATTTTGCTTTTGGTTAACTCCTTCGCTCGTTGTGGGTTAAAGGCATAGGTTTTAACTACAGGGTTGTATCCCCAAGAAAGAGGGTTTATAGTGGTGAGACTTTCTTTTTCACCAAAACTTTTATCTTTGAGCATGTAAGCAATAGATTGTCTAACCTGCTTTTCTTTTAGATTGGGGTCTGTCTGATTAAAAATGAGTAAAACTGTTTGTGACAGATTTGGGAAACTTGTAACTTGTCCAAAACCGTTGGCTTCAGCAATCAAGTCACTTGGTAGATCTAAGACTGTATCAACTTGACCGAGTTTGTATGCTGTAAGTGCTTGTCTGGCTGTTGGATAAGTTTGAAAGGTGATTTGATTTTGTGAAGATTCTAAAATAACCTGAGTGATGACCCCACTAGTTCTTTGTTTAAGTTTTATGTTGTAGTCGCCAGCAACTTTTGAGTCTTTACTAACTAGCGGAATGTTTAAAAGTGAAACAAACGGAGAAAACTTGGTTGGAATTTGAAAACTAAGGGTGTAATTGTCAGGGGCTTGGATTTTGATATTTGGGATAGAAATCCGAACATCGTTTGCTGTCAGTAGTTGGCCATTTGACCATTTTTTATCTGGAAATAGCTTAAAGGTGTAAGTGCGGCCGTCTTCTGAGACGGTCCAATTTTCGGCAATGTTAGGTATTGGTTCTAATTGAGAATTAAAACTTATTAGACCGGCACTTAGGACATTGAGGATTCTTTGTGGTAGTTGGTTAGAGTTAAATTGACCTACAATACCAACTCGAACATTTTGCTTATTTTTTGGAAGCTTGGAAAGGACTTTACTGATTGCAAAAATTGAAGCAACTGTTACCAAAAGACTAAAGAGAACTATCCCACCATATTTTTTGGTGAAGCCACTTAAAAGCCAGATTTTTTCCCGAAGCTTACTCACCTTATTTCCAAATCGTAATGTTTAAGAAAGAAAGTCCAAGAAAGATGAGACTGGTAAATATGGTTGCCAAATAGAGAATCTTTTCTGGCCCTCTCTTGGTGTGAAAGCCTTTTTGGGTTGAACTGAAACCAGAACCTAAAGATGAGTCCCTTGACTGGAGTGTTATAAGAACAATAAGCAGTAAAGAAACGACAATTTGAAGGACTAAGCCAATATTCATATGCTTGATTATAATCTATTTACTCAGTGTCTTTTCGAAATAGCCAAAAAATAGCTGAATGAATCCAGTTTAGTAGCACTGATGTGATGATATAGGAAAAAAACAGATTGACAAAAAAGGCCGGAATTATGAAGCCGTAAAAGTCTAGGCCTTGAAACTGGAAACTTTTGACACTGATGCCATCGGCAAAAATTTGAAGTAAGAAAAGAGTAATCAGCCCAATTAGCCAAGTAAAGAGATTTAAGGTAATTAAATTAATAGGTAATAAAAGTAATTTTATTATAGGTTTAATGATCTTGTTTAATAAAAACCAAATTATTGAGGCTGTCAATAAAGTTTTGGTATTTAGATCCACCTGAAGACCGGGATAAGAAACACCCAAAAGATAAAAGGCTACAAAATTTACGAATATGTGACGTAGAAAAATCTTCATGCCTATTTTATATTAACATCGTTTTTCCTCGTTGCTTACGATGGAAATTATTTCCAAACCGGTGAGCTTCATTTCGAAGTAAAATTAACTGATTTAAGACCGGATCATCTAAATTAAGATTCAGTTGTCTAATTTTGTTTTGAGCGTCGTAGTAGATTAAGGTTTCTCTTTTTTTTGCCAAGGCAACTACGGCAATTTCTGGGGGTGTCACTGGCAAAACGATATTGAGTTGAGGCTTGCCGCCATCGAGAATAATAAGGTCAGGAATTTTCCAGTTTGAATGTTGAAGTCTTCTTGTAATTATTTCTTTCATGGCATATGGGTCCGAAGTAGAGTCATTGACATGAAAAAGGCGATATTCGGATTTTTTCAAAAAACCATCCTCCATAACGGTCATTGCCCCAACATAGTTATTTCCTTGTAAATGAGCAAGATCAAAACACTCTATTCGGTGTGGTGTACTGTTCAGCTTTGGGTGGTTGAGAGTTAAGTTAATTTTGTTTTGAGTGTTGGGTACCGACTCTGAAAGTTTAAGAAGTAAATTAATGTTGCCGGAGTCCAAAACTTCTTGTAATTTTTGATACTCATATTTTAATCTGGAAGCAGTTTCGTAGTTTTGCGTCGAGGAGTTTTTTTTAATTTCCCTCAGATAATGCTTTCTTAGATCAGTAAACTCGCCCGAGAGGAATTTTTTGGCAAGTCCAAGTCTTTTTTGATAGTCACTTATACTTATTTCTCTGCAGCAAGCTCCAGGGCACTGCTTAAGATGGTAATTGAAGCAGGCTTTGTTTTGGCTGTTGAATGGTTTAAGACAAAGACCAAAAGTTTTGCGGATTTGCTTTTGGAGAATTGTGGCAATACTGGCTGATGTATATGGTCCAAAAACTTGTTTGTTGTAGTCGTCAAGGTTAAACTGCTGGATGTCGGTTGCCCTACTAAAAACAACTTTTGTCTCAGGAGGATTGGTAAAAACAATATAGAGATTACTTTTGCCATCTTTTTGAATAGAGTTATATTTGGGACTAAATGTTTTTATATAGTTACTTTCAGCAATGATGGCCTGAATATCGTTACTGAATATCTTGTAGTAAATTGTCTTTGTTTGAGGGATGAAAAGTGCAGACTTTGAAGTGTTTGTCTGGTAGCCTTCGTAGTGCTGTTTTAGTCTAGATCTTAGGTTTATCGATTTACCTATGTAGAGAGGTTCTTTTTTTGAGTTTTCGAAGAAGTAAACTCCTGGCAATGAGGGTAATTGTTCCCAAAAGGATTCCAGAAGCGGCAAGAAAGAAAGGCGATGTGGTTTGCTCGGTTGTGGTTTGGATTTCGTGTTGTTGTCCATTGATGATTATTATAGACTTAGAGCCGTTTGTGTCGAAAAAGCTGATTGGCTTGGTTTTAATAGTGATTTCTGCTTTGGAGTATGGTGGAATAATTAGTGCTTGTACTAGCGGTTTCAAATAGCTATTTTCAACAACCTCTGCCTGACCATAAAAATAAACACCTTGTTCATTTTTAAAGGTTAACTTGGCACTATTAATTTTGTCTGGAGTAAGAGTCGGTACTGGTGTGGAGTTTGGAAAGACAACCTCTTTGCTTGGTATTATCTGAATTTGTTTTTCTTTGTTATTGGCATTTTTAAAACCACCAGCTGGTATTGGTTCTAGGGGAGTAAGGCCATGTATAGCAAAGACTATGTGATTAAAATCAAGTTTAGAAAAATAATCCAAACCTTTGGTGGTGTTTGCCCATGTAGGGTCTACTTGGATCCAAAGTTTTTTATCTTTATCGAAGTACTCTGGCCAGGCGTGTAATAAATCTATTTTGCTGGAAATAGGCTTTAGGTCCTGGTTATCGGAAATTGCATAGCCTTCTAATTCCCTTGCTGGTATACCCACCTTTCTTGCTAGTGTGACGAATAAATCAGTAAAATCAGTACAGATAGCACTTTGGTAGTTGCTTAGGATATCACTTGCCGGTTGCCTAACTGTTCCCGCCTCGTTTATTTTTTGATAGTCGTATTTTAGTTTGTTGGTAACATAGTCGTAGATTGCTTTGGGGTTGTTTAAGCTTTTGATTTCTGGGGTGGTAAAAGCACTGTGGTCGTAGTTCCATATTTGGTTATTTTCTGTGTACTTTTGGTCTGAAATTGGGCTGCGGGGCGAGTTTGGTTGAAAGTTGGTTTGAATATTTAAGTTGGCTGTTATGTTAATTGTTTGGCCAGGTTTTAGAGAATAGTATGCTAGCAAGTTTCCATCTTGATCCTCAGAAACACTATCTGGCATCGGAGAAATTGATTCATAAAAGACAGTTTGATAGGAAGTGTTCGGAATCAAGGTAATACTTTTTGTCAACTTTGTGCTTTGTTCGTTTTGAAGCTGATAATTAATTTTACCTTTGTAATACTGAGCTTTGCCAAAAATGGCACTAATGGGTTTGTTGGCCATGCTTTTGCTACTAAAATAGTAGGTGTTATTGTTTACAATGTCCGGCTTTGGATCGATGTAAGCGGGTTGCGGAAAATTTTCTGGCAAACTTAGAATTGCAGTTTGTTCAGAGATGCTTTCGTTACTTTCGAATCTTGGAATGTTGATTTGCCAGGTACTACCCTGCTTGCTGACGATATCAGTTGTTTCGTATTCAATGGTGAAGTTTCGAGTTTGATTTTTCCCTACAACTTTATTTGCAAAAGGAAACGAAATTATAGTTTGGTTTTGACTTTTAACGACATTGGGGTTTGCGATAGATACACCCTCGTCTAGAATCTTTAGGTTGTTTATTCTAGTCTCGTTTAAACTAATGCCATATTCTGTTGCGTAAACAACCGAGAGATTATTTTTTTGGTTTATGACAAAGGTTACTTTGGTATTGCCGTTTTCTTCGACTTTGTAATAAACCTGATATTTGGTATCAAACTTGGTTATGGCAAAGATTGGATTTTGAAGAGACGAGAAAAAAAAGCAAAAGAAAAAAATAAAAATTATATTTATAAATTTACCCATTATGACATTACCTTCTTTAGTTCTGTTGCTGTTGGTGTGTTGTATTTGCTAATAAAGTTTTGAGGATTACCGGAGCCAATAAGTTGACCACCCTGTTCACCTCCTTCTGGACCAATATCAATTATATAGTCAGAATTTTTAATCACATCTAGGTTGTGCTCGATCACGATGACGGTGTTATTGTTGCTTACCAAGTCAACCAAGGTTTGAACAAGCTTGTTTAAATCTTCAAAATGTAGCCCTGTTGTCGGCTCATCTAGAATATATACCGTGTGGCCACTACCAGTTTTGGCTAGTTCGGTAGAAAGTTTTACTCTTTGAGCTTCACCACCAGAGAGTGTTGGAGCAGATTGTCCAAGTTTTATGTAGCCCAAACCGACCTTGAGGATAGTTTGAAGTTTTTTGTTGATCCCAGGATGGTTTGCAAAAAAGTTGGCAGCTTCGTCCATTGTCATGTCCAAGACTTGGGCAATATTTTTGCCTTTGTAGAGAACTTCTAAAGTCGGTTCATTAAATCTGGTACCCTTACAAGTTTCGCAGGTAACATAGATGTCTCCCATAAACTGCATCTCTATTTTTATTTGACCGTCTCCTTGACAAGTTTCACAGCGACCCCCTTTAACGTTAAAACTAAATCTACCAGGGGTATAACCTCTGAAGCGGGCTTCTTGAGTGTCGGCAAAAAGCTGGCGAATCATGTCAAAGACTTTTGTGTAAGTGGCGGGGTTACTCCTTGGAGTTTTGCCAATTGGGCTTTGATCTATGAGCGAAACTCTTCTAACAATATCAGGGATGGTAATACTACCGTAGGCGATATCTTGTTTGTGATGCAGGGGGTTTAGTTTTTGAGAAAGTGATTCAAAAAGAGTGTCAACAATCAGCGATGACTTCCCTGAGCCAGAGACACCTGTTACACAAATAAATTTATTTAGTGGAAATTCAACATCCACGTCTTTTAAGTTGTGATGAGTGCACCCAGTTAGGCGAATATTGGCCGGTGACTCTTTTGGTTCCTTTGGTTTCTTGGCCTCAATTTTCTTACGACCAGAAAGATATTGTCCCGTAAGAGAGCTAGAGACGAGCATTTGTTCCATAGTCCCTTCAAAAGTTATTTGTCCGCCCAGGTAACCTGCATGTGGACCAAATTCAACCAAGTGATCGGCATTTTCCATAGTTTGCTGATCGTGTTCAACAACAACTAGAGAGTTTCCTAATTTGACTAGATCTTTTAAAGTGTTTATGAGCTTGGCATTGTCACGTTGGTGCAGACCAATTGTTGGCTCGTCTAAGACATAAAGAATGCCTGTTAGTCGAGAGCCGATTTGACTAGCAAGACGAATTCTCTGAAGTTCTCCTCCTGATAGTGTTCCAGATTCTCGAGAAAGGGTTAAATAATCTAGTCCAACTGAGATGAGAAAATTGAGGCGATCAGAAATTTCTTTGACAATGGGTTCAGATATCTGTCTTTCTTGGTTTGTTAGTTTTTCACCAATACTGCGGATAAATTGATATGACTTAACTGTCGGCAGTAAAGCAACATCGCTAATAGATAAATTGTCGACGGTTATTGCTAGAACTTCTGGCTTTAATCTGGTTCCATTGCAAGTGGGGCAGGTTTTTTTAATTAAGTATTTTTCAATCTCTTGTTTGAAACTTTCGGATTGAGTTTCTTCGTAACGTCTTTCAAATTCTTTAGCTAGTCCCAGATAAAACATTTTGCGAATAACTTTTTTGCCATGTCTGTTTAAACCCCTAATACTAAATAGTTTCTCACCAGAACCTGCGTAAAGTAGCTCTTTTTGAACATCGCTCATTTGTTCTATTGGCGTGTTACCAAGGAAGTCAACAGAGCTCATGACTTCCAGAATAAGTTTGGCAAACCAGGTGCGATTTTCAAATTGTGAAGCCAGAGGTACAATTCCACCCTCTAGTAAGCTGAGTGATGGGGAAATGATCGAACTAAAATCTAAAACCATTTTAGTTCCCAAACCTGTACACTCAGGACAAGCTCCATCTGGGGCGTTGAAGGAAAAATACCTTGGCTCAATTTCGGGAATTGAAATATTGCAAATTGGACAAGCCAATTTTTGAGAGAAAAGGTGATCTTCCATTTCTTCTGGGTTTTCGGGGAAAGAGAGAGAGGCATCATTAATAATAGAAACATAAACCTCGCCGTCTGCGATTTTTAGAGATTGCTCGAGAGAATCGATCAGGCGATTCTTTTCGTATTCTGGGTTGCCATCGACCTGACCTATGACCAGTCTGTCTATGATAGCTTCTATATTGTGACGATTGTTTTTAAACAGAGAAATTGTGGATGAGGCTGGGAAAAATTTACCGTCAATGCGGACGCTAGAGATTCCTTGTTTCACGAGTGAAGGCAAAAGTTCTTTAAATTCCCCTTTTTGGTTTTTGATGATGGGTGCCAAAATTAAAATTCGAGTGCCTTTGTTTTTGTTGTAACTTGGGTGACTAGTGGCTAGCTCAATTACAGATTTGTAAATTTGGTTGATATCAGCTGGCTGTATTTCTCGACCACACTGAGGACAGTGAGGGTGACCAATGCGAGCAAAAAGAAGTCTTAGGTAATCATAAATTTCGGTAACAGTACCCACTGTGCTTCTTGGATTATGGCTACCTTGCTTTTGGTCGATAAGGATGGCGGGTGAAAGACCTTCGATCTGGTCTAAGTCTGGTTTGCTCATGACTCCTAGGAACTGTCTGGCGTAGGAGCTAAGGGACTCTACATAACGGCGCTGACCTTCGGCATAAATAGTATCGTGAGCCATGCTAGACTTGCCCGAGCCGGAGACACCAGTGAAGACAACTAGCTTATTTTTGGGGATAGTTAAGTTGACGTTTTTGAGGTTGTGCTGACGAGCACCTTTGATGATTAAATGTGTACTAGGTGAGATTTCTGGCATAACTATCCATTTTAGCACTTTTTACCAAAGAATACCCAAACAAAACTAGTTGTTGACAGGAGCTGTTTGGGTGTAAAATAGGCTGTATCTTAGAACCTGAAAAGGTTACGTAAAGGAGATACATATGTCAGAGGATTTTGTTGCGAGGTTGTTTTTTGTTGATGATCTGTGTCCATCGTGTCCAATGTATGTTTTTGTGAACCATAAATGGCAAAGAGCTAAGCTTGGTGAGACCCCAGTTGCGGGCGATCATATTGTCTTAGACATGAGAACTGAGAAGATTGTTAATAAAAATGGCGGATATAGAAAGATGGCACCAAGAGAAAAAAGACTGTGGAATGGATCTTATCCCGATGGAATGCCAGTAAGCAATGCTCGTGTAGATCATCATGACCTAGATGAGCTTGAAGATATGTTGTTACTTGATACCCCCACCGAACGATTGCGCGCTACCAGAATTTAAACTATTTGCCTCTGTTTTCAGAGGCATTTTTTGCACATAACAGTATCTGTTAAAGGGTGTAAAATAGGCTGTATCTTAGAACCTGAAATGGCTTAAACAGAAGGAGTTGGAGAATGACTGGAACAAAAGGTGGTCCTAGGTTGTTTTATTCCTCACCAGATTGTGGCTCTTGCAAGTTGTCGCTTTATGATTTCAATGAATTGGAATGGATTTCAAATACTACTTACTCTCCTGTGCCTGGTGATCACGTAGTTATTGATGGCGTTGAGCAGGTTTTTTTAGGGGACGATGAGTATCGTTACTTAGAAGTTGATGATGAGCAGATGTGGGATGAGCAGAGTCTGCCGGATGAGATTCATGCTCCGGATGCCAGTATCGATGACTTGGAGGATGATCCATATATTAGAGTTCGCAGACGTTACATCCTGTCACATTGGTAAAAATTGTAAGAAACCTTCAGGTAACCTTGGAGGTTTTTTGTTGCTTTTTGTGGCTGTATTGGTTACAATGACCAGTAACTTAAAAAGGAGCTATCAGAATGCGTGATGATTCTGCTTTCAATAGAAGAAAACGGAAGGAACTAGTTGAGACTTTTCCGCGCGTGGAACCAAAATTCAGACCAATACAAAAGGATGAGATTTTAGGTTTAAAGCCCTTGGATCAAATTCCTGGATTGTACAGAATAAACGAGAAAACTAATACCTTTGAGCCAAAAGCTGTTCCTAAGAGAAAAGGCAACTTGGTGGTTGTTAAAGGAAAAAAGTGTCCAAAACAAATGGAACAGAATGTAATTTGTGATGACGTGGATTATTTTGACAACCTTGAGTTCAAGGTCTGGGTTCCGTATTACTTTTTTTACGTCGGTCAGTTCGTGACGTTTTGGACTAAACAAGCTGAGTACATTTTCCAGATCTTTCCGAACGATGATCCCCGGCTTGGCGAGTTTCAGCTAATTGAAAAAAGAGCTGTTGTTCGTCAACCTGGAAGTGAGTTCCGTACCGCAAAGACCAAAAGTGTCTAAACCACTCCCCAGCAATAGGGGAGTTTTTTGTATTTTTGTTATGGTATAAACTAAACTATGAACTGGAATAATGGGGAGTGGTTTGGTCATAAATCAAACAATAAAGTTAAACTTTCTGAACCGACTATTGTTGATAGTGCAGGAAGTGAGGACCGTGCCCTAGAAACAAATTTGAGTTCAAAAGAGTTTAGAAATAAGCTTGACGAGCTTATGGTAAAAATTGACCGTTCTGGTGAGATTGACTTGATTGCGATAAAGAATCTATATCGAACTTGGAATAGAGAGCATCTTCAGGAGTTTGGAGAGTCAGATGATATTTTTTTGTCTTTAATAGATGATTTCTTGTCTACGTGTGCTGTATTTGAATCCATGGAAGTTGCGAGAAGACCCGCTAAGGACAGAACTAAGTCATCGGAAATGATCAGAAGTATAGAGTTGCAGCGCGAGTTAATAAAAATAGTTGACGAATCTGTAGATTTTGATAGTAATGGTAGTGTTGTTGTTAAAGACGAACAAGCTTTCTCCCGAACTTTTGCGACACTAGAATTTTTAGACAATCTCTCTTCACTTATAATTGAAAAAGGTGGTGGTTCGAAAGAATTTATGCCAAAAAAATACTTATCTGGTTTGAGGTCGATGGTGTGCGCGTTTTGTCTAGCAAAGGGAATCGGTGCGAGGGTTGAGTTTGCAGAACCGGAGTTTGACCAGAAGTACGACCTGGATATGGTAGTTGTTAAAGATAACAAAAGAATTTCACTTGACGTTACTACAATACAAAGAGATGACTTTAATACTGCCTACGGATTTCAATTTTTTAAAGAAGATAAGCGTTCGAGAATTCCTGATGTTGTTTATCATCAACTAAAATTGACCTCAAAGGCAAAACTTATGCTGCCAAGTGCTTTTACTGGCCGTGGATATTATTCTGGTGAAAGAGGAGGAATTATACTTGGTTTGCCTGGTCGAAAAATGCTAGAAGGTTTTAAGAGAGTTTTTTGATGCTATCACGGTAGCGAGCGGCGAGTTCGAAGTTCCAAGAGTTAGCGGCTTGGTTCATCATTTTTTTAAGTTTAGTGACTAGTTGCTTCTTCTTTTGAGGAGTAAGGCTTTCGGCGTTGATATCTTCTATTTCGGTCCAGCCGTGCTCAGCTAACTCCTTTATTCTAGGAGCTGGTTTACTGTCATCTCGCTTTAGAAGCCTTTCTCTAATGGGCTTGTTGATGCCGAGCGGTGTAATTTTATGATCAATATTGTACTTTTCCTGGACAGATCGCCTTCGTTCTGTTTCGCTTATAGCTGTCCTCATGGAGTCGCTCATCTTATCGGCATAAAGAATAACCTGTCCATTGACATGGCGAGCAGCTCGACCCATTGTCTGTATAAGCGCGGTTGGAGTGCGCAAAAAACCTTCTTTGTCGGCGTCCAAAATAGCAACAAGGGAGACTTCTGGGAGGTCCAGACCCTCGCGCAAAAGATTGATACCTATGAGACAGTCAAATTCACCGTTTCTTAGTTTGTCCAAGATGTCGGCTCTGTCTAAAGTGTGAATATCGGAGTGTAAATACTCTGCTTTTAGGCCATATTTTTCTTTGAGATGTTCAGACAAGTCTTCAGCCATTTTTTTGGTCATCGTTAAAATTAATGTTCTCTCCCCTTTTTCTTTTTTCATGAGAACTTCTTTGGTTAAGTCATCTACCTGACCCTTGCTTGGTCTGACAGAAATAATTGGGTCGAGTAGACCAGTGGGGCGGATAAGCTGCTCAGCGACAGTAGGGATTTGTGAGGTTTTGGATAGAGAGAGTTCGTGCTCGCTGGGAGTTGCTGAAACATACAGGTTTAGTGGTGTGCGAGACTGGAACTCGGTATAAGTTAAGGGGCGGTTATCTTTGGCACTTGGCAGACGAAAGCCAAAGTTAATTAAATTTTCTTTTCTAGCTTGGTCGCCGTTGTGCATGCCGCGGATTTGAGGAAGGGAGATGTGAGACTCGTCTATTACAGTAAGGAAGCCTTGCTTGTTAAACTTTTTGGCGTTGTAATGGAAGTATTCCAAAAGCGAGAAGGGTGCATCGCCTGGCTGACGGCCGTCGAAGTAGCGAGAATAATTTTCGATACCACTGACAAAACCAGCCTCTTCGAGCATACCTAAGTCGTAGTTTACTTTTTGTTCTAGGCGATAGCTTTCTATAGTTTTTCCTTCTGACTTAAACTTTTCGATTTGTTTTTGTAAGTCAGATCTGATTTGGTTAAAGGCTTGCGATTGGGTTTTGGGATTGGTTATAAATAATTTGGCAGGGTGGATAGTAAGAAAGTTGTTGTAGTTTTTTTGATTTTCGGTTTCTTCTAATTTGGTGTAATTTAGTGGATCTAGAATTTCGTAGTCGACCAAGGACTTCTCATCGAAGTTCATAGATATGATGCAGTCTTTGTAGGAAGGGAAAAGTTGAACGTTGTTGCCGACAGCCCGAAAGTATCCCCTACCAAGTTCTGAATTGGTGCGAGAGTACTGCATGTCGGTAAGGCGCATAAGAACAGTATCGCGGGAAATTATTTGACCCTTAACTAACATGAGCAAATTTGCTTCTTGGTCGGTTGGTGAGCCAATGTTATAGATACAAGAGACAGAGGCAATAACGATGGTATCGGGGCGAGAAAGCAAGTTGGCGGTGGTAGTTAAGCGAAACTTGTCGATTTCGGGGTTTATGTCGGCTTCTTTTTCGATATAGGTATCGGTTGCGGGGATGTAGGCTTCTGGTTGGTAGTAGTCGTAGTAGCTGACAAAATAGGAGACAGCGTTGTCTGGAAAAAAATCACGGAATTCTTGGTAGAGTTGAGAGGCCAAAGTTTTGTTGTGGCATACTACCAAAGTAGGTAGTTGGGTGTTTTGGATAATGTTAGCGACAGTAAAAGTTTTACCACTACCAGTAACACCCAAAAGGGTTTGGTGCGGGTTTTGCTGGTTGATACTTTTGGAAAGGGTTTCGATAGCAGAAGGTTGGTCTCCGGTTGGCTGGTAGTCAGATTTGAGATTAAATTCCATTGACTATATTTTCGCATCAGCTAACAGCTAAAGCAAATTAGGCTGACAAGCAAAAAACTCCCAGATTTCTCTGGGAGAGCGATTTAGTTGTTTATGAGAACTTGACCTCTTTGAGATTGTCGACTTCGTTGACGATTACACTGACGAAACGTGATAGTTGGGCTGGTGTACCCGAGGCGCTTAGTAGCCTGAGTTTGGGGCTTTTCCAGTTTCGTGGTTTTCGTACCTCGAAGCAGAACCATGGTGCCATGTAATCTTTTTCGCGGGCGACCCATTCGAACGATATTTTTACGCGGTCGAGTGGACCGTCGCAGATATCCTCGTAGGCCTGCTCGAATACTTCTCGGACCGCGCTTACTCTGAGGTAGTGGTTTTCGAATTCGCGCTCGCCGTATAGGGGGATGTATCCGGCTGTTTTTTTCCAGTTGAAGGCACGCTGGTTGAGCTGTTGGATGAGCTCATCTGCAGCGGACTGGATTTTTTTGAAGCTTGCTACACGTCTTTTGCCCGACTCTGCGTCTCCGTTGTAGAGACGTTTTGCGATTGACCAGAGTTTGTAGCGGATCAAAAGTTTCTCCTTTTTTGTCTGATAAGGAACACTAGAGGATATTATACCACTGTGGTGCCTGTACGGGTTTTGTTTGTTGACATTTGGGTAATATTTGGTAAAGTGAAAGTATGGCAGTCACACTATACAAAAGACAAAGGCAGATTGTCGAATTTATCTCTCAATTTATTCAGAAGAATGGTTTCTCCCCTACTTTATCGGAAATAGCTGAGGCTATCGGCGTCTCTTCATTGGCTACTATTCACGAACACCTACAGGCATTAGAAAAAAAAGGTGTTATCCGTAAGTTTGATGGAGCTATTCGTGGAATCGAACTTATTGACAGACCAAGTGTAGAGATGTCTTCTTTGGAACTTCCTATACTAGGGTTTATTGCAGCCGGTAGACCAATAGAGCCAATTACAGATCCAAATGCTTCGATTCGAGTTTCTTCGTCTATGGTTTCGGGAAAGAAAAGGGCTTTTGTTCTTCAGGTCAAAGGAGACTCGATGATAGAAGAGGGAATTTTTAACCAAGACTTCGTAATTATCGAAGAGTGCGATGCTACTGTGGTTAAGGATGGCGACATCGTGGTGGCTTTATTGGAGAATGGGTTAGCAACTCTAAAGCGTTTTTTTCGTGAAAGAACTAGAGTTCGTTTGGAACCGGCAAATTCTTCCATGTCCCCTATTTTTGCCATAAATGTAAAAGTGCAGGGCAAGTGTGTGGGGGTGATCCGCAAGTTTGCATAAAAAAACCCTCCTTAGGTCGGAGGGGTGTTTGAAGTTACTCAAGTATGATTTTGCCATCCAGGGAAGCTGTAACAATGGTAATAAATTCTATGCTGGTGGATCCGTCGCTATAGGAATGTGTTACAGGACTACACACCTTTACTTTAATTAGCTTATATTTCTTTGTTTTTAGTTGATTAACCAACTCTGATACTTTTTGATCTACAATTTTCTCATCTAGGGAACAGAAGGTTTGTTGGACAAAGTTTTTAAGTGCCACGTTAACTCCTCATAAAAATGTGCTTTTGAGATTATCATACACGATTTAGTTTAAAATACACTAAATGAAACTAAAAATAGTAGGTTTGCCGATTGGGAATATAGAGGATATTTCTTTGCGAGCGTTGAGAACTCTAAAAGAAACAAAGTTTATTGTTTGCGAAGATAGTAGAATGTTTAATAGTTTGTGGATGAAACTCAAACAAATGAGTTTGGTAGATAATTTTTCGGGCAGAATAAAGTTTATTAACGATTTTAACGAGTACAAAAGTCTACCCAGGTTACTGGAAGAAATGGATATGCTGGAGGAAGCAGTGCTAGTTTCGGACGCTGGCATGCCTCTAATCTCTGACCCGGGTTACAAAATGGTTTCTGAAGGTATTGCACGAGGTTGGGAAGTATCCGTTGTTCCAGGTCCAACAGCAGAGAGTGCGGCATTGGCAGTTTCTGGTCTTCCTACCGACAAATATTTATTTTTGGGGTTTTTGCCAAGAACAAGTGGCAAGAGAAAAACAATGTTGGAAAACACCAAAAAGATGCAGGAGCTGCAAAAATTTAGTGTAGTTATTTATGAATCAGCAAACCGACTTGAAAGGTTGTTACCGGATTTGAAGGATGTTTTTGGAGATGAGGCGAAAATTTGCTTAGCTGTAGACCTGACAAAGATTTCAGAGAAAATAATTAGAGGGAATTTGAGGAAAGTGATTGAAAGACTAAAGGAACTAAAAGGAAAAGGTGAGGTAACAATTGTGTTGTCTGCGTAGTCCCTGGATTCCGGGTCGAGCCCGGAATGACAAGGAACTAATTAATGTGCAACATTGCCTAAGAAATCAAGTTATTACCGGTCATTTCGACTGGTTTTTCGATGTTTAGAAGTTTGAGAATGGTGGGAGCCACATCACCGAGTTTACCTGGATTGAGTTTAAATTGATTATCAGCAGGATGATAAATAATTAGTGGCACAGGTGAGGCAGAGTGCTCGGTATCGATGTTACCCGTGTCGTGGTTAATTAGCTCTTCGGCATTACCATGATCTGCAGTAATAACAAGGTAGGAGTTTGTTTCTTTGGCTAAATTTATTAATTCACTCAGAGCTAGGTCAGCGGCTTTAATGGCTTCAATTGTTTTTTCGATTTTTCCGGTATGGGCTACCATATCAGGACAAGCAATATTTAAAAGACCAAAGATATAGTCTGTGGTTTTGAAATTTTCTGAGAATTTTTTGACAAGTTCCTCGGTGGACATAGCTGGAATAAGGTCATAGGTGGTTACTTTTGGTGAATCTATATATTGTCTTTCTTCACCAACAAAAACCTCTTCTGACTGACCGTTAAAAAAGTAGCTAACCATAGCAATTTTCTCGGTTTCTGCCATTCGTAATTGTTTGTAGTTTTTTTCTGAAATAATCTGACCTAAAGTTTTCGTGACCGTTGTGGATCCAAAAATGGTTGGGTTACCAAACTCCTTTTTGTATGGAGTCATAGTAACAAACTTTTGATTTGGGAGTGGATGTTCTAGAAACATTTGAGTTAGTTGTCTTGGTCTATCGGTTCTAAAGTTAAAGAAACAGACAGCATCGCTCGCTTTTACCCTAGTATTTTTGAAATTGCTAGTTATGGCAGTTGGCTTAATAAATTCATCAAAGATACTTTTGGCGTATTGACTGGTAATAAAATCCTCACTGGAAAGACCTGTGTTTTCGTCACCTTGAAGTAGACAGTTGTAAGCTGCTTGAGTTCGATCTAGTCGTAAGTCTCTGTCCATTGCGTAGTACCTGCCCATAATGGAGGCAATTTGACCAATACCAATTTCATTAATTTTTTCTTCAACTTTTTTTATCTGATTAATGGCATCATCAGGCGGACTATCTCTGCCGTCGGTAATTAGGTGCAAGTAAACATTGTTTATGCCTTGTTTTTTAGCAAATAACATAAGCGCAAACAGATGATCGTTGCTAGCGTGGACGCCAGAGGCACCTATAAGACCCAATAAATGAAGATCTGAATCAAAACTTTTAATATGTCTTGCAGTACCAAGAAGTGTTTGGTTAGTAAAGAAACTACCGTCGGCAATACTCATGTTGATCAAGGAGAGATCTTGGTAAACAGTGCGCCCCGCACCAAGATTTAAGTGTCCTGTCTCACTATTACCATCCATTTCTTCGGGTAAACCGACAGCGGGACCTGAGGCTTTTAGGGTTGTATTGGGGAAGTTTTCTAGTAGAAACTTATAAACTTGTGGATTAGCTTTAGTAATAGCATTGCCTGCTGAGTCAGGAGCAATACCCCAACCGTCTAGAATACAGAGGATACACTTTTTATTAGACATAAAAAGTAAAGTACTCAAAAAACCAAAAATTCAAAAACTCAAGATTTTGAATATTTATATTTTTAGTTATCACGTTGTTCATTATTGATTATTTTGGAGGAATTCTTGGATATAGAGTAGTCTGTTATATTTTGCGACTCGTTCACCTCTACCGGGGGCACCAAATTTGACAAAGTCTGCACCAGTGCCGACAGCCAAGTCAGCTAGAAAATCCTCTTCAGTATCCCCTGAGCGATGAGAAATAATGACAGACATATTGTTTTCTTTGGCTAGCTTTATAGTTTGCAAAGTTTCTGAAATTGTGCCAACTTGATTTGGTTTTATGAGAACCGCATTGCAGGCATTTGTTTCGATAGCCTGCTTAAGTCTGTTTTTTTTTGTTACCAGTAGGTCGTCCCCAACCACCATTATTTGTTTTCCCATTAGGGCCTGGAAATTACTCCAGCTTTGCCAGTCGTCTTCGCCAAAGGGATCTTCGATGGAAAGAAGACTGTACTTGTGATACAGGTCATTGAGAAATGCACCAAATTGCTCGCCATTCATTGGGTCTTTGTTGTCCGTTATAGTAATTTTACCGTTACTAAATAAACTAGAAGCAGCAATATCTAGGCCCATATAGACATCGTCATTGATTTTAAATTGACTTGTTTCTATTGCTTCTACTAGCAGTTCGATAGCATCGGTATTTGAAAACAGGTTGGGTGCAAAACCTCCTTCATCGCCAACTGAGTGAATTGCTTTTTTTTCGATAAGAATATTTTTTAGTAAATGGTAAAGCTCAGTTCCCATCTCCAGACTTTCCGAAAATAATTTTCTGCTTGATGGAATGCAGTGGAACTCTTGAAATTGTAGATTGCCTGCTCCGTGTCGACCGCCATTAATAAGATTAAAAATCGGGGTAGGCATTCTGGTAGCAGTTGGATTAATAAGACCATACTTTTGCGAAGTGTACTGAAAGCTCTGTAAATTGTTGCAAGCCGCACCCAATTCAAAGCAGGCCTGAGACACAGAAAGTATTGCATTGGCTCCTAATTTGGACTTATCTTGTGTGTTATCCAGATTGATTAAAGTTTGGTCAATATCATTTTGTTTTTGCGGATCTAAACCTATTATGGCTTTTGCAATTATTAAGTTGACGTTGGCTACCGCCTTCAAAACACCCATGCCATTGTAGCGATTATTGTCACCGTCTCTTAGCTCTTTTGATTCGTATTTACCCGTTGAGGCGCCACTAGGAATTGAAGCAACCGCGCCAAAACCATCATCGGTCCAGATAGATGTTTCAAGTGTAGGGTTGCCACGAGAGTCTAGTATTTCTCTGGCGTATACAGTTTTGATTGTTGACATGTTATTTTTTTATTTCTGGATCCCGGATCAAGTCCGGGATGACAGCCGTAGCTGTCATTTTAAGATTCGTTTTTCAATAAAGGCAATGTTTCTTCTGGTATTATCAACGGCATCGGGACTAACGGATACGGAAGTAATTCCCCATTTAACAAGTTTTTCGACCAAATCTGGATACTGACTAGCAGCTTGTCCACAAAGCGAGCAAGTAATTTTGTGTTTGGCTGCAGTTTTAACAACATGCTCCAGGGCCCAAAGGACGGCTGGATTATTTTCATTAAATTCACTGGCGACCATTTCGTTATCACGGTCAGTTCCCAAAATTAACATGGTTAGGTCGTTACTTCCAATTGAGACGCCATCAATACCAACCTTGATAAATTCCTCCAATAATATGACATTGGCGGGAATTTCGACCATCATCCATAGTTTAAAACTATTCGAGCGAGCAAGACCTGCAGCAGCCACTAGTCTTTTTACTGCGATTAATTCTTCTACATTACGGACGAAAGGGATCATAAGGTGGAGGTTTTTAAAACCAAACTTATTTCTTACCAGCTTAATTGCTTCTAGTTCTAAATTAAAAACAGCTTCGTCTTTTATGTATCTGTAGGCACCTCTAAAGCCTAGCATAGGGTTTGGTTCGACTGGCTCAAAATGAGTACCACCTTTTAGGTTTCTATATTCATTGGTTTTAAAATCAGAAGCACGATAAACAACAGGTCGATTGCCAAATGAATAAGTAAATTTGGCCAAGTTTTCGGCTAGGATTTTTATAAAGTCGTTTGATTTTTTATCCTCAATCATTTTTCGAGGATGAATGCCTATTTGAGCCATCATGAACTCAGCCCGAAGCAAGCCAACACCATCTGAATTGCCTTGGGCAACTACAGAAGCAAGGTCCGGCTCACCTAAGTTAACATATACTTTGGTGGCTGTTTCGGGGAAAGTTTCTTCTTTAAAATTTTCTTTAACCACACTGGTGTCTTTTTCGGGAAGCCCATTATAAATAACACCACTAGACCCATCTACAGTAATAACTTGATCTACCTTTAAAAGTTTACTGGCGACTTTTGCTCCTACAACTGCCGGAATACCTAATTCTCTGGAGACAATAGCGGCGTGGCTAGTTTGGCCACCTTTGTCGGTGACTATGGCACTGGCTCGCCTCATTGCGGGAACAAAGTCTGGGCTGGTCATTTCGGTTACCAGAACATCACCTACTTTTACCTTATCTATTTGACTGGCAATAGTGATTTTGGTGACCTTACCAAAACCAATTCCAAAGGAGGCGGGTTCGCCTTGGATTATGGTTTTTAGATTTTTTATTTGACTTGGTTTGGTGATTTTTTTGGAGCTAATGAAATCCAGGGTAGTGATTGGTCTGGTCTGAACCAAATAAATTTTACCGCTTTCGACGGCGAACTCACTATCTTGGGGGAAGAAATAATGTTGATGAACTTTTGCAGATAGTTTGGCTACAGCAATTACTTCATCGTCAGTGAGTTTTCTTTGGTTTATTTTGGTTTTTGGGACATCAACTTTTTTCACTCCACTTGGATGGTTTCGAACCTCCATGATAGTTTGAGGAACAAAGGAGCGAGAGTGGATAGTAAAGTCTTTCTTGTTTACTATGTAGTGATCAGGATTGACTACACCTTGTACCATGTAGTCACCCAAACCCCAAACAGCTTCGACAACGATTTGATTTTTGTTGCGACTCACTGGATTCACAGAAAAGACGACTCCAGAAACTTCGGACTGTATCATAAGTTGCACTGGGACAGCGAGCGCAACCTTGAAGTGATCGTAACCTTTGGTAGCTCTATAAAATATGGCTCGCGCGCCCCAAAGAGATCCCCAGGCATGGCGAATTGCTTGGATTAAGTTAGACTCACCTTTTATATCCAAGTACGACTCTTGTTGACCAGCAAACGAGGCGTCCGGTAAGTCCTCTGCTGTGGCAGAAGAGCGAACAGCAACTAAGGGTGCGCTATCACCTCTTTTTAAGTTTTTGTAGAAGTCAAAAATTTGTTTAACTAAGTCACTTGGAATATCTGCGGTGTGGATTAACCTTTGGATTTTAATTGAAGCTTTTTCTAGTTCTTTTTGATTGTTGACATCTGACTGACGAATAATCTCTTTAATAACGGGTTGTAGAGCATTGTGTTCGATAACATACTCATAGGCAGATGAAGTAACCACAAAACCATTTGGGACGGGTAAGCCAATGCTGTACATTTCACCCAAATTAGCACCTTTGCCACCAACCAAAGGAATATCATCTTTACGGATATCTGAAAAAGGGAGGACTAGGGCAGGCTGGCGGGGCATGATTATATTTTTACCTTATTAGTGATACTTAAATAATAGCTAAAATAAGACAAAAAGACCACTGATTCGGCGATTTGTTCGAACCAGTCCAAACTATCTGGCTTTATGTCAGTGTAATTTATTCTTTTCTGAGAAAGAATTTGCTTGAAGTCGCTAACTTCGGATTTTATGTTGTTTGGAAAAAGGTCAGAGTTTAGTAATAATACTTGGTATTCTGACAATACTCTTGTTGGGTAAGTAAACATGTTTTCGATAAGGTATTTAACTTCTGGAAAATCCCAGGCTGCTGAAAAGCATTTACTTTGATTGGTGATGAGACCGCTAACGAATTTGCCTACACCAGACAAGTGGCCGGCGCTAAAAACAAGAACTGCTTTTTGGGCATGTTTTTTGGCGAGTGACTTGGCAGAATTTGTTTTGGTGTCGATATCTTTTGTAAGCTTGCTGCTTGTGGTTTCGATTATCTTGTAAATATTGCTCAGGTTTATAGCCTTGGCAGCTTGAGGGTTAAAGCGCGTTAACAAGCCAAGAATAAATCCGAAGGTGTGAGCAGTGCTTTGGAAAGTGATATCACCTTGATTTTCTGTTTGATAGTTGGAGCTTGCCAGATAAACAGCTTGGCATTTTTTATTTTCGATTTCAGAGATTATAGATTTTGTTTCAGATTGGTTTGGCTCGCTCGCCAAAACCAAGAGGAGGGAGTTGTTTGTAATGTGATTTTGCAAACGATAGGTAGTGGAAATATGCAGACCGATGTTTAAAAAAAAGGGGCTAAAGGAATAAATTATTTCAGCCAAGTGTTTGTCTTTGCCGGTGGTAATGATGTTAAAGTCGGTGTATTCGGTGGGATTATAGTTAAGAAAAATATTTTGACCATCACTCACACCTTTTTCAAAGTGGCGACTAAATTTTGGCAAAACATCGTAGGCTTCAGAAAGGTCGTATTGGTGGTAGGTTTTGGGGTTGTCTAAATTAATACTCACAGTTTAATTCTATCTTATTTGCTTTTGAGTAACAAAAAACTCCCCACTGGGGAGTTTGTAAAATCTAGTAGGTGAATGCAAATTTCTTGCCTTCATAAAATTTAACCAGGATTCTTGTGGTGGAATCAGTTCTGACCTCATCATTTTTTTGTGGATAAGCTTCTCCTGATTTTATCTCTGCATCGGAGAGCAAGAACTCCCAGTTGATGGTTGGGCTAGTTATCTTGAAAAGATAGTCGGTGACAGATTTTTCACCATTAATAGTGGCTGCTCCAAGTAGTGGGTAGTAATAGGTTGGTACCTTTCGGGAAACTTCGATAATCTTAATGTCAGCGTCAGTGATTAGACAATATCCTCTTTCGGTGTACCAATTAAGGGCGTTCTGGAGGGCTTCTTCCTCTGTAATTGTTTTACTGGCTAAGTCAAAAGCGACAAGTACTCCAGAAGTTACAATACCAAAAAGAATAAATCCAATCCCAAACATAAGACTTTCAAAGTAATTTACAAAAACAAAACCGAGTATTAACGAGGCTAGTAAAGTAGCACTAGCAAAAAAACGAAGATAAATTTTGTCTCTTTTTGTCATTTTCACTCCTAATTTAAATGTATTTTGAGATATTATATCATAGCTATAGGTTTTAAAAACACCCTCCGGAGAGGGTGTGGCTTTGTTATCCTGAAAATGGAAAGGGGAATGGGTGTTGTTTAATGTGCTCAAGATATTCAGCGATTTTTGCTGGGTCGCCTGTGTATTTGCCTGTGGTATTAGAAAGCTTTGCTGTGCTTAGGATAGTTGCCCCCTCGTCTAAACTAACCCCAACTAGTTTAATTACGGTTCTTAGCGGTCGATAAGCTAGAGTTTTTTTAAAGAACTTCTTGTTGTTACTAAAGTGACCACCGATACCAAAAGCATCCTGATATCCTAGCTTCCTTATGTGTTTGCTGATTTTGATTGCCTGTATATCATCGAGCGAGTCAGTTGGCATTAAAGTGATTTCAGAAGGGACGGCGTTAATAGCTGGATTGGTTAAAAATGCATTCGCCATGTTTATTTGTCTGATTGGATCACCGCTGTCGAAACGGAAACTTTTGATTAAAAGTGCTAACTCCGGTGTGAGCGTTGCCCAAAAATAGGCATCTGTGAATGTGTCCATGAGAGCAGTACCAAGGTTATTACCGTACACAGCTCGCCACGCGGCATTAGCAGTTTGATTTGCCCACTCAATTCCAAAAACCGCGGCATGGAACATATACCACTGATGGGCAACGGTTCCCTTCGGTGCCAAACCGTTGAAATAGGCATGATATGGTACGCTTGCGCCAACATAGATACCCCCAGTTTTGAACGATCCACCGCGATGGAAAAGTGCATAGTTTGCCTGGTCGTGCATCCAGTTGTATGCTCTGCGCCGCATGGCAAATTCAGCTACTTTTAGCTCAGCTTCTATCATTCTATCGATACTTTCATACAATACTTCTAGCCAGTCGTCGTCAGGTAGCCAGCCCATCTCTTCGTTGTAAGTTTGAGAATTAATTGCGAGTAGTACTGTTTCAAAAAATATACCTAATGTGATTGGACCAAATACGCTTCCGTGCAAATGACCCTCACTATCCTGCCAAAATTTAACAAGTTCTGGGTTGTACCTATACTTTTCTCGCCAATCAAAGTAGCTTTTAGGAATAAAGTGCCACGAGTTTTTAAAAAACTCCATTTTATTTGGATCAGAACCGACTTTCTTTAAATCTTGAATTTTCTCGGTCAACAAGCCTGCGTACCCCCGTGGGTACACAGTATTATCCCTGTCGTTGAATTCGTAGTACCCCCATGCTTTTGGGTATAAAGTTCTAAAAGCGTGACACATAGAGTCGTCATAGACATCATTTTCCAGAATGTCACGAATTATTTCATGACCAGAGCTTCTGAATTTAGGCATTTTCTCTCCTTTTGTCAGTGTGCGAATTTTATGGGATTATACAGTAAGTGTATCATGTACACTTAATTATGTCAAGAAAATCCCCTCTTGTGAGGGGTTATTCGGGTTCAGATTCAAAGGTCTCAAGTTGACCAGTGAGGTTCTTGTGTGGCAGTTCTTCTCTATTAATGAATTCTTCAGTGTAGCCCATATGGGTAATATTTGTGTAATGAAAGACCAAACCAGTTGTAGTCAATATTTCTGTTTCGCTCACCGCCTTCACGACAAACGTTTCAATTGTGTGTTGAATGTTGAGGTGATCTTTACCGGTAATGCGAACGATCTGACCAATTGCCAACCGACTAAACGCATATTTAAATAGGTCGAAGTCATTCTTAAAAATGTTAAGCACCCAAGCCTCCTTATGTAAATTTGCTTAAAGCGATTATACCTAAAGCTGGAGGAAAAAGTTGGTGAGTAGAGTTTTTAGATCCAGTTGGGTTCTGCCGGTTTTGATTGCCAAATCAATTTGGTAAAGTGACGCGTGCTGATCCAATAGATTGTCTAAGCTAAAGTTACCTGCTTGTTGTCTTAGTTTGTTTATAGCAAAGGGGGGAGCTTTTAGCTGAGAAGGATTTGTTTTGGCTATTATTAGTTGACGAATTTGTCTTACCAGCATAGCAAAGATAAACTCAGGTTCAATTTTTTTTGACAATAGATCGTTGAATGAAAGGAGTAGATTTTCTTTTTGGTTTGGGTTGAGTTTGTCTAGGAATCTAAAAATATCAACTTCAATTTTAAAGCTTTCAATTACTGCCCCTTTGAATTGTTTAAGGGTAGAAGGGTGAATGGCTTTGGTCTCGTAGAGAAGAAGACTTTGGTAGTTTTCTGTTTTTAAGAACTGAATAATTTTCTCTTGACTCTTTTTTTTCGATCCCGATAGTAGACCACTTAAGCAAACAAAGTTAGTGTTACCAAAGAGATCAGCTGGCTCTAGCTCTTGCCTTAGGGTTTCGATTTTTAAATTATTGGCATCAAGATTAATAACTTTATTGCCAAGATTTCTTTGTTGGTCACTAATTTCCACCAACCTTTTGGATGAGGCAAGATTGTTTTCGCCGTGAAGAATATACATTGATTAAAAAAAGATACTCACAATTTTATTGTATATCCTTTGAAAAATATTTAGCCTCTTGCTCTCTGTTTCAAGTGACAAAACTGAGCTTGGCGTTGAAATGATTTCTGCCTCACTGGACGCTATTGGTAGCTCTATTACTATTTGATTGATTGGTGGTAGCTGGGGATTGCCAATAGTCGCAAACTTACTAAATTCTTCTACAAATTCTTTGGGCTTATCCTCTTTATCTAAAAAACTAAATTGAACAAAGGGACCATCCTGAGCACTAAGAAGGAATGGCGCGACCATAACTACTTGTGGGTTGCTCCAGACCTTTTCGAAAGCGTAAGCATAGTAAAGACCAATTTGTTTGTGGCTTAAATACTTATCTGACCAACCTGTTTCAGTGATAAAGACTGGCAAGTTTTTGGCTGTGTATTTTTGGAGTCTGTTTAAATCTGACTCAAAGGAGCTAATCTTGTTTTCCCCTTTTAGGTCGGCTCTGGCAGAAAAATCTGGGTTTGGATAAGCGTGAGATACCCAACCATCGACCCGAGAGAAAATATCGGATCTGTGTGAGTGCATGCGATCCAAAAAAGTGCTCCATTTTATGGAGTTTTTAGGGTCGTTGGCGGCGTTATCGAGTCCCGCTGAAAGCATAAAGAAATCTTCGGACTTACTTTTGAAAACATCAATGGCAAGGTTTAAAAAGTCAGCATATTGTTCTGGATTGGCTTTGCCGCCAAACTCATCGTTTCGATTGACTTCGTTTAAAACAATTATGTAGCGATTTTTGGTTGGCCAGTCTAGCTCGTTTAGGAAATTGGCAAAGTCGACCATGTCATAGTGGCTTGGTAGCTCCCAGTGGGGCCCATTTGCAGTAGTGGCAATGCGAATTATTGGTATAACTTTGTGTTCTTTGCATTTGTCCAAAAAGTGTTGCCATTTGTCTCTGTTGCGATCAGTGCTTTGAATAGGAATAACAACATAACCCCACTGACCTTGATCATGGTTGTTGACTATGTCTGCGGCTTTGCCCACCTCATCAGGAAACAGAATGTGAAGCCCGAGCTTGTTGTTCGGCGAGGCAACAGGGTCGACAATGGCGTAGGCCTGTCCGAAAAGCACAAAAAGAAAGAAAAATAGGGAAATTGGCAGTTGCACCTGCAAATTATACAGAAAAAGACTCCCGTGTGTCGGGAGTCTTTTGAATTATTCGTTTATCAAAACAGCCTTTATGTTTGTTAGTGCCAGACTGTTAATGAAATTTATTAATTCGGGTATTTCGTCGTTGACATTTTTGGGGACCCAGACTGCAAGATTTTGGAAGTCAGAGCCAAACTTGATTATCCCGACTTCAACGAGACTGGCTTTTCTAAAGAATGAGAAAAAGTTACTGCCACCAGCCTTGCTAAATTTTGAAACCTTTAGACCTGCCGGGTCTTCAGTGAATATGTAGCTCTGGTAGTGGTGCGACAAGGTACTACCTAACCACAGCGTTGCGATTGGATAGAGAAACGCATGATCTTTAGAGTTGCATCCGACAAAATGGTTGCCCGGATAGCCTGTTGAATAAAAATAGTCATACGAAAGTCTTTCGTAACAGATCGGACAGAAGTCAGTCAGAGGTTCAATGCTGCTAATTGATAGTCTCACAAAGACATTTAGTGTTGCTAAATACCCTCGAATAAGTTGAGTGTTTGAGAGCGACGAGACAGACAACAGAACTTTATTCTCGGCGCCAATTAAATCTATATAGCAAACAGTATTCCCCTGCATATCAAGAACCGTGATTTTTTCGTCGTTTACTTGTGCCAATACTCCTAATTTAGCAATCTGCCTTGCAAGAAATTCTGCAGGCTCAAGCACAATATAACAATTTGTGCACTTTCTTTTTTGTTCCATGTCAAATATCATATTTGCCCCACAGTTTGGACAACTAACCACTGACTGCGTCATAGTACGCTCCTTTTTTAAAATACGTTTGAGATATTTTATAACCTTATGGGTTATTTAACAAGTTTGAGATGGGTGTGAGCTTTATCGGTGGTTATTCTACCTTTTGGAGTCTTGGCCAGGAAGCCAGACTGGAGTAAGAAAGGCTCGTAAACCTCAGTAATTGTTTCCACCGATTCGGAAATAAGAGAAGCTAAAGTTTCCAAACCAACCGGTCCTCCGTTGTAGTGGGTGATAATGGCGGACAGAAGCCTCCTATCGGACTCGTCTAATCCTTCTTCGTCGACATTATAAAAATCTAGAGACTTTTTGGTGGCTAGCAATGAAGAAACAGAGTTGTGTTCCACCAATGTAAAGTCCCGGACACGGCGAAGTAGTTTTAGAGCAATTCTGGCTGTGCCTCGAGAACGTTTGGCTATTTCCGTGGCAGAGACGGTGTCGATCTCGAATTGAAGCTTTTTGGCGGCATTGAGGACAATCTGAGATAGATCCTCCGCCTCGTATAGGTCCAAACGATGGACAAGTCCAAACCGGTCCCGAAGTGGAGCGCTAATGCGACCCGCCTGAGTAGTGGCCCCAATAAGGGTAAAAGGAGCCAAGTCGAGGCGCATGTTTTTGGCACCGGGTCCTTTGCCAAGAATAATATCGATAGCCCTGTCTTCCATAGCGGGGTAAAGAGCCTCCTCCACAACTTTGTTGAGGCGGTGAATTTCGTCGATAAACAAAACGTCGTTTTCATCTAAACCAGTAAGGATAGAGGCCAAGTCCCCAGCTCTAGTAAGGGCTGGGCCAGAGGTGATCTTGATATTTACTCCCATTTCTTTGGCTACAATATTGGCCAACGTAGTTTTACCAAGACCAGGAGGACCATAAAGCAAAATATGCTCAACCGGTTCACTGCGTGTTTTGGCAGCGTCGATGGCAATTTTAAGAGATTTAACTAGACTAGGTTGCCCGAAAAAATCGGACCAAGTTTGAGGGCGGACTCGGGTAGGTTCGGTGTTGTCCATTTATTTGTTTAAAAGTTTTAAGGCCTGTTTAATTTGATTCTCTAAGCTGACGTTTGTATCGATTTTAGAGATTATGCCGCTTACTTCTGTTTTTTGAAAGCCAAGGGCTAAAAGTGATTCCAGTAGCTCACTGTCCCCTTCTAATTTTTGCAAACTGATATCTCCTTTGCTAAGTTTTGATTTTAAATCGAGAATGATTCTCTGGCCCGTTTTTTTGCCCACGCCAGAAATGGAAGTAAAAAAGAGGAGATTTGAGTCACGAATAGCATCGACAATTCTGTCTGGGGTGCTGGTACTAAAAATGTTGAGAGCTGTCTTGGGGCCAACCCCAGAGACATTTATAAGGATTTCAAACAAGGTCAGTTCATCAGCGGTTTTAAAACCAAACAAACTCAGTTCGTTGTCTCGGAAATGGGTGTGGATAAAAAGGCTTGTTTTATCATTTGTTTTTAATCCGTGATTTTCTGGGATAAAAACTGCATAGCCAACTCCACCCGTAAAAATGAGAACCTTATTTTTTTGAGCGTGTTTAATGGTGCCTTCGATGAAACCTATCATAAATCTAGTGTATCAGAAGTTTTGGTGAATGTTCGGATTTTTAATGTTTTTTGTGGAAGGAATGAGTCAGAGCTATGGCCACTGCGTCGACCGCGTCGTCTGGTTTTATTTTGGTTTTTATTTTGAGGATATTCATAACCATAAATTCGACTTGCTTTTTGTCGGCTTTGCCAAAACCGGTCAGAGATGATTTTACTTGTAGAGGAGTGTACTCAAAAATAGGTAAGTTGTGTTGCTCTGCACATAAAATAGCTACTCCCCTAGCAGCTCCAACATCGATAGCAGTCTTGGCATTATTACTAAAAAAGAGGCTTTCAATAGCAAACTGGTCTGGCTTGCTGCTTCTTACCAATTCTGTCAAAAAATCGTAAATTATTTTTAATCTTTTGGGAAGAGTGGTTTTGACCGGAGTTTCGATACAGCCACAGTCTAAAAGAAGCGGTTTTGATCTGGGAAGAATTTCTAGTATGGACCAGCCTAGTCTGCCAGTGCCAGGATCAATTCCTAAAATTTTCATTAAAATTAGCTTAGCACAATCGGAATCTTTTTGTATAATATGGGTTGTTCATTTACTTTTTATTGGAGGCAACTATGGAAACTGAGATTAAAGTTTTGATTTTGGATATTGCAGATAACGAGCCACTTACCACCAGTGTCAGTGCTTTTTTTAATGACAGACCGGTTACCACAAAAGTGATTAACGACGTGGCACTTTTTGCTACTTTGTCCTGTAAAAAGCGAGAATGTGATTTGGCGGTTGCATTGGTTAATTCAGGTAATGCTCATTTGGTGAGAAGTAGCAATCAGGTCCCCACCTTTGTTTTTCGGCCACATACATACAGCTATAAGAAACTTTACAGGTTTTACCGAGAGCAAGGTGGGGATGATGGACCAAATTAGCCCTGGACGCAGGCTTCGGGTTTTGATATTTAGCTATGAAGATAACCCAGCACTAGAGCCACTTCGACACTTTTTACTTTCAAAAGGTTGTCCTATTAGAATTACTTTTGCTGTTGAGGAAGTTATCGACATAGCCAGAAAACCAGACATGAACTATGGTATGGTAATTATCCTTAGTCCTGTTTCAGATAAAATTTTTAAAGAATTAAAGTCAGATAAATTTGTTTTGCTTGAGTATGGCCCTGGACGATGTAGCATCAGAGATCTTTTTAAAAAGATTGATATAGAAACCAAAAACTATGGCAAATATTAAAACCCCTCACTTTGTGAGGGGTTTTTGAACATTTTCAATGAAATGCCAGCAGTACCTATAGACCAAAGCAACTGTAATAAGTAAAACGTAGAACAAAAAAACTAATATACTTGCAAAGTTTAAAAGTACCAAAAAGTAACTAAACTTAGCGACTGCAAGCACCGAAATGATCGCCATTAAAGCTACGGTTGAGTACACCAACAAAAAGGCAAATTTGTCATGTTTGGGGTTATTTTTTAAGATTCGGGCAAAGATTTCCACGAAAAGTATACTTCCGTAATTGGTTAAAATGGGGGATAACAAAGACAGGCCAAGTAGGTCTTTTACCCAATTTTCGTCTTCCAAATAGTAAAAGAGGTTGCCCATAAAACATAAAAGGTAGACCACAAAATAGGCAATAAACATATCAAGGAATAAAAGTGCGTGTTTTTTCAAGGTTGCCTCCGACAAAAAGATAAGTGTATTTTACACTTATGGGTTCATTTTGGACAATATGCCTGGTAATTTTCTTGTGCTGGGTGATAAAATAAGGTGTGGTTTTTTGGGTCAGTAGCTCAGTCGGTTAGAGCACCTGCCTTTTAAGCAGGGTGTCGCGAGTTCGAGTCTCGCCTGACCCACAATGGATGTTTGTTTTCCCTTGTGGAAAATAAACATTTATTGAAAGTGGTAGTGAGACGAGAAAGCCGGAAGTGCGACGGCACTGAGGCAGACCTTGAAAAACTTTCAGCAGAAAGTTATTGAAAGGCGAGTCTCGCCTGACCCACAATAAAAATCCTCCATTAAGGAGGATTTATTTTTGCCACGGACGTTTGGTGTGCCAGCAAGGAGTGCACATCTTGTCGAAAGGGCAAGCGGTGCAAGCGAGCTCTTTGCCGTCTGGCCCGCAATTATCTTTTGCTTTTAATCGGTTGAAATAATAGACATGTTTTTGTACCTGAGCAAGGCTACCTTTTAGAGCCTCATAAATATCTTTTTTTGAAAGATGAAGATCGACGTTTGCCATAGGGTTAGGCATGTCAATGCATTGTGGGTTTGGGAAAGTAACTCCGCCATCAGCTCTAATATGCAAAGCACCAAGTTGGATTTGATTGCCATTGATTGTTGCGTTTGCACCATAGCAAACTCCGCCTTCTGGTAACGAAACGTAAAAACTACCCTTAACGTCAAAAATGTCCTTTACTCCAATAAAGCGTACCGATTGTCGGAATTGCATCCAATCATCTGTCGAGGATATAGTATACGAAAAGTTACTAACTGCCCTATAGGAATGATTGACGTATCCGTCCCACATTTCATTAAGGTATTTTTGATCTGTTCCACTCCAGCCATTATCAGAGAGCACTTGAAGAACAAATTCCTCAAACTCGTTTCTTTTCATTCCACCTGTGATTACAGTTGTGCTGAAAAAATCGTAGTGTTCTAAAACGTATCGCTTCTTTTTCTTTAATTTCTCTCTTCGTTTTAAATATCTTTTTATCAATTGGTTATGTGTAGATACGTATTCCTTCTGATTTCTTCCAAAGTGGTAACTAAGTTGAAAATCAGTCTCGGCACGTTCGTATAGATCCAGCACATACTCAAGATTACTGATCTCATATGGTATTTTTGATATCTTCCCAGATGTAATAAAGTCAAGTTTGAGACCCTTCGCCAGAATATATTCACAAATTTCTTTCAGCTTAGGGTGCAGAAGTGGTTCACCACCTAAAAGAGTGATGCTTTCACAATCTGTAAATTGGGCGACCCAGTCAACACGACGCTTAATAACGTCCAAATCAATATGATTGCCTTTTGAGCTAATAGTTAGTTTTTTGTAACAATATTCTGCGTAGCAGCCTGTGTAACAGCGATTGGTGATTTCTAGCAAGGCATTTTTGCTCTTAATTACTATCATGATTCTCCTCCTTATTTTAAATGTACTATGGGTTTTGATATTATAAGTTATTTTTGTTTGCTTGTCCAATCGTGTGTATTTGTTATAAAATATCTAGGCTTGGCCCCGTCGTCTAGCGGTCTAGGACATCTGGTTTTCATCCAGAAGATCGCGGGTTCGATTCCCGCCGGGGTCACCTCAAAGAAGTTTCGCCCAGATTTCTGGGTAGTGAGATATTTCGATATTCATGAGGGTTGTTTTATGTTGTGCCTGCGGTGCAGGTGAAAGATTTGCTTTGTCCTGATTTTGTTTTTGTTTTATAATTGTGCAAAATTTACTCGGAGGTAAATATGTCTGATCAGGATTTGGAAGATCTTTTGAAATTGAAGCGATATTCGTTTTTGGAATCAAAATCATTGCAAGATCAAGTAAATGAGGTGCTTGCAGACTTGGCTAGCGGAGGGAGAAAACTGGTAGTTACAAAGCTTTTTGCTAGAAATGCATCTTGGATTGGGGTTAAGGTGAATGTTCAAGATCAAAATGGCAACCCCAAAGAGGTACCCTTTCAATTCAAGCCAAACTTGTTAGATTATGAGGTTGAAGTTGAATATTTTGACCCTGCTGAAGTTACCGCCTTCTAGTCCCCTATCAATTTAGGGGATTTTTTTGATAGCCATTGCGGTTTTGCCCTTTTGGGTACTCATCATTTTGAAGATTCATTCTTTGTTGATAGTATCTTTGCATTGGTTTTTTCTTCATCCATATGTTATTTAAACCAAAATAGTCCAAGGCAAAGGCGGTGAGCAAAATACTGGCAATAAACCCTAGGGAAATTGCTAGATAATTTTTTTTATAGGAAAAGTCGTATTTTTTAAGAAGCCTCAGAGCCAAAATTACACTGAGAATGCTAATGATGGGCACCCAAAGAGGAAAACTATTTAGAATCATTTCTAGTCTCCAGGTTCCGTTTGGCCCGTGTGGCCGACTCAAAAAGAAAAACAAATTAAAGATAAAAATTGCCGTAATACTACTGCCAACTAGCCCTAAGATGCCCAAAACCGAACCAAGCAAAAAGTACCACTTTGGCTTCATGGTGATCTTATTTTCGGTGACCATAGACATGATCTGGTCTTGGATATTTATTGTTTTTGGTTTTGATTTTTTTGACATAGAGCTTTCATTATTTTTTTGGCTCGACTAATACGGGTTCCAATTGTGCTAGTAGGTAGGCGGAGAATGTCGCTGATTTCTTCGTACGACTTTTCCTCTAGGTAGTACAAAGAGAGAGGGACTTTGTACTTTAGTGGCATTTGATCTAGGCAGTTATTGGTTCTCTCCACAATCTCCTTTTTAATAAAGTCCTCCTCCAAGTCTTGCCCGCTGTCGTAATCAACTTGTTCGTTTAACTGAATTTGGTTTTTGTTTTTTTGGAGAATGTTTATGGCTTCGTTGTGAGCAATTCGATAAATCCAACTAGAAAACTTTTTCTGGGTATTGAAACTGTTTAGATTTATGTAGGCTTTTATAAAAGCGTTTTGAACAACATCGGATCCAACTTGGTCGTCGTTTGTTAAATAGGTTGCGTAGCGGTGCAACTTGTTTTGGTAGCGGTTTATTATTTCTTCGTAGAGCTGTTTGTCACCAGCACATACAGCCTCCACCAATTCTTCGTCTGTTTTGGAGGAGGCTGTTGTCATACTAGATAAGTATATTTGATTATTTTATCTATTGCAGTTTGCACCTTGTCCTCTACCAGAGCCGTTTTTTAAGCCTAGACCCAACTCTTTGCGGATAGCTTGGGCTTCGTCTAGCTTACCTTGCTCGGATAGCTCGTGAGCTTTGGCAAATTTGGAGAAGTTGCTAGCATTAACTACCTGAGTTACTCTGCCTGTTTTTCCTTCCATAAGACTTTTCCAAGCGTTGTAGTTGTTGGTCTCAAAAGCTTTTTCCATGGCTTCATGGCGCTCAACTGAGTAGTTTGGACCTTGAACCTTTGGATCACCCTTGTATGCTAGGACACTGGGGACTAATATGCTGCCGGCGACAGCGAGAGCAGCAACACCGAGAATCATTGACTTTGTGGTCATATGTTTTTGTTTTTTAACTATTAACTACTAGTAATACACAGGAGTTGGCGATTTTATTTCGTTTTTTGCACAAAAAAAGCCCTATCGTGATTGACAGGGCGTGCATCTAGCTACCGTTTTACATATCTGAGGCAAGTTTGAGCAAATAGTCGCACCAGAGTGGTGAGCGCATGGTGCAATACTTACCGCTTGGAAGGTAGCGATCGAAGCCTTCGGGGTAGTTGATGCCCAGAGCTTTTTCGAGATCGAGATGTATTTGAACATCTTCTTTCAGGAGCTCTTTCATGAACGCGACGTGCTCGTCGCACATGCCCCAGTAGTAATTGATGCGAAACTCCCAGGAATAATTTGATTTGTCCTTAAAGGGCATGCAGGCGGGGCAATTGCGGCCTACCTCTACCTCGTCCATCTTGCGGTGGATCGCTATGACCCAGATTGCGTGCAACTTCTTTTCCATTTAGTCTCCTTAACGAGAAGTTATCTCGTTCAAAAGACGGTGTTTGTGCGCATTTTTCCTCCTTAAGTTATAAATTTTGCGAATGGTGTATTTTCCCATACTCACACCTATCTGTCAACACTATGGGGCGTTTGTGGTATAATAACTCGACCTTTTCAAAATAAACTATTTCAAAATACGGAGGAATTAATGGATTTTCTGAAGGAGTACCGACCCAAGCTGCTTGTATACGGCGGCATAATGTCACTTGTAGCATGGTTTTTGTTTATGCTATATTTCCGGTTGTTTGAGATTCGTCCATTCGGGGCAGAGTCTCGCTGGAGTATGCTTGGGACACTGGCGGTATATCTGCCGCTGGCTTTTGTTTTACTGAGAGCAGTTTACTTTTTTGGGTCTTCGGCTTCTCCACTAAGAGGGTCTGACTATGATTGGGCTTTTCAAATCTCACGCTGGTTGTATGTCGCCTTTAAGAATTTTATCTTTGTCTTGTTGGTGATTGTCACAATCATAGGAACTCCACGAATGCGCTATTATCAAATGCGAGTAGTGGAAGGTTCTGGCTTTGAAAACATGAGTTACTATGAGCAGCGATCTATTGTTAATATATTTCGAAGTGTTTCGCACCCAGACTCATACGACTCAATTCCAAACGAGGATGTAGACAGTCAGGCTGTGTTAATTGTGCCCAGCACAAGCGCAGGAACAACTTCGAATTCAGATACAGATAGTTCAAGTAGCAGCTCAAAGTCGAAGAGTGATGGCTTGGGCGAGCTGTTTCTTATGATTCTCGCTGTCATTGCCATCTTTGCATCACTTGTCTACTATCTGATTCTTATTTGGTTGTCAGTTGCTCATGTAAATTTTTGGCTGGTAGCTTTTGCCTGCGTTGCTGTCGGAATGATTACACTGGGAATCATTGACGTAGAAGATGGACCCAGAATTTAGACTTTGGTTATGACCTGCGAGAAATTGCAGGTATTTTTTTACCTTACGCTACTCGATTTTTGTATTCTTGCAAAAGTTGATCGTAATACTCCTTCTGTTTAGAGTGATAAGTTTGAAGGAGTCTCCTTGAAGGCTGTCTTTTAAATTTAGACTATTTATATATAAACTTAAGACTATGTAATATCGGTTATATTGTGAATGAGCATGATTAAAATTTTGAGGAGGCAGAGTGAGCAGACTTCACCCAGACACACATCCGGATTTTTTGGATTTGTTAGGTAGATACGAAAAGGACAGGCGTTTTTTATGCGCGGAAGAGGATCGCAAAAAGTGCATCGACTACTTGTTGGAACTAAATGATTGGGTACAGTCGGCAAAGAAACTGCCAGAGATTTTAGCAGTCTTACTTGCTGGTTCATTCTCTAGCCTAAAGGCAGAGACTCCAGACCTTAGACCTGTTGTAGATGGACCCTGGTATCGGGGAAGGCGGGAGGGCGGTTCGGATATCGATGTTTTGTTTTTTTACAAAACAAATATTGCTGGTCTCTTGAAGTTAAAGTGGCTAGACTTCAATCTGCCCGAGCGAGAGTTAGTTCATCCAGATGATTTTATTGTCAACACCATTCGGTCACTATGCGACCAACTTAAAAATAACTGTAGTCCAGAACTCGGAAACAGAGTTGAAATTCATGTCGCAGCGCTTACGCAGACACTTGGGAAATTTGCGCTTAAAAAGTATGCTCGCGGGATGATACAAACCGGCACGTTGATTTGGGGAAGTTTGCCAATAAATGACTATGGCAAATACCGGGAAAATCCGCCAACTTTTAAACGTAATACTTCTGATGCAATCTTGGATCAAATGAGTGGAGGTTTTTAGTAGAACATATACCCTTTTGAAATAGAGAATAATCTATTTTGAGAGGGTTATTTTTTTATCTTAGAAAGATAAGTACTTTCTATATCGGCTTTGAGAGCTTTTAGTGCTTCTCTGGTGACTTCTTGGACACTCTGCCCTATCTCATATGGCCACGAAGCAATAGGCTCATCGCCTGGCATTCTATTAAATGGCGGGTGTACACAGTAGAAAATTCTACCTTTTTTGTAGGCGACATAAATTCTGTTGCTCATCATATCGATTTCTAAGACTGGGGATTTTATGCTGGGCTTATCTGGTGAAAAATAGGCATTCCCCATTTTGAAATAATCGATTTGCATAGGTGCATAGCCAGGGAAGACTTTACCAAGTTCTGGTATAAGAATTTGATTGACTCTCTTGTGGTAACCAGCTATTTCCTTTTCCATTGTTAGTCGGGCCGCCTCAGCTTTTTGGTGATAGTAGCCATCCTTTATTAACTTACTAAGTATACTTTCTAGTTTGTTGTAGCCACCATTTTCTAGAGCAGTTTTATTAAACGATTCGTGATCTACTGAAAAGTCGATTTGTTTTGCAATTTCATCGATTTTTGTAACACTTACACCCCTTACTCTGTAGGCTTCGCCTTTGTCATCTGCTATCAGAACTCCGGTATATATTCTTTTTAAATTCTTTTTTTCACCGCCAAAATCTTCAAATCTCAGATACGCGAGCCCAGAGAAAGTTCTTGTTTCTCCGCCTACAGATATGGGAAATGGAGCCAAAACTTCCATAAGATATGACCTATCTCTGCTGGTTGGCTTTTCACTCTCGTCGCGTTTGAGACCTAGCTCGTTTGCAAGAACCGTAGAGGACTTAATTGGTTTTTCTATATTTGGCTCCTGGCCGAGGCTGATATCGTATTCAAATCTTGGTGGCATGTGCTCATTTTATACCTAGTTTTGGTTTGGTGTTTTATTTCCTGTTAGGTGTGGTTTTGATGGCGATTTCTTTTCTCAATATGAATCGGTGATGATTTATTGAGGTGGGATAATGGAAATGTAAAGATATTGCAAGATCACATAGGTGTTGCGGCCGAGGATGGTATGTTACGCAACGTGCTTTATTTGATACCGTAATGATTGAAAAAGTCTTCGATTTTGCCTTGGAATAGTACAACTGGGATAGGGAGTGCTTCGACTAAGTCATTCAAACTTTTGGCAGATGAAACTTTTTCTAGATATTCTTGGACTCGTTGTGTGTAGGCATTGCCGTCTAACTTTAAGAACTGACCCCACATGGAGTCTCCATTAAAGCTAATGTCTGGTGGGTAGACTACCTTAGCCGACTTTACAAATTCTGGTGGCAGGACATCCTTTACTCCTGGCAAGTTGTTCATCCAAGAGCCAAGTGTGATTGTTTGCGGACGATAGCTTTTATCTTCTAGAAATCTCTTTTTTATAGCAGTAAACATCTCGGTTAGATCTGCCTGTCTTTCTTCGTTGAACTGTCTAGAGAAGTCGCTTTTTAGTTTTCCCCTGTTGCGGACATTGAAGTGCAGAGATATTTTTGGCTGTTGCGTTTGTTTATCGATTTCATCTTTGTATACAAAACTGCCAAAATGATGACCATCGTCTTTGGTTTCGTCTTTGTACTTATTCTCATCGTTGGATACATACGAGTTCCAGATTATTTCTAAGGCTTGCCGTGTACTACTATTTGAATCCAATTTTGATTCTAGATCTTGCCAAGCTGGCTCTGTTTGATCGGGGTTATATTTTTTGTCTGTTATACGACGATAAATGGCAGTGTATTTTATGATAGCTTCGTTTAGGTCTTTAGCTAAGCCTAACTCAACAATTTTCTTTGCTAGTTCAATTTGGACTAAAAAGTACTCTTTTGGGTGAGTGTATTTATTAACTTCCGGCGTAGTGTTTATTTCAGTGGTACTTGCAAGCATAACAAGATTTTCTCATATTTATATCTCGCAGGTGTTGCGGCCGAGGAGGGCGTAAAAGCCACACCAAGAGAAAATGGCTTCGAAGAAAGAGAAACCTGCAAAGAAGACAAACCAAAAACTTCCGGATTTATGCCCTAGGTAAAGGAGAACAAAACCAACGACCCAGCGAATGATTTTATCTGGTTTGCCGACGAAAACGAGAATGAACGTGGCGGTTTGTCTGTGGTTGTACTCGCCAGAAAGAAATAATTGTGATAACACCTGCAGGGTTAAACCTGTAGGTGTTTTTTGTTAAATTATTTTTTTACTACGAACTCGCTGATGAGTTTCTTTTCCGTCTCCCCTACTACATAGGCGTGAACCTCGATAAGGTTTTCGATACCTGAGTCTTTGATTTTTTCTCGTAGTAATTCATCGACCTGGAAAAGTCCCGCAGAGTTATTCATGTGGATATTAATATCGATTAGTTGTGGGTCTTTACCCTCGTCAATTTCTACTGAGTCTATGGCATAGGCAGAAAGTGAGTGGATGTTGACTTCGCCTTTTTCGAATGGGATTCGAGAGCGGCCAGAGGACATGTCCAAGGCGTCGGCAATTCTGACCATTGCTGCTTCGACAGTTTTTGGTTTGCCGTCATCTCTGTGGTTAATTATGGCGTGCAAGGTTTCACCTCGGACAATGACCCTTTCTCGTATGGGAAGAAAATCCAAAATATCGTCTATAACCCTAAAAGCAATAAAAAGACTATATTCTTCATGGCCCTCTCTGTTTATAGTCATCCCCAGGTCGTGAAAGAGACTGGTCAGAACAACGACCAACTCTGCATGGTCATTGGTTAGGTTGTAGTCTTTGACAATACCCATTTCTATCTTATGAGTAGTTAAGATTCTGGTCATTTTAAGTGCAATATTGGATACAATCTGGAAATGGACTGGTCCGTGATCTGAGTAGCCCATGCGGTTTAAGGCATTTGTGTTGGTCATTTCCCACATCACTGAGATTTCCTCATTATTGTTGATGTTCTCGATTGCTTTGGTCAGAATTTGGTTATGAAGTGATGGAACTTTGATAGTAGACATATGTTTTGGTTGATTGATCAAAGCATTTTAACACTTGAACCAGTCAGGAGCAAACTGATTTTTTGTAAAACCCTCCCCTTGTGGAGGGTTTTTTGTTGGCAGACACCGAATTGCTACAGTTAGTGTTAAAAATGCTAAAATAAAATTATGAGTAGTAATAAGGTTGACTTTCAAAGACCATCGGTAACGGTAGATATTTTACTTTTTACCGTGCAGGAGAACGACCTTAGGATACTTTTAGTGAAGCGAAAGCTGACCCCTTTTAAGGGTAGTTGGGCTCTTCCTGGTGGTTTTGTACACATGAACGAATCACTGGACGAAGCAGCAAAGCGAGAACTACTTGAAGAAGGCAATGTAGATGATGTTTACCTTGAGCAACTCTATACCTTTGGTGACCCAAAGCGTGATCCACGCGATAGAGTTATAACTGTAACCTATTTGGCTCTTGCGGACTCAAGTTCGTGGAATATCAAATCTGGTGGTGACGCTGGTGAGGCTGAACTTTACTCGGTTAAGAAATTGCCCGTATTAGCTTTTGACCATCGAAAGATCGTTGATTACGGTTTGGATAGACTAAAAGCAAAAATTGGTTACAGTAATATTGTTTTAGGACTTTTACCAGATGAGTTTACACTGACCGATCTCCAGAAGAAACATGAGGTAATTTTGGGCCACCCTATCGATAAGCGTAATTTTAGAAAAAAAATAATGTCAACGGGAGTTATTGAGCCAACTGGAAAACAGAGCGGGGGTAGTGCACACCGGCCTGCAGCGTTTTATAGATTTAAGTCAAAAAAGTTAATAATTATTGATTAAAATGAATTTAAGACTTCTCTATTTATATCTTTTTTCTTTTGTTGGGTTGCTTATTGTGGTCATAGGAAGTATCCAGATGGTTGATCTGGGTCTAAAAATGACCATATTTAAAGGCGCTGATACTTACGAAATATACCCTTCACCAAAAATAGATGGTATGGAACAAGAGTCGCCAGATGTGCCTATGGAAAGACAGAAAAGAGAAACTAACAGGCAGCGACAGAGACAAATGGTTAGTGCACTCTCTATGCTAGTGGTAGGCACCCCACTTTACCTATACCACTGGAAACTAATTAAAAAGGAATCTAAAGTTTAGCGAACAAAAACTTTTTCTTTGCGAACAATTTTCTTTGGACCCTTTTTGACCTTTTTAACTTTTGGAGTTTCGGTTTTGGGAGCGTTTTTGACCTTGAGAGTTTCAGGTCTAACTTTTTCCTCTTTGTTTTCGTTTGTAGCTGTCTCCTCGACTGGAAGAGCGACCATAGCAGACAAACCTTTTTTAACAAAAACGTCCTTAATTTTGGTTGCCTTTTTACCGATAAGGTTTCTGAGGTAATATAGTTTGGCACGTCTAACTTTACCTCGCTTAACAATTTCAATGCCGTTAATTACCGGTGAGCTAAGTGGCAAAATACGCTCAACACCTACCCCTCCAGCAGCAATTTTACGGATAATAAAGTTTTTTCCCTCGCCGGTGCCTCGAATGGCAATTACAATGCCCTGAAACACTTGCGATCTGGTTTTTTCCCCTTCTTTAACAGCTAGGGATACTTTGAGGGTGTCACCGACACCAAATTCAATTTTGTCTTGCCATGTGATTTGATTTGCCATATTTGATAGTTTTGATAGATTTCCCTTATTATACGGGGTTAACGTTGTTTATTTTACCAGCCTCGTAAGGTTTTATCTACTTGCTTTGCTATTTTATCGGAATAATCAACCTTATAGGGTAAGGTTATCTTCTTTAGGTTGTTGCCAGTCTCGATTGCTACAATGATTTCGTGCTCACCAGGGTTAGTTTTAAAAATCTTGGACACCTCTTCCATAACTGACTTTGGAGTACCAGATTTAATGAAAACTTCATGGATCATGTCAATTGGCGTCTTTTTGGTGTCAACAGGCATACCAGAATCAACCACCACCTGAAGTTTTTCTTCCCGGTTATCTATTTTACCCTTGATGATTATGGCTTGGTCCTCGACCCAGAGATCTGGATTTTCGGCATAGAGCTTGGGGAAGACAATACAGTCTATGACACCAGTGCCATCCTCTAGAGTCACAAATGCCATTTTGGAATTATTTTTTTTGGTAAAAACAAGTTTGACTCGACTAATAATCCCAGCCAAAGTTACTGATTGGTTTAGGTGCAAAGTCGGGTCTAGCTGATTAACCTTGTGACTAATCAAATTACTGACAATTCGAACAACTTTTTTGACGGGATGATCAGAAAGATAAAAACCCAACATGTCTTTCTCAAGTTTCAGTTTTTCATCTAAGGGATATTCTTGAATATTGGGTAAACTATCTGTGTCATTGTGCTTTTCTGTTTCCCCAAAAAGACTTTCTTGGCCTGTGGTTTTGCTTTTTTGAGACTTGGTGGTGTTGTCTCGAAGTATGGGGAGAGCTGCCATAAGTTGAGCTCTATTGCCAAATCTGTCTAGGGCGCCGGCTTTAATGAGTGATTCGGCTACTTTTTTGTTTACTTTTTGAAGGTCAACTCGTGAAAGAAAATTTGTAAAGGATGTGTATAAGCCATGACCTCTTTGTTCCATAATTGAAGTAATGGCAGCCGTACCGACATTTTTGATTGCGGAAAGACCAAAACGAATAGCCTTACCTGTATCTCTGGCTCTGCCTTCTTCTAGCCACTGATCCTCGGGTAAGTCGACGACAGTAAAGTCGACTTCGGATTCGTTTACATCGGGAGGCAAAACTTTTACTCCAAGTTTTTCACACTCGGCAATAGCGGCTACCACTTTGTCGGTATCCAAGGCTTCAACCGATAACAGGGCAGTCATGTATTCGACTGGAAAGTGAGCTTTAACATAGGCGGTCCAATAAGCAACGATGCCGTAGGAAGCAGCATGGGCTTTATTAAAACCATAGGCGGCAAATGTTTCTATCTGTTTAAATAACTCTTCAGCTTTTTCTTTTGAAATATTTGAGTGTTCCACGCAACCATTGACAAATTTTTCGTGCTGGGCTGCCATTTCAGCAACAATTTTTTTACCGATTGCTTTTCTAAACTTGTCCGCCTCTTCCCAGTTGTACCCGGCGAGTTCCAAAGCCATAAACAAAACATCGTCCTGGTAAGTAATGATTCCGTAACTCATGTCTAAAATTTTTTCTAAGCCTGGAACAAAATAGCTAATTTTAGTAGCGTCTCTTTTGCGAGCTATATACTCGGGGATGCTTCCCATTGGGCCAGGACGATAAAGGGCGACCATTGCCATAATATCTTCAATTCTTTCGGGGTGCAGGTCGACTAAATATTTTGTCATACCGCCACTGGCAAGTTGAAAAACTCCAAAAGTTTCGCCACGAGAAAGCATTTGGTAAGTTAGTTTGTCGTCTAATGGAACTTTTTTGATGTTTATTTTTTTGCCGTGAAGTTTCTCGACTAGTTTTACCGCATTAGCTAGAATAGTTAAATTAGCTATACCTAAAATGTCCAATTTAATTAGACCGACATCCTCACAAGCGTGCATTTCGTATTGAGTTATAACTCTATTGCCGCCACCAGACTCCAGTTGGAGCGGGGTGTATTTGACCAAGTCGTCTGGTCCGACAATAACAGCAGCAGCATGTACAGACAAGTGGCGAGCATTGCCCTCTATCTTCTGTGACATATCCAAAAGCTGTTTTACTTGAGGGTCTGAGTCTTTCATGGTTTGAAGCTCTGGAGTGGTGTCAAGGGCTTTTTTAATGGTCATTGGGAAACCTTGACTACCCTCGGGGATTGTTTTACTAATCTTATCTACTTGCGAATACGGCATACCCATGACTCGACCAATATCGCGAACTGCAGCTCTTGCTTTTAGAGTTCCAAAAGTGCACACTTGACCAACTCTTTCTTTGCCATAAGTATCTGCCAAGTATTTTATAAGCTCGTCCCTGTGAATATCAGAAACATCTAAGTCAATATCCGGAGGTGAGGGACGAAAAGGATTTAAAAAGCGCTCAAACGGTAATCGAAAATAAAGTGGATCGACAGTAGTAATACCAACACAGTATGAAACAAACGATCCTGCGGCAGAGCCTCTAGTATTGGTATAGATTCCCTCTCTTTCGGCAAATTTGACAATGCCGGACTCTAGTAAAAAGTATGGTGAATAACCTTTTTTATCGATAATATCCAACTCGTAATCCAAACGAGTACCTTGCTCCTCGTTTACTGAGCCGAAAATCTCTTTGCAGCCAGCATAGGCTCTCTCCCTTAGAACTTGTCCAGCCGCCTTTCCTTCTGGCAAATCTAGTTTTGGGAAATACCACTCACCTATTTTAATTTCTATTTCACATTTGTTTGCTAGTTTTTGAGTATTTTCAATTGCTTCAGGTAAATCCCTAAAATCCTCCATCATCTCATCAGGGGACTTAAGATAAAAGTCTGGAGTGTCGATGTAGCGTAATCTTTGGGTGTCTTCTATTGTTTTTCCGGTTTGGACACAAACAAGGGCGTCCTGAGCTGCGGCGTCGTCAGGGCTTACATAGTGTGCATCGTTTGTAGCAATAAGTGGAAGTCCTAGTTGTCGTGATAGATTGATCAAGATTTTTTCTGCTTTTTGTTCGTTCTCGTAAAATTCCAATAGTTTTGGCTTGATATCTTTTGGGAGATTTGGGTTGTCTGCATATTTGTTATAGTGATGACGCTGAAGCTCTATGTAAAGGTTTTTAGAACCAAAAATTTGCTCGTAGTCTTGAAGCTCTTTTTTGGCTTGTTCTAAATTATCTTCTTGGATAAGTCTTTGGACTCGACCAGCGGGGCAAGCGGTAGTACAGATAATTCCTTTGGAGTATTTGGCAAGAACTTCTTTATCGACTCTGGGTTTGTAGTAAAAACCTTCTGTTTGACCAATACTGACTAGCTTCATTAAATTTTGATAGCCTTCAAAGTTTTGAGCCAGGAGAAGTAGGTGGTTAGCGTCGGATTTGTTTTTGTCAAAACGGCTGTCTTTGGCTAAATACGTTTCGCAGCCAATAATTGGTTTTATCCCCTCCTTGGTAGTTTTTTTATAAAACTCGATAGCACCATACATCGAACCGTGGTCAGTTATGGCAAGGTGGCTTTGGTCGTACTCTTTGGTTTTGGCTACCAATTTGCTAATTTTACTTAACCCATCTAGTAGGGAGAACTCGGTGTGAACATGAAGATGGATAAAATTGGACATCGACTATTATCTTACGGGAGTATTGATAGTTTTTCATCTGTTTTTTTACAAAAAAAATAAGAGCCGACTAAGCAGCTCTTATCTGACTTAAAATGAAACCACCCTAATTGACTGGTCGTTGCCAAATAGCAGAACGACTATAAGGACAACTAATACTACAATTAAAACAGTCACCAATATTTGTGCCCATTCAGGCACGTGCTTGCTAATTTTGTTACTCACTGTCTACTCCTTAATGTAATAGTCTTAGGTATATTATACTATATAGGTCGTCCACGCCTACTCCAGAAGGTGGAAAGGGCGGAGTAGTTTTCGTTTAGCGAGTTTAGATAGGCAAAGTCTGCTTCTGCAAGCTCGATCTGCTGAGCGTCCCAGTTTTGCTGAAGGTGGAGAAGTGAGGTAGTCTTGGGTAGGGCAACTAGTCCGTGCTTTAGAACCCAGGCAATAAGAATCTGAGGGACTGTTTTTTGGTATTTTTGAGCAATGACTTTAAGTTTTGGATCTTCCAATCGGAATCCCCTGGTTAGGGGACTGTATGATTCAACTTGAATATTGTTTTCCTGGCAATAGTCGAGAAGGTCTTTTTGGTAATAAAAAGGGCTAAACTCTATTTGGTTTACGGCAGGTGTTATTTGATATTTCTTTTTGATAGTTTCCAGTTCTTTTATATTAAAGTTACTAACGCCTATGCTTCTGGCTTTGCCAGATTTGTAGATCCTTTCTAGATCTGTCCAAGCCTTGGACCAAAAGAAAAATGGCCAATGAAGCAAATACAAATCGATATAGTCTGTCTGCAAGCGCTCCAGGCTGGCATTAAATGCAGAACCAGTTCTTAAAAAGTCTGTCCGCCAAAGTTTGGTAGTGATAAAAATTTCATCTCGTGAAACTCCCGACTGCTTTATTCCCTCCCCGACCCCATCTTCGTTACTATACTTTCTGGCGGTATCAAAGTGACGATAGCCAATTTTGATAGCTTGCGGAATTAATTGAACTAATTGTTCAGATTTTATCCCCCAGGTTCCTAAAGCAATTTGAGGAATTTTTATTTTTTCTGGTATCACAAAAATAGTATACTGCGATATGACCTTTGCCGAAAAAGTTTATGAGCAACTAAGACAAGTTCCAAGAGGAAAGGTGACAACATACAAGAATTTAGCTGCTGCCCTGGGAACAAAAGCATACAGAGCTGTTGGGTCTGCTCTAAAAAATAATCCTTATGCCCCAGAAGTGCCTTGCCACAGGGTGATAAAGTCAAATGGTAAGGTCGGTGGCTTTATGGGAAAGATGACAGGAGAGGAAGTGGCAAAGAAAATAGTAATGCTTCGAAATGAAGGAGTAGAAATCGTGGGATGGAAAATTGATTTGGAAAAGTTTGGGGTATAAAAATACCCCCCAGTTATGGGAGGTGGTAATTTACATCAGGTGAAGTGACCGAACCTCTTCACTACTAAGCGGCTGAAGCTCAACTTCTTTTCCGTGGCAGTGAATGAGGTTTTCTATCCAAGTTTTCTTTGCTTTTTTTTCGCCTGCGGTTAACTTTTCAAAGTCACCCGCTTGGTCGGTGAAAGTACGATTCCCAGCACTTTTTTTGTAGCTTAACGAAAGGGTATTCAACCAAGGGAGTTGCTTAATAAGCGGCTTGCGTAGAGCAAGATAAGGTATAGGTAACTTATCGTTTACTCTGCCTGTCAAAAAAGTAAAGATCTCGTTGACAGCATCAACCTGTTGACCAGCAAAAGACCTACCAAAAAAGAGAGCTAAAACATCGACCAGCAAAAACTTCTTCTTGTTGTTTGGCATTTGCCACTCCTTAAATGTGAATTTGCTTGATGATTATAGCAAAGTTGCTAGTTTTTGGGTTTTTGGTATTTTTTGATTAGTTTGTACCCAGCAACACCTACAGCCAAGGCAGCGAAGCCAACACCGATTATTAGTGCCCAATTTTTCTTGCCATTTTTGCCTTTATTTTCTTTGGCAACGACATCTAAGTTCTCCTTATCTATGGCGTTTTTTAGATTTTTGTTCTTTTTCATATATTCTTCTACTAAATTTGGTAACTGGTCTTCTGTGTCGGTTTCACCAATGTCGACAGTTAAAACAGGAAGTTCGTAGCTTTCGGCATTGATTTCACTGGGGTGGAGAGGAGTTTTGGGGTTGCTTTCAATTTCTGCGGCATGAGCCCAGCGCTCTTTAGGCATTTTCTAGTAATTTATTTACCAGGGCCGCAAGTGTCTGGGGGGAGGCGGTGCCTTTGGTGGCTTTCATGGCAAGACCAACAAAGAAACCAGCAACATTGGTTTTGCCTTTTTTGTATTCGACTACTGGTCCTGGGTTAGTGGCAATTATTTCGCTTAGAATTTTGGTTAGTTCCTGCTCATTTGTATTGCCGGTTTTGGTGAGCTCAGAATACTGAATTAAAACATCACTATTGTTATCTATTTTAATTTTTCCGTTTGCGATGGCGTTTGCAAGTTTATTGTTATCTACGTCTGGATTGTCTTTATATTGATAAACGGTCTGCAGTGAAATTGGGTTTGAATAAATTACTTTTGCAACGTCTTTTCTTATACCCAGACCTTCAAGTTCTGAAATGATTTGATCTGGGAGCTTAGGGAGTTTATCTCTTAGCTCCGCTACATACTCTTCCGTCAAAATAAATGGGGGAATATCTGGCTCTGGGAAGTAGCGATAGTCTTGAGCGTCCTCTTTTGATCTTTGCAAAAAGGTATTTTTTTTGACCGAGTCGTAACCTCTGGTGGTTTTGTTGCCTTTGTCTTTGACTACCCCTGTTTTTTCCCACTCTTCTACTTGTCTTTTGACTTCGTATTCGATAGCGGCCGCAGCAAAGTTGAAAGAGTTGATGTTTTTGACTTCGACTAGAGGAGTATAGAAAACCTCTCCATCTTTTTCGATTCGAACATTGATTGTCGGCTCTAGTCTCATCTGACCTTTTTCCATGTCGGCACTAGAAACACCGAGAGCCCTGATAAGCTCATGAATCTTTTTGAGGTACTCTTTGGCTTCTTCACTACTGTTCATATCTGGCTCAGAGACAATTTCGACAAGTGGAACACCAGAACGGTTGTAATCGACCAAGGAAACTTTTTTACCGTTGACCACTGCATGTTGGAGTTTACCAGTGTCTTCTTCTTGGTGGACTCTGGTGATACCAATTTTTTTGCCACTGTCCAAATTTATTGAGCCTTCAAACGCAAAAGGCTGCTCGTACTGACTAATCTGGTACCCCTTAGGGAGATCGGGATAAAAATAATTTTTGCGATCAAATTTGCTAAGTTTAGCAATTTGACAGTTTAATGCTAGACCGATTTGGATACAACTTTCGATGGCTTTTTTGTTTGGCACCGGAAGAGCGCCAGGTAAACCCAAGCAAACAGGACACGTTTGGGTATTTGGCTGTTTGCCAAAGTGATCAGCTGGACAACCACAAAACATTTTGGAGTTTGTTTCTAGTTCGACATGGACTTCTAAACCAATTAAGGGAGTAATATTCATATTAACTTTCTAAATTTGGATATTTAACAAAGTCGGTATTTTTTTGAAAACAGTCAGCAATTTGGAGAATTTTGATTTCATCTCTTTGGGCGCCAGTAATTTGCAGACCAATTGGTAGACCGTCAACAAAGCCACAGGGAACACCGGCGCTGGTAAGACCCGCAATGGAGCTCGCCTCTACTAGTACATCTTCCATTTCCCCAAACATTGGCTGATCTTTGGTGGCGCCGACAGAGAGAGCTGGTCCTGGAGAAACGGCTCCAATTAAACAATGAAAACCTTGTAAGAATAGTTTATTAAAATCTTCGATAATTTTGGTGCGAACAGCTTGGGCTTTTTTGTAGTAAGCGTCGTAATAACCTGATGAGAGGGTGTAGGTGCCAAGCATAATGCGACGCTTGTTTTCGTCATTAAAAACTCCCCTGCTTTCACCAAAACGAATTCCGTCGAATCGAGCCAGGTTAGAGCTTACTTCAGAGCGCTGAAGAACGGTATAAACACCAATCGAGTATTTAGGGTCCATAAGTGAGACTTCTTCTACAGTAGCTCCAAGTTGCTTAAATTTGTCGGCAGCATCGGTAATTAATTTTTTTACTCTCTCGTCCATGTCGGAGAGTAAATATTCTTTGATTAGACCAACCTTAATACCTTTTAAATCTTTTTTGTTTAGCAAATAAGAGTATTTTTCTGGGATTATGGGTGAGCTGGTTGCATCCTTGTTATCTTTGCCGGCAATGACTTCTAAAACACAGGCACAGTCTTCGATGTTTTTGCCTATGGGTCCTGGTGAGTCGGTGGAGCTTGCCATAGAAATAACTCCATAGCGGCTGACGGTGCCATAGCTGGGTTTAAAACCTGTCACTCCGCACCATGCGGCAGGTTGCCTTATTGAGCCAGCTGTTTCACTACCAATGGCCACCGTAGCAAGGCAAGCCGTTATGGCGGCGGCAGAGCCACCAGAAGAGCCTCCGGGGAGTTTGTCGGTGTTCCAAGGATTTAGAGTAGGTCCAAAATCGGAAGTTTCGGTACTACTGCCATGAGCAAAGGCATCCATATTGGTTTTGCCTAAGAATATTGCACCTGCGTCTTTCAGTTTTTGGGTTACAGTGGACTCGTACTGAGGATTGTAATCTTTTATGATGTTCGAACTAGCAGTTGTTTTTAGGTCAATAGTTAAAAAATTATCTTTGATTGCCATAGGGATACCAAGAAGTGATCTTGTAATTCCCTTGGTTTTTATTTCTTCGTCTGCCTGTCTAGCTTGGTCTAGGGCATTTTCGTTTAAGCTCAGATAAATATTTAGTTTTGGATTGTATTTTTCAATTCGATTTAAGAAATGTTTTACCACCTGCTCGCAAGTAAAGGAATTATTTTTATAACCATCGAGTAGTTCTTTTATGGTTAGTTCGTGGAGTTGTTTCATATGTTTATTTTCTGGATTCCGGGTCAAGCCCGGAATGACAATCATGTTATGAATTATCGATAATTCGCTCTACGACGATAAAGCCATTGTGAGTGTTTTTTGCTTCGCGAATGGCGATTCCCTGGGGCAAAACTCTAGAAGTTTCGACCTCGTCTTCGCGAGTGATATTTAGGAGATTGTTGACTTGGTAGGTAGGGTTTACATTGCTGGTGTCCACCTCTTCTAGCTGCTTGACCACAGCAATAGTGTCGGTAAATTGGGTGGCAAACTTTTCGGTTTCGCTATCGGCTAGGGTCAGATTGGCCAGTTTGGCGATCTTTTTGACCTCATCGGTGGTAATTACTACTTTTCCCATTTGAGCTTAATTGTAGCAGATCCTAGCCATAAGTTGAACCTGAGGATTTAGACCCATAACTTGATTTTTAAAGATTTTTGTGCTAGAATCACTAAACATTAAAATTTTGCGGAGGCAAAAAAATGACTGACTTGTTATTTTATTTTTTGGCAATAATTTCCTTGTCCGGCATATATGTTGAAAAAGGTGGGATTGTGATGGTCGTCTCACTTTTTATTACTGGAATATTACCAAGACCATTAAATAGATTCTTGCTACTTGGATATGCTTCATGGCTAGCATATCAAAGCATGGGAGAATTTAGAAATAACCTGATAGTTTTTATTGTTCTATCGATCTTGGTAGTAGTATTTGACGAAAAAAATTAGAATAAGACACTTGCATTTGTGCGAGTGTCTTTTTTTATATATCCGCTAGTTTGAGTTGGTGATTTTTTATTTCGTAGGCCACGTCACAGACGTTGTTGAGCAAGTCATGGTCGTGAGAAATAAGTAGGACTGAGCCCTGGTAATCAACCAAAAATTCTTCTAGGGCCGAAACAGAGCGAATGTCTAAGTGATTGGTTGGCTCATCTAAGATTAGAACATCTGGATTGGTGTATAAAAAGAGCGCAAGTTGTAAACGAGCCTTTTGACCACCAGAAAGAGTCCAAATTTTGGATTTTATAGTTTGCTTACTAAAGTAAAACTTTTTTAAAACCGAAGCTGCTTCGTAGTCAGCTATGGGGAAGCGAGCGCAAAAAACAGAAATTGGTGTTCCATCTGCCGGTAAGGTTTCTAGATGCTCTTGAGAATAGTAACCAACCTTGAGGTTGTCCCCTACTCTGGCTGTCCCCTCTTTTGGTTCCAGCAGACCTAGAATTAATTTAATTAAAGTGGACTTGCCGGTCCCGTTGCCAGAAACAAGTGCAACTTTGTCCCCCACTTCCATAAAGAAGTCAGTATTTTTGAAAATAATATTTTCCCCGTAAGAGAAAGACAAATTGCGAACCAAGATAGAAAGTTTGTTTTTAATTTGTTTGGCCGAAGTTTTGGAGCTTAGTTGAATTTTGACGTCCTTTTTCTTGGGGTCATCGACCATTTCGCCTTCAAAACGAGCAAGACGTTTTTGAAGAGCGTGGTAGTAGCGAGCGACTTTGGGGCCACTAGCTGCTTTTTGTCTAAATCTCTCAACTAGCTCTAGTAATCTTTTGTGTTCTTTTTCTTGGACTGCATGCAAATGCTCTAAATCGTTTCTTTCTTTTTCGTATTCCACCACAAACTTGGCATAGCCAAAGGAGTAGGTTCTTATCTCCCTATCTTCGACTAGCCAGGTGTAATCGGTGATTTGTTTTAGAAGATGTCTGTCGTGAGAAATCATTATCACCAAACCAGAGAAAGACTTTATGGCTTGAGCTAACCATTGTTTGTTTTCGATATCCAAGTGATTGTCTGGTTCGTCTAATAAAAGCACGTCGTACTCGCCAGAATAAATAAGATCAACTAGGAGAGCAACTTTCTTCTGACCACCAGAGAGCTCGGGCATACTATCGATCTCTTGAGTTAAGTAGCCCACTTTTACCTCACTTCCCCATTCTATCTTGCCACTATCCTGCTCTTCTAGGCCGGCCAATATTTTTAAAAAGGTGGACTTACCAGAGCCATTGTCGCCAATGAGTGCCACAACACCATCACCTACATGATTAAAGGAAATATCGTCGATTAGAGGTTGGTTGTAGCTCTTTTGGAGAGAGCTTACTTTTAAACTGATCACGCTTAAGTATACCAGTTGTCCTATATTTATTTTATGACCAGCCTGTTTTCTATAAAGCCTAATTGGTACTTTTTACCAGAGATTAGCTTGCCTTCTAGTATTTGCAAGGCGAGTTCATCCTCTATTTTGTTTTGGATAACCCTTCTTATTGGTCTGGCACCATAGATTTTGTCAAAGCCATACAGGAGTACCATTTGCTCAACCGACTCACCAAAGGTCACTGTGTAACCTTTTTCTTGTAATCTATTTTTAAGTGAGTCAAGTTGAATTTTAATAATACCTTTGATGTTTTCTTTCTTTAATTGGGTAAAGCTTACTATTTGGTCTAATCGATTTAAGAGTTCTGGTCGGAAAAACTTTTTTAGTTCCTCAAAAACCTTAGCTTGAATGTCCATTGCAGAGAGTTTGTCATCTAAGTGGTATTGTCCGCCAAGATTGCTGGTCATAATAATGACCGTGTTTTTGAAATTTACTGTTCTACCCTTACCATCTGTTAGACGACCGTCATCTAATATTTGCAAAAATGCATTAAAGATAAGTGGGTGTGCTTTCTCGGCTTCGTCAAAAAGAATGACACTATATGGTTTTCTGCGAACTTGCTCGGTGAGCTGACCACCCTCTTCGAAACCAACGTAGCCAGGGGGAGCACCGATAAGCCGTGAAATTGAGTGACTTTCGGTGTATTCTGTCATATCAATGCGAATGAGGGCTTTTTCGTCTCCAAAAAGTTCACGAGAAAGGGTTTTGGCGGTTTCGGTTTTACCCACTCCAGTTGGACCCAAGAATAAAAATGAGGCAATTGGTCGTGTCTCGTCAGAGAGCCCAGCCCTAGAGCGACGAATGGCGTTGGCTACAGCACTGACGGCCTCGTCTTGACCTAAAACTGATAACTTTATTTTTTGCTCCAAATTTACCAATTTTTGGCTCTCACTACCACCAATTCTGCCAGCAGGAATACCGGTCCAGCGAGAAATAACCTTGGTAATATCATTGCTGTCGACCTCTAATTTGAGAAGGCGATCCTCTTCTGGAATTTGGCTCCAGTCATCTTCTAGTTGCTGGAGTTGTTTTTGCAGCTGCGGGAGTTTTCCATACTTTAAGCTAGCTGCTTCTTCTAAGCGAATCTCCTTTTCAGCTTTGTCTAAGTCAATTTTTAGCAAATCAATTTTTGACTGGAGATTGTTGATACTTTGAATAATTTCTTTTTGTTCTTTCCAGTTTTTTTCTAGTTTTTCTATTAAGATTTTTTTGTCTTGTTTTTCTTTTTCGAGGATTTCTTTTCGTTTTTGTGATGACTCATTTTTGTCAGACTTTAGAGCAGCAAGCTCAATATCGATTTGGGTGGTTTTTCTTTTTAATAAATCTAGCTCGGCTGGCATAGATTCTATTTCGATCTTTAGGCTAGAGGAGGCTTCGTCGATAAGGTCAATGGCTTTGTCGGGTAAAAATCGATCGGGAATGTAACGAACAGAAAGATTAACTGCAGAAACTAGAGCGTCGTCGTTTATTTTTAACTTGTGATGAACTTCGTATTTGTCTTTTAAGCCACGCAAAATAGAAATGGCATCCTCTTGACTTGGTTCTTCGACTAAAACTGGCTGGAACCTGCGCTCTAAGGCTGCATCTTTTTCGATATATTTTCGATATTCATCTATGGTGGTTGCACCAATTAGGTGGAGCTCGCCTCTAGCCAGAGCTGGCTTTAGAATGTTGGCTGCGTCCACAGCACCTTCGGCATTACCAGCACCGACCAATGTATGGAGTTCGTCTATAAATAAAATGTGCTGACCACTGCTAGTTTTTACCTCTTCTACAATTCCCTTTATTCTTTTTTCAAATTCACCTCTGTAGGCAGCTCCCGCCAAAACGGTCGCGATGTCTAGAATCAAAATGTCTTTGCCTTTAATTGAGTCTGGAACATCGCCATGAACAATGCGGCTTGCCAAACCTTCTACTAGGGCAGTTTTACCTACACCAGGGTCGCCAATTAGGACTGGGTTGTTTTTGGTTCGTCGGGAGAGAACTTGCATAACACGGCGAATTTCGCTATCCCGACCAATGACAGGATCTAATTTTCTTTGCTTGGCTTTATCGGTTAAGTTAACAGTGTATTTACCTAAAAGACTTTGGTTTTGATCTTCCATAGTTTATAGAATAAATCATTTTTATCACTCAGTCAAGTAGAGTGATAACTAAAAACCCCTTAAAGCTTTGATGCGATCTTTTACAGGAGGATGGGTGTTAAAAAGGCTGGCGAACCAACCAATACTGTCGTGGTGATTTTTGAGTGGATTGGCAATGTACAAGTGGGCAGTGGCCTTGTTGGCAGCCTCGAGCGGCTCTTTATCACCCGTGATTTTCTCCAAAGCGCTTACTAGACCCTCTGGATTTTTGGATAGAGCCACTGCGCCTGCGTCGGCAAAAAATTCTCGGCGGCGAGAGACAGCAAGTTGAATTAGCTGAGCGATAATGGGTGAGAGAATAACTAAGACCAAGCCAACCACAAAAATAATGGCATCTAGATTCCCATTCCCCTCTTCTTTTTTTCGGCCACCAAACATGTTGGCACGAAGCAACCAGTCAGCAAGCAGGGTTATAGAGCCGACAAGAACAGAAATAATTCCCATAAGGCGAATATCGTAATGCTTTACATGCGAAAGCTCGTGAGCGACCACCCCTTCAATCTCAGATCGGTTAAGACGAGAAAGAAGCCCAGTTGTAGCACAGACGACGGCATGTTCTGGATCTCTTCCGGTAGCAAAAGCATTCATAGCTGTGTCGTCTATCACATAAAGCTTTGGAGTAGGAATTTGAGCAACTTTGGAAAGATTTTCGGTGACGGTGTAAAAATCAAAAAACTCATTTCTGGTAGCAGGGCGAGCGCCAGACATAGAGAGAATTATTTTGTCAGAATAATAGTAACTACCAATACTAGTTAGTGTCGAAAAAATTAAGGCAATGACAAGCGCAGAACTGTCCGCACCAATGGCATAACTGATAAAGTAAGCAGCGGCAGAAACAAAAGCAATAAAGCCAGCAACAACCAAACCACTTTTAAATTTATTTTCTTCTACTATTTCGTAGTAGTTTTTCATGTCCTAAAAAATATTTGATAAAGCTACAGGCTGATTTTAGTGTCCTTCATTTCCTCATCAGATACTAAGAGGTGTGAGCCAGTTGTGGCGGTCTCGAGGCCTTTTTGCGGTTTAAAGCCAAACCATCCTGCAACTAAATTACTAGGAAAAACAACAAGTTTTTGGTTAAAATCAGCAGTAAGGTCGATAACAACTCTTCTGGCGTAAGTAAGTTTGTCAGCGGTATCCGTAAGCTCGTCCATCAATTTAGTAATAACTTTTTCTGCTTTTAACTCTGGGTTACTTTCGACCAAGATATGAAGCTTGGGAATGAGACTGTTAAGAGCCTCACTGGCTTTATCTATTTTTTTCATGTCGCCACCTTGGGCACCATCGACAGCTTTTCTGGCGGAAGTAAGGCTCTCGTAAATATCTTTTTCGTGTTTTAGATAACTTTTAGCAGAAGTTTCTAAGTTTGGTATTAGCGAGGCTTGGCGCTTTAGTTGGTTGCCTATATCTTGGATAGAGGCATTAATTCTGGTAAGAGCGGTTTGGAGCCAGTTGTATAAAGAAACTACGTACCCAAATAACAAGACAACAATGACTAATGACCCGCTTATGTATGTATTCATAAAACTTTTTAAACTGTAATAACTAATTTTAACATTAATTATCAAGTCTTATAGTTTTGAGTAATTATTTTATGCTTTGTTTTCATGTTGTTTTCACCACCAAAAAACCACCCTTGCGAGTGGCTTTTTGGTATCTTTTAAAAGGCGCTGATTAGCGACCTCCAAATGAACGAGCTGGTCTCTCCTCTTTTGGACGAGCTTCGTTGACGATTATGTTACGACCGTCCATGTCAGTTCCATTTAGTTTTTCAATGGCAACCTTGGCTTCTTCTGCATTTTCAAATTCGACAAAGCCGAATCCTTTACTTCTGCCGGAGAATTTATCGGAAATAACGGTTACTTCACCTAGAGCACCGAAGGGAGAGAAGATCTCCTGGAGTCTGGATTGAGTAATGCTGTAGGGTAGATTCCCTACGTATAAACGAACAGCCATTTCTGGCTCCTTTCTGCTTTCCCCCACCATAATCATCATAGTGAAAGACTAACTGTAAAACAAAAGTTAGATGATTTAACTGTGTCTATTTTAACAGATACTTGAACAAATCAAGGAGAAGATTGTATTTGCTAAGTTTGAAGGGGTAGAGAATTTAGGTATGAGGTCGTAAAATATAGCTTGTTGGGGCTGCCTGCCCGCAAGTGCTGAAGCACTAGCTTCTGCAGGCGGGTAGCGCAATAATGTTAGTGTGTCGTACTTTTATACATATGTAATCCAAAGCCAAAACAACGGAGACCTTTATGTTGGTTGGACAAACAATCTAAAACAAAGACTTTCTAGGCATAATAAAGGCCTTGTTAGAGCTACCAAACCAAATATTCCTTGGGTTTTTGTTTATTTCGAAGGATGTTTGTCTAAAGAAAAAGCAATAGAAAGAGAAAAATCGCTTAAGACTGGCTTTGGACGAAAATATATAAAATCCAGAATATAAACTGGGGCTGTAGCGCAGCTGGTTAGCGCGTCTCCCTGTCACGGAGAAGGTCGTGGGTTCGAATCCCATCAGCCTCGCCATGAAAAATCCTTCCCTTGTGGAGGGATTTTTTATGGCAAAGAAATGGGATGAGAAGGACGAATTCAGTTTCGTAACGAACCTGAATGAGGCTGGAAGGAGTCCCCCGCCACAGGTGGGCAGGTATCAGCCTCCAATTGCTAACCATTTTTGTGTATATCAAACCTTTATCTTTATATCGGTCAAAGCAGTCCTCTGATTGTTGTAAAATAGATCAAAACTTGCGTTATCTGTTGCAAGTTTACTTTAAAAATGGAGATAATATGACAACCGCTGTTCCCTCAACCCCTGCTGTACCTTTCACTATGATGTTTGCCGTTGATCCTGCCACTCAGCCCGCCTTGATGATGGATGGTACTTACACCACCGAGTACACGACTGAGTCTGGCCACTCTGGCGGAATGGATGACTCCCCAATGACGGATAGTGACTAACATCCGTTTTACCAACCCAGTTCAAAGTAACTGGGTTTTTTATTGATAAATGGTATAATTTCAAAAATGTTCTTTATCATATAAAGGAGGTTGTATGTTACTTATCGTGACAAACACAAATGATCCGACTACCGACTTTGTAGTCGAGAAACTGAAAGCAGATAACAAACCATTTCGAAGGCTCAACACAGATCTGTTTCTGACAGAGACTACCCATAAAATCCACTTTGATGGGAACTATAACCTGTTGATTTCTGATCGCAATGGACCGCTCGATCTAAACACAATTAAGTCTGTTTGGTATCGAAGACCAGAACTACCAAAAGTGTCTAGCCAACTGTCTACTCCTCAAGCTGTTAATTTTGCTCAGGTTGAGTCCCAATATGTACTCAAAAGTATTTATGATTTACTTGATGATCGGGTCTGGGTAAGTAGGCCGTGGGCAATTAGAAAGGCAAACTCGAAGCTTGATCAGTTGAGGGTTGCCACAAAACTAAGTTTCCGAGTTCCAGAAAGTCTTTGCACCAATGACCCTGTCGAGGCTGAGAAGTTTATAAGAAAGCACGGCAAGGTAATAGTGAAGCCATTTAAGAACAATGTGATTGAGGAAGGTGATGGAACTAGTTGGTTTATTTACACAGCCGAAGTTAATGAGGCCCGCATTGACCAATTAAGATCTGTTTGCTTTGCGCCAACTTTCTTCCAAGAAAGAATCGAGAAAGACTATGAAGTTCGGGTGACGGTTTTTGGAAACAAGGTTTTTGCAACAAAAGTTGATTCACAGGCCGACAAAAATCTAGTTACTGACTGGCGAAAAAGTCCTACGAACTCGATGCTTTGGAGTGAAACGCAGATACCAAAGCCTGTCGAAACTGCCTGTCTTGAATTGGTCAAGCATTACGGACTAAGGTTTGGTGCGATAGATCTAGCAGTAAAAGATGATAAATACACTTTCTTTGAGATGAATCCAAATGGTCAGTGGGCTTGGCAAGAGATCAAATTGGGCATACCTATGACCGAAGCACTCTTTGAGGCTTTGGAGTTGTAAGAGTGAACCACCATATTCGTATGGTGGTTTTTTAGTACAATTGGGAGAATGGACGACCACAATAAATATGCAAACATTATCTTAGAAATGGATAAAGAGGATCAAGATGCAAGAAAAATATTTGCTTCTGGTCCGAACAATCCCGAAAGATATAACGAAATTGTGGCTCCTGTGGATAGAAAGAACGAGAATATGATTTTGGAAATTATGGATGTGGTCGGTTGGCCTGTGATTAGCAAGTTTGGAGAGATTGCTTCATATTCGTTTTGGAGATTAGTACAACACGCAAAGATTGATATAAAACGAAGAGCTTTGGAGTTGATGGAGAAAAACATGGAAGATATAAACAAAAAGAATTACGCAATGTTGAAAGATAGAGTCCTGTTGATCGATAAGAAGCCACAAATATACGGCACACAACTTGGTCTTAACCCAGAAACCAATAAACCTGAATTACTGCCAGTTGAGAACATGGATAAGGTAGATGAACTAAGAGCCTCTGTCGGATTGGGACCATTATCTGAATATTTGGCCTCGTTTAACCAAAACTAGGTAGAAAGTTATATTTTTTAGGAAAGTTTCCCAAGATGCTTTGCAGTGTTGAAAGGGTGAAGTCCAACTCTATCTCACGGTTGCTGAACGCATCCCGTAAGGGTCGCCATGAAAAATCCTTCCCTTGTGGAGGGATTTTTTTTATGGCCAAGAAATGGGATTCGAATTTATTCCATAATAAAAGCCCTCTCGCAAGAAGAGGACTTCTTTTGAAAGGGCGGTCGCTATTTCAAGCAACCATGGCTAGTCCATGGATCAGGCGTAAAGTGTTCGGGTGGAGCTGCCTGGGTAATTTCAGGCATGCTGACATACCAGCTCATCTGGCACCAACCATCTGACTTCACACCTAGATACTTGGCACCCTTGTTCGTATCCCTTCGTAAATTGCGAGCCAACTTTCAAGGGTCTGACCTTTTCCGAAGTGGCGATAACCAAGAAGGTTGTAGCCAGTAACTGGCAACCAAGTACTTTTTGATTTGTTGTTGCCATTTTTCTCCTCTGAAAAAATATATTTATAATTACTTACAGGACACAAGAAAATTTTCAACAACCCGTTTGCAATAATCTATGACTTCCTGATCATGCTCTGATCCATCGTCAATTGCGTGAATTATTCCTCCGAAGCCTTCGTTACTAACAACGAATATTTCGGAGTATGTTTCACCTTCAACAAGGCGGAGTCCACCATCTTCTGCAAAGAACTCCGCGCCATAATTTGTGTACTCAATTTGTGAACCGAGCACCTGGCCACCGTCATCTTTCGGCAATCTCCATACATACTGCTCAGGTGACGACTTGTGAAGTGCTGTTTCGATCTGCTTGTAGGTCATGGGAAACGGCAATTTAACAACTTGTTTGAAAAGATCTGTCATGTTTTCCTCCGAAATATTTGATGGGGAATTATATCTCGCATTACGCTTTCTGTCAAATTATAGGCCTTTTTTGTGCCTAGATTACAGTACCTAGAGTTCTAAAATCGTCTCAGTAGGCTCGCATTGATCCTATAGTAGTTGATTTTTGAAGCTTGCTATGTTAGAATTTGACATCCTAATTTCAAGTTCTTCCACGCCTAAAGTGGAAAACGGAGGTAAGAATGTTCATTATTAAAAAATGGTTGGACTGCAAATCAACATCGTTGTTTCTTGGTGTTATCTTTGGAGGGATGATATTTTCCTTTAAGAACCCAAAAGAAAATCTTGTAAAACTTATTTTCCATCAGAAACCATTAAAACTACTTGCAGCCATAGAGTCATTCAAATCTGATAAAAACAAGCTGTTTCATGGATTTGAACACCGAGAGTCAGACCTACCAGGTGATCTACATGTTGGAGGTCAATTGTGTTTCAACTTCCACAGTCGCGAACACATTGACTTGAAAATGGCTTGGTACTTTGAGTCTGGAGAAAATTCATATCATGAGTTCACTATTACTATAAGAATCTCTGATTTGGATTTGATTGTAAACGCAATCAATGACTTTTTTGTTGAGAAGTAGGTAAAATAGCCAGGAAAAGAACCCTGGCTATTTTTATGCCCAAAATGTTCGAAACCATCCCAATAGTCTCGCTTTTATTTTTGTGCGTAAATTTATCCTTATAACAGGGAGGGTGGTGATGGGATACGAACTTTTTGGCCAAAGAAAATCCCCCTCGCGCTGGGAGATTTCTTATCACTTTGTGTTTTCACTAGATATACCAATTGTCTGTTTACAAATACCCATTGACAAAGATAATTGTTTATATAAGATGGAATTATGAATAAAGGACAGTCGGGAGAAAAAAATTTAAAAAATATCCTAAAAACTTTTAAAATGAACGAGGATAAGTTTAGTACCTTATTGGGAATTGTTGTGGTTTTTTTGATGGGAGTTATGATCGTGAATTACTTTAAATCAGCGAAGCTGAATATCTGGAAAGGTGGTCTACTAGATAATGGTGCGACAACTACAATGAGTGAAGAAAAGAATGACTCTTCAGACAATGAAGTTGATACCTATAAAGTCGTTAAGGGGGATGATTTGTGGCATATTGCCGAGAAGCACTATGAGTCTGGTTACAATTATGTTGATATCATCAGAGAAAATAAACTTCCGGCAAATGGAAAAATTGAACCAGGTATGGAGCTAAAACTACCTAGAGTTGAAGCAAAGAAAATAACCATAAAAATGAATAAGACAGAAAAAAACGCTGGGGAGAAGGTGGTTGTTGCAGTAACACCAACCCCAACCAAAACAGCTGGGACGATTGACCTCGATACTTACATAACCCAAAAAGGAGACTCTTTGTGGACGATATCGGTAAGAGCTTATGGGGATGGATTTAAGTGGACAAAGATATATTGGGAAAACAAAGAGGTGATTGGGAAAAATCCGAATATTCTTTACACAGGTGTAAAGCTAAGTCTGCCAAAGAATATGTAGACAAAAAAATCCCCAGATAACTGGGGATAAATACTAGTCTGCCATTGGTCCACCGTGGAATTGCTTGAAAGTTAAAGTACCTGTGTATTCAAGTGCGTCTTTTTGACGTGTAAGACTGATATCAGCGTCGTGTTCGTAGATTTCGCCAATAGTGAGTATAGCTTTAAACATGTGTAACACACTGCCATCTTTTCTTTTCAAAACAGAGTGATCGGTGACGCTTCTAAGTGTAGCTTGTGTCTTTATATTTATTGTGGCTAAGGACTCTTCCCCGTTTATGATTAGATCCAAGAGTTCATCTGGGGTAATGACTAAATTAAGTGTGTGCGTAGACTCCGACATTCATTTCTCCTCTTAAAATTGTAAAAGAATGACGAATTTTAGCATGTAAAATATGTAATGTGCCGAAGTAGCTCATCTGGTAGAGCAGCTGTATCGTAAACAGCAGGTGGTCGGTTCGAGTCCGACCTTCGGCTCCATGTTTGGATTTAAGAGAAACAAAGATAAAACAGGTTTAATTACCACTGAGAGAGGTCAGATAAACACACCGGTTTTTATGCCGGTTGGGACTGCAGCCACAGTCAAAGCACTAGATAGCAAGGACATTGAGTCCACAAAGGCAGAAATTATTTTGGCAAATACCTATCACTTGTATTTGCGCCCGGGTGACAAACATGTAGCCAAAATGGGTGGAGTTTCTCAGTACATGAATTGGAACAAACCAATGTTAACGGATAGTGGCGGATTTCAGGTATTTTCTTTGGGACAAGGGAATGGTGGCGGTTCGTTGGTTAAGATTGATGAGCTGGGTGTTACTTTTAAATCCCATCTTGATGGAACTACTCACAGATTTACCCCGGAGATAGCAATGGATATTCAAAAGAATTTGGGAGCTGACATAATTATGGCATTTGATGAATGCACGCCAGATAAGGCGGATAATAGTTATACAAGAGAAGCTTTGGACAGAACTCATAGGTGGGCAGAACAAAGTATTGCTCAGTGGGAGAAGAATGGAAAAATTTCTGCTCAGGGAAAGGCTCAGGCCTTGTTTGGAATTATTCAAGGTGCAAGAAGCAAAGATCTTCGCCGTGAGTCGGCAAAATTTATTTGCTCTCTGCCTTTTTCTGGTATCGCCCTTGGTGGTGAAACAATCGGTTACAACATGGAGGGAACATTAGAAGTAATTGAGTGGATCAAAGACTTGTTACCGGCTGATAAACCGATTTATACCATGGGGCTTGGCTTGGACCCAGAAAACATAGTCAAAGCCTTTTTGGCTGGTGTAGACATGGCAGATTGCGTGGCACCGACGCGGCTTGCTCGTAATGGGGCACTTTATTTTGGAGAATTGAGAGGTGGTAAGTTTGAAAGTGAATTTGAAAAAGGAAGACTGAATATAAATGGAGAAAGGTTTAAAGGTGACAAAGGGGTAATTATGGAAGGCTGTGATTGTTATACTTGCCAAAGTGGCTATAGCAGAGACTATTTAAGGCACTTATACAGAAGTAAAGAACTTTCTTATTACCGATTAGCATCGATTCACAATGTAAGATTTATGGTGCGCTTGTCTGAGCAAATTAGAAAAGAAAGACAAAAAAATGCAAGTAGTAGTTAATGGGATTCTGACAAACTATGTGGAAGTGAATAGTGACAATAAAAGTGTGCTCCTTATTTTGCATGGCTGGAGGAATTCTTCGGCTAATTGGATAGAGGTATCATCGAAGATTTCAAATGTAAGAATAATTGCCTTAGATATGCCTGCTTTTGGAGCAACGGCCCCCATGGGTGGACAACCAAGTGTCGCGGAATATGCTGACTTTGTTAATAGTTTTATTTTAAAGTTAGGGTTAAAGAATCTGACCCTTCTAGGACACTCTTTTGGTGGGCAAGTGGCAGTTGACCTGGCTCTGCGTTACCCAAAGCGCATTGAAAAACTAATACTTGTGTCCCCTGCCTGTATTAGATCTACAAAACCAAACTTCAAGTCGCAAATTGCAAGTAAGGTAAAACCAATAGTTAAAAACTTGCCAAATAATTTGCAAGAGTATTTTTTGCGCTTTATGGCCTCTTCTGATTATCTAAAAAGCACACTAGAACAAAGACAGGTCTTGAACAGAATTTTAAAAGTAGATTACTCTAATCTGGTTTCTGATATTAGTCAAAAGACTTTTATTATTTGGGGAACTGAAGATACAACCATTCCGAACTCTGGCAAGTTCCTTGCTGAGAAAATAAAAAGCTCAACACTAATTCCCTTGTACGGGGTAGATCACAACCCTCAAGTAACTGCTCCTCTTAAATTAGCAAAGGTAATTTTGAAATGTTTGGAAGACTAATTACTCACTTGACTGTTTTTCAACAAGAGGCTTATGAGGTTGGCAGATTTTTGAAATGGCTTGTTAAACACCCATTTCAATCGAAAATTACCGTAAAAAAGCCACTTGTTTGGACACAAAAAGTTAAGAATATACTGATATTAGGATCCTTATTGTGGATTATTTTAGTAGTCACCTTATATTTTTACCATAAATACCTGTTTTTATTTTTCTTGTTACTGAGTATTTGGCAGCCAGGTATTGTTTTAATTTTTGGACTGTTTTTACTAAAACCTTACGAGATCGTAAACCGCAACCGAGTTGTAAACAAGACAAACTGTTTTTTTGCTAGCCATAAAGATCTTGAAGTTGTTGGCATTACCGGGTCTTTTGGTAAGACGTCTGTAAAAGACTTCTTGTTTGAAATAGTAAGAGGTAGTAACAAAGCAGTAAGGACACCAGAAAGTTTCAACACGGTTTTTGGAATTAAGAAGGTAGTAGACTTTGAGATTACCAATAAAACAAACCTATTCTTATGTGAAATGGGTGCGTATACAAGAGGTGAAGTTGCCGGGCTTTGCAAAATGGTGCTACCAAGATATGGGATCTTAACAGCGATTGGGACCCAGCACCTAGAAAGATTTGGGAGTCTAATAAACACGACTCTTGGAAAATTTGAGCTTGTGGATGCAGTGGAGCCGAAAAATGCCTTAGTTAACTTGGATAACGATCTGATTGCCAACCACCTTACTAATAACAAGAAGTATTCTCAGGTAAAAACTTACTCCACTTCTAACCCAAAGGCAGATTTTTATGCAAAAAAGGTAAGTATGTCTACAAAAGGAATGTCTTTTGAGATGATGGGTAGCCGATATTCTGTAGAATTATTTGGATCTGTAAACCTGTCGAATATCGTTGCTGCGATTTCGATGGCAAAAATACTCAAAGTTCCCGAGAACAAAATTGTTGAAGGTCTAAAAAGAATAAAGCCAAGCCCACACCGATTGGAATTAAAACGAATTGGTAAATGTACACTGATTGACAATGCCTTTAGTAGCAACGAGATTGGGTTTGTGAGTATCGTCAATGACCTGAAGAGTCTAAGGGGCAAGATGGTGCTTATCACACCAGGAATAATTGAACTGGGAGAGAAAACTGAAGAGGTGCATAAAACACTCGGGAGGCTTGCTTCTGGAGTTTTTGATAAATATATTTTGGTAGGCAAGTCAGAGAGGACAAAAAACTTTGAGAAAGGATTGGTGAACAAATCAGATGTAGAATATATTGATAACGACGCGAATTTGTGGCCAATTATTAATAATCTATCTAAGTCATACGACTGGATACTGTTAGAGAATGATCTTACAGATATAGTTTAGTAGGACAAGATTCCTATGAAGAATGACCCAATAAGAATAAATGACACAGCCTGTGTCTTAATACCAACAAAAGAATGTGGTGAAGAGATGGTTGGTTTGCTAGATATAGACCGAGTTTTTCTACTTGATCAGACAAAAGTAAGCTCTCAAAATATTTTTGGTAATAGTAAGAGCCCATTAGCGAGAATTACGGTAAAGAACCTCTTGAGAAAGGCAATTGAATCTTTGCCATCTCAGTACGGAGTAGTTTTGATCGAGAGTTATCGAGATTACAATTTTCAAAAGCGACTATTTAGGGACAGAGTCGAAGATCTCATGAAGCAAAATAAAATATCAAGAGAAATTGCCGAAGTTGAGGCCTCTTTATTTGTCAGTAATCCCGATATCTATTCTCCTCATGTTACAGGTGGAGCAATTGATATTGGTCTTATTCACCTTGATTCCAAAGAATTACTAGAAATGGGTAACAATCTTGACTACAACGAGTCTGCAAGAACTGATTATTTGAATTTATCGACGAGCCAAAAAGGAAATAGGCAGTTGCTTTTTAAAGTTATGACCGAATCAGGATTTGTAAACTACCCATTTGAATGGTGGCACTGGTCATATGGTGATAAGTACTGGGCCATGGTAAAAGAAAAGCCATTTGCCATTTATGATTCACTAAAAACTATTTAAGCTTTACCTTTTAGACCTCCTGTGCCGACTTTTTCTAAGATATTGCTTTCAAAGGTTGAAACTTTTTGCTGTTTTTGGTCCCAACTTTGGATGGCGAGCTCTAGAAGGTGATCGACTAATTTGGAAAAAGGAAACCCAGATTTTTCCCAGAGGAAAAAGGCTAAAGAACCAGGAATGGTATTTATTTCATTAAAGAAAACTACTCCCTTTTTATCTATCATGAAGTCTACCCGGGCCAAACCCTTACCATTAATAGCACCAAAGATTTTGGTAGCCGAGTCTTGGATGGTTTTGAGTTGCGAGGCAGATATTGGAGCAGGTATTAATCTTTTTAAGCTTGCCATACCCTTTGACTTGCCTGAATCGCTTAAGTATTTGTCATTGAAGGAAAGAGTCTTGCCGCTAGCAACTGGCTGCTCGGTAATAGATAGAGTGTAAGGATTATTGCCCATAATAGAAATGTTTACTTCTTTGTCAAAATCGATTGCTTCTTCTAAAAGAACTCGATTGTCGTAACAAAATGCTACCTCTAGAGCATTGTCCAGATCAGAAAGCTTTTCAACTCTAGTAACACCAATACTTGACCCCAAATTGGCAGGTTTTACGTACAGTGGAAAACCAATTTTTCTAGCCTCTAAATGGATTTCTTTTTCATTGTTAACATCTTTTGTCACCAAAAAATCTTTAGCCACACGTAAAACCTGCCAATT